>Ga0187862_10003516_pt1 | contig 15231 bp, 15 predicted proteins | sample June2016WEW_10_1_FD_133003 | JGI IMG/M metagenome (GOLD analysis project Ga0187862, IMG submission 133003) | Peatland microbial communities from SPRUCE experiment site at the Marcell Experimental Forest, Minnesota, USA - June2016WEW_10_150 | ecosystem: Environmental > Terrestrial > Soil >...
GCCGGTGCTGGGCAAAAATCGAGGGCGGACTGGAAAAAAGACTTGCATAATCTGGGAGCAGGCAGAAAATCACGAAAACCACCCACGCCGTTCGTGGGCATGAAACCATATGGGAAATGTCAGATGAGGACTCCAATGGTCGCCGGACTAACGCCGTGAAGCAAAACGAACAAACTTTTGCCACGTCTCCGATGGTCTGGCCATCGCGATAGAAGCTTGGACTCGTGTTTAGTCATTTCTAGTGGTCTAACGTCCAGAGCTCAGGCACGCGGGACAAAAGGACGTGAACTGCGAAGCGGAACTGGCTTGTCGCGCCATAGCGCAGCGACGGCGGAAGCGGCCATCCCGCGTTGCCTGCAGCGATTTGTTAGGCTGAATCTTTGTCATTCTTGTTCTTGTCCTGTCCAGATGGAAATGAACAGCCCAAACAAATGACTCCAGCTACTCCCAACACAAGCGTAAGTCTAAAGGCCATGTTCGAGACCGTCTTCACTCCTCTATACGTTTCACCTGCCCTAAAATCAATATCACCATTCTCAAAATCATGAACTCCTCCAATATACGAACCGATAGCGAGGACGATCAAAATAATGCCGAGAATGCGGAGACCGATACGCTTCCCACTCGACACTGCCTGCTTGTGCTTCTCGTTATTTGCCTCACGTGTGGGTGTGACGGACGGCACCACAGATGCGTGGTCAATCGGACACTCGTTTAGCTCGTCTGAGTACTCCGCACCGCAATAGGAACAACGCTTCATGGCGTGATTCAGCCTAACGACGAGAACTGAGCCACGCCGGGACTGCGATGTCAACCGCGAATGCGGAACTGAAACGGCCAACCGGCGTTGGCTCCAGTGACTGGTTAGGCGACTTCATTGGGGTTTCTTTGCTTGGGCTGTGATGCGCTGAATGAAAGCTGTCTTGCCTTTGGTGTAGGCGACACGGTCATTTGGGTGCGCGGCTGCCAAGTCGCTCTTGAGACGCTCGTAGGCACGGGCGATCTCCGGGTGGACAATAAGATAGTCGCGGAAGAGAAGGCGCTCCCAGTGCTCTTGGAATGTCCGCCGACCGGTCACCATGTGGATGTGGTGCGTGCGGATGCCCCGGTGGTCGCGCCTGATGAAGAACGCATACCACGGCGGGATGTCGTCGCCGAAGCTAGGGCGCCAAAAGTAGTCGTAGCCCTGCGCCTTGAGGATGGGCGCTATCTCGGTTCGGGCGGCGCGGAGACTGGTCACCTGAACCAGCATGTCCACAATCGGCTTGGCGGCAAGTCCCGGAATGGCGGTGCTGCCGAAGTGTTCGATGCGGCGGATTAGTGCTGCCGGAATACACGAGCGAAGATGCTCCGCCTCGCGTCGGAACAGGTCGGGCCAGTGCGAGTCATAGGGCAAGATGCCGACATCCTCGTGGACGGCTCGCTGGACGCGTTCTTGAAGTGTGCTCATTTCACGAGAGCCGCTCTGAGTCGCCTAACGTCCAGAACTCAGGCACAGCCGCCGGGCTGATGACGCAGTCCGCGATAGCGGAACTGGGGACGCCATCCCGCGTTGCCTGCAGCGATTTGTTAGCCTCTCGACTGAGGCCATTTCTCATCAAAAGACTCGGGGTATTTTTCATCGTTGAGCACCTTGCGAATACCAAAAACCCAAACCAATAATCGAACCAATTTTCGCTGCTTCTGACCATCGAGGCAATCCAGCTCGACAATAGTGAACTCCGTCTTCACACCCGACTGGTCGAATGCCATTCCCGCTCTCGACCTGCAGACCTCCAAATCATTTCGCCTGCAAAATCTGCGGGCGTGTCTCACGCAACAATAGTCCAAAGCGCAGTGAACGGCATACATCAGCAGCAACCCGAGAATGCCGACCACGACGAATACAAGAATCAAAAGCAACCGTGACATATTGAGCCTAACGTAGAAAGCTGAGCCACCGCCGACTCGTGACGCGAACCGCGGCAGCGGAACTGACAGCGCCAACGGCGGTTGGGCGCGCTGTTGGGAATTACACAGCGGACAATCTGTGTCGTTCATGGCCGTTCTGGAGGCCGATTTAGCCCCCGGAAGCTCATTCCCGTCAATCCCAAAACAATGGGAGATCACCTTTTGTTGAAACGCATTGAAGCCGACCTTTCACAGCCGGAAGTGGCCGCAAAAGCAGGGGTTTCAGTGCGGACGGTGCGAAAGTGGGAACACGGCCACGCTTGCCCCACCGAAGAGCATTGGCAAGCGTTGATACATATTTTGCGCCTGGATTCCACGTTCCCCAAAAGCTAAAACCCAACAGCGGAGTGGTCTGTTGGCTTTTACACAGTCAAATTCCCCTCACCCGGACACCCACATCGGACAATCTCGCCGGGCGATACGGCTTGCCAAAAACAAATTTTGCCGGATAATTAAATTATGAGTGCGCTTGAAATCATTGAGCAAATCAAAGAATTGCCAGCGAACGAACAAGTGCGTGTCGCCAAGTTCATTGCCGAAAACGGCAGTTCGCTGACGGGCCGAAAATTTTCCGTCGGCATGGAAGGCGACGGCCTGCCCGTCATACGCGCCAATGGCGGAAGCATCACTTCGCAACTGGTTCACGAGATTGAAAGCCGGACGCCGTGACCCGACTGCTTGATGTCAACCTGCTCATGGCGTTGCTCTGGGAAAATCATGAGTATCACGCCCAAGCTCGTTTGTGGTTCAAGGGCGTTTCCGCGTTTGCGACCTGCCCGGTCGCCCAGCTTGGTTTTGCGCGTGTCTCCTCGCACCCGCTGCTTGGTTACGGCCTGACGCCCGAACTGGCGTTTGGCGTTCTCCGCCAATTCATCGCCGACCCGCGCCATGAATTTATTCCCGACGACTTGAGTTGCGCCGACCGCGTCGTGCGGACGGAACTGATGACCGGCGCAAATCAGATCACCGACCGCTATCTCGTCGCGCTCGCCCGGCAGCATGGATTCAGTCTGGCAACTCTCGATGAACCGCTGGCAAAAAGTTTTGCGGATGAAACGGGTCTGGTGGAACTACTGCATTGAAATGGATACAGGAGTATCCAGCAGCACACCACCCGAATTGCCCGGTTGCACCGGCACACGGAATTGACGCTGCCCAATTTTCCGCACACACTCGCCGCATGGCAAAGAAATAAAAGGCAAACTCAAAGGCTTGGGCGCGCATGGTAAAAATACGGAGATAAAAAAGTTTTAACGCAGAGACGCAAAGGCGCAGAAAGCAAAATAAAAAAACTTCTACATCGTAATGTTTTCAAAAAAATGTAACCTCTGGAACAAATGAAAACAAAATGGCTTCCCATTATCGCCGGTGCTCTTGCTGGTGGCGTTGTAAGTTTGACTACCACATGGTTGATTGGCTGGTGTCGGCGATGTCGGTTACATCAAAAACTTCGTATTTGTAGGCCGGAGGCGCAATATAGTGATGAGACCAAAATAAGCGTTCTTACTGTCCGCGTTCACAACCGCCATGTTTTTCCTTTGACGGATTGTTGGGCATACTTATCCCTCGTATACAATAAAGATACCGACATTTTATTTCCGCCCGATAATCGTTCTGCCCATATTAAACCAAATGCTCCATTTCCCCTGCAAGATGACAGGTTATGTTGGTCGGTAACATATCCGAAACCGCAGCCACCGAAAGTGGACATTTATGCTGACGAAAGTCAATCGCTTCAAGTTTTGGAATTTAACCGAATCGCTAACTGGATTGGAATCTTCTCCGAATCAAGGGGGAATCCATACAGAGTGTTTTTACGAGGCGACAGAGTTTATGAAGGCTGTTTAAAAATTGTAAGTAAAGAGACCAAGGCAAAGGAAGCAGCAATACGGATTGACTTGAGTGATCCAATGTTTCCTCAAAAGATGATTCTCATGTGAAAGGGAAAACCGAATTTGCACTGGCGCGAAGGCCGTCATATGCGGTTAAGAAAACCGCACCCGGCGAGAAGCACATTTTGTCCAGCATAATTAGCGACACGCTTGGCCTTGCAAGGAAAACAACGAGTAAAGAGGTCAGCATCGCGTATACGCAGTTGGAAAATTGGTTTCAGACAGGAGAAAAATACAGTTCGGATAAGAACTGGGATGAAGCTGCAAAGTGGTATCGAAAAGCCGCCGAACAGAATTATGCCCCGGCTCAAAACATGCTGGGCTTCTGCTACGACACTGGCTGGGGTGTGCCGCAGGATTTCTTCGAGGCAGTGAAATGGTATCATGCCGCCGCCAAACAAAATTATGCCGAGGCTCAATACCATATGGGCGGCTGCTACCTTAATGGCGATTTTTTAAACGGTGTGCCGAAAAATGAGATGGAAGCGGTGGAATGGTTTCGCAAAGCAGCCGAGCAGAATCACGCATCCGCTCAATCTGCTCTGGGCTACCGCTACTACGCAGGCGAGGGTGTCGAGCAAGATTATGTAGAAGCAGCGAAGTGGTATCGCAAAGCTGCTGATCAGGGTAAGGCCATTGCTCAAAACAAGCTGGGCAACTGCTATTACGATGGTGAAGGCGTGACGCAGGATTACACCGAAGCAGCGAAGTGGTGGCGCAAAGCTGCCGAACAAAATTATACCGAGGCGCAATACTCGTTGGGCTGCTGCTACGAACAAGGACAAGGAGTGCCGCAGGACGTTGTTGAAGCATACAAGTTCTACAAATTAGCTGCGGAGCAAAAAAAATTAACAACCCAAACTATGGAGCAAAATCGTAAAGCCGCAGTAGAGAATTTGAAACATATTGTGGCACAAATGACCGCTGTGAAAATCGCTGAAGGTGATCGTCGCTATAACGAATTCCTTTCATCAAAGCATTTGATTAAATGAAAACAACAAACCCAATCATTTACGTCAGCCCAGAATTGGAACAATTGCGTCAACTTGTGGCATGCGCACGGGCGAAATTGGCGGAATAGTGAAATTTCCATGAATGAAAGGAACGGTTTTGCGGTAGTGCGAAGGCCGATGAGTTCGGTTGAAAGGACCGCACCCGGCGCGAGGCGTGTCTTGGCGGGCATGGTTGTTGAAACTTTGGCACTGGCTGAAGAAAAAGCCTTAATAACACATTCACCTAAAGCCAGCGCCCTGTTGCAAAGTTGGTGTCAAAAAGGAGAAGATTACTATGATGGGCAAGGCGTTCCCCAGAATTATGTAGAAGCCGCAAAGTGGTTTCGCATGGCTGCCGAGAAAGGTCATGCACGAGCACAGTCTTGGCTCGGGTCTCTGTTTGAAGGAGGAAACGGGGTTGCGCAGAATTTTGATGAAGCCATTGCGTGGTATCGGAAATCGGCGGAACAGGGAGATATTTACGGACAATATTGTCTCGGTGAATGTTATTTGAATGGCATTGGTGTCACAGAACATTATACCGAATCTGCCAAATGGTTTCGCAAAGCCGCAGAGCAAGGAGATGCGTGGTCGCAATATCATCTCGGTTCTTTTTATGAAGGAGGCGATGGTGTGCCTCAAGATTATGTCGAGGCTGTTCGTTGGTATCAAATGGCAGCAAAAAACAATTTTGAAAATGCTATGTTTCGCCTTTCGTCTCTATTCCTAAACGGAGACGGAGTAGAACAAGATTTAGTCGAGGCATACAAATGGCTGAAACTCGCTACTGAAGAAAATGCTTTTTGGGAAAAGAAATTAAATTCGCTGCGTTCGTCATTAACAAAAGAGCAAATTGCAGAGGCAGAAAAGCGCTATCGTGAATTCCAGTCGTCAAAGAAATGAAAACAACAAACCCAATCGTTTACGTCAGTCCAGAGTTGGAGCAATTACGACAGCTTGTGGCTGGCGCGCGGGCGCATCTGGCGGAATTAGAAACTGATTACACCAAAGAGAAATCGCGCGTTGATGCCGTGCAAGCGGTGTTGTTCCGACATCTACGCGAGCATTATCAAAAGCGTGACCGGCTGCGGTTGGTGGTGGATTACCGGCGGAAATTTTTGGACTCACTGACGCGTGGCGATTCGGAAGCAGCGAAACAGACCGAGCAGTATTACGAGCAGGCCAAAACGCAATCGGACAAGGATTACGAAGAGATGGCGGCGGCGATGGACAAGAAGAAGCTATTGACCACCGAGCAGGAAGCCGAGTTGACGCAGCTTTGGAAAAAGTTGGTGAAGCTGTATCATCCCGACCGTTTTGCCAATGATCCGGACAAACTGGAGACGTATCATAAGCTGACCGCAGCTATCAATCAGGCGAAGGACAACGGCGACATCGAAACGTTGCGCGAAATCGCCGAAGACCCGCACGGATTTATCCTGCGTCAAGGCTGGGCAAAGCTGGATTTCAAGGACGTGGAGGAACTGGCGCAATTGAAGCGGCTGCACGAAACTTTGCAAAAGGAAATCGCAATGGTCACGGAATCGCTGAAACAATTGCGCGAAAGTCCTGATTATGAACTTTGCCAGCTCGCCGAGCAAAAGCCCGGCGTGCTGGATGAACTGGCGGCGGAACGGTCGAAGCAGCTTGAAATTGAAAATGAGGAATTGGAAGTGCAGGCGGAACGGCTCGCCAAAGAAATCAAGAAGTTGTCCGGGCAATCATCCTCCCGAATCATTTGAAAATTGGGCGCGCGGTTGACCCGCGCGATTTTCAAATCAGCGTGCCAGTGCAGCCGGGCAATTCGGGCAGTGCGCTTTGTTGCCGTTCAGTCTAGCCGTCTCCATAAATGTTTTTGCCGGTCACGCCATGAAGGAAAAGTGAAAGGACTCGCATGAAAACAACGGAAACCACGGTAGAGGTGTCTTCGCATGGGGTGAAAAAGCGTGTCAAAAGGCGCAAATCGCAGCTAAACACCCCCTGTGTCAGAGAGAAATCTAGGGCGGACTGGAAAAAGGCCTTGCAAATCTGTGGAGTAGGAAGAGAGTCACGAAAAAGGCCTACGCTGGTCGTGGGCAAGAAACCAAATGGGAAATGTCGGATTCGATCTGGGACGGCGCTGATAAAGCCGTTAAATATATGAAAATTAGCCGATTTTCGGTCTGCTCGTTCTTTCTGCTAGCAGGTTTTTTCGTGCTGATTGCCCGTAGCGCTCATGCCAACTACTGGGGTTACAACGGTGTCGTTCAAAACCAGACTTACCAACTAGAGTTCACTCCACTCATTGCTCAAAACACGACCTATTGGGCAACGATGTCGGTTTCCTCCATCGGCGGCTACGGCGGAATTCAGCAGTGGAACTCTTCAAATCCCACAACTGACCACGGGGGCTTGTATTCGATCTGGGATTCAACCGCAACGAATACGGACTCGTTTGTCGTTGGCTATAACCCGTTTATTGCGTTTAACAACTACACGTTCCGTTTTGGAGGGGAGGGCACGGGAGCACAGTTGCTTTTCAATTGGGCTTGGCTTCTCGATCAACCATACCGCATGGCTTGGCGACGCTACGCCGAGCCAAGTAACACGATGGCATCCTATGAAGGTTTTTATTTTGATCCTTACGACACGAATGCACTCGGCTGGGTTTGGGTCGGAACGATTCGCATACCCGTGAACACGGACGGCGCGCGGAATATGCAGGGTTTTGAAGGCTTTGCCGAGGCCTACGGCGGCAACACCAACCAAGTCCGTGAAATTGACATTCGCAACGTCTGGCTGCTCGACCTTAGCAACCAGTGGGACAATATCACAGCGGCCAACTGGACTGATGCACGCGATCCCGCTGTACTTATACCGATCGGGGGCGGTTGGCGACATCGGTGCTTTGACAGCAACGACGTGTTTACAGCCGCTAACAATATTCCAATGTTGCCCGCTAGCGATCTTGCTCCGATTTTTCTGCCATACCGCATTAACTGCGGTTGGGGTAGCACGAACGTGGCAACCAGCGCACAAGTGTATGTGTTTGATGGCGCTTCGCCTGCCCGGGACGGTTCGCTGGACGCACAGATTGTTTTGCACGAATACACGCACGGCTTGAGCACCCGGCTGGTAGGCGGTGGTGCGGGCATTGATGCCCTTCAAACCGCCGGCATGGGCGAAGGCTGGTCGGATTTCTACGCGCTGGCCCTGTTGACTGATCCGGCGGCGGACGTGGATGGCGTTTATCCCATGGGCAGTTACGTTGCCTATCACAGCTTCGGCACCACGTTTGAGGAAAATAATTACTACGGCATCCGTCGTTATCCGTATTGCACGGACACCAACAAGAATCCGCTGACGTTTGCGGACATTGACCCGTGGAAAGCCTCCGCCCACGACGGCGTGCCGCGCAACCCGCTGCTCGGCCCGTTCCGCGCGGACCTGGCCAATGAAGTGCATTCGCAGGGTGAAGTATGGTGCATGATGCTTTGGGAAATGAGGGCGAACCTCAACCGCAAACTCGGCCCCGAAGCCGGGAACAACCTCGCCCTCCAACTCGTGACCGACGGGTTGAAACTGTCGCCGCCCAATCCGAACTTCGCGCAGGCGCGCGACGCCATCCTGCTGGCCGACCGCATGTGGTCCGGCGGGGCCAATGCACCGGAAATCTGGAGCGCCTTTGCCAAACGCGGCCTCGGCTTCAATGCCAAGGCGCCGGAAAGCTATACCACTGCTGGTGCGCAGGAATCCCACGAGCTCATGCCTGCGCTCGCCACCGAGCGGGTGGAAATCCAGGGCGGCAGCGGCACGGTCGAACTCGGCGTCAACAACAACCTGCTGATTCACCTCCGTAATCAGGGCGACACAACTGCCACCCACGTCTCCGGCCGGCTTGCGACCGCCATGCCGGGCGTGACCGTGCTGCAAAGTCTCTCGACGTATTCGGACATTCCGCAAGGCGGGTCGCGCGCCAATGACGCCGTGTTCCAGATTCAGACCGGGACCGGTTTCGTGGAAGGCACGTCCATTGACCTGACGTTCGTCATCACCTCGGACCAAAGCGCCGGCACCAATTATCTGCGCCTGTTCACCGGCGTGCCCGGCGTGGAAATCCTGTTCGACAATTACAGCGCCCTGGCCGATCCCGCCACGGATTCCTCCGTCACGAAGGATTTGACACCCATGGACCTTGGCAACCTGGAACCGTTGTGGATGGCCGATGACGCGAGTTGTCTGCTCACCATCGGACACGGGAAGTACCTCCTCTGGCGTCTGAATGATGAACCGGTTGAAATGGTGAACACCAATTTTCTGGCTCACCGTCTGACGCGGAACGGCGTGGTGGTGGGACGGATGGAAGCGGATTCGACATTGGATATTTTGGGGAACTGGCTTAACCACACCTACGGCGCCAAATGGGTCCCGGGAGAAAAGAACCCCGTGGCACTGACATTAAATGGTGACGGTTATCGCTTCCCAAAAACTTGTTTGCTCTACACCAACGTGGGCAGTGCGTATGACCTGACGGTTCAACCATCCGTCTGGCTTGGTTTTGTGACGAATTTCCCGACGCTGCAGGACGTCTGGGACTTGGATTCAGGTGGCCAGGCGGTGGGCGCGGCCTCGGTTTATGTCCAGCCGCATGACGCCAACGGCGATGGAATCATCAGCCGGACGGAACTGGAGTTTTCGCTGACCGAGCGGCACGAATTTGCCGCGGACGGGACGTTGAACTGGCTGACCGTCACCGAACGCGGCGCCAATGCCGGTTACAACAACGCCGCTGTCATGCAAATCAATTACAACGCCATGCTGACGAGCGCGGCACAGTTTGATCCCATCGGTGGCTGGCGCTGGCTCGGACCGCTGAACTTCGGTTTGGGTGGCTCGCTATTCTCAACGGCGCTTCTGGCCAATGACGCCGGGACGATTGCTGGTTATGGCGCGGCGTTTGCGGGCAACGCGACCGTGGATGCGTTAATGCCCACGCACGCCTTCCGGCTGTCGGACAGCCGGGAGTTCACTGGTACAGCGCCCATCCTGCAGGACTTGGGTGTGTTGTCCGGTGGTTTGTACAGTTTCCCGCGTGCAATCAACCGGCTCGGACAACTGGTGGGCTATTCGCAATATCAACCGGCGGGTTCAGCGCCCGACTTTCACGGCGTCTTTTGGGATATCGCAGACGCGGCGCCGCAGGATTTGCGGTCGCTGATGCAAGTGAAACCGGAAGCATCACCCGCCGGTTTCAGCGATGCCTATGCCATCAACGACCACGAACAAATTGTGGGCACTTCGCATCGCGTCAGTGACGGTGCGTCCGCCGCCGTGTTATGGCAATACAACCACAACACGAACGGGACACCGTTCTGGGAAATCACGGATTTGAACCCGCGGCTGACGGACGCTAGTTGGTATGTGTTGAGCAGCGTGGGCATCAATGACGACGGCCTGATTCTTGCCCATGCCCTGAAGACCACCCGCGACCGACTGGGCAATGTAAAAACGGAGGAACACTCGGCGTTGCTGGTGACGGCACAACTGGCGGTGGATGCCAATCGGGACGGGGAAATCATGTTCGACGATGCGGATTTGACCACTCAGAACCAGCCTTACCGGTTCTGGTTGAATGATGATATGGACGAATCGGAATCGAGCAGTTTGTTTAGTGAAGACGAACCTGAAGCGTATCCTCCATCGCGCCCTGATTCAGGCGACCGGGTCATTAACAGTGCACGTGACTGTGAAGATCTGACGAGATTATGGCTGGATGCAGGCAACCTCGGGAATTATTTGAAGGATGCGGCCAATGATTTTTACATCGGGCTTAAATGGGAAAATGTCGGAGACACAAAGCCGGCCATTCGATTGTTCCGGTCTGCAGATGCCAGCGGCGGGCTTGGCCATATCAAGGACGCGACCATCGCCGCCAAGCAAGCCGGTGATTTTAGTTCGTGCCTGGTGGATGCCGATTTTATTTCCACTGGCATTGACCAGGTCAAACCCACGGACCGGCTCGCGGATTTCATTTTTACCAAACACACCTTCACCGGTTTGGACAAATCACAGTCAAAGCTCTTCCTGCTGTTTGAAGGCGTCAGTGAAGGCAAAGGTGAACTCCGGCTGGTTTTCCTGAAGAAAAACAGCGACGGCTCATGGCAAAGCATGGGCGAAGGCCCCGGCGTGTGGCTTGACCTGAAAAACATCCGGCGCATGTATGTCCGGGCATACAGCACACCATTGCCGGAAAATTTTCCATTGCCGTGGGAACCAGCCGCAACAACGCACCCGCCAGCCTTTCCTTATTCCGAAGAAAATATACCCGCCATGGGGAACGGCTCACTTTCCATTCACGACGACAAGCTCGGATATGGCATGGGTGACAGCATAGAAACAGTCCCGTTGGAATATTCCTACGATGCGCCACTGGATGAGCAAAAGAAATGCGTGGTGTTTGTGCATGGCATTGACCTGACCGTCGCGGAACAGCAAGGTTACGCACAGTCGTTCTACAAACGGCTGTGGTGGGAGGGTTATCGGGGACGGCTTGTGGCATTCCGGTGGTGCACCACCTTGGATGACTGGAAAACATTCGTACCGGGTCTTGGGCGGGAAAATACTTCATTTTTTAACTCCGGCGAATATCGTTCGTGGAAAGGAGGTGCCTCGCTTCGAAAATATGTTGCCCATTTGCGGGAGGAACTGGGCAGTGACGAAATCATCAGCGTGGCGGCGCATAGCTTGGGCAACGCCTGCGTGGGTGAGGCGTTGTGGCAGGGAATGCAAGTGAACAGTTACGTGGCCATGGAAGCCGCTGTCCCGCTGAGTTGTTATTATGCAGAGACGGAAAATCCACCGAAGGACCAAAGTCTGATAGCTACAGATGCTGCCAGTCCGACACCTGAATTCGTCAACCAGCTTGGTTATCAAGGTTACCTGAAAAGTATTGGTAACAGCATCGAATTCAATCGTGCCAGCTACTATAATGCTGATGATTTTTGGCTGGTTAAGGGCCATGCAAGTTGGAAACTGGGATGGAAGAATGTGAATTGGATGACCGACCAAAGAAAATACAAGCCGGATGACCGTCACGGACTTGGCGAATATAATTACGAATCACAGTTTGGAAATCCGAGACGCCCTGGTTTTATAAATGGACCGGTTTATGCTCGGTGGGTGGATGATCCACACGAGGCCATGGCTTTTGTTGCCCGGTCGCGAACAAGACCCTTGGGGGCTGGTGCGCCGCCGCCGAAATTTTTGGGGTTGGATCTAAATGACGTTTATAGATTTAATCAAGAACGCTCTTGTCACAGTGGCCAGTTCCAACGAAATATCCAGTTGATGTACGGAAATAAAGATGGAACGCAGTGGCCAGAACCATTTTATCGTCGCCTGATGAATGATCTTCGTATTGGTCCATAATTGTTTATGAATAAACGAGTAATCTTCTTCACTGTTTTGGCTGTGGGCATACTGCTGATGGGCTGGTGGTTTCTACGGGGAACTGCTCGACATACGACTCCAAACGTAGCGCCCGCGCCGTCCGCTTCAAGCGTGACGACCCAACCGGTTGTTTTGAATGCAACGACGATCCCGGTGTCAGCGGTTGTTACCTCAAAACTAATCCGAGACAAAACACATTTTGGACTGCAAAGTGTGCGGCTGTTCAAGGCCACAAATTATCCACCAAGGACTGCCGATGAAAAGGCGTTGTGGGATTGGTGGGATGCGATGGACAAGTTAGATCCCGATTTTCAATGGAAAATGCCGATTGAATTTTACGGGAAAGTTGTAGATCAGTTTGACCAACCGGTTGCTGGGGCGGAAGTAGAACTAAACTGGACAACGGTTGTTGGCCCGATTCCTGACCCCAAAAGAATCATATTTACCGATGCCAACGGACGGTTTGAGGTTACTGGCATTCAAGGTAAGAGTCTATGGATTGCCGTGGATATTAATGTCTGGCATATTGTTCTCCATGTTGGGGGTTGAAGGATAGGAATTGTGACTCCTGGCTATCGGCGGAGAGGACTACGGAACCGAGAGAAAAGCCCCGTATGCCCCACTTCAATTGCGTCATCGCCAGAGTGTTCATTTCTTAAGAGCATTCAAATCGGCATTCAGTTGGGCCAGATCAAATCCGCTGGCGGCGACGTCGTTGGCCTTGAGCCAGTCCGGGCTTAACAGCGCATATGCTTCGTCGCAGTAAGCCTGCCAGAAGCCCCAAGTCATCTGTTTAAGCGCTCCCCAGGTGACCACGGTCAGTCCATTTGCGTCGTAGGCCACCACCGGCACGGCGTGTCCGCCCCAGGAACCGGGTGCGCCCGGGCCATGCAGGCCGCCCGGAGGGACCGACCAAATTTTCTGGGTTTGGGCGGAAATGGGCAGGGCCAAACCGATGTAACAGCCGCCGAAAATGAAGACCGAGGCTTTGATATGGTCAAGGTTTGCCGGTTCCAAGCCGACGAAGGCGCTGATTTTGCGCCCCGCAAAGCCGGTGCTTTTCCAATACTTCAACACGTCCAGTTCGACTGCGCCATTGTCATTCTTGCCGGTTTTGGGGTTGTAACCGGTGATGGCGGAATAGGCGGCAACAATTTGGTTGTCGGACAACGTGACTTCCTTGCCGGTGTAGGCGGTCCATTCCTCAATGAGATGGCCGGCGGCGGCACAGGTGCAATCGCCGATCTTGTTATTCATCATCATCGGCCATTGGCTGACCTTGTCATACCATTCCTGGGAAGGGGGAATTTTCGGCAGCGCTTCCGGTTGCAGATATTGCGCCATTTGCAACGTGCGGACATCGTGACGCGGGGCGTTTTTGCCGAGCTTCATTTTCGAGTGATTGATCATAACGCTGATTTCTTTGTTATTGTTTATCCGTCGTAACCTGAATTGATTTCCAAATCTTTCCCCTCCGGCCTGTTACGTAAACAAGTCGGCCAAGTTGTAACCTGGAAAATCCTTATTGAACCCTCGAGCGAATACGTGACACCAGAACCAATCTTTCAAAAATTGTGGCCGCTCAGGGCCATTACCGGGTCTCCAAACTGGTAAACAACGCCCGAAACGATTCGCCGACGCAACGGAGCCGCAGCAACAATAACCGGGACGGGATTTTGCTGGTCTTGCCGGCCACAACGGGATGGCTGTTCTCCAACTAATGCTCCGCAATTATTGTGGCGGTGGACCGCCTTGGGGCGCCGCGCGGTAGAACCGCATTGAATTGTTCGGCGCATCCGGGTCCACAAAATCAATGGAGCCTTGGAATACTTGATTGGTGGAAACACACGACCAGTTCGCCAGATCGGTCGAATATTGAACGCAGAACCACGCGCCGTCGGGTCCGGTGACATTCAAATGGAAGCTGCCATCGGGCAACAGGAACGGCAACGGACGCGGCCACGCACGAATAATGAGTACCTCCGCGCGGGGCGGGAATCCCACAACGTAATCCGGCGGCGTGTTGATGTCCGGCGTCAGTGTGAGGATGACGGTCTTGGGGAAATTATTGGTGTCAATCGGCACAATCGGAATCAGGGCATAGGCCCCGCCGGCAGGAATGGTCACATAGCCCGGCAGGGCGGCATAGTCCACGCCGTTGCTGGCGGTGCCGCTGATGTTGTAGTTCACGGTGATGGCATCGCTGGCATCGCCGAAACGGCGCACGGTGAAAAGCGCATCCTTCGGTCCCCAGTTGGTGAAGGACTGCCAGATTGGCGGCGGCCAATTCGTCCAGGCCGGCGTCGCATTCGTCATTCCGAGCCAGACACAGGAATTTGTGCCGGCAATGGCGATCGGATCGGTGGCCACAATGTTCACCACATCGGTCGGATTCGTATTGGTGATTGAAGCCAGAATGGTGATGTTCACCGGAGCGGAAGTACAGGACACGCTGACAGGGTGCAGGGGACTTATGGTGTGGCCGGTGGCCACGGCGGTCAATGCATAGGCGCCCGCCGGCGCGTTGGTCCACACCAGGCAATATACCGACCCGAGGCGGGCGGCGATCAACTTGGAGAGGACGATATTGGCGAAAATGGGCGACACCGGCAGGTTGGTGGAACCCAGATCGAAGCCGCTGCCCAAATCCATTGTGCCGGCATAGAATTCCACATTTGTGAAGGTGACAGCCACTCTCTCCTCCAGGAGGCCAACGGGGTCCTTTTCGATGACGTATGGTACGACGTATGCGAATATGGGAATGTCCACCGGCGCATAGAATGTTGCCCGGTTCGGCGGACTGGTGATTCTTACGGCCGGGCCAAGGATTGGGTCAATTGGAATTGGGTCACCAGGGGCTTGAGCTAAGGTGAGGCACGGAAACGCCAGGCACAGGATTACACCCAGCACGTCACATCGTCTTGCGGTTTGCGCCAAACGCATCGTCTTCATAAAGCGGTGGCCTTAAA
>Ga0187862_10003526_pt1 | contig 15204 bp, 15 predicted proteins | sample June2016WEW_10_1_FD_133003 | JGI IMG/M metagenome (GOLD analysis project Ga0187862, IMG submission 133003) | Peatland microbial communities from SPRUCE experiment site at the Marcell Experimental Forest, Minnesota, USA - June2016WEW_10_150 | ecosystem: Environmental > Terrestrial > Soil >...
GATCTTTTGTGAGTGCCCAGTTCGCGCCCGGAACCCTCACTTCGTTTCGGGTCCGCGCTGTACACAGTGGAAGCACGCCAGATGCTTCAAGTTCGCGCCCGATTCCTTGTGAGGGTGCCTTGTGAGGGCGCTTTGTGAGGCCGCATCGCTTCGCAACGGACAATAAGCAGGAAAAACGTTTCACTTTCGACCTTCTCTCCCGTTAACTGTCAAATCTCAACCACGATAGGATAAATGACCGGCCTCCTGTCCAGAGTCCGGTTGAAGAAGCGCTTCAGTTCGCGGCGTATTTCCTCCTGGAGAAGCACACAGTCCAGTTGGTGGTCTTCCTCCAGTTGCCTGTCGATGGCTTCGAATATTATGCACTTGCCTTCATAGAGAATTTCCGGTTTTGTTTCTTCGTGAATGAAGCCTCTGCTGAATATGTCCGGGCCGCTCAGAATTTCGTGCGTCTCCTTGTTTACCACCAGCGATGCTATTACAAGGCCGTCTTCAGACAGGTGTCTGCGGTCCCGAAGGACGAGGCCTCCTACGTCACCAACTCCCTTGCCGTCCACAAAAACCCTGCCGGCCTCAATTTTGTCTTTTGCATACACCGTGTCCCGGCCGAAACTTATAACGGTGCCGTTTTCTATCAAAAGGCAGTTGGCTGGAGCAATACCGAGGGACATCGCCAGTTGCCGGTGCTTCATAAGATGGCGGTATTCGCCGTGAATCGGGATGAAATACCGGGGCTGGACCATATTTATAAGTATCTTGAGTTCCTCCTGATAGGCGTGCCCCGAGACATGGATGTCCTTGACCTGCTCGTGTATTACATCGGCCCCGTTCCTGCACAGGTGGTTTATAATGTTCTGAATGGTGCGCTCGTTCCCGGGAATGAACTTAGAGGAAAGGATTATAGTATCCCCTTCCTTTATTTTGAGTTTCTTGTGATCGTTGAATGCCATCCGGCTGAGGGCGCTCATCGGTTCGCCTTGCGTCCCGGTGGTCAACATCAGCACCTGTGAGTCGGGCATGTACTGAAGGTCCTGAATCGATATCTCATCGTCCCTCGTAAAATCGAGATAACCCAGTTCGCGCGCGATCCGAACGTTTTGAATCATTGATTTGCCGTTGAGCAGGACTTTGCGTCCGAACTCGCGCGCAATATTGATAAGCTGCTGTATCCGGTGCAGATTGCTGGCAAATACGGCGACTATCACCCTTCCCTGTTTTTCCTGGAATACTTCGCGAAGTGTCTTGCCCACTTCCTTTTCGGATACCGTATAACCCCCGCGCTCCGCGTTGGTCGAATCTGAAAAAAGGGCCAGAACGCCCTCTTCGCCATAAGAGCCGAGCCGTGCGATGTCAAACCTTTTGCCATCCACGGGCGTGTTGTCGATCTTGAAGTCGCCCGAATGGATGAGGATCCCGACAGGGGTGCGGATGGCAAGTCCCACACCATCGGGGATGCTGTGGCACACCCGGATGAATTCGAAACTGAACGGCCCTATCTCAATGACTTGGCGGGGAACGATCTCAACAAGCTCCGCTCTGTCGAGCAAGTTGTGCTCCCGGAGTTTTTCTTTGATCAGGGCAAGGGTGAGGGCTGTTCCGTATATAGGGATGGACAGTTCGCGGACAAGGAACGGAACGGCGCCTATGTGGTCTTCATGGCCGTGCGTTATGACAAGGCCGGCCACCTTGTCTCTTTTTTTGATAATATAGCTGAAATCGGGAATGACTATATCAATACCCAGCATCTCTTCTTCGGGAAACATCAGGCCGGAGTCGACAACCACGATGGTATCCTCATATTCGAGCACCATCATGTTGAGGCCTATTTCGCCAAGACCACCCAGAGGGATGACCTTCAAAGCTGGACCAGTCAATTTTTCAGCCATCGCGGCAGACGCTACCCCCGTCTTGTAACTCGGCCTTGTCGATTTCCGGCTCGACCTTGGAGTCGTCCCCGGCCTCATCAAAAGTCAAATTGGCTCGGATCGCCTGGCGAACCTGTTCAATCAGAAGGTCCCGGCCTAAGCTGTTGATGCCAGCGGTCTGGATCGGGTTGCCTATCGAAAACCTGATTTCCCCGGGATGGATCGTCCAACTGTCTTTGGGAAGAATGCGATACGAACCGCTGATGCTGACGGGGACGATGGGCTGCCGCGCTTTGAGGGCCAGGACGAATACGCCTTTTTTGAAATTTCTGATTACCCCGTCAGCGCTTCTGGTGCCTTCAGGGAAGACGAATACGGAGGTTCCCAGCTGAATGACTTCGGCGGCCCTGTTCATGCCGGCCAGCGCTTTCCTGCGATCCTTCCTGTCGATTGGGATATAGCCCGCTCTGTACATCGCATGCCCAAGGACCGGAATTTTGAAAAGCTCCTCTTTTGCAAGCCAGCTAAAAGGCAGAGGCAATTTCCCAAGTGCGGCAAAAATATCGAACCATCCCTGATGATTGCTGACGAATATGTAGGGGCCAAGTTTATTTATATTTTCAAGACCCCTGACGTCAACCTTTACCCCGGAAGCCCAAAGGTTTATGTTGCCCCAGGTCCTGGCCATCAAAGTCGGCCAGCCCCGGCTCACAAAAGAGCCTATCACGCATGCTATCCCCAGAATCATGGTGGAAAAAAATAAAATGATGTAAAAGAAAACTGAGCGCAATAATCTCATTTCTCACCAGCTTTGGGCGACGTGCATTAAAGACTTGGAAACAAATTTTTTTGGGTTATTTTCAACCTGCTACTCTAAACTGTTTCCAGACGGTAGTCAATCGGAAGGGGATGCATCGGAAGGGGGATGCAGGTTTTCGTCCGGATTCTTTTTCGATGAAACAATTGCCGCAGCCCGCCCTCCCACCCTCAATGCGGTTTCCGGATGGACCCGGGAGAGGGCGGATTTTCTGCCCTAAAAGAACGCAAAGCATACACTCGAGGTATGCCGCGATCAAGACCGGGGCGAGGCGAGGCCTGAAAAAAATCCCGTATGATTTTCCTCCTTTTTGATTCATGATATACCATGTTAGGAATCCAGGGAGTTTTGACGGCATATTTCACTAGAAGGGGAAGGTAGCAAATGGCTAAAGGCACGGTCAATAAGGTCATATTAGTCGGCAGATTGGGGGCTGACCCGGATATCCGATACAGTCCCAACGGGGTCGCAGTCGCCAAATTCAACCTCGCAACAAATGATTATGTCTCTGCGGGAACAGAAGGCAACCGGGAGGAGCGAACGGAATGGCACCGAATCGTTACCTTCGGCAAAACGGCTGAATTCTGTGGAAATTATCTGGCAAAGGGCCGGCAGGTATACATTGAAGGCAGTATTCGGACCAACCAGTGGGACGACCCTCAAGGTCAGAAACGCTATTTTACCGAAATTATAGCCCGGGAAATCCAGTTGCTTGGGAGCGGGGAAGGGCAGGGCCAAAGCCAAAGCCAAAGCCAGGGACATGGGCAGGGGCAGGGACCCTCCGGCGGCCAGAACCAGACGAGAAACGCAGGTCCTGCCGGGCGCTCCGCAATGGAAGAGCTGCCTGCCAATACAGGGGGCCCGGACGACGATATACCCTTCTAGCTGCTTGCCCGATCGGGAATGAATTTTTCCTGTAACGCCCGGGCAGGGTCGAGACCTTGCTGCGCTCGCGGGGCCATGCCCGCGCTTTCAGCGATCATCGAATCGTAAGGCATGCTTGTTCTCCGCGATTTTACTGGAATGTCGGTGAAGTGTTCTGCAACCAGACCGCATTCCATAAGGGGTACTCGCCGACACGTGCAGCCAGACCAGCGCGAATCGACCCTACTGTTCTTTCTTGAAGTTCTTTATAGCCTTGCCGATTCCGGCGCCAAGTTCAGGGAGCTTTCGTCCCCCAAAGAGCAATATGATTACGAACAAAACCAGCAGAACCTTGCCTATTCCAAAACCGTACATTCAGTGTCTCCCATCTTATTTTAGTTTACTTTCTAAGCAGGTGTTCGACTTCGTCGATTAGTTGAAGGAATTCCTTCGACTGCCTGTACTGGTCGAGCGCCTGCTGAAGCTGGAGCCAGCTCTCCCACACCTTCATCCACGTGGAGTTATGCCAGTAGCAGTCAGAAGCAGCCCGGTTTCCGCCAGCCCTGGCGCGGTATTCTTCATACTCCAGCCGACAGGATTTGCAGAAACTGTATGGAGCGGCAAACTTGGCGTATTCTTCGGCTTGGCTGTCTATCTGGATCCCACACTTCGAGCACTTCACCACGCACCGGGTACACTGAAAGATCTTGCGCAGGGCTTCGATCTTGCGGCGGCGGACAGCGTCGTTGCGCTCCGACCTCAAGTTGTCGGCTTTCTTACCGAATTCGATGATGTCGGCCATACTGACCCTCATTTCTTGGCGGTTTTAAGAAACGTTTGATCTTGTGCATCCTCGCTTTCAACATGCGCTGCATCCTCTTCACTCGCTCCTTCGACCAGATTGAAAAGCTGCTGGGTGAAATCCATGTAAATGGCTTGTGCGTTCCTTTGCGCCTTCTTTTTTAAAAATACGATAGGGTCGTGTAACAATTTTTTGATGATCGATGCAGTAAGGATTTCAATGGCTTCTTTTTCCCTGTCGTTTAAGTCCGGAAGCTGTGAAAAAGTCTTCCTGAGCTCATTTCGCCTGATCTCCTCGGCCTTTTCCCGCACGGATACTATCGTGGGCACCGCGCTCAGGCTGTTCATCCAGTTGTTGAACTTGATGGTTTCCTCATTGATGATGTGTTCGGCCATCTGAGCCTGGTTTTGCCGTTCTTCCCTGTTGTGGTCGATTACTCCCTGCAGGTCGTCTATATCATAAACATAGACGTTATCAATCTCGTTTACTTTCGGGTCCACGTTTCTGGGTACGGCGATATCGATAAAGAATAGAGGCTTGTTGCGCCGCTCCCGCATCCTGGACCTGACATCCTGGAACCAGATGACAGGTTCCTGTGCCCCTGTGGAGGAGACCACTATATCCGCTACCTTCAGCTCCTCCAGAAAGCGGTCGAATCCAACCGTCTCAGCCTTGAATCTGGCGGCCAGCTCCATTGCCCGTTCGAGCGTGCGGTTGGCCACCATCATTCGGCGCACGCCCTGCCTGAGAAAGTGTTCAGCGGCCAGTTCGGCCATTTCTCCGGCGCCGATGAGCAGCACACTCTTGTCCCTGAGGTCGCCGAAAATCTTGCGGGCAAGCTCGACGGCCGCATAGCTGACCGATACCGCGCAGGAGCCGATGCAGGTCTCGGTCCGCACGCGCTTGGCGACGGAAAAAGATTTATGTAAAAGCCGATTGAGGACTACCCTAACCGTTCTGAACTCGACAGCATCACGGTAGGCGCCCTTTAACTGGCCGAGTACCTGTGGTTCTCCGACGATCATCGAATCGAGGCTGGATGCGACCATGAACAGGTGCCTTACAGCCTCGAGGTCCTTATGGACGTAGAGGTACGAATCGAGTGGAGCTGAGTCCGACAACCCTACGTGAGCCCTCAGCACGGTCTTCATCTCTCGTATGCCCTGGGCAAGAGAGTTGCATGTAAACAGGAATTCCACTCGATTACATGTGGAAAGGAAAACCATCTCATCGACTTGCTCCAGATGCGGGAGCATATGCAGGGGATTCACCTCTTTTCGGCATGCCACCGCAAGCTGCTCCCGTATTTCGATGGGCGCCGTCTTGTGATTCATGCCTAATAGGACGATGTGAGACATTACATCTTACCCGATAGAACGGAATAGTGGCCGCCGAGCAAAAGGCTCGCTCCGACAAAGGTCAGAAGGGTTGCCGAAAAACCAAGGATCGAAAGCCACGCCGCTCTTCGACCCCGCCATCCGACCGCGAGCCGCTCATGGACGAGGACGGCGTATATGATCCATGTGACCAGCGACAGTATCTCTTTAGGGTTCCAGTTCCAGGGCGAATGCCGGACAATGGCCGCATAGGCAAACCCGGTTATCAGGCCCACCGTCATTAGAGGGAACCCCGACATGATGCAGTAATGGGCAATCGAGTCGAGCCGTTCCAGCGAGGGCAACCGCTCGTAGAGGAAACCGAAATCCTTTTTCTTGATATGTCTTTCCTGCAGCAGGTACATCACGCCAACGCTGAAAGCCAGCGCAAACAGTGCGTTCGCCAAAAAAAGGCTTGCCACGTGCACAATGACCCAGCCGCTTTTGAAAAACTCGCTCTTGAGCGTCATCTGCGACGGCAGAAGCGAAGACGAAAGCATGAAAACAACGGCGAGCGGGGAGACGAATGAACCCAGGATGCGAAGCTGTAACCGGATTTGAAGGATAAGGTAGGTAACCACAAACACCCATGCAAACAGGGAAAGCGATTCCTGAATCGTGACAGCCGGAAGATGCCCGGTGTCGGCCGTGTGCATTACCAGCGCGGCTCCATGAAACACAGCGCCGGCAAGCAATATAGACCAGGAGATACGGTGCAGTTGTTCCCGGTCTCTGAAAAGATAGACCAGGTATCCTACCGTTCCGCTCAGGTAGCAAAGAGTTGCGATTACCAGGAAAAGAGATTCCATAGATTTTCCCACACAGCTTTTATTTCGGCTTCGGGCATAACCGGGCGGCAGGCCTCGAGCGTTTTTGCAAAAGCCTCCTCCCGGCGGTCCTGCTTGAGACAGTCAGGAATGGGCAGCCCCGCAAGCCTGGTGAATATCTCCCGGGCCTGTTTTTCCGCTACTCCCCTGGATTTAAAACACTGCCTCAACTCCCCGAGCAACCGGACAAAAAAATCCCATTCGGAGCCGATTTCCAGTTGCAGCTTTTGCCTGAGCAGCTTTGCAGCCGCAGGGCTCAGGCCTGAGGTGGATATGGCGATGCTTAAGGTCCCCTGCTCGAAAACCGAAGGGACGATGAAAGACCCCAGCTCCGGGTCAGTGGCCATGTTGCACCAGACGCCAAGCTCGCCGGCGTCGGCGGCAATGGCTCGGTTCAAATCCGGGTCGTCCGTGGCGGCAAACACCAGGCTGACTCCTTGCAGATGTGACCTCTCGTATCGCTTGCCGGCCCAGATCACCAATTTTTCAGAGCGCTTCTCCTCGAGCCATGCCGAGAGTTCACGGGCGACGAGCCGTATTGTGGCTCCATATTTGAGCAGTGTCCTGACCTTGCGCTCACCTACGGCCCCTGCGCCCACGACAAGGCAGGTCCGCCCCTCTATGGCAAGAAAAAGAGGGTAGTAGCGTGCCGGTGTCCTGGTGAGTTCTTCCATTAACAGTATCAGTTTCAAGAAATCGCAGCTACTTGCGTCCAGACTCCTCAATTTATCATTGATAGGTTGAAGAGTGAAGAGTGAAGAGTGAAAGTGAAAAAAACCAATGGCTGAGCAAAAAAAGCTGTTAGTTCGCTGGTTTTAAACTTAGCGACGGTGCAAGTATTTGCAGATCAGGGCAGTGCACAAAGTGCGAAGATGGAGTGTGGAAGGAAACGGAAAAGTCCTGTCCATGCAGCTAACATCGTTTCCCGATCACTATTGACAAGGGACCGGAAGCTTATACCTTCTAGGGTGGAAAGAGTTTCAGAATCGAGAAAGGGGTGGTGAAATGCCGAAGAATGTCCCTGGAGAAGAACAATTCGCTTGTGCAGCTTGTGGAGAGGATTTTGCCAGGGAAACAGCCGTCCACGAATGCCGGACGTGCCATCGGGCCTGTTGTGGGGAGTGTATCGACAAGCAGGGACTTTGTGTCCCGTGCAATGAAAAGTAGAGATACGCAGTTTTCGTCCTGAAAGGGGTGCTTTTTCGAATCGCAATCGCTCGGTGTTCGCGGTCGGACACGGAGTGGGGTGAGGTGATGATGTGTTAATGAAAGAGCAGCATGAACAAATAGCTTCCACGATGAAAGACTGGAAGTTGCTTGAGAAACGATCTGCCGAGTCGATCGACAAGGTAAAGGCAAAATGCGCCAACCCTCTGATCTGTCTGATGATGGATATCATCGAGAACGATGCCGTGGTGCACGAGAGGCTTCAGGAATTGATCGTCAGCAGTCTGCAAAAACAGCAGATTACGCTTAGCCTTGATGAAGTCGGTGAGGTGATCGGGCTGATCAGGGAGCATACCCGCATAAAAGGTGAGATGATCCAGAAGACCGAATCAATGCTGGTCCAGTTAAAAGACAAAAGCCTGCGCATTCAGGAATTCCTGTTGAAGACCATAATTGCGGATGAGAAGAAGCACAAGGAGATGCTGGAAGGTGTTGAGAAGATAAGGCAGGGACTCTATCCATACTGGCCCCACTGAAAAAGGGGCCTTCATCGCCGCATGGTATTCGGCGATTGCGGATGAAGATGCCCTCGGTTTTCAAGGATTGATTTTCGAAGTGAGAAGTTACTCCGTTCAGCATGGAGTGAAGAAATGGACGAATTTAAGACATGTACCTACATGGATGGAATTTACAAAAGCGGAGAAGATCTCTGTTGTAAGGCTGACAGGTGTATAGTGTGCCGCGATGGTGATTTGGAAGAAGAATCGGCCGCCTGATCCCGTCGATAAAAACCGACGCGGAAACGAGGGAAACAGGGTGACCCGCTGAGGATGTTGTCTCAAGGCAAGATGTGCAGGATATGCCCAAACAAAAATCAAGGCCCCTCAGTCCAACCCGGGGCATCGCCATAGGCGGGCTTTTCTGTCATTGTTCTTGAAAGACGTGGTCCAACGGCGGCCCCACCGCCTCTCAGGTTCTTCGGCAGATTACATAATCGGCGATGTCATCGAGGATTTCTTTGACCGGACAATGGGGGAATATCCGAAGCGCCTCTTTGGCCCTCATGGAATGCTCGCAGGCTTGGTTGTAAGTGTATTCGATCCCACCGCTTCGTACGACAAGGTTTTTGATTTCACTTATCTCTTTTGCCTGAATATGCTCCGAGGTGAAAATCTGCCTCAGTCGAAGCCGTTCGGCGGGTTTTGCGTGTTGTAGGGCGTAGATGAGCGGCAGTGTTGCCTTGCCTTCCTGGAGGTCGTTTCCGACCGGTTTTCCGAGTTCTTCAGCCTCGCCGGTAAAGTCCAGAGTATCGTCAACAAGCTGGAAGGCTATGCCCAGGTTGTGGCCATAAGTCTTGAGGGCCGTCTCCTCTGCCAGGCCGCCTCCTCCGAAAATGGCGCCAGTCCGGCACGCCGCGCTGATGAGTACGGCGGTTTTTTTCGTAACTACTTCGAGATATTCGTCCTCGCTTATTTCAAGATTATCGGAATTTATGAGCTGGAGAACTTCGCCCTCGGACATCCTGGTCGTGGCTTCCAACAGCACCTCCAGGATTCGGATGTCCTGGTATCCGACAGCTAACTGTATGGACTTCGAATAGAGAAAATCCCCAATGAGCACAACTGCAGGATTGCCCCAGACCGTGTTTGCCGATGGTTGGCTTCGCCGCAATTCGGCATGGTCAACAACGTCGTCGTGCAGCAGGGTAGCCGCATGCACGAATTCGAATACCACGGCAAGCCGGGCGTCATCGTTTCCTTCATATCCGCAAAGCCTGGAGGACAGGACCATCAGCAGGGGTCGCAGCCGTTTGCCTCCGCTGCCCATTATATAGCGCCCCACAACTGGGATTAAGGGAATATCGGAGTTAAGCAGGCGGTTTATTTCCTCTTCGATCCTCACAAGGTCCGGACCGACCTGGTCGTAAATCCTCTCCTTGAGGTTTTGCGGACCGGTAGGCATGAAGTTGGGCAGGGCGGAAGCGTCCACTATTGGAAAATCCGAATTCTGTTTAGTAAACTCACCGGTTAGGCTTGGTCTCCACAGCGCCGGCCGCTGGTTTCCATCCGGAACTGCAAGCGTCTCATAAGGTGAAATTCTCCTACGTTCATCCGGTGTTTCCGGATGGACACGGGTCCATCAAAAACCGAAGGAGAACGTTTAGTTAAATAGCCAATAATCCGCGCTATGTCAAAGCGTTTCGCTTCCGGAGCAGGCGTCTGAAGCAAATGTTCGTTATCGTGTTGTCTTTCAGTGCCTGGTTAATGATTAAATGTTATCTTATACACCCGCCACCTGGCGGACTTGCTGAGTATCCGGCCCAGCCGAATGCTTCGGTTGAATATATCTCCGGGATTGCCGCCGAGGGCTGAAGTTTTTCGAAGCCGGTCCGCCTCCGGGCGCCCTTGATTTTCCGTTAGAGGAATTCAAGGAAATAACTCGTCAGTCGGGCGTGCAAAGTTTTAGAAGGTATTCTGGGTTTTCCGCATGCGATCAATGCCCGCAGAATCTCCAATTGTAGCACCCGAACAGAGTCGGGCGAGCTTTTATAGGTACACCTTCGTCATCGGTGCTGCGGCTTTTGCAACCACGATTGCTCAAATCGAGGTAATAGGTCAACTGCCGATCCGGTATCTGTTAAAAGAACACCTCCATGTAGCCCCTGAGGACATGTCGCTTTTTCTGTTTTTCGCCGCTATTGCATGGTACCTGAAACCAATGGCTGGTCTTATTTCGGACAGTATTCCTCTTTTTGGGACCAGGCGTCGCAGCTACCTGATGATTAGCGCAGTGGCAGCAGGGGGCTGCTGGATTCTTCTGGGCACCATCCACGCATCTTATCATTCGATCCTGTTTGTCGCCATGACGCTGAACCTGATGATGGTTTTTGCGAGCACCGCGATGGGAGGCATGCTTGTGGAACAGGCCCGGCGCTTTGGCGCCACCGGAAGGCTAAGTGCTTTGCGGGAAGGGCTGGACAGTCTAGCCGTTACGATTGGACTGCCTGTGGGAGGTTATCTGGCCGTCCGCGCCATAGGTTGGACCGCGACCCTGGCTGCCGGCTTGCTTTTTGGCCTGGCGTTCTGTGTGTTTATGTTCCTTAAAGAAGAGCGCGGCGCAAAACGAAATAGCGAAGTCTGGTCGATCGCCGGAATCCAACTAAAGACCCTGATGCGTGCCAAAACGCTCTGGACGGCAGGGTGTCTGATCTTTTTATTTTTCGTAACTCCAGGTCTTGCCACTCCCCTTTATTACATTCAGATCGATAAACTCGGCTTTTCGCAGCCGTTCATCGGTTGGCTGGCCGTAACCGGCGGTTTTACCGGGATGGTCGGCGCCGTGATTTATGCGCGCGCATGCAAAGCACTGCCGTTAGGTCCTTTGCTTGCGGGTGGGATCATTTTGAGCTCTGTTCTGACTCTGCTTTATTTATGCTACGAGTCCCGCCAGGCCGCCATAATCATTACCGCCGTGAATGGATTAGGCGGCACATTAGCCGTGGTCCCCCTCTATGATCTTTCGGCACGCGCTACACCGCAGGGATGCGAGGGGTTGGGGTTTGCGCTGATAATGAGCCTGCGAAATCTGGCGGCCAACGGCGGGGACTGGATCGGCTCATGGTTGATGCAAAGCTGGCACTGGAGCTTCTCAGGGTTGGTGTTTATCAGTGCAGGGACAACATTGCTGGTGTTGTTAGTAGTTCCTCTTATTTCCGTTGAGATATTGAAGGGCAGTGACATGCGTTCTTTTGGGGACGGAGAAGCGGGGCCCCTTGAGAGAATTGAGGAATTGAGGGATTGAGGAATTGAAAAATCCCTGAATCCCTAAATCCCATTATCTTTCCGACAGCTCAACGAGTACACCGAAAGTCGACTTGGGATGCAGGAAGGCAATCTTTGCACCGCCGGCGCCTTTTCTCGGCTTTTCGTCGATCAGCCTGATCCCTTTTGCCTTGAGTTCTTCGAGGGCTTGTTCAATATTGTCCACCCGGAAGGCAATGTGCTGGACCCCCTGTCCCTTGGCTTCAATGTATTTTCCGATTGGGCCGTCGGGGGAGGTGGATTCGAGAAGCTCGATTTCTGTGTCTCCAACCGGAAAAAAGGCGGTCGTAACCTTTTGTTCTGCAACAGTTTCGCTTCCGAGGTGCGGGAGTCCGAGAATGTCGGAATAGAGCTTCTTTACTTCTTCGATACTGCTTACCGCAATACCTATGTGGTCAACTTTTAGTATCTTCATGACGCCTCCTTGCGCTTGGAAATGGAAAGCCACCAGTCGCTGACAATGTCATTCATCAGAGTGTAAGGGTCGCTCTTCCTGTTCATTAGTTGCTCGACAGCGGCATCGAGCCTTCCGTTTTGCTCCAAATGCTCTCGAACGACTCGAAAAAGCTCTCCATGAATCATCCGAAGTGTTTCACGGCGAGTTCTTAGCCGTCTGTTTTGATAAAACATGCCGGAATCGAGCAGATACTTGCGGTGCGACTCGATGGAGAGCCACAGTTGCTCTATTCCGATATCTTCGACCGCAATTGCTTTATTGACCGGGGCAGTCCAGTGGCGCTCCTTGATATGAGCATCGATTTCGATCCGCGAGGAAATTTCAGTGCAGAGCTGATCTGCCCCCTGTCTGTCAGCCTTGTTAACCACGAACACATCGGCTATTTCCATAATTCCGGCCTTCATACTCTGGATCGCATCTCCAAGGCCGGGCACCAGAACAAGACAGGTGGTGTCGGCAATGCCGATTATGTCGATCTCATCCTGTCCGACTCCCACTGTCTCTATTATGATTAGGTCTTTTCCAAGGGCATCGAGGACCTTTGCCACGTCTCCGGTGGCTTTGGCCGTGCCTCCGAGAAATCCCCGAGTGGCCATGCTGCGGATATAGACAGCCGGGTCGTTGGAGAGTTCGCTCATTCGGACCCTGTCGCCCAGCAGGGCGCCCCCGGTGAAGGGACTTGAAGGGTCCACGGCTATGATTCCGACCCCGAGGCCACTTTTGCGAATGACGCGGGCCAGCTTGTTCGTAAGGGTGGATTTCCCGGCCCCCGGCGACCCGGTAATTCCCACTATGTACGCTTTTCCAGTGTGAGGGTAGAGCTTTGCCATCCATTCATACGCCCTGGGATCCTCGTCCTCCAGCCAGGAAATGAGGCGCGCGGCCGCCCGATGAGAACCTTCCAGGATTTGGGCCGCGTAATCAAAGGACATCGGGATTCATTCCTTTCAGCGAGGAGGCGGGGCCTTCGGCAGCGCATGTTTGCCGTGATAACGGGTTATCGCGGCTTCCCGCGCCCGGCTGGCTGCCGGCGGCCTCGATCTGAACAGCTCTTAGCGTTCGCGCACGTTTTTCTGGATGAAATTGACGATCTCGGTCGTCGGGGTGCCTGGTCCGAAAATGGCTGACATGCCTTAACTTTTCAGAAAATCGTAGTCTTCCTCGGGAATAATGCCGCCGCCCACCAGCAGCACGTCATCTAGCCCCTTCTGCTTCATGAGTTCAACGACCCTTGGGAAGAAATAGTTATGAACGCCTGACAGGCTGCTCATGCCGACAACGTCGGCGTCTTCCTGCTCTGCGGCCGCAACGATCATCTCGGGGGTCTGGCGAAGTCCGGTGTAAACCACTTCCATTCCCGCTTCAGCAAATATCCTTGCCAAGAGTTTGGCGCCGCGGTCATGTCCGTCCAGACCGGGCTTTGCCATAATCATCTTAATTCTTCTCGCCATGGAATTCTCCTCCGGTATAAGTGTGTTTTAACTGTTGAGACCAGTCCTTAAAGGTTAAATACTCCTACGTTCATACGAATTCTTTGGGCCGATACTCACCATAGACTTCGCGCCACACATCGCAGATTTCGCCTACGGTGGCCTTGGCTTTTACGGCTTCGACAACATAGGGCATGACATTTTCATCCGTCCTGGAAACCTGTCTCAGCTTGTCCAGCGCCGCTTTCCACTTTGCATTGTCTCTTTGCGCGCGGTACTTTTTCAGCTCGACGGTTTTAACTTCGCCAACGGACATGTCCACCTTGAGAAGACCGGTCGGAGGGGGCTCTTCCATGGTGTACTTGTTAATGCCTACATAGACGCGATCAAGCGATTCGATCTCCTTCTGGAACCGGTAGGAACTGTTCTGAATCTCTTTCTGAATGTAGCCCTGCTCGATTGCGGAGAGCGTTCCGCCCATCGCGTCGATCTTTTTAATATAATCGTCGATCTCGGTTTCAATCCTGTCTGTCATGTTCTCGACGTAGTAGCAGCCGGCAAGCGGATCGATAGTGTCGGTCGCGCCGCTTTCCTCGGCAATGATCTGCTGGGTCCGAAGCGCGACGGTTACTGCCTGCTGGGTCGGCAGACAGAGCGCCTCGTCATAGGAGTTGGTATGGAGCGACTGGGCTCCGCCAAGGGCTGTGGCGTAGGTCTGAAGCGCCACTCGGACGATGTTGTTGAGAGGCTGCTGAGCCGTGAGCGTGACACCGCCCGTCTGCACATGATAGCGCAGCATCATCGAGCGTGGGTCTTTGGCTTCGAACCGGTCTCTCATGACCTTTGCCCAATACCTGCGCCCTGCACGAAACTTGGCGACTTCTTCGAGCACGTTTGTGAAGGCGTTGAAGAAGAAGCTCAACCGGGGGGCGAAAGTATCGACCTGCATGCCTCGCTCGATACAGGCCTGGGTATAGGCGATACCGTCGGCCAGGGTGAAAGCCATTTCCTGAGCGGCCGTCGATCCCGATTCACGTATGTGATAGCCGCTTATGCTGATGGAATTCCACCTCGGAACATATTTCTGGCAGAACTCGATCAGGTCGACCGTCAGCCTCATCGTCTGTTTGGGCGGATAAATATACTGGCCGCGGCAGATGATCTCTTTTAAAACGTCATTCTGGATGGTCCCGCCCACCTTATCCCAGGACACGCCCTGCTCCTCGGCGATTGCCAGATACATCGCAAGAAGCACGCCGGCAGGGGCGTTCATGGTCATCGAGGTGGTGACCTTGTCGAGCGGTATTTGGTTAAAAAGCGTTTTCATATCATCGATGTGGTCGATTGCCACACCAACCTTTCCAACTTCACCCATGGAAAGCGGGTGGTCGGAGTCGTAGCCGGCCTGGGTGGGAAGCTGGAATGCAACACTAAGACCGGTTTGTCCCTGCTGCAGCAGGTAGCGATAGCGCTCATTGGTTCTCTTGGCGTCTCCAAATCCCGCGTACTGGCGCATGGTCCAGAAGCGGCCGCGGTACATGGTGGGCTGTACGCCTCGAGTAAAGGGAAAGAGTCCGGGGTAGCCCAGATCGCGGTCGTAATCGAGCTCTTTAACATCCAAAGGGGTATAGAGCCTTTCGACCGGAGTCCCGGAAATCGTGGTAAAGACTGGTTTTGCTTCGGGCGACTTCGAAAGTGTCTTCGCAACAGGTCCCTGATCCCACTTTTCTTTACCGGTTTGAATTTTTTGAAGTACCTTCTCATCGAACATAAGACGA
>Ga0187862_10003531_pt1 | contig 15194 bp, 13 predicted proteins | sample June2016WEW_10_1_FD_133003 | JGI IMG/M metagenome (GOLD analysis project Ga0187862, IMG submission 133003) | Peatland microbial communities from SPRUCE experiment site at the Marcell Experimental Forest, Minnesota, USA - June2016WEW_10_150 | ecosystem: Environmental > Terrestrial > Soil >...
CGGACTGGATAGGGGTGCCAATCGATTTTGAATCGGACCGTATGAGCAATCTGGTCCTTAGAGAAAGCGACTTCCGAACGGAGAGGATGGTCGTTCTCGAAGAGCGGCGGATGCGCGTTGATGATAATCCTCAGTCGTTTCTGCTGGAGCAACTGGAGGCCGCAGCCTACCAGTCTCAGCCTTACCACTGGCCAGTCATTGGATGGGCGGAAGACATCGAGAGGTTGACGATCGAGGACGTAAAGGCTTTCTACTCAACCTACTACAACCCGGCCAACGCGTTTATCGTCGTAACCGGCGACTTCAAGAAGGAAGCCCTTTTACCCGAGATGGAGAAGGCATTCGGGAAAATCCCGGCGGGAACGTCTCCGCAGCAGTATTTCATACAGGATCCTCCTCAACCGGGCGAAAGACGCGTGATTGTCGAGCGTCCGGCCCAAGTCGGGAATCTGGTCGTAGCCTGGCACGTTCCCAATCTGCGAAGCCAGGACAGTTACATACTGGAGGTCATAAAGGCGATTCTTGCCGAGGGGAAGACTTCCAGGCTCTATGATCACCTGGTGCGCGGAAAAGCGCTCGTGCTCGAATCATCTGTGGACTACAGCCTGGCTACTCTGGATCCGAGCCTCTTTTATATTGTCGTCACCTTTCTCCCGGGGAAGGATTTTGGAGAAATAGAACAGGCGATCTATGATGAGCTTGAGCTTCTCAAGAAGACTCCCGTATCAGCTCGTGAACTTGAAAAGGCGAAAAACCAGCTAGAGGCCGACTTCGTTTTTGACCAGGAATCCATCTTCTCTCTGGGCCAGAATCTGGCCGAGTACGAGATAGCCCTTGACTGGGCTTCTATCGGCGCATACGTTCCCTCAATCCGGAGCGTTACGCCGGAGGAAATTCAACGGGTTGCCTCCAAGTACTTCACGGCCCAAAGCCGCAATATCGGGATTCTTACTCCCACGGGGCCGCCCGTTAAGTTGCCCTCCCGGGCCGGGCCCGAGCCTGCAGGCGGCGGTATGAAAGGAAGGAGCATAAGGCTTCGTGCTTCCGATGTTCGAAATGAAATTATCCCCTAGGGTGCGGGCGGTTGTCATGAATCGAAAGAAAGCATGCATTGCGTTTATTGTGGTCCTGATCGTGCCTTTGCTGACCGGTGATTACTGCCTGGCAATGCCGAAGGCCGAAAGGGTCGAATTGTCCAACCACCTGACGCTGCTAGTATTCGAAGAACATTCGATTCCGATTGTTACGCTGGAATTGCTGGTCTCCGCCGGTTCGGTGCGTGATCCGCAGGCTATGAGAGGTCTGGCCAACCTGACCGCTAATTCTATTTTGCTCGGAACAAAGCATTTTTCATTTGATGAGATAAATAACAGGCTCGATTTCATCGGAGCCACTCTTGATGCGGACTGTTCCAGAGACTTCGCCATGATTGGGATGCAGGTGCTCAAAAAGGACCTTGATACAGGGGTTGGCCTTTTTACTGATATAGTCGTCAATCCCACCTTTCCCTCGGCCGATGTGGACGGACAAAAAGATGACATAATCGGATCCCTGAGGACGAAAGAGGATGATCCGCTGGAGGTCGCAATGAGGGCCTTCGATAAGGCACTTTTCCTTGACAACCCTTACGCCGGTCCGGTAGAGGGTACGGAAAAATCGGTTGCTGCGATAAGTACTGAAGATCTTTCCAAATTTTACACCTCTTTTTATAAGCCGAACAACTCAGTCCTGGTTGTCGGAGGAGACATAACCCTTCAAGAAGTAAAGACCCTGATAGTTCCCGGATTGAGTGCGTGGGAGTCCGCCGAGGTGCCCGAACCGTCTTTCCGAAAGGAATTCGCTGAAGGAGCTGTAAGTGTACCCATCGATAAACCCGTATCGCAGGCCACGATCATAATCGGCTGCCCTGCCATGGAGAGAGCCAGCGAAGACTATTATCCTTTCCAGGTCATAAACCAGATTCTGGGCTCAGGCGATCTGTCGAGCCGGCTCATGGCTGAAATACGTATCAAAAAGGGACTTGCTTATGGGGTCGAAAGCCTTCTGGCCGCCCGCAAGTATGCGGGTTCTTTCCGCGTTATAATTCAGACCAAGGATGAGTCTGCCAAAGAGTCGACAGCGCTTGTTCAAAAGGAATTGGAGCGGCTGCAGATCGAGCCCGTTTCGGAGGCGGAGATCCAGATCGCAAAGAAGTTTTTGATCGGCAATTTTCCATTAAAATACAGTGCCCATCAGGATTATGCAAAGTTTCTGGCTCAGATCCAATTCTACGGACTTGGGTCCGATTATCCCGAAAGGTACGCCAAACTGATAAATGCGGTGACGGCGGAAGATATTCTCAGGGTGGCGAAGAAATATCTCAAACCCGAGAATGTATTAGTTATTGTCACCGATCTGAAGAAGGCACAAATAAAATGATGGTGCAGTGCGTCTGACTTTCACTCAATGATTACGAGAATACTATATTGTCGACGGGCTTTCGTCATTCGGAAAAGCAGACGTCGCCGATGCAGAGTATTTCACGCATTTCCAGCGTCTTTCGCATGCCGTGGGCAATCATTATGGTGGCCAGTCCGCTATAGCTCAGATCGATCCCCACCATCACGCCGACCAGGGGTGTGCCAGCCGGTACCCCCCAGACTGCAGCGCCGATGACCACTGAGACGATCCCACTGGTCAGCCCCCATGTCCAATTCGATTCCCGGCGCGATCGCATAGCGAAGAAGATTTTCAGAATTCCTTCCAGAGCGAAAAAAATCGCAAGAAACAGAGTCAGGATACGGGCCTCACTAGCCGCATACACAGCAATAGGATATACAAATATTAGATACAATAACCCGAGCAAGAACTCGGGAACAAATCTCCCCTCGTGTCGAGACGAAAAAGCATCCGCGACAAACATCCCTCCGCTGATCAGGAAAAAAGAACCGATCAGGTTTTGAAGCGAGAAACTTGAATAGTAAGGTGCATAGAGTGCGGTCATGCCGAGTGTGAACATCACGAACCCAATGGTGACAAGCCATCCGAGACGATAATGCATCAACTCGCTATCGACATGCCGTACATCGCGTGTTCCTTCCATCAAGCCACATCCTCTCAGGTAAAATAAGCGCAGTCCCTTCGGCTTTCGGTCCGGCGATCGATTATCATAACAATATTATAGTGGCTGGGTGGACATCCGCAATACACCGGCTCGGGGATCGATTTTAGATCTCCTCTTTTCCAATCAGGGGAGTCGGACTCGATTGCGTTACCCGTGCATACGCACGGCGAGAAGTAGATCGGAGCACATTTGGCGAGCGGTCTGGAATTCCAGCGTCGCACTCCTTAAATTAAACGACAGTCGGATTCAGTCGCTTGGCGTTCAGCTAAGCAGTTCGGGTTGCGAGATATCAGCCAATCAAGGAAAACATGATTACGATAAAGCGCGTCTACGAATCACCAGGAGCCGATGATGGGACTCGCTTTTTGGTCGAGCGTCTATGGCCCCGAGGAATGAAAAAAGAATCACTCCAAATGGACGCCTGGCTCAAAGACGTGGCCCCGAGCAACGCCTTGCGTCGTTGGTTCGGACATGATCCTGCGAAGTGGGTCGAGTTCCGGGATCGTTACTTTGCCGAACTGGACGGCGAGCCTGAAGCGGTACAACCAATTGTGGAGGCTTCCCGCCAAGGCAATGTGACACTGCTTTACAGCGCTCACGACACGGAGCACAACAACGCTGCTGCGCTGAAAGAGTATCTGTCGTAACGCCAGCATGCAACCTCATGAGAAAAGCCTGGAATGCGCGAAGAATTCTTTCAACTGCTCCGTAGGACCCATGAGTTGCTCAACGATCAAAAGCTATAATCCCTTCGATATTTACTTAATCTCATTAAGATTTCCAAGTTTATCCGATTAGGGAATGAACAATCTCTTAATTGCTCGGCCCAATCCTATGAATGTGACAACCCAGGCTATCAATGCGGCGTAGATGACGAATCGCGGAATATAGAGCAAGAATTCCATGCCTGTGATATTGGACAATTGAAAGGTGCAGACGGTATACATGCCGAGTGGGAATACCATTCCCCAGTCCTGCGGATCATAGGAAAAGGTCCCGCGTCGGGTAACGTATCGCCATGCATCCAGTATCAGCAACAAAGGGATCCACCATGTTGCTATCGACCAGAAAAAGAGCGTAAACCCCATGGTGAATGGGAAGAGTCTCTCCAAAAAGGTGGACCACGGGATGTTCGTGACGAGCATGGCTCCGGCAAGCGTGGTTATGGCAGCCGCACCCATATTGATCCAGTAAGGTCTGCTAAAGTCTTCCGGGGTAAGTTGAAAGAACATGAAGCGATAGAATATGAGAGTGATAATGAGAATATAGAGCATGCAACCCACGAGAAACATCGAGAACGAAAAGAACAGGATCAATTGACGATGGCTGGGGAAGTCATAAACAAGCATGCTGCTCAAGATAGAAATGGATTGGGTGCTCACGGTGGATATCAGCCAGATTCCGTTGATACCGCTTCTAAGCGTTGGTTTTTCCGCGCGGACCGCAAGAACGGCGAATATGGCATAAATCAGAACCACCCAGAAAACGAGACTGAACACAAAGAGGAAAACGGCCACCCCGGAATCGTTGTAAAGTTCGATAAACTGGCTCCCCACAATGCTTGTTGTTGCTACTACAGTCAGATATCCGACTCCACGGCTGTGATTGCTCATATCCGAGAAGAAACCGTGGGGAAAAAAATGATGCGTCCGGTGGTGAGCAACAGCAAACAGATAAAGAAGAGGATATTCAGCCAGAAAAGAGGTATCGCTATGGCTTCAAACCCCATGCAGTGGGATGCGCTTGAAACGATGCCCGTAGCCATCGCCAGAGCAAAGTAGGCAGGGGGTAGTTCTTTCATCACTGATTTCATCGTTTGAAACGGATTTACTAAGAATTGTCTCATGGACGTCTTTTCGGATACTGGAGTCGGAAATGACCTGTCGCCCGAATCTATAAAGTATAGTTACTCATCGCTACCGTGGCGAGATTAAAAATTGGACAGAAACACGATCACAAACTATTGTAATTTCAACCCGCAGTATTATTTTCTTCCGCAAAGAGTCCCGCCGCAAGCCATTTGCGGGACTCGTCAGTTTATTCTTTCACTATTTATCAAAATATTTCCGCGCGCGTAGAGTTGCGGAGCTTTGGCAAATGCCGGATCTGTGCCGCAGGGATTTTCTCAAACTATTCGGAATAGCTGGAACAGGAGCTATGCTGTGCGGCTGCGGCGAGCCGGCCACGCGGTATCTGATTCCTTACATTCATTCGCCTGAAGACGTCATCCCCGGTAAGGGAGTGTATTACGCTACGACCTGCCGTGAGTGTCCGGCAGGATGCGGGATGCTCGCGAAGAATCGTGAGGGGCGCATCGTAAAGGTGGAAGGCAATCCGGCACACCCGGTCAGCGGAGGCAAACTCTGCATGCGAGGGCAGGCTTCGCTCCATGGCCTGTACAACCCCGACCGGTTCACGGGGCCAATGCGGCGAAATGAGGCCGGCGGTTTCGATCCAATAACCTGGGATCAGGGTGAGGAGATTCTGGCCGCGAAACTGTCTGAGGCGGTCCGCAAGGGCGGGAGCGGCCGGATCCTGATTATGACCGACCTGATCACCGGGTCTTTACACGATCTGACAAGGTTGTGGCTTAGTGAAATGGACCAGCGGGACGGTCATATAATGTATGAACCATGGTCCTATGAGCCTCTGAAAAAAGCCAACCTGGCAGTTTTCGGCCGCGATGCTATCCCGGCTTACCGATTCGATGAACTCGATTTTCTGATCTCATTTAATGCGGGTTTTTTGGAAACCTGGATATCCAATCTCGAATTTGCGCGCCAATACGGATCTTTTCACCCAATCAGGGGTGAGAGGAAAAATACCTTCGTCTTCGTCGGGCCGAGGCTTTCGATGACGGCAAACAATGCCGACCTATGGATTCCGACGCGCCCCGGAACGGAGTACGCGGTCGGGCTGGGAATGATTCGGGCAATCCTTGACAAGAATCTCGCGCCCGAGTTGCCTGCGGATCGTAGGGCGGCGCTTGTATCTATGGTTAATAACTGGACCGTTGACAAGGCTGCCTCAACAGCCGGGTGCGATCCAGGCCTCATTGAAGCCGTCGCCAAAAGGTTTGCCGGGGCGGTTCGCCCTCTCGCAATCGCTGAAGGCCTTTCTCAATGTTTACCGAATGCAACCGAAACCGCTGTTGCCGCAAATCTGCTGTGCACCGTCAAACCTGCGACTCTCTCAGCGATCGACTTCAACAGGGTATCCTCATATACCATGGTCGCTCGGGTCGAGGAGGTCAAAACCCTTGCCGACCGGATGCGCTCCGGGGAAGTTGACGTTTTCCTTTTCCGAGGAGTGAATCCTGTTTTCTCGCTTCCCAAATCCTGGGATTTTGCCGGAGCGATGAAGGCGGTGCCTTTCGTGGCGGGGTTTTCTCAGGCGATTGACGAAACCGGCGCCCTTGCTCACCTGGTTCTGCCCAGCCATTACTCCTTCGAATCCTGGGGCGATTATTCACCGAGACATGGAGTGACCGGGTTCTTGCAGCCGGTTATGGGACCGGTATTCAGTACGAAGCACATGGGGGACATTCTGATCTCGACGGGCAAGAAGGTAAAGGGAGAAGAGAGCTTTCCTTTCAAAGATTTCTATGAGGCGCTCCAGGGTTACTGGACGCGAATATCGGCTGAGACAGGGATCGAGTTCGATACCTTCTGGCAGAACGTGGTCATGCAGGGCGGTTACTGGCCGGAGCAGCCCGGGGCAGCCCCGGCGCTCTCCCTGCCCGTCCCATCATTTAACCTTCCCGACCCGGAGCAAAAGCCGGCAGCAGATCTTCCTATTGTCATCTATCCAACGATACAGTTCTATGACGGCAGGATGGCCAACCACATGTGGGTTCAGGAGATCCCCGACCCGATGACCCAGGCGACATGGGGGGGATGGCTGGAGATTCATCCGGAGACCGCCCGGAAATTGGGTCTGAAGAAAGGAGAACTCCTCCGGGTGAAAACGGGTTATGGGACCATCCAAATTCCGGCCCTGCCCATCTACACCGTACCGGAGGGTGTCATCGCAATACCGGTAGGCCAGGGGCATTCCAACTTCGGCAGATTTGCAAACGGGCTGCCCGCTAATCCTTTCGAGCTTCTGGGTCCGGATATCGATCCGGTTTCCGGCGCTATCCTGCGGCCTGAGCTAAACCTGAAAATCGAAAAAACAGGTGGGACATTCGATATTGCAAACACCGATGGAAGCTTCTTCCAGCATGGCCGAGACATGGCGGTGGCAATAAGCCTGGAAGAGCGAAACAGGATGGCGGAGGCGGGAGAAAAGCCCCAGATATATTACCCCTTGCCGGAAGGCTACCAGAAGTCGAAGGATTTCTATCCCCCGCAAATGTATAAAGAATATCGCTGGGCAATGGTCGTGGACCTCGACCGCTGTATTGGCTGCGGCGCCTGCGTAGCCGGATGCTACTCGGAAAACAATGTTGCAGTCGTAAAACGGGAGCAGATCCTTAAGGGACGCGAGATGTCCTGGATAAGGGTCCAGAGATATTTCGACGATGACGGAAAGGCCGCCAAATGGCTGGTGATGCTTTGCCAGCATTGCGACAACGCGCCGTGTGAGTACGTGTGTCCGATTTTCGCGCCCCATCATAACGACGAAGGGCTAAACACCCAGATATACAATCGCTGCTTGGGAACGCGTTTCTGCTCTCAAAATGACCCCTACAAAGTGCGGCGCTTCAACTGGTATACCTTCACCCGGCCCGAACCGCTCAAGTGGCAGCTCAATCCAGACGTTACGGTGAGGCAAAAAGGAGTAATGGAGAAATGCTCCTTCTGTGTCCAGCGAATCATAGAGGCAAAACTCGACGCCAAGGCGAAAGGCCGCGAAAGAGTGCGCGACGGGGACTTTACGACAGCCTGCGCCCAGACCTGCCCGACCGGCGCCCTGATCTTTGGCAGCCTGCTTGACCCGGACAGCAGGGTGTCCAAGCTGATTAACGATGTCAGGGCATACCAGGTGCTGGCGCACCTCAATACCAAGCCTGCTGTGATCTACCTCAAGAGGGTGACTCAGAAGATTACGGTCTGATTAAGGTTTTAAAGGGATCTACACGATGGGGGCGAACGTTTCCAATGGGGTTAGCGAGGCGGCAGGGCCGCAGGAACTGACCACTTACGGCGCGGTGGACGATCAGATACTTGGGGCCATGTGGGAACCCGGCGGCTTTTACTGGCTTTGTGTAGCGATTACCGGGCTGGGCGTTCTTGTCGGCGCTTTTTCCTGGGGATACCAGATAGCAACGGGCCTGGGGGCGGCGAATATCCTCCACCCTGCGATGTGGGGTTCCTACCTGACCAACTTCGTGTTCTGGGTCGGTATAGCACATTCAGGCACCCTCATTTCGGCCATTTTGTTTCTATTTCGCGCATCTTGGAGGACGACCATTTCCAGGAGTTCCGAAGCGATGACCATTTTCGCGGTAATGATAGCCGGCCTGTTTCCGCTCATTCACCTGGGGCGCGTCTGGTTAGTTTACTGGATAATTCCGTACCCGAACCAGCGGAATTTATGGCCCAATTTCCAGTCTCCTCTGGTTTTCGACGTGGTTGCAATCTCGACATATCTAACCGTGAGTTTTCTTTTCTGGTACACGGGTTTGATCCCGGATCTTGCGACCATCAGGGACCGCACTGCGGGAATAAAAAACAGGATATACGGCTTTTTATCGCTTGGCTGGAGTGGTTCCAGCAAGGCATGGAGGCATTACGGGACCGCCTACCTGTTGTTCGCAGCCCTTGCCACGCCGCTGGTAATTTCCGTGCATAGCGTGGTTTCCTGGGATTTTGCCCTGGGTATCGTTCCAGGGTGGCACAGCACTATTTTCGCTCCCTATTTCGTTGCGGGCGCGATTCATTCCGGGCTTGCGATGGTGCTGGTGCTTCTCATCCCGATGCGCAAGATATTCAGGTTCGAAAACCTGATCACGATCGACGTGCTAGAAAATATCGGCAAGACGATCATCCTGACCGGCCTTATCGTCGGCTACTCCTACATGGTCGAACACTTCATCGCCTGGTACGGCGGCGGCAAGGCCGAACAGGCCCAGTTCATGTGGCGGATGACGGGCTACTATTCATGGTGCTTCTGGATGATGATCATCTGCAACGCGGTCGTTCCGATATTTCTATTTTTCAAGAAAATCAGGACCAACCTGGCCGCCCTGTTCTCCATAAGCATCCTGGTGCTGATAGGAATGTGGTTCGAGAGGCTGGTGATCATCGTGGGGTCGGAAGCCCATGAATATGACCCCTATTCATGGGGTGTTTACAAGTATCCGTCCATAGTTGAATGGGGCATCCTGATTGGCTCTTTCTGCCTCTTTTTTTTCCTTTTCCTTCTTTTCGCAAAGTTTCTTCCCACGATTGCGCTAACGGAGGTAAAGGAGGCGATACCCGTTCCGGTCAGGAAAAAGTAAGAGGAAACCTCGATGGCTAAAAAGCTGGCGGTAGTCGGGATTTTCGCGTACCTCAACGAGGTTGTTTCTGCTGTAGAGGGCCTCAGGAAGCAGAAGGTCCCTATCGAGGCGGTTTATTCTCCGATGCGGGCTGAAGAAATCCGGGAAGCGCTTGGGGAATCGATCCTTGGACCCGGACGTTTCTTCACCCTGACTGGAGGGATACTCGGAATTCTGACGGGGATTTTTCTTGCCTGGTACACAGCCGCGCAGTGGCGGTTCATAGTGGGCGGCAAGCCTCCGATCCCGGTAATACCGGCAGTTATACCAGCTTTCGAGTTTCTCATCCTGATAGCTGTTTTTTTTACGCTGGGAGGTTTGCTTTTCCTGAACAGGATGCCGAAAAGGCGTCTTCCGGCGCATTACGACAAGCGTTTCAGCCAGGACCGTTTCGGGATTCTGGTTTATTGCACCGATGCGGATCGTGAGTCGGTTTCGAGCATGTTGAAGGACCTGGGCGCCGAGGAGGTCCGTCAGATCGATGAATGAGACTTACCCGGAAATCGAGCTTGCAAAAAAATCCGTAAACTGGGGAACGCTCAAAGCGTTGAGTCTGGTTCTTTTTCTAATCGGCGCGGCGGCTTTTTTATACCAGCTTTTCGGCGGTGACGCCAAAAGGGCCTGGTCCGCTTATCTGACCAACTATGTCTATTGGACAGGCCTTGCGTTCGGGACTTTCCTGCTTTCTCCGGTTCTGGTTTTGACAAACGCTACCTGGGGAAGGCCGGTAAAGAGGTTATCGGAATCAGTTGCCTTTTTCCTCCCCGTTTCTTTCATTCTGCTTTGGCCTCTTTTCTTCGGAAGGGCGAATGCTTTCTGGTGGGTGCTCCATCCGGAAGAACAGAAAGCGCCATGGCTGAATACGCCATTTTTCTTTACGCGCGAGGGCATTGGGCTGCTTGCCCTGGCTGTCACAGCGGTTCTTATCACCTACCATTCCGTCAAAAGCGACATGGAATATATGGAGGGGGGCGCGAGCGCGCCCGAGTGCCAAAGCACTCAATACACTCTTTCTGCAGTATACGTCATCCTCTATGCGTTCATTTTGACGCTGGTGGCGTTCGACATGATGATGTCGCTCAACCCGGAGTGGTTCAGCACGCTTTTCGGGGCCTATTATTTCGTAGTTTCCTTCTATGCGGGGCTTGCGTTTCTGGCCATTCTATCCACATTTGCCGTCAAGAAAATGGGTATGGGCAGGGCCATCGAGCAGAAGCAGTTTCACGACATCGGCAAGCTCCTTTTCGCCTTCTGTGTGGTTGGTCTGGATTTTTTCTATGTTCAGTTCCTGGTCATCTGGTATGGCAATCTGCCCGATGAGACCCGATACTTGATCTGGCGAGTTATCTTCGATCCATGGGCAGCGCTGGCGTGGACGGTGCTCATTGTGCTTTTCATAGTCCCCTTCGTGGTTTTGCTCATACGAAAAATAAAGATGAAGCCCGTTTTTATGACGGTGATATCGATCTGGATTCTTATAGGGATCTGGCTGGAGAAGTTTCTGCTGGTGACTCCTTCGATGGTGAAGAGCAAGTCGCTGCCGCTCGGAATATTTGAAGTATTGATCACCATAGGATGGCTTGGGCTTTTCGCCTTCTGTGTGTGCACTTTTTTACAGAGATACCCTGTGCTGGCGGTTTCCGATCCGAAACTTGCCGCGGCGCTCGAGCCGGAGGAAGAGAAGGTGCATTTGGCGTGAGTTAGTTTCCATCCGAAAAGGGTCATCCTTTTCGAATTGGAAACTTCTAGTCTCGGTTCGGTGTTTCCGTGTAGTGAATTGATAAATTTTTGCTGCTATCGATTGAGAGAAAATGGCTGAAGGCAACAAGACGACGAGAAAAGCAGCAATGTGGTGGACGGGGTGGTTCTGTGTAGCCGTTCTGCTTCTGGCAACCCTTCTCTACTTATTTTACCTTTTTCCGAGACAGGACCTCGGACCGGTCCAGCCGATCTATTTCAGCCACAGGATTCACGCCGGGGTAAAACAGATCAACTGCCGTTTCTGTCATCCTTATGTCGAGCGTTCAGAGCACGCGGGACTGCCGGAAGTCGAAAAGTGTTTCTTTTGCCATAAATATATAATTCCGATGCACCCCGAGATTTTGAAAGAAAAGGAGTATCTTGACAAACAGGTGCCAGTTCCCTGGGTTCGAATCTATTTTGTTCCCGATTTTGTAAAGTTCAGGCATCAACCCCACATGATTGCGCAAATCGACTGCCTCAGGTGTCACGGCGACGTTCCATCGATGGACCGTTTGCGCAGGGTGGATTTCCAGATGAATTTCTGCATCACATGCCACCAGGAGAAACACGCGCAACTTGATTGTTATCTTGGCTGTCATCATTAGTTAGTTTCCGTCCGGAAAGGGTCCTTTTCCCCCCTGGCGGCGTCAATCTTCGGGCTTGCTTGTGCGGCGTACCTAAGTACGCCTCCGCGCAACCCCTCGATTTCCTTGCCAGGACGAAAAATGCCTCCTTTCCGAATCGGAAACTAATCAATAGATACGAGGTTAGAGCCGGTGGAGTTTCTAAAGGTTGAAGAAAACGGGACCGCAAAGCTTTTTTTCCTGAGTTCGGCCATCTGGTTTGCGCTGGGCACCCTGGAAGGCATTACGGCGGCCACACAGATGGTTATTCCCGACCTTTACGGAGGCATTGCCGGACTGGTTTTCAGCAGGGTTCGCCCGATGCATACGACCACCATGATCTTCGGCTTCGCAGGATCAGCTCTTCTCGGGGGCGCCCACTACATACTCCCGTCGGTGCTGCGGACCCCGCTTTGGAGCGAAAAACTCGGGAAGGTTTCCCTGTGGGTCTGGAACCTGTCCATTCTTACGGGTATCGTGGCGCTCGACCTCGGGCACTCCCAGGGCAGAGAGTACGCCGAATGGATCTGGCCGGCCAACATAGGGGTTTTGCTGTCGATGGCGCTCATGTTCGTAAACCTGTTGCAGACAACTGCCCAAAGGCAGGAAAAGCTAATGTACGTCTCGACCTGGTATATATTTGCGGGCCTCGTATATACTTGGTTTATCTACTTTTTCGGACACGCCGTCTTTAACATGAAGGGTGCGATAACCGGGTTGCCGGACGCTATTCTGGCCTGGTTTTACGGGCATGGGATCGTGGGGCTTTTCTTAACCCCACTCGCTATCGCCATAGCCTACTACATAGTTCCGAGGGTGGCCCGCAGTCCGCTGTACAGCCACACACTCTCTCTTGTCGGCTTCTGGACCATCCTGGTCATATATACGCATATCGGGGCGCATCACATTCTTCAGGCGCCCATACCGGTCTGGCTGAAGACCATGGCCGTATCCGGGAGCATTGCGATGATCATTCCGGTCTTTACGGTGCTTGTGAACCTATGGCTCACAATGCGGGGCAGGCTCGGGCTTTTCTACGCAGATATCGGAGGAAGATTCGTAATGGCCGGCCTGGTCTGGTACATCCTCACCTGCACCCAGGGACCGATTATGGCCCTGCCAATCGTGCAGCGGGTAACTCATTTGAGTAACTTCGTTATCGCGCACTCTCACATAGGGGTTTTCGGCTTCTCTGGAATGATCGCACTGGGGGGGCTATATTACATGCTCCCCAGGATCACGGGAAAACCGCTCTACAGCGTCCGTCTTGCAGACGTCCAATACTGGCTGCTCATTCTCGGCATGGCCGGTTTTTTCATTGTGCTCACAGGCGGAGGCCTCGTTCAGGGCAACGCCTGGCTTAACGGAACGACCGTCTACCGCACCCTGCCCATGATTCATATTTACTTCATACTGCGTGCGGCTTTGGGGGTGCTCATCGTCGGTGCGGCTTTCATCGGCCTTTATAACGTAATCAGGACCATCCTGGGCGGGCAGGCCGAGGGCGAGCGCATATTCGAAGAAGTGTTTCAGGGAGAACCACAATGAAGATGACGCCGGTCGTACTGGTTCTCGGGGGGCTTCTCATTTTCGCCCCGGTGCTCTTCATGTTCGTGATCCTGCCCTATATTACGATAAGCGAGAAGGGGTCAGAGATCTTCAGGGCGCGCACCGCACTCGAGGATGAAGGGCGTTCGATTTATGTGAACAATGGCTGCACCTACTGCCATACGCAGTTCATTCGCAACTTCGACTGGGACATCGGTGCAGACAGGATAGCGCAATCCGGAGACTACGTTGCAGACTCGCCCCACCTTTTAGGGACCGAGCGCACAGGCCCTGACCTTTCTGAGGAAGGCGGGGAGCATCCCAACGACTGGCACCTGGCCCATTTCGCCAACCCAAGGTTCACCCGGCCCGAGTCACTTATGCCTTCCTGGGAGTTTTTGGGTCCGGAGAAAATCAAGGCCCTCATAGCCTACAAGCAAAGCCTTGGATTCAAACTGGCCGACGAAAGAATGGCCCGGCAAAATTACTGGAAAACCGAATCGATAGCAGCCTTCGAGTCAGGACCCGTAGAGAACGTCCAATGGCTTCATTCCCATGTTCCGGAAGGCTGGAGAAAGCTGCCCAACCCCTATCCGACTTCCGCTGCCGGCCTCGGGCGGGGACACCGGATTTACCAAAGTTTTTGCATCGGCTGCCACGGTCCGGTGGGAGACGGCATGGGCCCGGCGCAGCCTTATCTTTATCCTCCGCCCCTCAATTTTACGATACTCAAGGACAGGGGGATCTCCGGCGGCATACTCTATTACCAGATAATGAACGGAATCACGGGCACAGCGATGCCCTACTTCAAACAGGACCTCCAGTCCGAGAAGATTTGGGACGTGGGCAATTATGTGGCCGTGACATTTATCGGGCAGACCGACGCGTACGCCGAGCCGAGAGGGATCGACGCGTCCTACGAGCCGGTGGAGAACATTTCACCAAATGATCGCTAACTGTTGTTAACAAGTCTGTCAGGCGACGAAAAATGATCTATTACTCCGGATGGCTTTTTCTTGTCGTAATCAGTCTGATCGTAAGCCTTGCGGCATTCATCTGGGCGCTCCGGTCGGGCCAGTTTTCAGACCAGGAGCGCGCGAGATATCTGCCGCTTGGAAAAGACCTTCTATTGCAGCCGATTCCAGGGGTAAGCCGCGCAAAACGCAGAGCACACACGGCCGCCCTGTTCTTTATAGCGGCGATAGGCTTTACCGCCTTCGCGGCCGCATTGACGCTAGGCCTCTACCATCGTTGAACGGATACGGATATGCGTTTTTTTGTCTGGCCCGATTTCCAGTATGAAATGATCGCACTCTTTCTGGGCGCGATATCTCTCATTGCGACCTATCTCGCTTGGGCGGGTTACCCGAGAAGGCGCGTAGCCAGAACCGAACAGGACCTCGATGAAAGAGGGCGCCACGAACGCGAGAGCGGACTTCGCTCAGAAAAGAACCCTATAGGTCCTTTTCTGATCTTGACCTATGTGCTGATTGCTTCTTCGTCTATCGGTTATTTGATTTACGTCTGGGCCAAGGGCAGCAGGTTTTAGAAAAGCAGTGAGCAGTGAACGGTGAGCCATAATGGGTGACTGTAAAAAAGTGATCTGCCCCTTTTAAACGTGGGTTAATCTGGAAGCAATACACAACCAGAACAGAGCCACAAAAAAGGCGGCAGATCATGGAAAAGTGTATCA
>Ga0187862_10003537_pt1 | contig 15178 bp, 12 predicted proteins | sample June2016WEW_10_1_FD_133003 | JGI IMG/M metagenome (GOLD analysis project Ga0187862, IMG submission 133003) | Peatland microbial communities from SPRUCE experiment site at the Marcell Experimental Forest, Minnesota, USA - June2016WEW_10_150 | ecosystem: Environmental > Terrestrial > Soil >...
CAAAAACAAGTCAATATATCAAAAGGGAGATAGATGCGCTAAGTCACCATAACACTCTACAATCACTAAGAAAAATAGGCTTTGTTACGTATAGCTCTCCTGAAGCTTGAAAAAATGGGGCGCGGAAAAACGTAACCTTTCAGAATCATACATTTATTTTCTGCGAGGTTAACAAGTTGGCAGGCCATGTTGAGTTTGCGACGATTTACTTCGGGATTTTACTTTCCGCACCGGCAACTTATCAATAAATGGCCTGCCCCATGCCAGCGACTGGGAAAAGGGGTCGTGCGGCAATAACTTCCTGAATTTACATGGCTAGGATTCAAAATCATGGCTTATATCAGGCTTAGAGGAGCATTTTTAGGGTCAAAAACGATCATCTAACGCAAGCCGGAGTTGCTTTAGCCATGGCCAGAGCCAAACGACACTTCATGCCGGATACGCCAGGCGAGCCCCTGGCCAGGCCCAGACCTATCATTTTGGGGCCAAAAACGTGCCTTTAAGCGCTAATAAGGCATGTGTTTTTAACATTTACCTAGAAATCGAGTTATTACCTTGGCCCGGCCCCAGATCCCCAACAAGTAATCCAGGGCCTTTCCTCAACAATTCCCGTCAGCGCTTCGCGGTAGCGGAAAACGAAAGGAGCGATCCATGGTACTAGAAGGTAAAGTCGCATTGGTAACCGGCGGAAGCCGAGGGATCGGCCAGGGCATTGCAATGCGCCTGGCTGAAGGAGGCTGTGAAGTTGCCGTCGCCGGTAGGAACGAAGAGAACGCTAAAAAGGTTGCTGAGGGCATCCTGGCGAAGGGTCGCCGGGCCATTGCCATAAAGGTTGACGTGTCCAAGTGGGACCAGGTTCAGAATATGGTCAAAGAGACAATAGATAAGCTCGGCGGTCTAGACATAGCGGTCAACAACGCAGGCGTGATCAGTATGATGCCTGTCGAGAAACTCACTGAAGAAGATTGGGACTTCGTAAACGATGTCAATGCAAAGGGCGTTTTTCTTTGCTGCAAGGCTGTTATCCCGCATATGAAAAAACAGAAATGGGGCCGCATAATAAACGTGGCGTCAGTCGCAGGCAAGACAGGATTCGCCGGCCTCGCTCACTACACGGCCTCCAAGTTCGCGGTGGTAGGTTTCACCAACGCCCTCGCCAAGGAACTGGCGAAAACCGGCATCACAGTAAACGCCATCTGTCCGGGAATCGTTGGCACGCAGATGTGGGTCGGTCCTACCGGAGTTGCCGAGATATTGAAACAACCGGGTGAGACAATGGACGAGTCGTGGAAGCGTCACCAGAAAACCCAGATTCCTCAGGGAGTGGCCCAAACGCCGGAGGATATGGGGGACCTGGCCGTTTACTTCGCAACTTCCCCCCATGTAACCGGTCAGGCAGTCGCCGTGGACGGCGGTATGAGCATGGGTTAACGAAACAAGGAACTCTTTGAAACTCATGTCTGCGGCTCACTCGAAAAACATGGGCTGAGGCTATTCCGATGGGTCCTAATTAACACGGTTGGCGGTAAGAGTGGCGAAAGATCGGTCGATTGTGATTCATTACTTCTCATGTTCCGCCATGATCCGGTAAAGCGCCGCAGAGCTGCGCTCTTCCTTCAAGTTGGCAAGACAAGGGTTGATGTCTTCCGTACAGGTCTCATTGGTGGATCCTCTGCTCCGTGGCGGAGGCATCCCTTTGCCCGATCCGGTTATCGTCAGTGCAGGAGTTCGGGGGCAAATTCCAAGTTGCTCTGCCCTGTTCTGCCGAGAATTTCACCAAATAATGAAAAGTTGCTCTTTTGAACCAATCCCGATCCATCTCGGACTGAGTATTCATCTTTCTACATTTCGGCGTGTTCATTATTTCGTTTTTCATCATTTCATGAAATTCCGGCAATTCATTTCCCGGTGATCGTCGAATAACTGCAATTAAATCAAGATGTTATGGCACGCATGGTGTGGCATTCCCATTGCATTGGCGTAGCCGCGTGGCTTTGACAATCACTCCTTTTTGCCCTAAGGAAAGAAGCAGCACGGTAAACGTGGATAGCGAAGGTTTGATTTCTCGAAAAGCGAAAGCCGTCTTTCCTCGGAAAGTGAGAAAACGGATTCGAAACAACGGCGGGAATGAGAGCTGAGGAGGGGTTATGGGGCCGCGATGACGGCTGAAAGGAATTCTCAAATATTGCGGGGGCATGAGGGACATATGGTTTGCCTGCGTTGCGCCAGTCACGAAGAATTGTCCGGCAGCGAAGCGGCAGCCTGCGTGTCGACCGGAATGCTCTCCAGATTCTCACGGGTGGATTGCAAAAAGGATAGAACATGAAAATAAACAACATCGCAATTATTGGGTCGGGGATCATGGGCAGCGGGATTGCGCAGGTAAGTGCGGCAGCCGGTTTCGGGGTCAAAGTCCAGGACATCAGCAGCGAGGTCCTGCAAAAGGCCAAATCGTCGATCGAGTTCAGCCTGGGGAAGCTCGCGAGCAAGGGCAAGATGACACAGGAACAGGTTGACGACACTCTTTGCAAAATTGAGTTTTGCAAGGAACTCGAGCGGGCCGCTGACGGATCGGATTTGATCATAGAGGCAGTTTTCGAAAACCTTGCGATAAAGCACGAAATCTTCAGGAAGCTGGACCGGATGGCCGGGCCCGATACTATCCTCGCTTCCAACACCTCCGCACTGCCCATCACCGAAATTACCGGCGTCACGAACCGGGCGGAAAAATGCGTAGGCATTCATTTCATGAATCCCGTTCCGCTGATGAAAGGAGTTGAAATCATCAGGGGCCAGCTTACCTCGGACGAAACTTTCGAGGCGGCCAGAGACTACGTCGTCAAACTGGGCAAAGAACCTATCGAGGCGATTGACTTCGCTGGATTTATCGTCAGCAGGCTCCTCGACGTGCTGATGAATGAGACAATCAAGCTGGTCCAGGAGGGCAACCGCCCGGAAGATATCGACAAGGCGATGGAGTTGTGCGCCGGCCATCCCATGGGGCCATGTAAACTGCTGGACCTCGTCGGCGCTGAGATCGCCATGCACGGCATGGAGACTATGGAGCGAGACATGGGGCCGGCCTATAAGCCCCATCCGCTGCTGAAAAAGAGAGTTTTGGCGGGCCTATTGGGAAAGAAAACCGGGCAAGGATTTTACAAATACTAATCACCAAACCGAGTCCGCATGGAACAAGCCGTGACGGCCGGCAGGGGGAGAGCAATGAAAACAGGCAGTCTATTTGATTTGACCGGAAAGGTTGCCATGATCTCGGGCGGCGGAGACGGCATCGGCCGTGCCATGGCGATCGGTCTTGCAGATGCGGGAGCGAATGTGGTCGTGTTTTCCCGCAGAATAGAAGTGTGTGAAGAAGTCGCAAACGAGATCCAAAAGCTGGGGGTTCGCGCCCTGGCCTTCAAGTGCGACATAAGCCGCCAGGAAGACGTGGACAGGGTTGTGAGCGAATCCCTGAAGGAGTTGAAACGGATCGACATCCTGGTCAACAATTCCGGCCGCGTATGGGGAGCCTCACCGGAGGAAATCGAGTTCGAGGCTTGGCAAAAGGTAATCGACATCAACATTCACGGCACCTTCCGATGCACGCAAGCGGTGGGCAAGGAGATGATCAAGATGCATAAAGGCAAGATCATCAACATCTCCTCGTATGCGGGTTCCAGGGGTACCGATCCGGAATACCTAAACGCGATTCCCTATAACACATCCAAGGGCGCCCTTGATGCTTTCACCAGGGACCTCGCGGTGAAATGGGCCCAATACAACATCAGCGTAAATGCTATCGCGCCCGGCTGGTTCCCGACCAAGATGACCAAGTGGACCTTCGAGCATAATGGCGAGGCGATCCTGTCCCGCATTCCCATGAAGCATTTTGGGAAAATGGAAGACCTGATGGGCGTAGTGGTCTTTCTGGCTTCAGCGGCATCGGATTACATAACCGGACAGATCATTGGCGTAGATGGCGGCCTGACCGCCTGGTAAGCGACGTATATAGAGGGTTGCGGCGATGCTGCCTTATGATGAATTCACGTCGTTGACCCTTGCGCAGTATGGTGCCTGGGCATTTGCCCGGCTTGCGCTCATTCTCGATGTCATGGACTGGCAGTTTCTGGCCATGTCCGCCCCGCACGTCTCCAAAGAGTTCGGGTTTTCCATGTCAAGCATGGGGATCCTGCTGGGTCCTCCCCTTATCGGGGCGGGAGTGGGCGGTATCCTCTCCGGATGGATCGCCGACAAGATGGGGAGAGTGAAAACGATGTTCCTGTGCATGTGCTGGTATTCGTGATAGAATCGCTTCGGATGTCGCAATGAAGGTCACCTCGGATGCCGCACAGATTTTCGGAGTTTATGGCTACACGAGAGAATATACAGTAGAGGGAATGATGAGAGATGCCAAGATCACTCAAATCTACGGAGGAACGAACCAGATACAACGAATCATTGTGGTGAACCAGTTGCTTTGACAAATCCAGCGAACAAATGATGGGAGGAAATTATGTTAAAACATCTTTTTTCCCCAATGAAGATTGGAAAGACAGAAGTTTCCAACAGACTGGTTGTAAGTCCAATGGTAACAAACTATTGCAATAACGACGGAACTGCAACCGAGCGTTACATCGCATATCATGAAGCTAAAGCAAAGGGAGGATGGGGGCTCATAATCACTGAGGATTATGCCGTTGATCCAAGTGGCAAAGGATTTTCCTGTGTCTCTGGACTCTGGGATGACAGTCAAATTCCGAGCCACTCGGAATTAACGAAAAGAATTCACCAATACGATACAAAGATATTTGCCCAGATATATCATTGTGGAAGACAGACAAGTCATCTCATTACAGGGTGCACACCATTTGCACCTTCTCCCATTTCGTGCCCGGCAATGCAGGAACTGCCGGATGAACTTACAGTAGATAAGATCGAAGAAATGGTGGAAAAGTTCGGCGACTGTGCTTCGAGAGCGAAAAAAGCAGGCTTTGATGGTGTTGAAATTCATGGAGCCCACGGGTATCTCATTGCTGGATTCATGTCCCCTTACTCTAACAAAAGGGTCGATAAGTATGGCGGACATCTGTTGAATAGAATGCGATTTCCGTTGGTGATCGTGGCCAACATCAGGGCCAAAGTCGGCAATGATTTTGGCGTAGGGTTCAGAATCTCCTGCGATGAATTCGTTCCCGGGGGAAGGTCCATCGAGGATACTAAAGCGATAGCCGTTTTACTGGAACAGGCGGGGATAGACTACCTGCACGTGTCCTGCGGCGTTTATGCGAGTGCGGATAAAGTCGTTCCCGGTCCGTCGACACCTCATGGCTGGCTCGCTGGATATGCGGAGGAGGTAAAAAAGGTCATTAGCATACCGGTCATTACTGTTGGAAGAATTAATGATCCATTTGTGGCGGATTCCATTATTGCAGCAGGCAAAGCGGATCTCGTGGCAATGGGCAGGGCCTCGCTGGCCGATCCGGAATTCCCCAAAAAGGCGGCGGCCGGGCAATTTGATGAAATTCGCCCGTGCATAGCCTGTAACGAGGGGTGCATCGGTATATTATTCACGGATCAACCGATCAAATGCGTGCTGAATCCAACGCTTGGCAAGGAGGCGGAAAGAGTTATCAAGCCTGCAGTCGAAAAGAAAAAGGTCGTGGTGATCGGGGGTGGTCCTGCCGGAATGGAGGCCGCCATCACAGCAGCAAAAGCCGGCCATGAAGTGAGCCTTTACGAGAAAGCAGACAGATTAGGAGGGCAATTTTACCTCGCCAGCGTCCCGCCCAACAAGGGAGAGATCTGCAACTTCGTCGGCTGGCAAATCGGCCAGTTAAGCAAGTTTAAAGTCAGTGTCACTTTGAACGCTGAAGTTTCACCCGGCTTGATTGACTCACAGAAACCGGACGTCGTAGTTCTGGCAACCGGCGGCACACCGGTTTTGCCTAAAATCCCGGGTGTTGACAGAGCCAATGTGGTTAATGCTTTGAGCGTTCTTGCCGGTAAAGTCGCCGTTGGCGCCAAGTCGGTCATAATTGGAGGAGGTATGATCGGGGCGGAGACTGCCAATCACCTGGCAAACCACGGCAAGGTGGTAACGCTGATTGAAATGCTGCCCGAGATTGCAACCGAGGTTCCCAATATAAACAGAATGACTTTATTGAGTGATTTAGAAAAGGCTAACATAAAAGTGCTTGTCAACACCACGGTCAAGGACATACTGCCGGATGGAGTCGTTGTGGTTAAAGACTGTGCAACTGAAACGATAAGCGCCGACACTGTCATTGTGGCGGCCGGCGCCAAGCCAAATAACGATCTTCAAGCAGAACTCGCCGGCAAGCCGTATAAAGTAATTACCGCAGGGGATGCGAATAAAATCGGAAAGGTGATGGAGGCCATTGAATCAGGATACCTGGCGGGCGCGCAGATTTAAGGCAACTGCATACAGCCGGAAAGGAGATGACCTATGAGCAAGATGATCAATACCGTATGCGGCCCCGTTTCGTCCGATAATATAGGAACAACACTGATGCATGAACATATACAATTTGGATATGCCGGTTGGTACGCTCATACCAACAAGCCGCAGGATAAGGAGAAAGCATTTGCCATAGCTCTAAAAGCGATGAACGACATCAAAGACTGCGGTGTAAAGACATATGTTGACGCTACACCGGGTGATTCAGGGCGTGACCCTGAATTCTACAGGGCGATATCCGAAAAATCCGGTGTCAACATCGTGTGCTCAACCGGTCTTTATACTGAAGGTCAGGGAGGGTGGCCGTATTTCAAGTTCCAATCTCTATTGACGGATGGCGTTGAGATGCTGGCCGAGTTGTTCACACACGAAATCGTGGAGGGCATCGGGGATACCGGAATAAAGGCTGGTGTCATCAAGATAGCCACTGGATTAAGTGCTATTACAGATTATGAGAAGATGGCTCTCCAGGCGGCGGCAAGAGCGCAAAAGAAAACGGGCGTTCCTATTATCACCCACACGGAAGCAGGAACAATGGGACCCGAACAGGTGGATATCCTTCTGGCCGAGGGCGCCAACCCAAAGCAAATTGCCATCGGCCACGCCGGGGGGTCTGCCGACCTGAAGTACCATGCCAATATTCTGGATAAAGGTGTGAACCTTGCCTTTGATCGACTCGGTCTTGACGCAGAGTTGTGGAAGGCGGGGCCGGACAAGTTCAGGAAGGGCTGTATAGTAGCTCTCATATCAATGGGATATACAAACCAGTTGATACTTTCGCATGATGTTGTCCTAAATTGGCTTGGTGGTGAAGTAATCCTGCCAAAAGAAATGGTTGCCAATTGGTATCCGACACATGTATTCAAAAATTTCATACCTGCTTTAAAGAATTCGGGAGTAACAGACGAGGAAATTCATACGATAATGGTGGAAAACCCAAGACAAATGTTCGAAGGCTGATACTTATTGCCATCTTTAATCTTACCGGTGTTTTCCACATAAAACTGAAAGGGGAATAAAGATGCGTTTTGCCTCCCGGCCTTTTCGGATTCAAAGCGTTTCTCCAAATTGCCTTTCGGCCGCCGGTGCGATATCGAAACGTTCACGACACAATGCAAACAAGATCCGTGGAAGCAAAACCTTATCCTCCGGGGACCCTTGGGTTATCTTTTTTCTAAGGACGTGTTGCGGCATTTTATCGTTATTCATTACCTCGATTGGGAGAATCGAGAGAATCACCTGCTTATAGAGCATCCGGGCCGGGAGAAGCTGAGTGAGCTGTATGAGAAGTTGCTTTCAGAGTACAACTTCTCAGCGCAAACATTTACTCCAAGTCTTTGCTGAGCACCACAGCGAAAAAATTGCGTCCTGCCGCTAAGGCAGGACGCATTCCCGGTGGCACGAATTTTGGTACGAATTATTGTCACAACAAGTTTTCCTTCGATTGGTTGACTCGATAGAATGAATAGCGGTCGAGAAATGCGTTGATGGCCGGTCGATTGTTTCCGAGAGCAATGCGGTTGGATAAAAAATGAAGCAGACGAGCAAGAAGACAAGTGGGGGCATTACACGGGAAAAGCTGCTGACATCGATCCTCAAGATCAATCAACTGTTGGCGCTTCCGGTTTCCATCGACAATGTGCTGAGCGCCATAGTGGAAGAAAGTCAAAGGATTTTCGACTTCACCCGTGTGGCGATCTTCATCATAAACAAAGAAGCGCGTTTGCTGGAAAGGAAATACCTCATTGGCTTCGTCCCCATAGAGGTCGAAAAAACCATGAACAGACCACCGCATCTCGATAAGCATCCTTGCAGTGAGACGCTGGTGGCAAATACAGGGCAAACGGTCTACATCCCGGACCGGCTCAACGATCCGCGGATTACTCCAATCGATCTGAAAATGGACCTGTTCTGGAAACGCGTCTCAACCATTGGCGCTCCGCTTAGAATTGAACAGGACATCATCGGCGTGCTCGAGGGAGATACTACCGACCGCCCCTTGCACCTTTCCCCGCAAGAAATCGATCTGTTCACTTTCTTCGCAAACCAGGCCAGTATCATCATCGAAAATGCCCGGCTTCAGGATCAGAATCGAAAAAAAATCCAACAACTGCTCCTTCTCCAGGAAGTGACCAAGAAGTCGAGCCTGACCTTCGATGTTAATGAGTTGATCGATAACATTGCTATTAGCGCTCTTCGGCTGACAAACGCCAGAAGCTGCCTGGTATTCATGTGCAACGAAAATGGAAAGTATCTGAAACAGGTCGCTGGAAGTGGTGAACCCGTTCTCGAAAATGAACTCGTTGGACTTGGCGAAGGGATTGTCGGGGATGTGGCGACAGCCGGGCTGCCCCGGATAATCCATGATGCGAGGAAGGAGTCGGGATCAAGCGATCCGCATGCGAGGTCCCAACTTGTCGTCCCCATTGCGACCGACAACAAAGTGAAGGGCGTCATCAGCGCCTACAGTGACCGGATCAGCGCATTCAGCAAGAGCGACCTCGAGATTCTTTCCATTATGGCAAGCCACGCGGCGGTACTTTTCCAAAACGCCGCTCTCTATGAACAGCTTTCCATGGAAAAGGACAGGGCTGAAAACATTTTGGAAAGCTCCTACGACGGCATTTTAACGCTCAGCGGGACCGGGGTGATTCAGTCGGTTAACCGGCGGACCGAACAGCTTTTCGAAATTGAGAAAAAAAGCATGGTGGGGAAGTCGATCTCTGAAATCGAAAATGACAACGTCGAAAAAGTACTGGATATGGCTTTGCGGAAGAGACTTCCGTATGGCCGTTTCGAGTCCGGCTTTGTAAGGCAAAGCGGGGAAGATTCCATCTTGGAAATAGCGATCTCTCCGTTGAAACGAGTCGCTGGGGCTGACGCGGAATGGATGATTTTATTTCGCGACATCACTGAATCCAAGAAATCGGAAGAGGTGATACGGCGGATGGAAAGGCTGTCGGCTCTCGGAGAGTTTTCCGCCGGAATCGCGCACGAAATCCGCAATCCTTTATCAGCAATCAAGCTAAACCTTCAAATGCTATCGAAACGAATGGACCGTGAGCCGGAATCGCTTGAAAAAATCAGCGATTCACTGGAAGGCATTGTCCGAATCGATAAGCTGATCAGGAGCGTTCTGAATTTCGCTCGCCCCACCATGCCGAGATTTAAGAAGGACTCTGTGCAACGCGTCCTTAGAGAAACCGTTGATGTCATGAAATTACACCTCAAACGGAAAAAAATCAGTGTATCGGTGGACATTGCGCCAACTGTACCGCCTATTTCTTTTGACGAAGATCAGATACGACAGGTTTTCCTAAATCTGCTCTCGAATGCCATGGAGGCTATGCCCGACGGCGGAAAAATCAAGATAACCGGATCGATGAATGGTAACGCGTCGGGTAAAAACGGTCTATTCCGTCTGATTATTTCAGATAATGGCATAGGCATCCGGCGGGAGGTTGTGCCGAAAATTTTCGATCCCTTTTTTACAACCAAACCCGAAGGCACAGGCCTGGGGCTGTCAATCGTTCACAAGATCCTGGAGCAGCACAGGGCTATTGTCGAAGTTGAAAGTTTCATCGGCGTGGGTACGGTTTTTAAACTGACTTTTCCTGTGGATTCAGTTGAGGCAGAAGATGTATCGACATAGCATCCTGATTGTAGACGACGATAAGCTGTTGCAGAAGCCGTTGAAACAGATTCTTTCCGGCGAATACGATGTGTCCACTGCCGGGAGTGGTGAAGAAGCGCTTGCAATTATCAAGGGAAAGCCTGTCGATCTCATGTTCCTGGATATTCGACTGCCTGGAATGGATGGCCTCGAAACACTCAAGGCGGTTCGGGAGAGGGATAAAAATATTCTGGTGATCATGATGACCGCATTTGAAGATATTAAGACAGTCATCACCTCTATGAAAACGGGAGCCTTCGACTATCTTGTGAAGCCCTTGGACATGGATGAGATCGAGATTATAGTCGAACGGGCACTGGAAAACTTGAAGCTAAAAAAGGAAGTCGAAACACTCCGGCGTGCTTGCATCAGAGAATTTGAACTCCTAAATGTGGTGACGGCCAGCGACGAGATCCGCAAGGTATTTCAGAAGGCGGACCGAGTGGCACAGAGCCGCGACACAACGGTCCTCATAGAAGGTGAAACTGGAACGGGTAAGGAAATCATAGCCCGCTACATCCATTATCGAAGTGATCGATTCGGCAAGCCTTTCATGGCTATCAATTGCTGTGCAATCAACCGTGACCTGATGGAAACTGAGCTCTTCGGTTATGAGAAGGGGTCGTTTACCGGAGGGCTGCATGAGGGCAAGGAAGGGAAAATAGAGGCGGCAAACGGGGGAACGCTCTTCCTGGATGAAATCGGCGACATTCCGGCCCAGGCCCAGGCGAAGCTGTTGAGGTTTCTCGAGGAAAAGGAGTTGTTCAGAGTCGGAGGGACAGTAAAGATACAGGTTGACGTGAAGGTTATCGCGGCAGCGAACAAAAGAATTTCGGAAGCGGTGAAGGAGGGGACCTTCAGGCATGATCTGTTTTACCGGCTCAATGTAGCTTCCATTTTTATCCCGCCTCTTCGGGAGAGAAAGGCTGATATCATGCCCATGGCCTTGTTTTTTATGGACCGATTCAATAATAAGTTTGGCAGGAATTTCCAATCCATCTCCAAAGACGTCCAGTCGCTTCTTCTTCGATACGATTGGCCGGGTAACGTTAGAGAACTGAGAAATTTCATTGAAAGAGTCTTGTTGATGGAAGAAGGCAGGGAAATCAACGAAGATCACATTATCCATTTAACGTCCCAGGTCCACAGGCCGACGGCCGATCCTTCCGAAATTGATATTCCAGTGCACGGCGTTAACCTGGACGAGATAAATAAAAGGTACATTATTCGCGCGATTGAAATAAGCAAAGGCAACTTGGCGAGGGCAGCAAGGCTCCTTGGTTTATCCAGGCCGACCCTGGCCTATCGTCTTGAAAAATATGGCCTGCCAAAATAGATCTTCTAAATGGATTTGCGCAGGGTGAAAATGGAGGGAGACGGCAGCCTCTTTATGCAGGTCCCGGGAACCTTGGGGAACTCAAAGGAAAACGATGAGGCCGGCTCCCCGTGAGCATAAGTAATTTTCATTGCCCCATGCTTTCACAAGATATGGTTTCATCAAATAATGAGAATTTCTTCATTTGATCAAATCCGATTCGGAATAAACAAGTACACACTGGGCGCAATTTCAGGGTTGCTCCCGCCGCCTCCTTTGATTTTTTGCTGAAATCCTATTAATGCTCCACCACTCTATTTAAAAACAGCAACATTTGAAATTCGAACAGTTAGCTGACGAATAATTCTGGCATAAGCATTGCACATCGCTTGCAACGATATCTGAGTCCTTTCTCAGTCCGAGCCCAACAGAAGCCGCAATCAACCGACATTGGCTCTGTAAACCTGGATTATGCGTGAACATGCGTAAGAATTCCAGAGCATTCATTCCAATGGGGTGAAACTGTTAAGGCCTTTGTGGTTTTAAAGCAGGGTGGGCAAATGCTGGCGAAGGAGGTAATTGTCCATTGTAAACAGCTTAACAGTGACGAGGAGAGAAACATGAAAAAGTACGCTATGGCAATATCAGTATTGGCAGCGGTCTCCCTGATTTGCCTCCCCTCGATGGGGGTCTGCAAGACCACTGCGCCCTCCTGCACCGTGGGCTACTTTAACAGCTTCGGCAAATCGGTGAACACAACTTTTATCGACGCTACGCTAGAGCCTGCCGTCACCGGAACCAATCCCGAGTACTGCCTGGTGCACGGGTGGATTTCCACACAGAAAGGCGAGAAAATAGGCATCGAGATCTCGCTGCCCGATAAGGCAGACTGGAACCAAAAGCTGCTGGAGACGGGCAACGGCGGGTTTGCAGGCTTTTTCCAGCATTACTATTATCTGTTCGACCCGAGCGCGACGTCGCAACTGGCAGCAATACAAAGGGGGTACGTGCTGGCTGAAACGGATACCGGACACCAGGATGCCAACCTGCTTGACGCCAGTTGGGCCCTCAATAACCCGGTTGCGCAAGAGGATTTCCATTACCTGGCGGTCCATCAGACTGCCGTGGTGGCCAAGGCTATGATAAGTCATTATTACGGCTCCAGCCCAAAATATTCCTATTTTGCAGGCTGCTCCACGGGCGGCCGGCAGGCCATGGAATCCTCCCAGAGGTATCCCGATGACTTTGACGGGATTATCTCCGGGGCGCCTGCCGCCAACGTGGGCGCTATCATAGGCTTCGCCTGGATCCAGCAGCTCGAGTGGCCGGATTTTGTCGCTACCGCGACGGGCGGCACCCCCCCTTACGCGACTTCCTCAACCCCCACGCTGCCCAACAGTGAGATGATATTGGTTCAAAACGGCGTTCTAGCGGCATGCGACGGAACAGGCCCAGCAGCGGATGGCTTCATCAACGATCCGTCTTTATGCAACTTCGATCCGTCCACCCTGTTATGCCCGCAGAGCAGTACGACCAATTGTCTCACGGCGGAGCAGGTGGCCGTGGCCCAAAGGGTATACAATGGACCTCAAACCTGGGACGCAGCCACACAAAAGCCGGCGCAGCTATACTTCGGCTTCGCCAGGAGCGGCGCGGAAGCGAACACGGTGGGCGCGGGGGCATGGCCGGTGTGGGTCGGCGACGCAGGGTACACCCCTTATCTTGGTTACCCCAATGCTCAATACGGTTTTGCTCAGGAGTGGCTGCAGTACTTCGTTTTTTCCGATCCTAACTGGCAGCTCGGCTGGTTCGACTTTGACAGCGACTATCTAATGGTAGACCAGAAGATCGGGAACTTGAATTCCTATAACACCAACCTTTCACCGTTCAAGGCGCATAAAGCGAAGCTGCTCCAGTACCAGGGATGGGCTGATACTTGTCTGACACCTTTGGGGACAATAGATTATTACACGAAGGTGGTCGATCGAATGGGTGATGTAGACGGTTTCTACCGTCTCTTTATGGTCCCCGGGATGGACCATTGCGGGGGCGGAGTCGGTCCCAACACGGTCGAATGGTTGACGGCTCTTGAACAATGGGTGGAAAATAAAACGGCGCCCGACTCCATTCCGGCTTCAGGAACGAGTCCGTTGGACCAACTGGCGATGCAAAGGCCTCTCTGTCGTTATCCCAAGCTGGCCACATTTAACGCAAAGCTTCCAAATTGTGATAATGACAGGCATAATGCCGCCTGTTTTACATGTCAATAACGTTTGAGTTTCATCAGCCAATGACAGAGGTTTAAGGATCATTTTAAAATGCGGCCGGACATGGGACTCAAACTTGAGAAAGGTATTATCGTTAACGCTTTACAGTTCACCGACGGAAATAAGAAGCGGGCTGCTGAAATATTGCAGAACGACAGAAGTGTCCTCTATAAAAATTGAGTCGGCAAAAAAATGGAGGCGAAAAGAAAACAGGCAGCCGATAGTCTGGTGCTAAAATATACCCTGTTTCTGTAGGTATTCGCTACAAACGTTGGGGCTCAATGTGCCATCTTATTGTAGACATTGGGCCTCTTTATTGGTACTTAATGTGCCGAACCCGCCATTGCGACGGGGAATCGTTTTTCCTTTTTTTATTAATCTCAAATGAAGGGAAAGCTTAAATGGACTGGAGCGTCATTGGAATCGTCTTCTCGTTAGCGTTCATTGTGGTTCTGGCATTGAGAGGGTGGCATATTATCGTCATCGCGCCTCTCGCCGTCGTCATCGTATCCATTCTATCCAACATGAACATCATGGAAACAATGAACGGACCCTATATGAAAGGGTTCACCAATTACGCCGGCAAATTTTACCTCATCTTTCTGGCCGGATCTTTATTCGGCAAATTCATGGAAGACGGACAGGCGGCGCGCTCCATCGCCAACGGTATTTTGAAAGTTACCGGCAGAGACAGCCCCATGCGGGTAATGCTGGCAGTTTCAGTCGTTGCCTTGTGTCTCACTTACGGCGGTGTGAGCCTGTTTGTCGTCATTTTCGCAGTTCTCCCGATCTCACGGCCTCTTTTCAAGGAAATGAATCTCGCGTGGCATCTTTGGCTGGCGGCATTTATATTCGGAGGGGCATCGATCACCATGACCATGCTCCCCGGGAGTCCTCAGATCCAGAACATCATACCTACAAAATACATGGCCTCAACGACTTATTCGGCGCCGCTGGTCGGTCTCACCGGGGCGGTCGTTGTCATTATCTTCAATCTTTTTTATTTTCGCTACATTCTGAAAAAGTCCAAAGAGAGGGGAGAAACTTACGAGGAACCTGCACCCGGCCTCCTCGGAGCGGGAGCAGCCGCTTCAGGTCCCACGCCCAATGTCTTTCTAAGCCTGGTACCTCCGATTGTCGTTCTGATACTGCTCAATTTCGACATCCCGTATATCAAAAGAGACGCAGTTATCGCTTTGATAGGCGGTGTGCTGACATGTATCGTCCTGTTCTGGAGATATTATGCCAATATAGTCGACACCATGATCAAGTGCGCCCTGAACACTGTCTTTCCCTTGGTCAATACATGCGCTGACGTCGGCTATGGTATGGCCGTTGCCGCCACGCCCGGATTCAACTTGATATCATCGTGGCTGATGGCCATTCCCGGGAATCCGGTCATCTCTCTGGCGTTTGCCACCAACATTATGGCGGCCATAACAGGGTCC
>Ga0187862_10003548_pt1 | contig 15137 bp, 16 predicted proteins | sample June2016WEW_10_1_FD_133003 | JGI IMG/M metagenome (GOLD analysis project Ga0187862, IMG submission 133003) | Peatland microbial communities from SPRUCE experiment site at the Marcell Experimental Forest, Minnesota, USA - June2016WEW_10_150 | ecosystem: Environmental > Terrestrial > Soil >...
ACCGCCAGCCAAGATCTCAACAGCCCGCCCACCCACCCGCGAGGCGTTACCTCTTCCGGCTAAACGCCTCTGGTCATGGACAGGTCAGGGATAGCGTGGAGATCAGATTATGCCTCCTTTTCGAATCGAAAACTGCCAGTGTCCTATAAGGTGAAATTCTACTACGTTCATCCGAGTTTCCGGATGGTCGCTATTCAGGAGAACCAGGAGAACCGTGTTGAAAATTTCTGGATCTCCAAGTAATAGTGCAAGCTGGATTTTGAAGGCCAGCCCATCTGGCGAACTCTGATGCATGAGAATTGAGCTGGGCTCGAGATGGATAGAGTGAAATTCATACTGGAAAACACGTGCGTGTCCAATCCGGTGCTTTGTCCTGAATTGAAGCTGCACCTGATTACGGACTCCTGTCCGCTCTTGTACGCAGGCGAGAGTGAACTGGAGGCACTGGCCATAGGCGACCCTTACTGGGCATTTTGCTGGGCGGGAGGGCAGGCACTGGCACGGTACATACTGGACCAACCGAAGGTGGTCAAGGGCCGGCGAGTGATAGTCTTTGGATCCGGATGCGGCATCGAGGCCATCGCGGCGGCAAAATCCGGCGCCGCCATGATCATGGCTTCTGATACCGACCCGTTTGCTATCGAGGCAACACTCTTAAACGCTCGGCTGAATGGGGTGCATACAGATACCACGACACGTGACCTCATTGGGAATTCTCTCGAAGGGTTTGACGTCCTGCTCGCGGGGGACATGTTCTATGATTCCGCTCTTTCAGCAAGGGTGTTTTCCTGGCTTCAGACTCTTTCTGCTTACATGGATATCTACATCGCAGACCCGGGCAGGGGCAATTTACCACTGGAAATCGGCACGATTGAGAGAGTCGGCAGCTATCATGCATCGGCGGATGTGGATGTTGCGGGCAAATTCCTCGTCAAGTCCGAGGTTTTTGTCCTCCGCTCTCGCGATAAAGGGGCTTAAGATCATCCGCCCGTGCTCCGGCGCCTGAAAGGCGTTATCGCGATTTCGCGGAAGCATGGACGTCCGGGGCCGTGGCTAAACCCGATAAATTGTGCCGCATTGCAGTCCAACAACCCGAAAGGAGAGCTATGATGGAAGACATTGCTAAACTGATCGTCGGCACCTGGCGATTGGTCCACTGCGCAATCACCAATGCGGATGGGCAAAAGGAATATCCCTTTGGAGAAGATGCCATCGGCTATATCTATTACAGCGACACCGGCGTCATGGCGGTGCAGATATGCAGGAAATCCAGAGGTGAGGGCAAAGATCTCCCGGGCCTTAAGCAAGAGTACCTGGCCTATTTCGGCCGATATGTAATCGACCCCGAAAAGCAAGTGGTCCGCCATTTGCTCGAGGGGCAACTCCTTCCCGGCGGTTATGCTGACGTTCTTGAGAGAAAATACCGGTTCGATGGCGATCTCTTGTCGCTGAGGCCGGTGGGTAGGAGCAATCAAGAAATTTTGTGGCAGCGAGTCTGAGGTTCGTAACGACGCAAAAGGAGCGGCCTGGATCAGGGTTTCACAGTCCGCCTTCTTCGCACCGGGGCAGCTCAGTCCCAAAATATCCGGGCGCCTGAGTGCTTACAATTCCGTGGAAGGAAAGGAATGCAGAACAATTGCAGGGAAAAACCGCCTTTAAAGCTCCTCGAAGGCATCGGGCAGTTCAATCGGGGTGAATACTACGACTGCCATGAAACGCTGGAAGAAATCTGGATGCATGAGCAAGGGAAAATACGTGACCTCTACAAAGGCATTCTTCAGATAGCCGTCGCCATCTACCATGCGAAGCGCTCCAATCTGAAGGGGGCGATGAGACTTGTCACCTCCGGTATGGAGCTTCTGAGACCCTTCGCTCCCGAATGCAAGGGGATCGATGTGGCCCACCTTCTTCAATCCGCCGGGCGATTCAGGGAGGAACTGAATGAGCTTGCATCCGATCCGGACCTTTCGCTCAGGGCCATTCCCGTCATCAGATTTAATGAGTAGACGTTTCATACGGAGTTGCACCGAGTAACTTTAGCAGGTGCAAGTGGATTTTTGGCCGCTGAAAAGGTCCTTGCCGAGAAGGTGAGAAACCCACGTTTATTTCACCAAATGAGTCTTATCATTAAGTTATAGGCCGAAACGCACTGGACCCCGGCCTTCCGGGGTGACGACTCTCGTCGAGATATCGAGCAACTTATGAGACGCAACAGGGGGAAAAAGAAATGACGATAAAATCTATCATCAACTATAGGAAACGACATTGAAAGGTTGACGTCATTTCAGCGCAAGCCGGAATCAAAACAGGCACTACTGGATGCCGGCCCCCGGACTAGACACTTCCGGGGCAGGCTTCGCCGGCATGACGGCTCACTTAAGCCGTTTACTATAAAGAGCCGCTGAATACGGACTTCAGTTTGAAAGCTTCAGCACATCCGCCAGTCACCCTTTTTTCCTGAAAAGGGCAGCTATTGCCCGGGCTCCGACGTCGGGGTTTACCAGCTCCAATGATTCGTAACGGGGAAGAACCCTGTTAAAGCCATAGACCAGGTAGTAGACCCCCGGGCGGCCCCGCTCGGCGATCTTTTCGGCAAAGACGTCGTGGAGTGTTATATAGGTATAAAAAAGGTCTACGCCGCCGAAATCCACGCCTGTCCTGGACTGAATCTCATCAAAGGTCTCATCGTCGAGTGAGTTTCCCTGAACAAGGCAGATATTTTCGGGTGGCAGGACCGCTCCTTCACTCTTCAGAAGGCAAATCAATTCGTTTTTTCTCTGTGCGTATTCGCAAAGAATTTCCGAGTCGATTTCCACACCGATGGAAAGCCTGACGAAATAGCTCATCAGAAGATTTACCCTGCCGTCCCCACACCCGAGGTCGGTGAATACGGTGCTCCGGGGTTTTATAGTTCCTGAGCGCAGCAGGTCCTGTATGCAGGCGCAGAATTTGGAAAGGTCCGTGGTCTTTCGATAGCCGGTGTTGCCGAAACAGCCGACTTTGCGCCCGTCGAAGTAGTTTGCCGTGAGCTCAAGAGTTCTGCGGAGATTGTTTGATTTCATGTGCCTTCTTACCTGATAAAGTTCCTGATCCTGTTGTGCAGAAGAAAAAGGAGTTCCATTTCCGAGCCGGCCGCTTCCTGCAGTTGGAACAACTTTTCCGGCGGAATGGTTTTTTGCAGCCTCGAGCAGAGGTAATTCACGCAGAGAATTTCCCGGGCCGAGAGAACACATCCGCGATCCCCCGCAAAATGGCAGCTCTTTGCCGAAATCCGCGATTCGGGCAGGGTGACCCCAAGCAGAAGGTTTATCAGCAGAAGTTCGGGGCTGTAGCGGTCCTCGATTCCTGCCCCGCAGCAGCTTCCCCCCTCCTCCAGGTCGCACAACCCGCATGCTCGAGCAACTCCTGAGAGGAGGCAGAATTTGCTCGAAGCTTCCACTCTTGCCGAAAGCTCCCTGAGTTGGGCGCATATACCGGAGTCGGACCTGAGCGCCTCGCCCCACCGGCGGTACAGATCTTTGGCGATATCGATTTTTTCATTTATCAGGATTGGTTTCATCTCTGGATTGTCGTGGCTATCGGCCACACCTTTGGTTTAGGGCTTGTCCGTAAATAAAATATCTTCGCCCGGTCCAGCTGTGGCGGCTCGCCACCCGCCGCCCCGCTAAGCGGAAGCGGCGCGGAATCATGTTTAAAGCCAGGCTGCCGGTCCCACCGGCTATTTTCGGATATTGAGCTTTTTCATCCTGGAGTCGAAGGTCGAACGATTCACCCCAGCTTCTTTGGCGGCCCGGGTTATGTGCCATTTGTTCTTTTCGAGAAGATGAAGAACATATTCGCGCTCCAACTCATCCCAGGAGTACCCGTCAAAAAAACTGCCCGGCGCCGCTCTGTTCTCTTCAGCCGGCCTTTTCCTTTGGTCCGGCCGCTGATCCAGCGGGCTGTGCGCATTCGTGGTTATAGAGAAAAAGTGGTTGGAGAGGTCCTCCAGCGTTATCAGGTCTCCGGGGGTGATAACGATGATGTGTTTAACAAAATTCTCGAGCTCGCGAACGTTTCCGGGCCATTCGTATTCAAGGAGAAAATCGAGCGCATCTTTCGAAAACTTCTTGCGGGCAGTCCCGAGCCGCAGAGCCTCACCGCTCAGAAAGTGGTCCAAAACCAGGGGTATGTCCTCCCGCCTTTCGCGCAATGCGGGAACATGCAGCGGCAAAACGTTCAATCGGTAGAACAGATCCTCCCGGAAGTTTTCCCTGGAGATTTCACTTTGCAGGTCACGATTGGTAGCGGAAATGATCCGCACGTTCACCTTTCTGGGGTGTACATTACCAACGGGCTTAATTTCGCCGTCCTGGATCACGCGCAAAATCCTGGCCTGGAGCTGAAGGGGCATGTCTCCGATCTCGTCGAGAAAAACGGTCCCGTCGTTTGCAGCTTCAAAAAGTCCCATCTTGGTTTTCGAAGCCCCGGTAAAGGCCCCTTTTTCATGGCCGAAGAGCTCGCTTTCGAGCAGAGTGTCGGGAATGCAACTACAATTCTGAGCCAGAAAAGGGCCTCGGCTCCTGCCGCTCAGCCGGTGAATTTCCCGGGCCAGAAGCTCCTTGCCTGAGCCGCTTTCGCCGGTAATGAGCACGGGAAAATCCGTCCTTGCATACTCTGCGGCCCTTTTCATCGCCCCCAGCAGAGCGGAGCTTTTACCAATGATCAGATTCTGTTCGCGGATCGCCTTCAGGGTCTGCCTGAGCTTCAGGTTCTCTTGCACCTGTTCGGAAAAAACCAGCGAATTGCCAAGCGCTATCGATCCGATGTCGATAAGCTGCTGGAGCAGTTCGAGATAGTTTTTCTGAAGGTTGAGGCGGTTTCCGCCGGCGCTGGTGTCTATTATCTGGACTGCCCCGTAGACGCCGCCGGTTCTGAGAAATAGTGGAAAACAAAGTATGAGGCTGCTCTTAACGTCGATTTTCTCCTCGGCCTGCCAGTAGTGACGCGCGTCTTTACCCGGTTCGGCGACGGTCATTTTGCCGTTTTCAATAACCCAGCCCACAATGCTGGGTTGGCCCGAATCGATGGTCATTGATTTGATGCGTTCACTTTGCGCTCCGACAGCCTCGATGCACGTGTAGCCTCTTTCACTCTTAACCCATATGGAGCCGCGCTCTACGTTTTGCAAATCCAGCAGGGCCGTCAAAAATTTTCGCTGCAGCTTTTCGGGATCGAGTTCCCCCGATACAGCCCGGTAGAAATCAAAAGATTTATCGCCCATAGACTCTCCGGAAAGGCAGCTCAGCCGGTGGCAGTTTCTTCATTCAAGTGATTCAATCTTATTTCAGAACATATATATCAAGCAGCAGCGCAAAAAAGAATGGTTTAATCCTTGCATGTCTATCGAGGCAGGTCAAGACGGAAAAAATTGCTTTCCCCTGACCCGGGCGCGAGATAGGGGAAGCTGTTTTTGAGCCCGTCCTGAAGACGTTGGAACCATTGACGCGGATTCTTCAATGACTTGAAGGGGCAAAATCGATGAGAGAAATGAATGCCCAACGGGTGAAAATCACAATGAGAGGCGGAAGCGTTTTCCGAGGCTATATCAATATCGGTTCCTGCAGGCGCATTTCCGACTTCTTCAGAAAATCCGATACCAGTCCGTTCATCGTAGTGTTCGAGGCCGCAATCGGTGAAAGCAAGGAAAAACGCGTCTATTTCCTCAACTGGGCCCATATCCTCTGGGTACAACCAGATGAAGACGATCCGGGAGGGGCCTTCGACAGCATTACCCCGGAAAACGAGCTGCAATAGAATTTCTTTGTGCTTCCGCGTGGCTAAATTGAAGAACTGCCCTGGTCCGGGTAGTGGTATTCCGCAATTTTCTCACATTTTGCGCGTACTTCTGGTAAACTCTGCTTCCAGAGGACCTGATTATGAAAGTATTCACCCACGATGATTTCAAGAGCGTCTATGTGAGCGACCCTGCGGCTTCCCCGGGAAGGATAGAAGCAGTCCTTGCGGCCATTCGCGGCGAAGTGGAGATCGATGAGGCCGTTACGGCCGGTCAGGACGACATCCTGGCAGTCCACACCAAATCACTCGTGCAAAGCGTGGAAAGGGAAGGACTGTACAATATCGCCGCGCTCGCCGCCGGGGCGGCCATTCAGACCGCCGTTGCCGGCCTGAATGAACCGGCTTTCGGGCTTGTTCGCCCCCCGGGGCATCACGCTTCCGCCGATCACAACTGGGGCTTCTGCTATTTCAACAACATGGCCATAGCGCTGGAACACCTTCGGGCAAACGGCACCATCAAGACGGCACACGTCCTGGACTTCGATCTTCACTTTGGCGACGGCACGGTAAACATCCTGGGCGGGAAAGGTTATGTTTCCATTCATAATCCCGATGAAAGCGACCGCAAACGTTATCTGGGGGAAGTGGCCGCCCGGCTTGATTCGCTGAATGTGGACATAATCGGCGTATCTGCCGGCTTCGACAATCATATCGAAGATTGGGGCCACGTGCTCTATACGGAAGACTACCAGGAAATGGGCCGGATGGTTCACAATACCTGCAGGAAACTCGGCATAGGGTGTTTCGGCCTGCTCGAGGGCGGTTACAACCACGGTGTGCTGGGACTAAACGTGCTCGCATTCTTAAGAGGCCTTCAGGGACTTTGATTTTTATGCACCACGCCGCATTGGTTCGTTTTGCGGGACACAAGACTTGCTCTACGGAGGAGGTTCATGGCGTACGATAAGAACCCGCCCGGGGTTGAGGTAATTTTTCCGGAAGACCTTCAGATATACATTGCCGAGCACAAGGAAGGGACATACCAACTCGTTGACGTTCGCCAGCCCGAGGAATACGAGCAATCTCACCTGCCCGGTTCAAGACTCATTCCACTGCCCGTGCTTGCAGACTCGATGGAAGAGCTTGATCGCGCACGAGATTTAATCATCTACTGCGCGGTCGGCGGAAGGAGCCGGATGGCTGCCCAGTTTTTGGCCAGGCGCGGGTTTAACCGAGTCCTGCACCTCCAGGGCGGAATAGAGGCCTGGGAGCTCAGGACCGCCGCAAGCCCCCCTGAACTGCACCTCCAGTTCATGCGCGGGGATGAAGCAGCCCCAGAGGCTGCTACGATCGCATGCAGGTTCGAAACAGGCCTCGAGCAATTCTACAGGGCGGCTTTTGAGATGAGCAGTATTGCAGAGGTGCGGGACCTCCTGGGAAAGCTTATCAAGGCTGAGGAAAGCCACAAGCAGAACCTTCTGCGGCTTCTCGAATCGCTGGGCGCAGAACCGGGGGATTCCTGCGCACCTGACGGCCGGATGGAAGGCGGGCTTAGAATCGACGATTTTCTTGCCCGTAACGACTATTACCTCAAGTCTGACCAGGACTGCCTGGAACTGGCCATTATGATCGAAATCCAGTCCCTCGACCTGTATCTGCGCATGGCCCAGACCTGCGAGGATGCAGCCGCGAAGGAGCTTTTCCACCGTCTGGGCGAAGAAGAGAAAGCCCATCTGAATTCGCTTGCCGACTTGAGCGCAAAGATCGGGCGAGGATAGGAACCCGGTTGGGCGCTCGAATTACACTGAAAATGTTCCGGCTTGTTCGAACCAGGCGTGCCGGCCCATCTGCCCAATGGATTCGATCGTCTCGGGACCGCCGTTGTTATACTCGGCAATAATCCTGTATACGCTTGACTCCGAGAGGCCTGTGTGCCTGGCGATTTCCGCCAGCGGCCTCGGGTCGACCAGCAGGTTGTAAATCACCAGCCATTTCTGAAACCTGAGAAACCCGGAGGACATCCGCATTTTCATCCTGACTTCGTCGGCAGACAAATGACCGGCCACATCTGCTCCGTTTCTGCTCATTTTCCCCTCCTAATACTCAGGATATATATTACGATAGATTTGGGTGGTTCATGGTCCACCTATATTAGAAAAAGAATGAAACCCAAATAGAGTGATTCACCTAATGAGAGTATATTGTTGCGGTATTTTTCAAATATTTGCGCCGAATAACGTAGAAACAACTACATGACCTCAGCGAAACTGAAATCCTGCGTAAAGACACTGGTCCTTGCCTCTCTGTCGGAAGACGGACCTTACAAGATTGGCTATTTCATCGCTCCCGGTGTTTCCTTTTGTGAAAAAATGACTTGCGCCGCTGCTCAAAGCGGCGGTCCTGTATTCGGGAATGTCATTGCTGGTCAGAATGACCACCTCCGCGCCGGAATCTGTCTCTTTGATTATTTTGGTGAGTTCCAGACCGTTCCTGCCCGGTAGGGCGATGTCTACAAAGATTAGGTCTGGATTGGTTTCCTCCAATTTCTGGAGCGCTTCATCACAATCGGACGCCTCCCCGATCTCGATCCCGGGAAATCTGAGCGCCAGCATTTCTTTCAGCGATTTTCGAAAAGTTGAACTGTCTTCCACCAGTAGGACAAAACACATTTTTTCTCCTGAGAGCAGTTGATTTCTATTGAAATTGAATTCACTCCGGCTATTATATTTCTCCGAATATCGTTTCTTTTCTCACAGCGTTGCTAAGGGGTAAATACGTTGTTTGCAGTAATCGCAACATAAAAATGCTGTATTTTCTCCGATCTACATGGTTTTGTCTCGATCTGGGAAAAGGGGCAAATTCCGGCGAATTAAAATTCTGGCGACTTATTCACTAGTATAATAATATAAGAAAAAATCCGATTCCGTCCCGATTATGTTCGTGTGCAAATTTTCGGCAAGTAATACTTCGCGGAGAAATGGGTCGGGGGATTGCTGGATTGGACCCGGATCGAAGCTGGTGGGTATGCAGTAATCTCAGGAAGGTCAACCTATGCCAGAGAAAAAAAGAATTGTAATCGCCGAAGACCACACGATCCTCAGGGAAGGACTGAGAATGCTCCTGTCCTCCAACCCGGACTTCGAGGTGGTTGGAGAGGCGCAGGACGGCCTGGAGGCCATCCGCCAAGTCGAATCCCTCAAGCCTGACCTGATCCTGATGGACCTCTCGATGCCCAGGATGAACGGAGTGGGGGCGATTCAGGAAATAAAAAAGCTCAACCCCACCACAAAAATCCTTGTTCTTACCGTTCACAAGACCGAGGAACACATACTGACTGCTCTCAAGACCGGAGCCGAAGGCTACATACTCAAGGATGCTACTCACGGCGAACTGATGCTGGCAATGAACAACATTTTCTCGGGCAAGAGCTATCTTAGCCCGGGTATTTCAGAAAAAGTGATCGAGGGGTATCTCGAGGGAAGAAAGAGTGTCAAATCATCCACCTCGTGGGATACCCTCACACAGCGCGAGCGCGAAATCCTCAAGATGATCGCCGAGGGTTACAGAAACAAGGACATTGCCGATTATCTGTGCATCAGCGCCAAAACGGTTGAAAAACACCGCGCCAACCTAATGAAAAAGCTCGACCTGCACAGCGCTTCATCGCTTACCGCATTTGCCATGGAAAAAGGACTGATAACGAAGTAATAACAGTGGTCTGTTATCAGTGGCAGTCATCAGAGAAAATCAAATTCGTAAACAACACCAGCCTTTGCCCTGAGCCGGGGATCGCGACGAATGGAGTGAACCATGAACCAGACCCACTACAAGTATTGGCCAAAGCGTGTGCCCAAATCCCTTGTCTATCCCCAAACGCCTCTTTATGATTTTATCGAGATTTCTGCCCGAAGGTACCCGGACCACCCGGCAGTCATTTACTACGGCAGGCGGATAACTTATTCCGAGCTATGGACCGAGTGCCTGCGCATGGCAGGGTCACTGGCCGGGATGGGGGTGACCAAGGGTGACCGGGTTGCTTTGTATTTGCAGAACTCGCCGCATTTCATGATCGGATACCTGGGAGGGATGCGCGCCGGGGCCGTGGTCGTACCCATGAATCCCATGTTGGTGGCCAGCGAGTTCAGTCATCTGCTTGGCGACAGCGGGGCTAAAGTTGTCATAACAACCACCGACTTGTATCCGCGAGTTGCAGATGTGTGCCGGGGCATGGGTATCTCGGAAATCATCGTTGGCTCCTATCATGACTATCTGCCCGAACAGCCGGAGTTGCCGGTGCCTGAGTTCATGCTCCAGGCGCCGGCCCGGATCGAAGGAACGCGCGACTGGCCGACGACCCTTGCCAAATCCCCCAACCCCCCGGCGGTGGCCGTAGAGATGGATGACCTGTGTCTTCTTCCATACACGGCCGGTTCTACCGGCGTGCCCAAAGGATGCATGCACACCCACGCAACTATCACCGCAAACATTGTCAGTGGCATGGTCTGGGTCCAATCAAACCCTGCGGCAGTCATTCTGTCGACTCTGCCGTTCTTTCACGTTACCGGGATGGTTCACAGTTTCCTGGCCCCCCTCGCCGCAGGGGCAACTTCAGTCCTGCTGACACGCTGGGACCGCCAGGCGGCCCTTGCCGCAATCGAGAAATACGAGGTCACTGGATGGACAAACATCACCACGATGCTCATCGACCTGCTTGCGACGCCTAACCTGGATGTGAGCAGCCTAAGCTCGCTGCAGGCGGTTGGCGGGGGAGGCGCGCCGCTGCCTGCCGCGCTTAGCGAAAAGCTAAAGGATAATTTCGGATTGTCATACATGGAAGGCTACGGTCTGACCGAGACGATATCCCAGACCCACATGAACCCGCCGGACAGGGTCAAGGCGGGCAGCATAGGCGTCCCGGTTTTCGATGTTGACGCGCGGATCGTCGACGTCTCAACGCTCAAGGAACTGCCCGTTGGCGAGCAGGGTGAAATAGTGATCGAAGCCCCCCAGGTGTTCAAAGGCTACTGGGGTAAAGCGGAAGAGACCGAAAAGGCTTTCCTGGAACTTGACGGCAAGAGGTTCTTCAGGACCGGAGATATAGGGTACATGGACGAAGAAGGCTACTTCGTCGTGTCGGACCGGCTAAAGAGAATGATAAACGCCGCGGGTTTCAAGGTATGGCCCGCCGAAGTCGAATCAATTTTGTACCGGCATCCGGCCGTGCTCGAAGCATGCGTGATCAGCGTGCCCGACGCGGAACGGGTGGAAAACGTCAAGGCGCTCGTGGTGCTGAGACCTGAAGCTGTCGGCAAGGTCACGGCCGAGGAGATTGTCAAATGGTCGAAGGAGCAGATGTCGGCCTATAAGTACCCGCGACTCGTCGAGATCGTCGAATCGCTGCCCAAATCCGGTGCTGGCAAGGTATTGTGGCGCCAAATGCAAGAAGATGAACTGGCAAAGCGTCAAAAAATAGCGGTTAAATAGAGGAGGAAGACTTATGAGCGCGGTTAAAGTCAACACGGTATTGGGGCCGATTTCACCTGCGGAGCTCGGCGTGACCTTAGTTCACGAACATCTGGCGTTCGGTTATCCAGGCTGGGAAGGCGATCAGACTATAGCTCCGTACGATCATCGAGCCATCGTTGACAACGGCGTGGCTCTTCTCCAACAACTCAAGGGCCTTGGTCTGGGGTCTTACATCGATGCGACCCCGGTGGACGGAGGCAGGAACGTTGAAGTTCTGAAAGAAATCTCGGAGAAATCCGAAGTCAATGTCATTTGTTCCACCGGGTATTACTACGAAGGGGAAGGCGCCTCGGCCTATTGGAAATTGCGCGCCAGTTTGGGCGACGTAAGAGATGAGCTTTACGAACTCTTCATGACTGAGGTGACAGTGGGTATCCGGGGCACCGGGATCAAGGCCGGCGTCGTCAAGACGGGCACGAGCAAGGACTGCATCACCGATTACGAGAAGCTGATGTTGGGCACTGCAGCCCGGGTCCAGAAAGACACGGGAGTTCCCATCGTCACTCATACCCAGGGAGGCAGCATGGGGCCGGAGCAGGCAGAGTTTCTGATCGCTGCCGGGGCGAACCCCCAAAGCATTCAGGTTGGTCACATGAGCGACAACCTTGACGTCGCATATCAAGTCAGGACACTCGACAAGGGAGTGTACATCGCCTGGGACCGCATGGGTCTGGAGGTCCTGGCGGGCTGCCCGCGGGATGCAGATCGATACGCCGTCATGCTGGATCTGATTGCCAAGGGTTACAGCAACCGACTCATGATTTCTCATGACTCTATTTGCACGTGGTTGGGCCGGCCGTTCACGTTGCCCGAGGCAGTAATGCCGTTTGTCGCCAACTGGCATCCCACCCATTTGTTCAGGAACATCATCCCGGCCCTGAAACAGGGAGGGGCAAGCGATGCTCAGATCAAAACCATCGTCGAAGACAACCCGCGCCGCCTCTTTGAAGGCAAATAGGCGTTTGTAATTCAAGTTACAAAGTTCCTCAATTCCTGAACGCACGCCAGTCTTTCAAGTTCTTCGCGCAAAGGGCCGGGCTCAAAACCAAGAGCCACGGCCCTCGCGCTGTCAAGGGAAACGTCGGCCGGGCGGGGAGCGGCCATTTCGATGCTTTGCCGCGTGCATGCGTTAAGCTTGGCATTGGGCACTCCGGCTACATCCCGCAGCAGTTTTCCGAATTCAAAGCGGGAAATGCGCTCCAAGCCTCCGATGTGCACGATCCCGTTTGTTTTGGAAAGCGCAAGTAAAATCCCCTGTGCGGCATTCGCAGCGCTTACCGGCGTTCTGTATTCATCCATAAAGAGGTTAATCTGCCGGCCATGCTTCATATCGTTTATCAAGGGCTGAATGAAGCTGGCCGCACCCTGTCCGGCATCGCCGAACATAAGGGCCATGCGACAAACCAAGGCCCGTGGAACCCTCTGCAGCACAGCGCTTTCGGCCTCAGCTTTCTGTTCCCCATAGATACAAACGGGGCAGACGGGATCATCCTCACTATACGGCGGCTTCAGGCCGTTAAAGACCAGGTCGGATGAGATAAAGACAAAAGGAATGCCTAAGTCCGCGCAAAGGGAGGCGAGGTTGAAAGTGGCTTCAACATTGATCCTGTGAGATGCCGCAGGATTCAGTTGGCAAAAATTGGGGCTGGATTCGGCTGCTGCATGAATTAGCGCGTCGGGGCGAATTTCCTGAAGGTTTTCTTTTATATCCTTGAAGCGAGTCAGGTCGACCCGCCGCAGTTCCACTCCCTGAGGCTGATTCTGATTCCGGCGGGCAAGGCCGCATACATCCCATCGGCCCCGTGCTATGCGGCATAAATTCCAGCCCAGAAAACCGCTCGCACCGGTGACTAACAGTTTCCCCATCTACAGCTTCACCTGTTAAACAGAGCAGACCCTGTTAATGATTAATGCCCGCAACCCTTATTGCCAGACAGTCGTACAAAACACGCTCTCCCTGATAGGCTGTTTCTCCCCGCTTCAGAATGCGCCATCCGCCGTTTTGGAAAACGCCTTCGGAGGCAAGACGCTCGACCAGCCGGGGAGCGGCATCGAGATATTCCACAAGCTGGGGGTCTTGCGCGAGCACGACGTGTTTGAGACCGGGGCCGGATATAATGGTCACGGGTTCCAGAACAAGATTTGCCAGGTCATAGGCTGGAATTGACGCAACGATCTGCCTGGCCTGCAGTTGAATCATGCGCGCCCGCGTGTCCGGACCTACTGTTTCCCTGCTGGTGCTGATCAAATCGAGCAGATGATCGCGGACTTCGTTGAGTTCTTTGGCCGCGTTCAGTTTTTTGAACCCGGGATAAGATTTCAAGGCCTTGGCCAACATGGACACTTCCCGCAAAAAATGGTTTCGCTGGTTTTCGGGCACCAGATACAAGGCGATAATCGACACGGGATTTCCGTCCGGGGCTCCGTATTCGATTCCCGTAGGGCTCCACCCTACAACGCAGATGAGGTCCTCTTCAAACGGCACGCGGACATGGGGACTGGCCCAGCCGTAGCCAAGCGCCGAAGTTGTCGAACGCTCTTTTGCCATGACCAGCCCGACCACATCGATGCCGGTGGGAAGAGATGGAATCGCCTCGATAATATGCGCAAGGAATTGCAGGGCGTCATCTTTATTATTGTCAGGCAGTTCTATCAATCGTCCTTCTTGAAGTGCATCAAGCAAAGTATCCATCATCACTCACCTCCATAACGATTGAAAAACCATGTCTTTATAATGTGCGTCAGCACGGAGTATGATAAGAGGAAGGCGGCAATCCAGGCCCAATAGATGGGGGGCAAGGGAACCATTCCGAGGCTCTGGGCAAAGGGCGAGTATGGCAACCATGCGCCGATGCCCATGATGGTCAAGGTTGTCAGGGTCAGGTGCAGGGAAGCACGGCTCCCGAAGAAGGGGACCCTTCTGGTCCTTATGATATGCACGATCAAAGTCTGAGTCAGGAGCGATTCCACGAACCACCCGGTTTGGAACAGACTGGCCAGAGCTTCTTGTTGCTGCGCTCCTGTGGCCGGATCGACAAAGGCGCTGCAATGAAAAAAGAACCACATCAGCGCGAAGGTCGCATAGTCGAATATGGAACTCACAGGTCCGATAAATACCATGAAGAGCTTGACGGTATTGATGTTCCATTTGAGAGGCTTAACGATCAGTTCCTCATCTACATTGTCCGCAGGAATTCCAGTCTGGGAAAAATCATATAGGAGGTTGTTCGTCAAGACCTGCACGGGAAGCATCGGAAGGAACGGCAGCAGATAACTCGCCCCGACAACGCTGAACATGTTTCCAAAATTGGAACTCGCGCCCATCCGGATATACTTGACGATATTTGCAAAGACTTTTCTGCCTTCGATAATCCCCTCTTCAAGCACGAGGAGGTTTTTTTCGAGAAGCACGATATCAGCGGCCTCCTTGGCAACATCAACCCCGGAATCCACCGAAATCCCTACATCAGCCGCTTTGAGGGCAGGCGCATCGTTAACCCCGTCTCCCATGAATCCCACCACGCGCCCACTGCTGCGCAGTTCCCTGACGATCTGCTCCTTCTGGGCCGGGGTAACTTTTACGAACACATCCACGTCCAACACGGTCCGTGAATACTCTACCGGCGACAGTTGTGACAGTTGAGCGCCTGTAACGATCCTTTTTGGTTCCAGACCGACATCCCGGCAGACCTTGCTGGTAACAAGGCCGTTGTCGCCGGTCACGACCTTTACCTCAACGCCGGCCTGCCTCAAAAGCTCGATGGCCTGCCCGGCCGATTCCTTGGGCGGGTCGACGAAAGCGATATACCCCAAAAGGATCAGTTCGCTCTCAT
>Ga0187862_10003551_pt1 | contig 15132 bp, 14 predicted proteins | sample June2016WEW_10_1_FD_133003 | JGI IMG/M metagenome (GOLD analysis project Ga0187862, IMG submission 133003) | Peatland microbial communities from SPRUCE experiment site at the Marcell Experimental Forest, Minnesota, USA - June2016WEW_10_150 | ecosystem: Environmental > Terrestrial > Soil >...
CATCAGCCGACCGGTCGGATCGATATGAAATGTCCGGCAATGGATGCCGTGTGTGTCGACATGTTGGATCGGCACCAGCTCGCCGTCGGCCGGATCGATGGCAAAAACCGCAATGGAATTCTCACCGCCGGCGAATACTTTCTTGCCGTCCTTGTCGACTGTGCTGCTGGCCCGGTTCGCGACATAGACGAAGCGTCCATTGGGATGCACATGCACGGTGCCGACAAGCTGATGGCCGCGGACATTGTTTGGCTCCAACAGCGTGTTCTGCTGAAACGCCGGTGTCGCCGCCAGTCGGCCGGCGCCCTGGGTGAACATGGCGAGCGCGTTTTGTCGCTCCAGCGACACATATATCCACGGTTGGGTCGGGTGAAAATCCAGATGGCGCGGGCCAAATCCGTAGCCGCCATTGGGAGCGATCGACACCTCGTCGCGCAGCACACCAGCATCGTAGCGAAACACTTTGAGCGCACCGGGTTCCTCAGGCTTCCCGCCGGCGGCATCGTGACCGCGGGTGACCAGGACGACATGGCGGTTATCCGGCGTTGCCAGAACCTGATGTGGGAAAATGCCTGGATCGATCCCTGGTGGCTGCGCCACCTCGGTGCCGAGCGAAGCATCCCGGTTGACGCGATAAACCCTGACCTCGGGCGGATTGTTGAACGCGACCAGCACATGCTCCGATGGAATATCGGTTGCCATGTGAATGGGCCGATGCGGCAGTGGGATCGGCGCGCCATGCGGGCTGAGCGCGCCCGATGCGGGATCGATCCGGAATGCACTCACGTGGTGGTTGGTGCCGGCAGCGCCCATGCCGGAAGCACTGTCGCTGCTTGCGGCATAAAGAAACCGGCGGGACGCGTGCGGCCAGACATATTGGATGTTGGCTGGCACGCTGACGGCTTCGCGCCGGGTCAAGGTCGCGGCGGCGACATCCATCGCGAAGTGGATCAGATCGGCACCCACGCTCGCATAAAGCACGGTGTTCGGCATCGGACATTCTCCTTTTTTGTCAGCCCGCGGCACCCGACAGCGCGTAGGTTCCGGTTGCCTGCGCCACGAGCCTTGTTGTGGTTTCGTCGGCGATCCTTACCTCGGTCCTGAACAACCGCCGTCCGCCGCGTTGCCAGGATCAGTGCATAAATCGCTACATCCGCCAGGGCGAATTGCACCGGTCCCGCGATGCTTCCGCCGGGACGCGTGACATGTTCCCCCGGCCCGAGCCTGACGCTGGCGTGTTCCGGGCTTGCCTCGAGTACTGCGATGTTGAACAGCGGCACCAGCGGCGGGCCGCTCCCGATATGCTCGCGAATTTGGTCCAACGTCCAGGCATCCAGGGTCACTGCGAGCCCTCACTTGCGCGGCACGAAGGTACCGGGCCAGGGTCGCCGCCGCAACCACGGGAGACGGAGCGCGCATGACGTTCAAGGTGCGGGTCGGGCCGGCACAGATCGCGATCCACCATGCCTCGACGGTGTTGGTGACGGAACCGAATGGGGAGATGGTGTGGCCCTCGGATCATGGGCTTTACTTGCTCGACACACGGTTGATCAGTGCCTGGTCGGTGCAGGCCAACGGTGAGAGCTGGGAGCTGTTGAACGGCGGCGCCGTGCGCCACGATACCGCCCGGATTTACCTGACCAACCGCGAATTCCTGACCGAGGATGGCACTGTTGCCAGCCGCACGCTGTCCCTGGTCCTGTCACGTCACATCGATGGCGGCCTGCACGAGGACCTGGACATCACCAATCACGGTGCCACCGCCATCCGGTTTAACCTGGAGGTGTTGGTCCGCTCTGATTTCGCCGATGTCTTCGACGTCAAGGCGAAGCGGAACGTCAGGCGGGGTCACATCAGCTCCGGCTGGCTGGAGGGGCAGACCCTCACTACGACGTATCGCAACGAAGATTTTGTGCGCGCCGTCGAGATCGATGTGCAGCCGGCAGACCTTCGCCCGGTTTATGCGAACGGCAGGCTTAGCTTCGAAGTCAAACTCGCACCGGCGCAGACCTGGCACGCCTGTCTGCTCTACACCTTCATTGCCGGCGACCAGGTGTTTCCGGCGCCCGACGCCCATGGCAGCGGCCAGGTGATTGCCGAGCAGTGGCAAGATTCCGTCGCGACAATTCGCACCAGCAACGAAGAATTTTACCGCATGTATCGTCAAGCGATCGATGACATGGGCGCACTGCGCCTGCCGGTGCAAGGTGCATATGGCGAGGTGTTCGTGCCAGCTGCCGGTCTGCCCTGGTTCATGGCGCCATTCGGCCGCGACAGCCTGATTGCCTCGCTGCAAAACATGATCGTCTGGCCTGAATTCGCCCGCGGCGCACTGGATGTTCTTGGCCATTGGCAGGCGACGACGCGAGATCCCTGGCGCGACGCCGAGCCCGGCAAGATCATGCACGAACTGCGTTACGGCGAACTGGCGCATTTCCAGTTGATCCGGCATACGCCGTATTACGGTACCGCGGATGCGACGCCGCTGTATCTGATCACGCTGCATGCTGCGTGGAAGGCCACCGGCGACCGTGCGTTGCTGAGAACGTATCTGCCGAACGCGGAAGCCGCGCTGCGTTGGATCGACGAAGAGGGCGACCGCGACGGCGACCTGTTCCAGGAATATCAGAGGCAGACGGATGGCGGTTACGAGAACATGTGCTGGAAGGATTCCGGCGACTCCATGATCTGGCCCGATGGAAAATTGGTGCAGGGACCCAAGGCGGTGTGCGAATTGCAGGGCTACGTCTATGACGCTTGGTTACGCATGGCCGAGGTGTTCGATGCCATTGGCCAGCCCGGTCGCGCCGACGAGTTGCGCGAAAAGGCCGCCGCCTTGTTCAAGAAGTTCAACGATGTGTTCTGGGACGAGGAATTTGGCTTCTACGCCTATTTGCTAGACGGCGACAAACGGCCGGTTCCGACCGTCACTTCCAACGTCGGACATTTGCTTTGGTCCGGCATTGTCCCGCCGGATCGCGCGCCGCGCGTCGTCGCTCATCTGATGGCGCCTGAGATGAATACCGGTTGGGGCATCCGTACGTTGTCGAAGCAGCACGCGGCGTACAACCCGTATTCCTATCAGGACGGGTCGGTGTGGCCGCACGACAACAGCCTGATTGCGCTCGGCTTCAAACGCTACGGCTTTGCGGCGGACGTCGCTGCCATCGCCCGTGGCATCAGCGAGGCTGCGAGCCATTTCGAGTCGAACCAACTGCCCGAACTTTACGCCGGTATCGATCGCAGTGCGTCGCCATTTCCGGTCCAGTACCTCGGTGCCAACGTGCCTCAGGCATGGGCGGCCGGTTCGGCATTCGCTCTGGTGCAGGCCATCCTTGGGATCGAGCAGGACGCGCCAAACCAACGTCTCTGGATCGACCCCATACTGCCTGCCTGGCTCCCTGACATCACTATGCTGAACGTTCCGATGGGCGCACAACGGTTCTCGTTGCGTTTTGCGCGTGACGGCGAACATACCACGTGTGAGGTTCTGGAAGGTGATCCGGCAATGGTGCAACGCCGACCATTTATGTCTGCACTGGGCCGTCCTTGAATTCCGGCACCTTGAAATAAACCCAGATCAGATTGGCCAGCAGCAAAGCGGCGGTCACCACGAATACGAACCTGATGCCAAGTCCCGCAGCGATGAAGCCGCCGGTGAGGGGCCCCATCGAATTGCCCATGAATGTCGCTGATGCCGTCATGCCGTACACAGTGCCACGGCTCTCGCGCGCAACACCGCGACCGATCAGAGCGTTCGCCGTGGGCAGAATGCCGCCGATGAACAAGCCGACGGCAAATCGCTCGGCGACGAACAGCCAGTAACTTTGCACGAAGATCTGCGGGAAACTGGTGAGGGTCGCACCAAGCAGGCAAATCAGCAGCACGCGGCGATAGCCGATCACGTCGCTGCGATTGCCGAGAAACGGTGCGGCAATCAGGTTCGCCAGACCGGTAATGGAAAATGCGATCCCGGCCAGGGTGGCAATCTCCGGCGGTGAACCGACCAGCTCCTGCACGAACAAGGTCACCATCGGCTGCACCGTGCGGACACTGAATTGTGCCATGAACAAAACAAAGAACAACGCCATAAGGCTTGCCGAGCCAAGCAAAATCCTCAGGCCGGAGAATAGCGAACGGGATTTTGGGCCACCTTTGGGCGGGACGAAATTTTCCTGGACGATGAACCACACCAGACCGAGGCCGGAGAAACAGGCCGCCGACGTAATATAGAAAGGGATACGATAACTGCCGGTGACGTCGGCAAGAATGCCGCCAAGCACTGGCCCGATCAGTGAGCCGACCATCTGTCCGGTGCTCAACCAGCCAAGCGCATAGCCCAGTCGTCGCTCAGGTACCTGGCTGGCGACGAGGGCCATGGCCGAGGTGGAGAATCCAGCGAACATGCCCATCACGGCCCGCGCAATGAAGAACTGCCAGACGTTGGTGGACAGACCCATCACCGCGGTGAACACGGCAATTGCGCAACTGGATCGCAACAGCGACAATTTCCGACCGCGCCGATCGGCGATTCTGCCCCACACCGGGGATGCGAAGGCTGCAACAAAGGACGTCGAGCCGGTGATCGCGCCGCTCCAGATATCCACACCCTGCGGCGTCGTTACGCCCAGGCCTGGTAACATCAGCGGCACGATCGGGCTGAGGAAGCTGAACGAGCCGGTCATGAGCAACTGGATGCCCACCATGGCCCAAAGTGTCGGGCGCCAACCGGACGTATCCGGGACGATGATGTCTTGCGAGTCGGTCATGTCCTGCCATGGTAGCGGATCGTCCGCCCGTGGGAAGCTTCGAGTGGGAAGGTTTGACAGGCCGAGGCAGCTTTGAAACAGTCCGCGCCGGCAGGAAACAGGGCCGCAATCATGACAGCGACAAACGGGCTGCACATCGTCATTCCTGACGAATACCAGGACGCGATCGAGCGCCTCGCGTGTTATTCACTGCTCGAAGGCCATGATGTAACCCGTTATCGTGAACCGGCCGCTTCGTTCGAAGCGTTGGTCGAGCGGTTGCGGCCGGCCGACGTGATCGTCGCCATCCGCGAGCGAGTCAACTTCAATCGCGCACTGATCGAACGTTTGCCGAACCTGAAACTGATCGCGCTGGTTGGCCGCAACGCTACCACCATCGATTACGCGGCCTGCACCGAGCATGGCGTTTTGGTGTCGCGCGGCGAGAGCAATTCACCCACGTCGCCGGCCGAGTTGACGGTTGCGCTGATGCTCGCCTCGCGCCGCAATATCGTCATCGAAGCAGAACGGATGCGCCGGGGCGAATGGCCATACACGCTGTCGCATCGTCTGCGCGGCTCCACTTTGGGCATTTTCGGCCTCGGCAACATCGGCTCCCTCGTCGCCCAGGCCGGCGCTGGACTGGGCATGCGAGTGCTGGTGTGGGGGCAGGCCGGGTCGGCGAAACGTGCGGCGGAACGTGGTTATGACGTGGCCGACAGCAAGGCGGCCCTGTTCGAGCAATCCGACGTGCTGTCGTTGCATGTCCGGCTGCGGCCGAACACTGTCGGGATCGTCGGACCCGACGATCTGGCACGCATGAAATCGACGGCGCTGATTGTGAATACCTCGCGTGCCGACCTGATCCACCCGGGTGCGTTGCTCGCGGCTTTACGTGCCGGCCGTCCGGGTTATGCTGCCGTCGACGTGTACGATCAGGAACCGATCATGCACGGCGATCATCCGTTCCTGGCAATGCCCAACGTGATTTGCACACCGCATCTGGGTTGGGCTGAGTGGGACAATTTCGAACTCTACTACTCCGAGGCGTTCGAGCAGATCGCTGCCTTTGCGGAAGGCAAGCCATTGCGCCTGATAAATCCCGACGTGAAGCCGCGCTGAGAGGGAGCCCACGCCATGGATTCCGACCTGATCGCCTATTCGCCCATCATGCACCGGCCGCCGTTGCGTTGGCCAAACGGCGCGCGCGTGGCGTTATGGATTGTGCCGAATATCGAGCATTATGAGTATCTGCCGAAATTTGTCCGCACCCGCGATCCGTGGCCGCGGTCACCGCATCCAGATGTGCTTGGCTATTCGCAACGCGACTACGGCAACCGGGTCGGTCTGTGGCGGTTTTTCGATCTCTCCGACGATTTGGGGCTGCATTGCACTGTCAGCCTGAACATGACGGTCATTCAGCATTACCCGGCGATCCTGGAGGGGATGGAAAAACGCCGGTGGGAATTGATGTCGCATGGCATCTATAACACGCGATACCACTGGAATTTCACGCCGGATGAGGAACGTGCGGCGATGCTGGAAAGCCGCGCGATCCATCGTCAGCTGACCGGTCGGGAACAACGCGGCTGGTTCAGCCCGGCGATAACCAACACCATGAACACGTTCGATCTGGCAGCGGAATGTGGCTACGATTATACCGCCGATCTGTATCATGACGACCAGCCGTTTCCGCTGAATGTCAAATCTGGAAAATTGCTGTCGATACCCTACACGATTGACCTCAATGACGTCATCCTGCATCGGCGCGGCGAAGAGGCCGAAGCGTTTGCCCGACAGATCCAGGACCACTTCGACACGGTCTATGCCGAGGGCGCCGAGCAAGGCCGCGTGATGTGTATTGCTTTGCATCCCTACTGGGTCGGTCAGCCACATCGGCTGCGCGCGATCCGCAAGGCATTGGAATATATCCTGTCGCATCGGGGCGTCTGGCAAACCACCGGCAGCGCGATCGTCGATTGGTACAACTCCAACTACCTACCGCTGATGGAATCGCATCTTGCCGCGCGGGAGGCTGCCAATGGCTGAATTTGTCCCCGCCAAGGTCCCACCGGTCAACGAGACTCGCGAGCCGGGCATGGATCACGCGCATTATCCGTTTCGTACTCTGCCGGATGCGCCATGTTTTGTTTGGCCGGAAAGTGCTCGCATCGCCTTCACAGTGACGGTGACGCTGGATTACTGGGAACTCGATGCACCCCAGAGCGGAAGTCCAGACCCGCGGATTGTCTCGCCATTAGGAAAATTCTTCCCTGACTGGGTGACCTGGAGCCATCGGCAATACGGTGCACGGGTCGGGATCTTCCGCGTCCTGGACGTGCTCGATCGTTTCGGAGTACGGCCCAGTGTGGCAATGGGGACAGAGGCGGCGAAGCGGTATCCGGAATTGGTGGATGCGTTATTGCGCCGAAACGCGTGCTTTATGGCGCATGGCGATTACGCGACACGGCGGATCACCAGCCGCATGCAGGACGAGCAGGGCGCGATCATCGCGGCGCGTGATGGCGTCGCGGCGGCAATTGGGCGGGCCCCAAAAGGTTGGTGCGGCCAGGATTTCAATGAATCTGCCGACACCCCGGCCCGGCTTATCGAAGCCGGGTTTCAGTACACCACCGATTGGGCGAATGACGACCGGCCGTATTTGCTCGATGGCAGTTTGGTGGCATTGCCGCCGCAGCCGGAATGGAATGATCTCGAATGCATGTGGTTGCGCCGCGTGACGCCACCGGTTTGGCAGGCAAATATCGTCGAAGCGTTCGAGGTTCTGCACACCGAAGGCGGCAATGTTTTCAACCTGACCCTGCACCCCTGGATCGCCGGTCAGGCCCATCGCATCCGCTATCTGCGCGATGCGCTGCACCACATTCTGGGTAAACCACAGGTCTGGCGTGCGACGACCGATGAAGTGGCCGTGGTGGCGCGAGCGCAACTGAGTTAAGCCGGAAGCCGATCCCGCCAGATTCGTTCTGCATCGCGTTCAGCGGCCTCGGCGGTGGTCGCCCAACCGAGAGCGAGCGCACCCAGTCCGACTGTTGCGATGACGGTCGCGACGGCAGTGGGTGGCGCGATTTCACCCCGCCAAACCGCAGCCAGCAGCTCTGGCGTATCTGAGGCCGGGGTCAACGGGGACAGGCCTTGCCATGCCGGCAGCGCGATCTCTGACCGGCCCGATTTTTGATCCCACAGAAAGCCGGACGAGGCCTTCAGAGGTACTCGTTCCGCTTCGCCGCCACCGCCCTTCAACACGAACAGCCGCTTCCGTGCCAACAGTTCAGCTACGCCGAGGTGAACTGCGAGGTAAGGTGGGTGAAAAACGCCATCGACACTGGCCGGCGCGTCGCCTGGATTGAGCAAACGCGCGACGGTATTGACCGGTGACCGCAACCCAAACAATCGGCGCATTTGTAACAAATTATTCATCGTTGGTGACAGCAAGACCAGCGGCAGGTAGGCGAACCCATCGAAATCTGCCGCTACCGCCCGCAGTCCATCTTCGACCGATATGCCCGCGGCATATTCGTTTGATCCGTGCATCAACACCTTTGCTCCGGCGCGAGCCAATGCCAGTGCGGATAGCAGGAACCACGGCGCACCGCGGGTGCGGCCCGCGCCGTACGATGGCCAGTCGAGGTCGGCCTGCGACCCATGCCAGCCGATCGTCTCCCGGGCCGCCTCGACCATGCCGGTGATTTCGCCGACATCTTCACCGCGGAAACGCAACAGCATCAGGAACGCGCCGACCTGATGTGGGTCTGCCTCGTGCCGCAACACCATGCCAAACGCCTCGCGCGCTTCCTCCCTGCTCAACGCACGAGACCGTCCTGGGCCGCGACCCAGAGTGGCAACGAACTTCGCGAACCTATCAAAATCCGAGGTCATCGCGGCCGTGTAATCCCCAGAGGTTGTCCTGGCAACCGGATTGCCGCAGGATGATCGGGGCGAGGAGGCACCGGTGTTCACACGTGATGCGCTGTTGCTGATCGGGCATGGCTCTGAACGCTTACCGGATGCTGCACGTCCCCTTTTGACGCATGCCGAGGTCATTCGCGAGACCGGCCGCTTTGCGGAGGTCAAGGTTGGCATGCTGTTCGGCGAACCAAAGCTATCCTGGATCGTCGCTGCCGTGAGCGCGCCGGTTGTCCACGTTGTGCCGTTTTTCCTTAATGACGGCTATTTCACTCGGATCGTCATTCCCAATCTGCTCTTGCCACTGGCGTCCGCATCGCGGGTCATTCGATTTTGTCCGCCAGTCGGTTCGAACGACGGTATCGCGATGTTGATCGAAGCACGTCTGCTGGATCACTGTGAAATGCACGGTACCGATCCAAAATCACTATCCGTCCTGCTGGTCGGCCATGGTTCCGCGCAAAGTCCTGGGCGGGCGCGAACGTTGCTGCGGCATGCGGCGACGCTGGAAACCGGAGGTCGCTTCGGCTGGGTTCGCGTCGCCTATCTCGAGGAGGCTCCGTTGGTCGCCGAAGCTCTGGCCAGCGCGCGCGGTCATGTCGTCGCGGTCGTCGCTTGCCTGACCAATGATGGTGTGCACGCTGTTCAGCAGCTACCTTGCCTTATTGCCGCCGAACGTGATGAGAGGGGAACGCATTGGCCGCCGGTCCACGATCTGGGGTCGATCGGCGCGGATGAGGCCATGCCGCAGCTGATCATGGATCAGGTTATGGCTGCGCGGTCCGTATAATTCGCTCCGGCGAGGAAGGGAGGAAGCCGATGTTTGCTATTGTTGGATGTTATACGACGCCGGATCGTGACGGGCGGGGGGATGGGATCCGCGTCTACCGAGTGGGCAGCGCGGGCGACCAATGGACCGAGATTCAGCACGTTGGAGGGCTGGAGAACCCGTCGCTTTTCACATTGCGGCGAGACCAATCGGTATTGTACTCGGTACATGGCGGCCGCAATCTGGTGAGCGCGTTTGCGGTGGAGCGCGACACCGCCCGCTTGACGTTGCTCAATCAAATCGACTGCCAGGGCAACAATCCGGTTGATTCCGCGCTCGATCCGTCCGAGCGGTTTTTGGTCGTCGGAAATTATGGCAGCGGTACGGTTGCGGTAATACCAGTGGAACAGGACGGTCGGCTTTTGCCGGTTAGTCAACTTGTCACCCTGAGCGGAACGCCGGGCCCAGACCCCGTGCAACAGACGTCGTCGCATCCGCACGCGGTGATTTTCGATCGATCCGGGAATTACGTCGTCGTGCCGGATAAAGGCCTCGACAAGACCTTTTTGTTTCGGTTTGCGTTCGGACGGCTGGTCACCACCGCACAGGAATCGGTCGCGTCCAAACCCGGTGCTGCACCTCGGCACACGGTGTTTCATCCGTCGTTGCCAATACTTTATGTCAACAACGAGCTCGATTCGACCGTGACAGTGTTCGACTGGAATGCGGGTCATGCCGCGGAGGCGCAGGTGATCAGCACGATCCCGCACGGCCATGGCGGCCGCAATACCACAGCCGAGATCGCCGTGAGCCCGTGTGGACGGTTCCTTTACGTATCGAACCGCGGCGAGGACAGCGTCGTGTTGTTCCGGATCGCACAGGACACCGGTCAGTTGACGTATGCCGGGCAGACCCCGACCGGTGGGCGGCGGCCCCGCTTCTTCACGTTAGATCCGATGGCGAAACGGCTCTATGCAGCGAACCAGGACAGCGACGACATTGCCGGCTTCCGGATCGATCCGGACACGGGGGCACTACAGCCCATGGGTGTCGTGGCGCGAACCGGCAGTCCGTCCGCGATCAGTTTTGTCGACGGCCCTTGACTGACGTATCATTCGCTGGAGTTTGGCTCACGCGTTTGGGGGAACCGACATGGCGAGGACCGTCCGCGGCCGTAAGAGCGCCGCGAAAAAGGCCGCTTCCAGGAAAGCCGCGCCGAAGGCGAAGGCCCCGATGAAGAAGGCTGCGATGAAGAAGGCTGGGGCGAAGAAGGCTGGGGCGAAGAAGGCTGGGGTGACAAAGAAGGCCGGGCCGGCGCGCAAGGCGGCGGTGAAAGCGCGCGCGAAGACAGCGATGAAGAAAGCGGCACCAAAGGCGGTACCAAAGAAGGTGGCCGCCCGGACAGCAGCGAAAAAGGCGGTTGCCCGCGTGCCGGCCGCACGGCGCACAACGACCCGCCGGACCCGAGTAACGGCGCCACCGCGTCGCAAGGCGGCCGCGCCTCGGCTGAAGGCTGCAGCACCGGTACAGCGCTTCACTGTCAGTCACCTCAACGACGCTGATTTCAAGCGAGACGGTTTGCGGTCCTATGCGTTGTATCGCGATCTGGGTATTGCCGCCGCGAGCGGTGGCCTGTGCCAGGCGCATGTCATTCGCTTGCTGTCGCCGTGCACCGATGAGGTCCGCAAGCGTCATCAGCATGAGACCGAATTGCAATTGATCTATGTCTTGCAGGGTTGGGTGAAGAATGAATTCGAGGGTGAGGGCGTGCAAATGATGTCGGCCGGCTCATGCTGGTTGCAGCCGCCGGGCATCAAGCACACTGTCCTTGATTATTCCCCGGATGTTGAGCTGCTCGAGATCATCGTTCCGGCGGACTTCAAGACCGTCGAACTGGACTAAGAATTTATGGGAGGAAACCTAATGACCGGATCATCCGGCGTCTCGCGCCGCACATTGCTTGGCGTGACTTTGGCGTCGCCAGTTGTGCTACGTCACGCTTTGGGCGACGAACCGATAAAGATCGGGATGCCCTGTGCGTTGACCGGGCCTGCCGGCGAGGTTGGCGAACAGATGCGCCGAGGCGCGGAGTTCTGGATCAAGTCCGTCAATGCGAAAGGCGGGTTGCTTGGCCGGCCAATCCAGCTTTTCGCACAGGACACCGCGGGCGACCCCGCCACCTGTGTGCGAAAAGCCCAGGATGCGGTGGAAAGAGATGGATGCCGGTTGTTGTTCGGGATGACGTTGAGTTCGGAGGCGCTCGCGGTCGTGCCGAAACTCGCTGACTGGAACGCGATTTTCATGTCGTCCGATAATGGCGACGGTCGGCTGACCGGCTCATCGTTCGTGCCCAACTTCTTCCGCGCCAATACATCTGGCCCGATGGGGACACGAGCGGTGGCACTATATCTGCGCACTGCAGGCTTCAAGAATTTCTGCGCGCTTGGCATGGATTACGCCTGGGGACACAACAGCATCGGCGTGTTCAAGGACGAGGTCAAGAAATCCGGCAAGAATTTCATCGCCGATATTTACTCGCCGATCGGCACCCAGGATTTTTCTACCTACATCACGAAAATTCGGCAATCCGGTGCCGATGCCTGTTACCTCGTACTGCAAGGCGACGACAACAACGCATTTCTGTCGCAGGCGCAACAATACCGTTTGGGGGACAAGGTTCAGCTGCTGACGGAAATTGTCGACCTGAACAGCATTCACGCAGTTGGGGATGCGGCGATCGGGCTGATCGGCGGCTCGCGTTATACGTTTACCTTTCCGGGCGACGCGAATGCGCAGTTCGTCGCGGCGTGGCAGAAGGAATACGGCGTCGTGCCGGATGTGTTCGAGGGCGAGCAATGGCAGGCCTGCCAGATGCTCCAGGCGGGCATTGAAAAGGCGGGCAGCATCGACGCGGACAAGCTGCGTCCTGCGCTCGAAACGGTTGAGATTGACAGCATCAAGGGCAAGGTCGCGATGCGGGCCTGCGATCATCAGGCCGTGCAACGGGGCTTCATGGTGAAGGTCGTACGCAAGGAGGGGTTCAAAGATCCCATTCCGGAACTGATTGCCACATTCCCCGCTGATCAGATCACGCCGGCCTGCCGCCAGATGACCTACGACACTTGATGGAGTTTCTGGCGTTCCTGGTGACCCAGTGCCTCAACGCGTTGTCGCAGGCCGCGCTGCTGTTCTTCCTCGGTTGCGGCCTGACCTTGATCTTCGGCATCATGCGCATCGTCAACTTCGCCCATGGTGCCTTCTTCATGCTGGGTGCCTACGTTGGCTATTCCACTGTGCATTGGACCGGAAGTTTCTGGATCGCTCTGATCGTCGCTCCTATTCTTGTCGGAGGTTTTGGCGCTGCCTTCGAATTGGGCATTTTGCGCCGGCTGTACGGACGGGACGGACACGCCTTCCTGATGGTGACGTTCGGCCTGACACTGATCATGGGCGAAGTGATCCGACTGATCTGGGGCGTCGAGGCATTGCAGGTGAAACCGCCCGCTGGGCTGTCCGACATCGTCTTCATTCTCGACGAACCGTTCCCGGTTTACCGACTGTTCCTGGTCGGCTCGGGCATCGTTGTGGCTTTGCTGATCTGGCAATTTCTGGAACGCACCCGATTGGGCTTGCTGATTCGTGCCACATCGCAAAACGCCGAGATGGTGTACGCGCTTGGCACTGACGTCCGGCTGGTGCGCTCTGCCGTATTCGGAATTGGCTGCGGGCTGGCCGGCATAGGCGGCGTGATGGCCGCACCGCTGGTGACGGCATCGCTCGGCATGGCGCCGAATGCGGTCATCGATACCTTTGTCATCGTTATCATAGGCGGCATGGGCAGTTTTGCGGGCTCGTTGATCGGGGCAATTCTGGTGGCTTTCGTGCAGGTATTCGGGACTTACTATTTTCCCGACTTCGCGCTGGCGTTCATGTATCTGATCATGGTTACTGTGCTTGTCGTCCGGCCCGGCGGTTTGCTCGGCAAGGAGGCGTAGGCGATGCGGTTTGCGATTGCCGCCGCCGCGCTGCTGGCGCTGCTGCCGTTTGGCCTGCCACTGTACGCGATGACCTTGTTGACCGAGGCACTGATCCTTGGCTTGTTCGCCATGAGCCTCGATCTGATGGTTGGCTATGCGCGGTTGATTTCATTTGGCCACGCGGCGGCCTATGGGTTCGGGGCCTATGCCTGTGGCAATTTTCTGCTGCATACCACCATGCCGCTGCCGTTCGCAGTCTTGCTGGCGGGTGTGTTGGGGGGAATTGTCGCCATTGGTGTCGGCTGGGTTTGCACCCAGGCCACCGGCGTGTCGTTCTCGATGCTGACGCTGGCCTATGCGCAATTGCTGTACGCCGTGGCCTTCAAATGGACGCCGGTGACCGGAGCCTCCGATGGCCTCGCCGGCATTCCACGCAACCCTGGTCCATTCGGTGTGACCTGGTGGAGCACGCATGCCGGGTTCTATTACCTTGCATTAGCGTTCCTATTGGGTGCTTTCGTGTTTTGCCACGCCCTCGTGCGCTCGCCATTTGGTGCGGTGTTGCGTGGCATCCGCGAGAACGAGGCAAAGACCATCGCTCTTGGCTACAACACGCGCCGCTACAAGATCGCGATCGTGGCGATATCGTTTGGTCTCGCCGGTATGGCGGGCGCGCTGTATGCCCCCTTCGCCGGGTTCGCCAATACCGAGCTGCTGTTCTGGCTGTTGTCCGGCCAGGTGCTGATCATGGTTATCGTCGGCGGTGCCGGCACGCTGATCGGACCCGTCCTCGGCGCAATGTTTTTTCTCTATGTGCAGCAGAAGTTATCTTCGTACACCGACTCATGGGCGCTGTTTTTCGGGGTGATCTTCATCTTGTTCGTGTTGTTCCTGCCCGAAGGAATCTGGGGTTTGGTGCTGTCGCGCTTCAAGCAAAAGCCAGTCTGAATGGCGCTGCTTGAACTTGACGATCTGACCAAGCGCTACGGTGGGATCGTCGCCGTCGATCATGTGACGATGCGGATCGAGGCCGGCGAAGTGCGCGCGGTGATCGGCCCCAATGGCGCCGGCAAGACCAGTCTGTTTCACCTGATCTCCGGCGTGGTGAAAGCAACCGAAGGGATGGTTCGTTTCGCTGACCAGGATGTCTCCGGGCTGCCAGCGCACGTTCGCTGCCAGCGCGGGATGTCGCGAACCTTCCAGCTGACGTCACTGTTCCCCGAGATGTCGGCGCGCGACAATACCAGACTGGCGGCCCAGGCTCGGGATGGCAAACGGTGGGTCCCGTTCGGAGGGGCTGGGGTGTTCCATTCGGCGGCGCAACGCGGCGATGCGGCGTTAGAGCGGCTCGGTCTTGCCCATGTCGCGGACCGGCCAGCGGGATTGCTGTCGCACGGCGATCAGCGCCTGCTGGAGGTGGCCATGGCGCTGGCGCAACAACCCAGACTGCTGCTTCTGGACGAACCGACACAGGGTCTTTCGGTCGAGGAAACCGCGCAAGCGGTCGATGTACTGTCCTCGCTGTTCGCTTCCGGCGGCCTGACCGTTCTGTTGGTGGAACATGATATGGAAGTCGTGTTCCGTCTCGCCCACAAAATAACCGTGCTGCATCGCGGGTCGGTCATCGCAGATGGCGATCCCGACTCGATAAAGGCGGATGAGGGCGTGCAGAATGCCTATCTCGGGGGCTTCGCCTGATGCTGGCGATCAA
>Ga0187862_10003555_pt1 | contig 15130 bp, 10 predicted proteins | sample June2016WEW_10_1_FD_133003 | JGI IMG/M metagenome (GOLD analysis project Ga0187862, IMG submission 133003) | Peatland microbial communities from SPRUCE experiment site at the Marcell Experimental Forest, Minnesota, USA - June2016WEW_10_150 | ecosystem: Environmental > Terrestrial > Soil >...
ATGAGTCCAAAGGGCTGGTTCGAGATCTGTTGCAGGTACATCTGGCCCGTGGTGCGTTGGTGGTACACACCATAGCCCCCCCGCAGCACAAAGCGGTTTGTACCGGGCAGGCTCCAGGCAAAACCGACCCGCGGATCCAGAGTATTCTGCCCCACCCCAAAGATCCCCATATTGTTGCCGCTGCTCACCACTCCCGCTGGCAGCGTGCCGGGGAAGTTGTTGGACACCAGAATTCCCGCCAGTGTGCCACCCTCGGCCACTGTCGGAGGATTGGGGTTAATCAGCGCGGGAACCATGCTCGCATTACGTCCATTGATTTCTCCGGGGTCCCCGAGACGCTCATAACGGAAGCCCAGGTTGACAGTCAGACGGGACGTGACCTTCACATCATCCTGAGCGTAGATGTCCCCATCCCAGACCCGCCAGTTGCGCCCCGTGACGCCCGCCAGATCGACAGTTTCGTACGGGTTAATAGGAGCCTGCCCGTAAAGCAGGCCAGGATAGTTAATGAAGACTGAATAGCCACCGTAGGAGAAAGTTGTCATATTGTCTTGGGCGTGGCTCAGGCCGCCGCCGAAACGGAAGGAATGCCGTCCATGGATCCAGGACACTGTGTCTTGGAACACGTAGGTGTTTTGCCCGAGAAGCACGGTCTGACCATTCCCACCGATGTTGAATCCCCCGAGTACGTCGATCACAGCACGCGCGTTGTCAAAAGAGGGGACGGTGCTGCCGAGATCCGAATATGAGACTGGAAAGCTTTGCGCCGTGCCCGAATGGGTGCGGTGGAACCCGATTTCCGCCTGGTTTACCAAGTGCATGTTGAACAAATACGTGTGAACCAGGGAGAAGTTCCGGAAATTCTGTGGGTTCGTCAGGGGCGCGCCCGGAAGTGTAGTGCCGGTCGCCTGAGTCAGCGGCAAGGTGAATGTGGCATTGCTGTTGGCAAAAAAGAAGCGGCCCTGGAAACTGCTTTTCGAGGTCTGCAGCCAGTCCAGATTAGTAATGAACTGGTCCTCACTGTAAGGACAGGGAGAACTATAGGTAGAGAAGCCCTGCGGTTCCGGTTCGTCGGTGAACGGATCTGTCCCCATTTGCTGGATCTGCGGAACGGGAATCACGTACTGGCCGTTGGGCAGTTTAGCATTGAACAACGCCATCGCCTGGGAACTGACATTAGAACCGGTTACCTGGACGAACGCTGGATTGCCGGTTTCGAGGTTGATCGTTTCTGCGTAGCCTCCGAAGGCAGTGTTCGGCCCAACGGCGGCTGCTATTTGTGCTGGGTCTGTTCGGTCCGTGCTGCTCGTCAGCACGGGCAGAATCACGCTGCTGGAGCAATTCGGGTCGATTCCGTTCTTTTGTCGCGTGCCTTGATAGGAAGTGAAGAACAGCAGCTTGTCTTTCTTGATCGGACCGCCCAAAGTGAACCCGAACTGGTTCTGCCGCAGAATCGCACGCGGCTCGCCCGTCTCATTCCGGAAGAAGTCGTTGGCGTTCAAGTCTTCGTTGCGAAGATACTCCCACACGTCGCCGTGCCAACTATTCGTGCCCGCTTTGGTGAGGACGTCCACATTGGCGCCGGCGTTGCGTCCGTACGAGGCATCGTATTGGCTGGTTTGCACCTTAAATTCCTGAATACTGTCGGGATTGGGAGTGGCCACGCCTCCACTGTAGTGGCCGCTGTTCTGAAAATCATCAATCTCGACTCCGTTCATTTGAAAATTGTTGTCGGCAGCAGCGCCCCCACCCGTCACCAAATAGTCGTCCACGCCGCCGCGGCCAATCTCGCCAGCATTAAACGTCTCGGCGGAAACTCCAGGCGACAGTCCAAGAATCTGGGTGTAGTTCCGAGTCACCAGCGGCAGGGCGGCGACCTCTGTCTGGTCAACCACGTTGCCCAGAGTACTCTGTTCGGTCTTCAGCAATTGGGAATTTGCTTTTACCTCCACCGTCTCGCGTGCCGCGCCGATCTCGAGTTTCACGTTAACCGTCGTCGTCTCCGTTATGTGCACTGGGATGTCAGCGTTCAGCGAGAGCTTGAAGCCACTCTTGGACACCTCCACTCTGTAGGTCGCGGGCGGCAATAGCGGCACCAGATACGTGCCCGTGCTCGATGAAACGGCGGTCCGCTTTTCACCCGTGTTCACATCGATAGCACTAATCAAGGCGCCCGCCACTACCGCACTGTTGGGATCCGTAATGGTGCCGGCAATTGCACCGGTACCCGCTGTCTGCGCCAGGCTCAGGGCGGCCAACGAGGCAAGAACCACTACAAAGGCAAGGGAACTGCGCAACAGGTGTTTCATGGTAGCTGCTCCTCAGAGAATCATCTCATGCACAATGAAATGCTTGTTTCACCATGCCGGACACCTTTTTCTTAACGGCAACACTCTACGATGTGTCTCTGGAGGTGTCAAGCAAAACGAGCAGCGCTTAAAAGTGCATGACCGCTGCGTGAAACATATGATTCCGTCGACAGACTTTGGAGCATTTATGCTAATGCGGAATTTGAAACATACGATACCGTCTGGTACACTCCCGCATTGAACTACTGCAAACAGGGCGCCGTGCGCTAGGTGAAGAAGGTGGCTTCGCAGTCTGATGAAACGACTACGCTACAATGCGCGATAATACTGCACACTTTTTGAAAATGCGGCCTGCGGTAGGCTTGGCGGATCGCGTATCCCAACTCAGCCCCCGTCGGCGCGAAATCATCCGGCCCGCGCTGGAAAATCCGCGGCAATTTGTTTTGCTCAGCGTGCGGGATATGGCCAAGAGGCTGGGCACCGATCCGGCGACTACCGTGCGCATCGCCCGCGGACTTGGCTTCTCGAGCTACAGAGAGTTCCAGTACTTTCTGCACGAACTTTCCGTTGTGGGTGCGACCGCTTTGGACGCGATGCAAGCGGCGTCCGCCCATGATTCCAGCGTCAATTCCCGCATGCAGACTTCCCTCAATCAGGAACTCAAGAACTTTCGCACTTTCTACAATGGGGTGGATCTGAAGCGTCTCGAAAAAGTAGCTCGCCGCCTCTGGAAAGCTCGTCGGATTCTGCTCTTGGGAGGGGACTTCGCAGCCTGCCTGGTCGCTTACTTCCGTTATCAACTCAACATCCTCGGTCTGCCCGTTTTTGCCGCCGTCGCACCGGGCGAGGCCGTCCACTCTGTCCGGAATCTGGGACGGGGCGATGTCCTCTTCGCCATCAGTTTCCGTCGCGGTCTTCGCATGACTATTGAAGGCATCCAGCAGGCTCGCAAACTCGGTACCTACTGCATTGGCATCACCGATACCTATATTTCGCCAGTCGCACGCTTCTCGGATGAGTTCTTCCTCACCCCGGTCGACGCGACTTCGTTTGGCGTATCCTATTCGGCTCCGCTGTGCTTGCTCAATGTCCTTGTGGTCGCAATGACAGAAATCCACCGGCACAAGACCCTGCAAATCGTGAGGAAAGTCGCCGAGGAGCAGCGCCACGGATTCCGCTTCTACGAGGAGTAACCGCCTGTATCGAACTGAGTTGCTCTGAATCGGATCTTGCACCTGAAAGATATTGGACAGACAGACGGGAGAGACGGGAGGTCTCGCTCCTACGTGTTCAGCATTCTTCCTGTTTTCGCTTCGATCTCCAAGCCAAATAGGCTGGGATACCGGCGGCAACAATTCCAATTCCAATTGCAGAACGCACCGGCTGAACCGCAATCGTGTTCGTCACCAGGGCAAGCGCACCGGCGATGAAGACAATCGGAGTCCACGGATAGCCGGGCACGCGGTAAGGGCGAACCGCGTTCGGAGTTCGCTTGCGGTAAACAAAAACGCTGGCGGCCGCCAGGGCATAAAAAATCCAGCCAACGAACACAACGTAAGTCAACAATTGCTCGAAGGTTCCGGTCCACGCCAATACCGCGGCCCAAGTCGAGGATGTGATGATCGCGAATGCGGGAGTTCCGAAGCGAGGGTGAACCTCCGCCAGGCGGTGGAAGAATACTCCGTCCTTGGCCATCGCGTAGTAGACGCGAGGAGCTGTAAGGCTGATGGAATTCGCCGCGCTGAAGATTGAAATCAGGATGGCAATACCGACGAGTTTATTCAGATTGGGATGGCCAGTTGCCGCCATGGCCGTCATCGCCACTCGATTGGAAGCCGCTACTCCTTCCGGACCGAGAACCGCTAGGTATCCAAAGTTCGCAAGAAGGTAAATCCCCATCAGCGCAGCCGAGCCAATCAGAAATGCTCGGGGAAAATCGCGTTGCGGATTGAGCGACTCTCCCGCGCTGAAGGTGGCATACTGCCAGCCTTCATAAGCCCATAACACGCTGATCATCGCCAGACCAAAGCCGGAGAGCAGTGAACGGGTGGCCTCGATTCGGACGGGGCTGCCAAACGCAGGATTCTTCCCCATCCAGAGCAGTGCCGTACTCATCGCAACGATTGCCAAGACCTTGGCTGCGGTCGTGACATTTTGCAGATCTGCGCTCTCGCGCGTTCCCCGAACATTGACAAGCGTAATCAGAAAAATCATCGCCACGGAAATCGTCTTCGCCATCAGCGCCGAGATCGGTATGAATTCTGAAAGGTAATTGCTGAATGCGACGGCGAGGGTTGCGATCGACCCGGCACTGATGACGAAGAACAGGGTCCATCCGTAGAGAAATCCCATGAGCGGCCCGAAGCAATCTTTAATAAAGATGTAAAGGCCTCCGGCTTGCGGATGCATGGCGGTGAGCTCTCCGTAGGTGAGAGCCCCGATCAGCGAGAGCAAACCACCTGTCAGCCACACTCCGGCATCGGCTGCGACGGAGCCGTTCACGAGACGCAATACGGCGCCAGGGACTAAGAAGATTCCCGAGCCGATTACCGTGCCAATGACCAGCAAGATCAGATCGCGCAGGTTGAGGACGCGACGAAGCTCGCGCCTGGCGTCGCTGGCCGCGACTGGAATTGGGTGTGGCTCGCCCGTGAGAGTAGTATTCGACATTCGCTTGACTCTTAGTGCTTCGTCCAGCCGGGGCCATGCAGCACCGCTCCGGCCTTCATTCCAGTCAGGCGTCCCTCTTCGTATTCGAGTTGACCGTTGACAAAGACATACTTGATTCCTTCTGAGAGTTGCGCCGGGCTCTGGTAGGTGGCGCGATCGCGAACGGTTGCGGGATCGAAGATCGTGATATCGGCGAAAAAGCCTTGTTTGAGCAGTCCGCGATCGACCAGGTGTTCGCGTTGCGCCGGTAGGGATGTCATTTTGCGAATGCCTTGTTCGAGTGGAAGCAGATGCTCGTCGCGGATGTAATGTCCGAGGAAGCGTGGCATGGCTCCGAAGGCGCGGGGATGGGTATGAGGCTCGAACAGCGGGCCGTCGAGCGAAAGCTCGTTGGCGTCGAGGCAAAGACTGGTCCAAGGCTGTTGTAATCCAAATTTGAGGTCGTCTTCGTTGGCGATGAAGTAGATCGCGCCGGTGCGAGCCTTATCATCGATAACCAGATCGAATAGCGCATCGAGCGGATCTTTCTTCTGCGCTTCGGCGATTTGCGCCAGCGTCTGGCCGTCAAATTGTTTCAGGTCGGGATTAACGATCCCGGAGACCAGAACGCCGCTTGCGCCTCCACTGCCCAAGTACAGGTTCTCCCAGTCGGGATGCTCGGTTGCCATCTCCTTTTTGATTTTTTCGCGAATGGCCGGATCGTGGAGCCGCTGCTGCAGTTTTTCCGTGCCTCCTTCTGCTATCCATGGTGGAAGGCTCGATGCGAGCGCCGTTGCGCCGGCAATGTAAGGATACATGTTCGCAGAGACATCCTGGCCGGCGTCGCGTGCGGACTGAATCATCGCTACGATCTTTGGCATGGAGCCCCAGCGCGCTTGGCCTACGACTTTGAGGTGAAAGATTTCGACCGGTAGACCTGCCTCGCGGCCAATGCGCAATGCCTCGTTGATGGCTCCTATTTCGGTCTGTCCTTCACTGCGCATGTGGGTGCCATAGATACCGCCGTATTGCGAGGCGACCTTGGCAAGCTCGATCAGTTCTTCGGTTTTGGCATAATGGCCGGGCGGATAGATAAGCGCGGTCGAGAGTCCGAACGCGCCTTGCTGCATGGCTTCGGCGACCAACGCTTTCATTTGCTCCAGTTCTTGCGGAGTCGGCGCGCGGTCCTCGTCGCCGATAACCGCTTCTCTCACTTGAGCCGCACCGACGTACGTACCGATGTTCAGCGGCGTGCCCTCTTTCTCTAAGCGCTGGAAGTACCCGGCGAGCGTCGTCCAATCGATTTTGAGGTGGTATTGCTGCTCCAGGTCCGGTTGCAATGAGGCGAGGGTCAATTTGTTTTGCGGCGCAATCGAGCCGCCTTCGCCGGTGATCTCGGTGGTAATGCCTTGAGAGAGTTTGCTGAGCGAACGATTATCGACGAGCAGAGCGATTTCGGACTGTCCAAGCATATCGATGAATCCGGGTGAAATCATGAGTCCGCCGGCGTCGATGACTCGCTTTGCATGTGCAGCCGGAGCGAGATGGCCAATAGCGGCGATCCGCTCGCCGCGGATTGCGATATCACCGGAAACCCATGGATTACCTGAACCATCGATAATATTTCCACTCTTGATGATCACGTCGTAATCGAGCGAATTTTGCGTGGAACTAGCTTGGGCCCAGAGCTGGTGCAACAAGGCAGCGAGCAACAGGATCAGGACGAGGACAGCTGACCTTCGACATTCAATTTTCATATGCATCTGAGCCCTCAACAAAAGGGGACCGCATTGCGCTGAGTTTTGCCACGACAAAAATTGCTTGATTACACGCTACAGCAAGTAGCTGCAACATTGGGTCGGGGGGCGCGCCCCGTGCCACGAAACCTCACCGGCGCGATCTCGTTGGATGACGCTTCGCACATATCCGCTCGGCCCCTCTGCCACCACGGGGCGATTCGTCTTGACGGGGTTAGGCCTCCCATTCCCCGCTTTTGCATTATAGTTGCTGCTTCGCAGACGAGCTTGACCCCATGACCTCGTCCGTGGAGGATGGGTTCGGCTGCGCTGACGAACATACACACATAGGAGGTTGCTGCCGTGTTGAGAAGAACCCGAGGAATAGTTTTCAGAGTTGGACTAGCAATTACCACTGGCACGCTGATTCTCGCGCTGCCGTGTGTGGCCCAGCAACTGACGAACGACGAACTATCCCTCACGGTCAACGCGCAGGAGGGATCGTACCAACTGTCTTTGCATGACGGTCAGCCCGTGCTCAGGTCCCGTGTGGCAGCAGAGGTTGGCCACCAATGGCTTCGCTCGAGCGATTACCCGCGCCGCCAGGCCGCGGAGTCTACCTTCGAAGATGATCTGGGCCCTGGCCACCAGATCACGGTCACTTGCAGCGGACTGGATGGCAAACCCGACCTTGTTTACGTGCTACAGCTCTACAAACAGCGCCCTTACGGCACTGTCGAGGTAAAGGTGCAAAACAACTCGGGAAGGGAAGTAACCGTGCAGGCCATTCGGAATGTGGAGGCCTTGGGTGAGCCGATTATAAATTTGGGTGGCGGTCAATCGGCCGACCGGGTTCTCTCCGACAGCTTCAGCGAAGATTGGCCGGACCTGGTGCTTTACGACCTCGGTGGAGTGCCCGGCGGAATGCATCGTGGTGCAGGGAGCCAACTCATCTACAACCGGGAGAGTAAGCAGAGTTTATTTCTCGGCGCACTCACCTCAGACCGGTTTCTGACCCTGATGCATCTGCACGCCGAGCGTGTGGGTGCGAAGAGCAAGATAGCGTCCTATACCGTTGAATCCACCGGAACCACGGAAATCCAGAAGGATTTCGATCTGAAAGATTCTCCCGCCGACGACCAGGTCGAATTGAGTCTTCCCCTTAAACCCGGGGAAGATATGGTTTCAGAGCGATTGATGTTCGAGGCCGGTCCGGATTACCACAATCAACTCCTAGCCTACGGTGATGCGGTTCGTCGTCTGCACCATGCGCGCGTCTCTAATGAGACTCCCATCGGTTGGTGGAGTTGGACCGTTTACTATGGCGCCATCAACGAGAGCGAGGTCTTGGCCAATGGCGACTGGCAAGCCGAACATCTGAAGTCATTAGGCTATAAGTATTTCCAAATTGATGAAGGTTATCAGTACGCCCGCGGAGAATTTGCAACTCCGAATGCAACGCAATTTCCGGATGGTATGCGGTTTGTCGGGCATCACCTGACCGGAGAGGGCCTGACATTCGGCATATGGACGGCACCGTTTGAGGTGACAACTCGGGCGTGGGTTTACGAGCACCACAAGGACTGGCTGGTGCACAATGCCAAGGGCGAGCCGATCCCCATTGGCTTAGTCTGGAACCAGAAGTCGGATGTGCTTTACGCGCTGGACACAACCCATCCCGGAGCTCAGGAGTATATGCGTCAGACTTACAGGACGCTCGTCCGCGAATGGGGAGTCCGCTTCATCAAACTGGACTTCATGGATACCAGCGCGATCGAGGGTTTCCATTACCGCCCCAACACCACCGCCCTCGAAGCCCAACGCATTGGCCTCCAGGTAATCCGCGACGCCGTGGGCGAAGAGGTGATCTTGGATAAAGACGGAAGTCCCATGCTCAACCCGGTGGGGCTGGTAGATACGGGCCGGATCTCCGCGGATACAGGCCACAGTTTTGAGAGAACCAGGAATGCTGCGTCCGGCATCGCTGCCCGCTTCTATATGCAGCGTAGCTTCTTCGTCAATGATCCCGACGCTTTCAACGTCACCGCGACGCATCTCATGGAGCGTGCGAACGAAAAGTCTTCGATTTCGCTGGGCGCGGCCGAGGCGTCGATCGCGCTCTCCGCAGTATCCGGTGGCATGTATGAGATTGGCGATGACATGCTGGTCCTGGGCTCAGAGAAAGATCGGCTGGCGCTGGTTGAAAATCGAGAGTTGCTGAATATGGCCAAAGTCGGCCAAGCTTCCACGCCGTTAGACCTGATGACCTACGACCCGGAGGATGGACAGCCCAGTGTTTTCTTTCTCCGTGAAGATCAACGACAGGCCATACTGACGGTCTTCAATTGGACGAACACGGTGCATTCGCACACGCTAAGACTGGCGGACCTCGGGCTTCCTGCCGGCCACACGTTTGTGGCAACGGATGTGCTGAACCAGAACGAGTCCGTCACGCTCGTGGGTGGCGCAGTGCGGCTGGAGAACCAGCCACCCCAGTCTGTGAGGGTGATCAAGCTGATCGACAAGAGCGTTGCCGAGGCTGCCCCAACCGTGACTGCGCAGGTGCCCGCAGCGGCAAATACCGGCGAGACGATCTCTCTTTCTGCGCACTGCGCACAGGCCGAAGCTGGCGGCGTGCCCGCCGTCGCTTATCACTGGGACCTGGGCGACGGCACGAGCGCGGATAACCCCAAGGTATCTCATGCCTACACAAGCGCGGGAGAGTATACGATTCGCCTTACAGTGGACGGAGTGGATGGGGTCGCGGCACACGAGAATTTCACCGTCAAGGTAGCGGGCAATTTAAGGGCGCACTCTAACCTTACTGACAATCGACGCTTCGTAGAGCCAACCGACCGCTAAGCGGCTCCGGAGCTGCGCGTCGCAATCCTTATTCCTCACGCACCGCTGCGCACAGAAGATCGAAAAAGTTGAAGGCGAGAAATTGACGATCGGTTTGGATCTGGGAGATCGATCGAGCTGGTGCTGCGTTGTGAATGCAGCCGGAGAAGTGAATCACGCGGAACAATTTTTCCGGAGCTCGGCGCACGCACGCCAATGAATGCCACGCGTGGGTCGTACCCCAGAGTTCCCGGCTACGGGGTGAGTGAGATTATTGCCCACGATGATGTGTCCGATACCGTCCAACAGCTGTTCATTCGAGGTATAGACGTTCTGGGTGGTCGATAGGCCCCGTTGCATATCGACCCAAACCGAGTGTAAAGTCGCCGATAAGGTAGTGCCGCGGGGTCTGGTCGTGCGGATGGCACCACCGCGCAAAGGGGAATTGAAAATGCCCACTGCGATTCCACTCCACGTCAACGGTCGAGCAACACGGGTGACGGTCGATGATCCCGACATGCCGCTGCTCTATGCTCTGCGCGACAATCTGGGACTGCACGGTCCGCGCTTCGGCTGTGGCCTCGGGCAGTGCGGGTCCTGCACCGTACACCTTGACGGCAAGGCGGTGCGCTCCTGTGTGACGCCGCTCTCGGCGGTCGGCAAGAAAAAGATCGTGACCCTCGAAGGCTTGGGCAAACCCGACAAGCTGCATCCCGTCCAGAAGGCTTTCATCGAGGAGCAGGCCGCACAGTGCGGCTACTGCATCAACGGCATGATCATGGAGGCAGTCGCCTTTCTCGCCTCCAACAAGAGTCCCAGCGATGCTCAGATCAAGCAGGCGCTTGCTCGCAATCTGTGCCGTTGCGGTACCCATCTGCGCGTCGTCCGCGCCGTCAAGCGCGCCGCCGCCGGCGCGTGAAGGGAGGCCGACCATGCGGTTCACCAAGCCAAGCCGCCGCGATTTCTTGAAGGGCACCGGAGCGCTGATCGTTAGCTTCTCTCTGCCTTCACCGTCTAAGACGGCCTCCGCCCAGAGCGGAACTCCGGCAAACACAGGGGCGAAGACCGTCGCACTTGACGATGTGGATGCTTTCCTGGCGATCGACCGGAGTGGCGGCGTGACGCTTTATTCCGGCAAGGTCGATCTCGGCACTGGCATAGGCACGGCATTGACGCAAATCGTGGCCGAGGAGTTGGACGTGCCGCTGGCTCGCATCCAGATCGTGGAAGGCGACACTGCTCTGACGCCCGCGCAGGGCAAGACCTGGGGCAGCCTCTCGATCCAAAACGGCGGCGTACAGATCCGCCAGGCTGCCGCCACCGCGCGGCACGCCTTGCTGCAGGAAGCGGCAAAACGGCTCGGCGTTCCAGCCGAAGATCTCATCGTTGAGCAGAGCGCTGAGCAGGCTGCGGTGCGATCGCGCAGCGTCGGCAAGCAGGTCACCTATGGCGAGCTGATCGGCGGCAAGACATTTTTATTAAAAGTTGACAAGCAAGCGCCGCTCAAGGACCCGACGACGTACAAGATCGTGGGGCAACCAGTTCCGCGCTTCGACATCCCGGGGAAGATGACCGGCCAGTTCACCTATATGCAGGATTTCAAGGTGCCAGGCATGCTGCACGGCCGTGTCGTGCGGCCGGCAGCGATCGGCGCAACGTTGCTGAGCGTCGATGAGAATTCAGTCAAAGACGTTCCTGGCCTGGTGAAGGTTGTGCGCCAGGGCAATTTCCTGGGCGTAGTGGCCGAGAGCGAGTGGGGCGCCATCCGGGCGTCGCAGAAACTGAAGGCAAGTTGGTCCAACTGGGAAGGTCTGCCGGAGCAGAGCCAACTGTGGGAGCATGTCCGCGCCACCAAGGTCAACAAGGACGATGTTACGAGCAACGTCGGCAGTGCCGAGCCGGCGCTAGAGCAGGCCACTAAACGGATCAGCGCGACCTACAACTTCGCCATCCACACGCACGGCTCCATGGGGCCGTCCTGCGCCGTTGCGGAAATCAAGGAAGGCAAGCTCACCTGCTGGTCTTCCAGCCAGGCGACACATGATCTCCGCCAGCAGCTCGCGGCCATGCTCTCCATGCCGGACACAGACGTGCGCGCTATTTACCTCGAAGGCTCGGGCTGCTACGGCCGCAACGGGCATGAAGACGCGGCCGCCGACGCCGTCTTGCTTGCACGCGCCGTGGGGCGGCCGGTGCGGGTGCAGTGGATGCGCGCGGACGAGCATGGCTGGGATCCGAAAGGGCCGCCGACGTTGATGGACCTTCAAGCTGGGCTCGACGCGACCGGTAATGTCGTGGCGTGGTATTCCCAGCTCTACGTTCCTGAAGGCGCCACCGGCAACGTCAAGCTGGTGGCCGCGGAGTTGGCCGGCCTGCCGCATGAGACGGGGATGGTTCCCGGCAACGTCATCCAAAACACAGCGATTCCCTACGCCTTCCCCAATGTGCGGACGGTAGCGCACCGATTGGCTGAGACCCCGTTCCGTCCGTCTTGGATTCGTGCCCCGGGGCGCATGCAGAACACCTTCTGCAATGAATCGTTCATGGACGAGCTTGCCGCCGCGGCCGGCGCCGATCCGCTGGAGTTCCGGCTGCGTTACCTGAATGATCCGCGCGGTGTCGAACTGTTGAAACGTCTGGCCAGCTTCTCGCAGTGGCAGAGCCGAGCTTTGTCAGGCCAATCGTCGTCAGGCCAATCGTCGCCGAAGCGAGACAGTGGCGACATCGCCACCGGCCGCGGACTTACCTACATCAAATATGAGCTTGCTCGTACCTATGTGGGAGCTGTGGCCGACGTGGAGGTGAACCGCAAGAGCGGCGAAATCCGAGTCAAGCATTTTGCTGTCGTGCAGGATTGCGGACAGATCATCAACCCCGACGGCGTCAAGAACCAGGTCGAAGGGAACGTGGTGCAGACCGTGAGTCGCGTGCTGAAAGAGGAGGTCACGTTCGACCGCTCGCGGGTGACGAGTCTCAACTGGGCAAGCTACCCGATCTTGACGTTCCCGGAGATTCCGGATGTGGACATCGAGTTGATCGACCGGCCGACGGAAAAGCCATGGGGCGCGGGCGAACCGTCCGCTGCCGTCGTGCCCTCCGCCATTTCGAACGCGGTCTTCGATGCGGTGGGAGTGCGGCTGCGCTCGGTGCCCTTCACGCCGGCCAAAGTGCTTGCCGCTATACAGAGCGCCTGAGGTGCGCAAGTCGCGCGCTGTCAGAACTGTCACAACCTCAGTGCCTTATCTGAAACGAATGGCACGACGGTTCCGGTTAGCCTCGACCTCAGGAGTTCGCTTTCAATGCGTTAGAAGGAAGCCGCTCGCGGGGCGGCGGACGTGGGGCGTTATAGGATGTTTAGCGAAGCGTGTGCGAATTTGGGCGATTGGTTCCACGGAACGCTCCACAGGCTCGACAAAGAGAGTAAGCTCTAAACAAGTCCAATAATTGTGCTGGGTAGGGGGTGATAACCTTTGGCAGAAATTCGACTGCAAGAGGGCGAGTCGTTGGAGAACGCCCTGCGTCGGTTCAAACGCAAGGTTCAAACGGAAGACATCATTAAAGAAGTGAAGCGTCACTCCTACTATCTGAAGCCGGGCGAGAGACGCCGGGTGAAGCAAGCGTTGGCGCAGAAACGTGCCCGAAAAAAGATTCGCAAAGAGCACGATTAAGTTTCAACAATTAGGGCCGCTGCTGCGCAGCAGCGGCCTTCATGACCTACACAAACGCGAGGAGCCAAATGTCGAAGCAACATTCTGCCACCAAACGCCACCGACGCCCGAAGTCGGACAAGCGTTTAGACTGCACCGCACGCACTATGGCGGCTGTGAAGCAACTCGAACAAACAGCGAAGCTAAAAGTTAAGGCTGTCATCGCTGTCTAGCCGTGGCTGGTAATGCCTAAGTTCACGCATCGGGTAGGGTTGTTCGACGAGCGCCCCTGACTCATTGAGTCTGGGGCGCTTTCGCTTTTCTCAGAACGACTGTACGACTTCACTCTGAACGGATTGGCGTGCTCCGTTGGGAGAGGGTTCAAACATCGAAAGGGTGACCGCCATCACTGACGAGAAGACGATTTCGGGCGAAGCTAGTAGGTGCGAGGTATTCCCCCATGAAACCAAAGCCATCAACACTCGCACCGAAGTCGGACGAGTCGACCGTCCTGATTCCGATAGAGCAGCAGATTCAGCAACGCGCCTACGAACTTTACGAGCAACGCGGAAGGACAGACGGCCACGAGTTGGACGATTGGCTTCAGGCCGAGCGCGAGATAAAGGGCACGCAGGCGAAAGCGGCATAGCTTCCGGCCGTCCTCAAGAGCGGTTGGTGGATCGGCGGGCTTGTCGCAGGTGAAGCTGCCTTGCTGTTCAAAATATGAACGCCCATCCGGTCTGCCATGATTTCATTTCGTGTGCGGATGCTATCGCCTGTCGCGGAGAAAGCAGGTTGTTGATGAGTGCATCTGACGAACTGAAAAAGGCAACACTATGGACGCGACTTTAAAAGCGAAACTCGACGAAGCGCGGGAACGAATGAACCGTAAACAGGCTGGAATTAATGCGAATCGCAAACATGATGATGTGGCAATGCGGGAGTGGGCCCGAGGAAAACAGCGGCCAGCGAATGCGGAACGGGCTCGGTTCAGGAACTCGCTGACCGACGAGGATCGTTGCCAGATTGAAGAACGCATCGAGCAACTTGTGCACGATAACCCGACATTATCTTCCTCGAACGCCCGGACACGGGACTCGAAGACAGAGCCGCCTTCTGTTGCTGTCGAAGTGCTTGATGAATACCATTTTCTGAGAGACATAGTCGGTTGAAGGATGCTCCAAGCCGTCGGATCAACTGCGTGGCTCACTTCGATGAAGCCTGCTCCGCACCCGTGGAACTGGCGTAGATTCAGAAGCATCTCTTTGGATAGGTTGTGCACGTGCGACCATCGGAAATAGGATTCTGAGTGGTGACTACCTCCAACCAGGACCGCTCGCGAATCGACGAATTCCTGCCCAATCACGATTTCAGTGCCAGATATGAAATCCGCATCAACGCGCCAGCTTCGGCGGTGTATCAGCGTCTTCTGCGTTCGGACTTCAGCGAACTGCGGCTGGTGCGCGTCCTGATGACACTCAGAAGCGGAAAACGCCTGCCGCGCAATCGTGTGCCCAGCGATCTACGTCGTCAGCTCCAAGGCACGGGATTCGTCATACTGGCTGACGTTCCGAACGAGGAGATCGTCATCGGCGTTGCGGGGCGATTCTGGCGTGCCGATGGCGGGCGATGCATGGGACTCATGGAGGGAGATTTTGCGGAGTTTTCTCTCCCCGGCTACGCAAAGGCCGCGTGGAACTTCAAGCTGCGAGCCGATTCGGCCGAGAGTACAGTTCTTTCAACCGAGACGAGGGTCAAATGCTTCGGTGTGGCGTTCTGGAAGTTTCGCCTCTATTGGACTGTGGTCGGCCCGTTCTCTGGCCTCATGCGTAAGGCGATTCTTAAGCAAATAAAGACTGCGGAGGAGTCAACGGCTATCCTTGTGATGAGTGGAGGGTAGGAGAGCATGAGGGGCATGAGGAGTCTGTTGCTATTTCTCTTTTTCCTG
>Ga0187862_10003561_pt1 | contig 15113 bp, 12 predicted proteins | sample June2016WEW_10_1_FD_133003 | JGI IMG/M metagenome (GOLD analysis project Ga0187862, IMG submission 133003) | Peatland microbial communities from SPRUCE experiment site at the Marcell Experimental Forest, Minnesota, USA - June2016WEW_10_150 | ecosystem: Environmental > Terrestrial > Soil >...
ATCGACGATATGCATCGAGCCGCCCTTGCCTTTGCAGTAGCCGGTGCGCTTGCCGAAAATCTCCGCCATCATGCGATCGAGGCGTCCGCCCTTGGCGATCAGATGTCCGTGGCCGCGATGGTTCGAGGTGATGCGATCGGTCTTGCGCAGCGCGGCGCAGACCCCGGTGGCGGAAGCTTCTTCGCCGATGGAGACGTGGACGAAGCCGGGAAGCTCGGCGGCCATCGCCAGGTCTCGCGCCTTGGATTCGAAATGCCGGATCTTCTGCATCGTGCGGTACATCTCGAGCAACTTGTCCTTGCTGATATCCATGAAGAGTTAGCCTCCGTGAAGATTGCGGGGAACGGGCGATGAATGTCCCCGGCGAGCGGAAACTATCCCCAACCGCAGCAATCGTCAAATGAGCGGGCGGGCGCCGCCCGAGCCGAATTCATTGCGACATTCAGCGGGAGTGGTAGGCTCAGCCGATGACACAGAAAATCGGGTTCGTAGGACTGGGCGCGATGGGTCTGCCGATGGCGACGAATTTGCTCGCCGCCGGATACCATCTGACGGTCTACAACCGCACCGCGTCGAAGGCTGAGCCGCTGATTGCCAAGGGCGCGCGCCGCGCAGAGCGGGCCGGCGACGTCGCGCATCCGGGCGGTATCGTGGTCTCGATGCTCGCGGATGACGCGTCGGTCAAGGCGCTGGTGACGGGCGAGGATGCGCTCGCCGAGCGAATTGCGCCCGATGGAATCCATGTCTCGATGAGTACGGTGTCGCCGGCGATCACGCGGGAGCTTGCCGCATACCACGAGATGCGCGGGAGCGTGATGGTCGCGGCGCCGGTGTTCGGGCGGCCAAGCTCTGCACAGGCGAAATGGTTGTGGGTCTGCACTTCGGGGTCCTCCGACGCGAAGGCCAAGGTGAAACCGATCCTTGAGGCAATGGGGCAGGACATATTCGATTTTGGCGACAATCCAGGCGCGGCGAACGTGGTGAAGCTCGCGGGCAACTTCATGATTGCGGCGGCGCTCGAGGCGATGGGCGAGGCGGTCGCGATGATGCGCAAGAGCGGCGTCGATCCGGCGGCGGCGCTCGAGATGCTGGCCAAAACGCTCTTTGCGGCGCCGGTGTACCAGGGCTACGGGCCGGCGATAGCACATGGGCGATTCACACCGGCGGGCTTTCGCCTCCCGCTCGGCCTCAAGGATATCGACCTGGTGCTGCAGACCGCAGCCGCGGCGAACGCGCCGATGCCGGCGGCGAGCCTGCTGCGCGATCGATTCATCTCGGCGATAGCCAAGGGGCGCGCCGACCTGGACTGGTCCGCGATCGCTCTGGGAGCGGCCGACGACGCCGGACTCAAGGAATCGCGCTAGCAAATTTTCTTGCGGGACGCGCGTGACGAAGTACGTCCGCCATATTTTCGCGCTCTCTGTATGCATCGCTGCGATGCTCGCGGTCGCGCGTCCGTCGCACGCGATCGACTTCTATGAAATCGAGATCTACGACACGGATACCGCGCCGGCCGGTCATCTGGCGCTCGAATTGCATTCAAACACGACCTCGACGGCGACCGGGCAGTTGGCGAAAAGCGAGATGGACGTGCACCAGGTACACGAGACGCTCGAGGGCTCGTACGGGCTCGTGAGCTGGCTCGAGGTCGGGCAGTATTTGGCCACCGCGAAGCTCTCCAACGGCGACTACGAATATTCGGGCTCGCGCACGAAGGTCCATTTCGCCGTCCCGCAGACCTTCGAGTGGCCGGTGCAGTTCGGCGCCAATATCGAGCTCGATTACATGCGGCGCGCAGCCGAGGAAAATCCGCTGTCGCTCGAACTGCGGCCGATCGCCGGCGCGAGCTACAAGGGATTTCGGCTGGTGGGGAACTTCGCGTTCGAAAAGCCGTTCAACGGTCCGCAGACCCATCGCGGGGTTCAAATCGAGCCGTCGGGCGAGCTGCTCTATGCGCTCAACCACTGGGTTTCGCCGGCGCTGGAATACTACGGCGACATGGGACCGATTCAGCCGCTGGAAAAGGCGCAGGAGCAACAGCATTTCATCGTACCCGCGCTGAATTTCGATTTCATTGCGCAACTCGAGCTCAACCTCGGCGTGGGAATCGGCGTGACTCGCGCAAGTCACGGGATATTTCTGAAATCGATTGTCGGCTGGACGTTTTAGGCGCTGCCGGGACAGGAAGCAGTGGGGCCGGAGATTCATCGTTGCTTGGTTGGCGGGGCTAATCTATCCTCGATTCACGCGCTTGGCGCCTTCAGATGTCGTCTCCTTCACAAGACCGGCGAGCTGATGAGAAACTCGGGCGAATCCTCGGCCGGGTAGGTTCCGTCCGCACGCGACTCAACTCGCTGGCACTCCAGCACGCGATTTTCTACACGCTGGCGATCGCGATCGCGGGCGGCGCCGCAGTTTTTGCCGGTGCATACTGGCTGTCGCCGCTCGCCTTTCTGGGTGGCACTTTGGCGCTGGCCGTTATTGGCTGCGCCGGTATCGCGAGCGCAGTCGGCGCTGCGTGGCGGATGCGCGCCAGCGCGGTGCGGGCAGCGGCGGTTGCCGACGATCGGGCCGAGCTGAAAGGGCGTCTTTCGACGATTGTCGCGCTCGCGAATCACCAGGCCCGCGGCTCGCTGTGGGCGTACCTGGTTGAAGACACACTCGGCTATCAGGACCAATTCGCGGGCGCGCGGATCGAGCGGCGCCGCGTGTCGCGCGCGATCTATCCGCTGGCCGGAGCAATCGTGCTGGCGATGCTCGCGATCCCGATTTCAAAAATCAAGCACGCGCCACCGATCGCATCGGGCAGCGGACAGGACGACCTGACGGTCGATCTGGACGACCTGCATCTGCGGCCGGCCGATCCGGGCGATGAATCGGGGATGCCGGTCACGGCAGACGCCGCGACCATGCGCCGGCTCGAGGAAAAATTGGCCCGGGAGGGCGCGGCGAACGGCGAGGCCGGCGGCAATTCGCTCAACCAGCTGGTGAATCGCGCGCGCGGCATGGCCGGGCATTTGCAGAACAAGCTTACCGGACAGCAGGCGGCCTCGAAGCAGCGCCTCAACCTGCGCCTGGCCGACGCGGGCGCCGATCAGGATCAAAAAGAAATTCGTCGCGCTCCCGAGACGCCCAAGAATCGGCACAGCGACGTCGCGGGACAGTTCAAACAGGACCAGCCGGAGTCCAACCGCGAGGGCGATCTGCCCAGGGAAGACGATTCGCGCCAGCCGATTTCCAAGCCGTCGCCCGGCGGCTACGGTGAGCACGGCGCGGAAGCCGACGCCGGCAAGGATAACCCCGGCGATCAGGACAACAGCCCGACCGATCGCAGCACCCAGCAAAGCGGCGAGAATGGCGGCAATGGCGGCGCGGCGCACGGAACCGGCGCCGATCCCGACAGCCTGTTCGGCGCGCCTGCGGCGGCGAAGCTCGGCACCGAGGGTTTCGAGATCGCAATCGAAGCGCGACCCGTCGATAACGGCGCGAAGGGCGCCGGTCACGCCTACGTTGCGCCCAAAGTGCGCGCGCCGCTCAGCGTGAACCAGGAGCCGGACGAGCCGGTGGCGCGAGCCGCGGTGCCGGCCGAAGATCGAACTACTATCAGGCGGGTATTCGAAAGATGAGCAGCGTGCAGGCGGAAACGCCAACCGTGGCGGATTTCGCCCGGACGTTCCGGCGTATTCAGGCGGAGATCCACAAGCTGATCGTCGGACACGAGCAGGCCGTCGAGGAGTTGCTGTCGGCGCTGTTCGTCGGCGGCCACGTGCTGATCGAAGGCGTTCCCGGCACGGGCAAAACGACGCTGGTCAAAACGCTGGGGCTGGCGCTGAACCTGAGCTTCAACCGAATTCAATTCACAGTCGATCTGATGCCGGCCGATATTACCGGCACGCGCGTGATTTTGTCGGGCGACGACGGGCGGCGCGAGTTCACCTTTCAGCCGGGACCGGTGTTTTGCCATATCCTGCTCGGCGACGAAATCAACCGCGCGACGCCCAAGACCCAGTCGGCCCTGCTCGAGGCGATGGCCGAGTTGCAGGTGACGGTAGCGGGCACCACCTACCGCCTCAAACCGCCGTACTTCGTGATGGCGACGCTGAATCCGATCGAGATGGAGGGCACCTATCCGCTGCCGGAGGCGCAACTCGATCGCTTCATGTTCAAAGTCCGTTTGAACTACCCCGGCGAAGGCGAACTGACTCAAATCATCGCGTCGACGACCGGGCCCGAAGAAGCGGGGATCGAGGCGGTTTTCCACGCCACCGAAGCGCCCGGGCGAATCGAGGCGCTGAAAAGGCTGGTGCGCGAAGTGATGGTGGCGCCGGCGATGGAGACCTACGCGGCGCGACTGGTGCGAACCACGCAGCCGCAGAACTCGCGCTTCGTGACCGAGGAAGCCGGGGCCGTGCACGACGAGATGGTCAATCGCTACGTGATGTTCGGCTCGAGCCCGCGCGGTGCGCAGGCGCTTATCCTGGGCGCCAAGGTGCATGCGCTGCTCGACGGGCGCGCCAATATCGCGCGTGAAGATATCGAGCACGTGGCAGTCGCCGCGCTCGCCCATCGCATCATACTCAACTACGCCGCGCTGTCCGACGGAATCGACGCCGCGCACATTGTCGAGCGCGTCATCAAGTCGGTTCGCGCCGGGAAGCCATAGGCAGCCGGCGATGCTCGAAGCACGCGCTTTCGAGCCGGAATTTTTGCGCAAGCTCGACCGCCTGGTGCTGGGCATCAAGCGCGCCCGCACCGTGCGCGCGGGCCAGCGCGCGCTGGGCAGAATCCAGGGGTTCGGAATCGAACCGGAAAATTTCAAGGCGTACGCGCCCGGCGACGATTTGCGCTTCCTCGATTGGAACGCGTTCGCGCGGTTTGACGAATTGATGCTGCGAACCTACCGCGTCGATCGCCAGGTCGAGGTTACCGCGCTGGTGGATGCGAGTGCGTCGATGGGATTGCCCGAGCGCGACGACAAGCTGGGGCTCGCGTTGGCGATCGGCGCGTCGCTCGCATACATCGGGATGGCGGACAACGACGCGGTTCGAATCGGCGCGTTCGCGATGCAGCGTGGGGCGATGAAGCTCGACGCGACGCCGTTTCATCGCCGCCGCGAGTCGTACCTCAATTTCAGGCCGTTCGTGATGTCGGTGAAGGCGGGCGGCGAGACCCGCCTGGGCGCGGCCGTCGATCAATTGCTGCTGCAGCGCCGGCCGGCGGGGACGGTGGTCGTCATCTCGGATTTTCTGGTGAACGAAAGCGACGTCGAAGACGCGCTCAAGCGGCTGGTGGCGGCGCGCCACGAGGTAAAAGTTGTCCACGTGATGGGCGAGCAGGAGAGCCTCGCCGCGTATCCATCAGGACTGTTTCGCGTGCGCGACGCGGAGACCGGCGAAGTGCGCGAGACCGTGCTGGGTCCGGCGGCGGCTGCCGCGATCCGGCGCAAGATCGAAAAGATAGCCGCGCGCATACGTGAGCTCTGCACGATGCACGCGATTACTTATGCGCAGGCGTTCGGAGCGGGCAATCTGGAAAGCATTATAGAGCGCGAACTCCCGCGGCTCGGAATTGTGAGATAATCGTGGGCCTCCTCAATCCGCAGAACTTCGTTTATGGACTCAGCCTCGCGCTGCTGGTGCTGATCTATCTGCGCTCGCGCTCGCGTCCGACCATCGAGGTGTCGAGCCTGATGCTTTTCGACGAGGTGCCCGCGCCGGTTGCGAGCGTCCGTCACGTCCGGCTCGAGCCGCTGTTCTGGCTCGAGATGGCGACGCTGACTGCCCTGACGCTGGCGATCGCGGGATTGTACGTGATGAGGCCTCGCACGCCCGGTCACGGCCGGATCCATGCGCTGGTGTTCGATCTCGGCGCCGGGATGAGTGCGCGCGAAGGCTCCGGCACGAGACTGGACCAGGCCCGCCGGGATGCGATGGAAATAATCAATCAAGCGCCGGCTGGAGACGAGTTCGGCGTCATCGCATACGCACTCGAGGCGCAGGCGCGCCATCCGCAGACCGCGAACCTGGCTGACCTGCGCAAGGCGCTCGACGATCTGGCGCCCATGGCGGTGCCCGCGCGCACGGCGGCTCTGCGAGCGGCGCTGATTCGCGCGCGCGGCGCCTCGGAGATCGAACTGTTCGCCGATCGGCCGCTCGCGGCTGCGATTTTGGCCGACGCCGCATCGACCGCGCGCGTAAATTTCCACCTGGTCGGCTCCGGCGACTCCAATCTGGCGATCGTGTCGCTCGATCCCGGTATCCCGGGCTCGACGCGTGGCCGCGCCGTGATTCACAACTTCTCCGCGCGGCCTTCTCCCTGCGAACTGGCGATCGATCTCGGCAACCACGAGGAGTTTCATCAGACCCTGATGCTTGCGCCGCGTGAACAGCTCGTCGTCCCGTTCGGACCGCTCAAGACCGGAGGCGTGCTGCACGCGCGAATCCTGACTTCCGATGCGATCGACGCGGACAACGACCGCTACGCGTACGCGCCGTCCGATGATGCGGCGCGGGTCCTGGTCCTCTCGCCCGACGCCGCGGTGCGCGACGATATCGCGCGCGTGCTGCTCGCGGTCAACGCGAATTTTCAGATCGAGACCGCCGATCCCGCCAGGTATCCTGGCGGTGCCAGCGTATCCGGCGCGAATGCGAAGCCGCTCGAACTGGCTGTGATGCACGATTGCTACGTGCCCGCGGCCGGGGCGGCGTCCACGCTGCTCATCTATCCGCCGCAACCTGGGAAGAACTTGCGGTACGCGGCCGGAATCGGAATCTCCGTCAACGCAACGATTGCGAGCGCGGACATTCGCAGCGATGCGCTGGGCGAAGCGCGCGGGATCGAATCCGTGGCGCTGGGCGCGACGCGAATTGTCGCGATCCCCGATTGGATGGATTTGATTGCGACCGCGACCGGCCCCGCTCATTCGTCGATCCCGATGGCCGCGATCGGGCGCGGCGCGGGCGGTCCAGTCGGCGTACTCGCATTCGACATCCGCGATCATCTTTTGCTCGCCCCCGATCATCTCGACGCGCTGGTGCTGACGGTTGATCTGATCAAACAACTGACCGCGCCGCGCGATATTTTGATCGTGCCGACCGGCGCCGACGTCAGCCTGCCCGCATCCGGAGCCGCGCGCGTCACCCAGCCCGACGCAAGCGTGCGGACCGTCACGGCCGACAAATGGGGGCGCGTGCGAATCCGTCCGCTGCAGGCCGGGCGCTACAGCGTCGAGTCGGGGGGCGAGACGACGCAGGTGTTCGCCAACTATTACGACGCGGCCGAGTCCGACCTTGGCGCGAAATCGCAGGCGCAAGCCGGCGCGCCGGCGGAAAATGGCGCCAGCCGCTCGAATGCGCAATCCGCCGGGGAAGTGCAGCCGCTGGTTTTCATTCTGGTCGCGCTGGCATTGCTGGCCCTGATCATTGAATCCGCGATCCTGATTGGCCACGCCGGCCGCTGGGGGATGCGCCATGTTTGATCGGCCGCATCTGCTGTGGCTGCTGGTGCTCATGCCGGTCGCGGTGGCGCCGGGAATTCTCGCGATGCGCGGTGGAACGCGGCTGGCGGGCGCCGCGGCTGCGGCACTTCGCGCGCTGTGCGTTGTGGCCCTGGTCGCGATGCTCGCGGGGCTGCGCATTTCGGGGCGTATCGCCGCGCAGAGCGTTGCGGTGGTCGTGGCGCTCGATGAGTCGCGCTCGGTGTCGCCCGATCAGCAGGATTGGATGCGCGGCCAGGTCGAACAGTTGAAGTCCGCGATGGCGCCGGGCGACCAGCTCGGGATTGTCGGTTTTGGCCGCGACGCGCGGCTGCTTGCGCCGCTGACGGATCCCCGGCTGCTGGGGCATTTCGGCGACGGCGCCGATGGCGGGGCCACCAACATTGCCGGCGCGCTGACCGCGGCAGAAAGCCTGTTCGAGCCGGAAGCGGACAAGCGAATCGTGCTGCTGAGCGACGGCAACGAAACCGAGGATTCCGCGACGGCGGAGGTTCCCGCGATGCTCGAGGACGGTGTGCGAATTTTCGCCGCCGCGCCGCCGCCGTCGGCGACCGAGAGAATTGCGGTCACCGACTTTTATTCCCCCGACACGGTCCGCGCCGATCAGCGCTTTGCATTCGGAATCGACGTTGACAGCGAATCACACTCTCCGCTCGCCGCCACGCTCAAGCTCTACCGCGACGGCGCCGCAGTCGGCGTGGAAGCGATTGCGCTGAAGCCGGGGCTGAACCGCTTCGAGCTACCCTATCGGCTCGAGCGCGCGGGTGCATATCTGATGAGCGCGGAAGTCTCGATTGATCCTCCGCGGGTGGCGTTGAATCCGCGGGTCGAGGCGGCGATTTCGGTTACCGGCGCGCCGCGGATTCTGATCGCCTCGGCCACGCCGCCGGAAAGCCTCGTCACCGCGCTCAAGCTGCGCAACTACGCGATTGATTTCGTGTCGCCCCGCAGCCTGAGCGAACACCCGGTGGATTACCTGCCCTATCAGCTGGTCATCCTCGACTATGTGCCGGAGGGATCGCTGACGCCCGCGGCGCAGCACGCGCTCAATCGCTACGTCGCCGACTACGGCGGCGGGCTGGTCGCGACGGGCGACACCTTGCGCGAGGAGCAACTGGCCGGCGGCGAGCTGGAAAAGGCGTTGCCGGTAAAATTTGTGCCGCAACCGCCGCCGCCGTCGCGCGAGCCGATCGCCGTTTACCTGTGCATCGATCGCTCGAACTCGATGAGTTACGACTCGCGCTACCCGGCGGTGCGCGACGGCGAGCGAATCCGCTACGCCAAGCAAGCCGCGATCGCGCTGCTGCGCCAGCTTGACGATACTGATTTCGCCGGCGTGATCGCGTTCGATTCGCAGCCCTACGTGCTCGCGCATCTGCAGCGGCTCGGCGAGGATCGCGGCGAGCTCGAAAACCGCATCGACCGCCTGCAACCCGGCGGTGGCACCGACTTCAAGGAAGCGCTCGAAATCGCGGGCCGCGAGATTCTGCAAAGCGGCATCCCGGTGCGCCAGGTGATCCTGCTCACCGACGGCGACACCAACCGCCAGTATCAGGACCACGACGATCTGATCGCCGAATTCGCCCGCCAGCACATCCCGGTCTCCACCATCCGCATCGGCCCCGACCTTGCCAACCTGCGCTTGCTGCAGGACTTCGCGCAGGCGACCGGCGGCGTTTTCTATCGCGTGCAGGATATCGAGAAGCTGCCGCTGCTGCTGGTCGGATTGACGCGCGAGGCGATGAACCGGCGCAAGCCGGATCGCACCACCGTCGAAGCCGGGGAGGCAACCACGATGCTGTCGGGCATCAGCATCAAGGAGATTCCGCCGATAGATTTTTTCGCCGCCGCCCAGCCCAAGGACGGTGCGCAAGTCGCGCTCAAAATCGCGCGCGCCGGCAAAACTGCGCCGCTGCTCGCCGCGTGGCAGTATGGACTCGGGCGCACCGCGATTTTCGCCGCCGAGCCCGATTCACTCGCCAGCCTGAGCTGGATTCGATGGAACCGCTACGCGGAATTCTGGTCGCAGCTGGCGGGTTGGACGATGCGCCAGGGCGACTCCGGGATGTTCACGATGCGCGTCCATGGTGCACCTGACGGATCGATCACGGTCGAGGCTGAAAGGGCCGATGCCACTCCCGTCAGCAACCTGGTGTGCCGGATCACCGGGCCGGGACGCGCCATCGACGTTGCGATGACCGAGGCCGACGCCTCGATCTATCGGAGCGAAGTCGGGCCGCTGCCACGCGGCAAGTACGTCGCGACGCTGATGTTCAAAGCGGGCGATTCCGAAAAAGTCGTCGAGCAGCGCGAATTCGCCGCCGCCGGATCGATTCCGGCCGACAGCGCCGAGCTGCGCATCAGGCCGCCCAATCTCGAACTGCTGCGCCGGCTGTCAACCGCGACGCACGGCGCGTTCGACGCGCCCGCCGCGACAATTGTCCGCCATAGCGGTCAGACCGTGGCACTTCGCCGCAGCGCCGATCCGTGGCTGATTCCCCTGGTGATCATGCTGTTCCTGGGAGAAGTGTTTGTGCGTCGCCGCTATCTCGGCGATTGACGATGGAGCGCTTCATGAAAATTTCCGCTGCCAATCTTTCCCGTCTCCTGGCCGCTGCCGTTCTCCTGGCCGCCCTCGCCAGTCCCGCCGCGACCGCGATCGCTGCTACTTCACCTCGCGACGCCGACGCGCTTGCCAAGTCCACCTACATCTATATTGCAACGGTTCGCAAAGACGGCAACCAGAGCCGGGCCGTGCCGGTGTGGTTCATTCCAACCGGCGACAACCAGGTCCTGATCGAAACCTCGCCGACCAGCTGGAAGGCCAAAAGAATCAGGCGCGGCAGCCCGGCGCTCATATGGATTGGCTCGCCCACCGGGCCGGCGTTCATCGGCAACGCGGAGATCGTCGAGGACAAGGCGCTGCAGGAGCAGGTGCTCGCGGGTTATCCCAGGAAATACCTGCTCGCGCGAATCGGCTATGCGCGTCCCACTCGCGCCAAACTGGATTCAGGCCAGATAATTGTGATTCGAATTTCGCCAGCGCGAGACCTGCCCGACGGATTTCAGTCTGCGCCTGGAACTCCGGCGCCCGCCCTCGACGAGAAGACAAAGCCCGCTACCGCCCAATAGAACGTGTCTTGAAATTGGTCCGCCACTAGTCCAGCATTCCAACCCATGCGTTTAATTCGACTGGCAATGGCTTTGGCTGTTACCGTGCTGGTAGCGAGCACGAACTGCTTGGCGAGCGACTTCGGATCGCTGCGCGAGCCGGATTTCGACTTCCTCACGCCCGCACCACATCAATTCGACATCGAAGCCGAAGATACCTACCAGTTCCTCGTCGGCGCCAACACGCTGCGGCGCCGGATCAACTCATTTCCCGACAGCGCGATTAGCTTGCAGAACGATCTCGGCGTCTCGCAGATGCAACTTCCCGAGGTGCTGCTTTCGTACTGGTTCGACAGCGTCAACGCCGCGCAATTCCAATTCAGGTACTTCGGTTTGTATGGCAGCAAGTATGAAACTCAGCCGCTGGCGTTTGGCGGAACGATAATCTCCCCGAACCAGGACCTGAATCCCGGCGGTGACCGATGGTACACGTTCGGTGGATACTACGAGCGCCGCCTGACGCCGCTGTATCAGAATCGCGAACAGGGATTGCCGGTCTTTCTCCAGGGATGGGACACCCGCGTAAAAGTCGGACTCGAATTCACGTATAACGATTTTCGAATCAACGACGGCTCGCCAAAGTTCAGCCAGGTTTCGCCGTTCGAGGCGCGAATCCGCTTCCATGAGAAGGGGCTGCCGATACCGGCGATCGGGCTCGAGGAGCGGCGATGGCTGGCGCCCACCGTCGCATTCGAGGTGACCGCGCAGGGCTATTGGGCCAACAAGTGGGACTCCGGCCGCAGCGAGGGCGGGACGGTTTACGACTCGCAATCGGGCTTCGAGACCCACTGGCGCGTCGTTTACTCCAACCGCGACTGGCGCGGTTTCTCCCCATTTGCCGGCCTGAGCTACTACTACTCGAAGTACACGCAGACTTCGTCGGGCGTGGGCAATTTGCTGCGCGTGCAGATGATCGGTCCCGAGCTCGGCTTCAACTGGAGCATCTGATCCTCGCGTGACATAGTCGCTGGCCTCACGCGCGCCGCGCGGTTATATCAGGATCGTGGTGAACGATTCCCCATCCGCGCTGATCAAGTGCGTGCTCAATTGCCGATGCCCGGTATGTCGAGACGGCGCGATCTTCCGATCGCACTTCAGGATGAATCGCGAGTGCCCGCGATGCGGCGTCGTGTTCTGGAAGGATCCGGGCGAGACCTTGGGCGCGATGTATCTCGACTTCGCGGTGGCCTCCGGCTCGTTCCTGATCTGCTGGGCGATTTTCGCCTTCGCCACGCGACTCTCCGATGCCGTCCAGATGTTTTTTCTGAGCGCGATCGCCGCCGGCAGCGTGCTGCTCTGCTACCCGCTCACGCGCAGCGCGTGGACCATGCTGGTTTATCTGTCGGGCGGAATCGAGCGCCCGCCCTTGCGCACCATCCAGGGCGGCAAGAAAGCTTCTTGACCCGATTTCTCAAGCCTCGAACCGGCGTACTTTAGTCTCGTCCTGACAATTTCGGCCGCGCCGCCAGCTTCTCCTGCAGATGGCTGAGGCGCTCGGCGGCTGCCGCGATCGTCTCGTCGCTTTTCGAAAACGTGAATCGAATCTTCCGATGCCCCAATTCCGGCCGATGGTAAAAGCTTGAACCGGGCACCGCGGCGACGCCGACTTCATCGAGGAGGAAATCCGCCGCCGCGAAGTCGTCTTTGAATCCGAGCCCGCCAATCTCCGCGACGATGTAATACGCGCCGTCGGGCTTGCTGCATTCCAGGCCGGCCCCCGTGAGCGCCGCGTACAACGCGCCGCGCTTGCGCTCGTACATCGCGGTCAGCTCCGCATAAAACGATTCCGGCAGCCGCAGTGCGAAGGCCCCGGCTTCCTGCAGCGGATGCGGTGCGCCCACCGTCAGAAAGTCATGCACCTTGCGAATCGCCGCGGTGATTCTTTCGCTGGCGATCGCGTACGCCAGCCGCCATCCGGTTATCGAGTAGGTCTTCGACAGCCCGCTAATCGTCACCGTCCGCTCGGCCATCCCCGCAAAGCTCGCGAGCGATACATGGCGCGCGCCGCCGTAGATGATGTGCTCGTAAATCTCGTCGGTGATCGCCAGCGTGTCGTGACGCAGGCATAGCGAGGCGATCGCTTCGAGCTCGGCACGCGTGAAGACCTTGCCGCTCGGATTGTGCGGAGTGTTGATCACGATTGCCTTGGTGCGCGGACCGAATGCAGCTTCCAGCTCGGCGCGATCGATCGAAAAATCCGGATCGCGCAGCGCCACGTAACGCGGCGTCGCACCGGCCAGGATCACGTCGGGCCCGTAGTTTTCGTAAAACGGCTCGAAGATGATCACCTCGTCGCCGGGGTTGACCACCGCCAGCATCGTCGCGATCATCGCCTCGGTCGCGCCGCAGGTTACCGTGATGTTGCGGTCGGGATCGCACGCGATGGCGTTGTAGCTGCGCACCTTGTCCGCGATTGCGCGGCGGAAATTCGGCGAGCCGTGGGTGATCGCGTACTGATTGTAATCCTCGTCGATCGCGCGCTTGGCCGCTTGCTTGATTTCGGCCGGGGCGGGAAAGTCGGGAAATCCCTGCGCCAGGTTTACCGCACCGGACTTGAGCGCGCGCCGCGTCATCTCGCGGATTACGGATTCGGTGAACAGTCGTGTCCTGGCGGAAATGTCAGTCGGCATGATTCTGCCCGAATCATCGCGCGCGAAAATTCGATGCGCGCGGCAACTCGGTTGTTCGGATTCTAGCCACGCGCGTGCGCGCGCGACAACTTGCCCCATTTCAATGTCAGCTTAAATTGAAAATTAACCGCGAACGGAGGATCGCGCTGACTTCAGCGGCGAATCGGGTCAGACGAAACCGGGGGTACTTTGAGCTCAGCGAAATGCGGTCGCGGCGCTACGATGCCGCCGGCTAATCGGCCCCTTCCCCTTCCAGCACGCCGCTTCCCTGGCGCAGCCGCCATTCGTCGATTACCTCGACGTTGAAGCGCCAGTCGCTTCCGATCTTGAAACCTGGCAACTGTCCTTTCTTGAGCAGGCGGTAGATCGTCGAGCGGTGTACCCGCAGATACTCGGCCAGCTCGTTGACTGTCAGCACCTTGGTCGAGGATGCCATCCTTTCACTTCCTCTTTAGTGCGCCTATCCATTCCTATGCTGGCAAATAAGCCACCATAAAAGTTGAACTGCGCTATAGACCTCCTTATTGGACTATTTTCATCCCTAGGTCAAGCCTTGGGGGGATATGCCGCGCCTGATTGTGTTATTCAGCACTGAATCGGCGCTGTTTTCGTGCATTTTGACCGTCTAGCCGAATAGTCGGTTGGCCGCTTCCCTCAGCTCCGCGCGATGGTCCGGGTGAGCAATCGCGATCAATTCGGCGGCGCGCTCGCGATGGTTCTTGCCCAGCAGCCGCGCGATTCCAAATTCGGTCACTACGGTATCAGCGAAATAACGCGGCACCGTTACCAATGCGCCGGCTTCGAGTTGCGGCACGATACGCGAAATCGCACCGCCCACTGCGGTTGATTGCAGCAGCGTAATCGCGCGTCCGCCCGGGCATAGAAACGCACCGATATGAGTTTCCGGCTGTCCTCCCGTCCCGTTCATCATCCGCGCGCCGAGCACGGTCTCCGAGTTGATCTGGCCGGTCAGATCGATACTGAGCGCATTGTTGATCGACGTCTGCCGGTAGTTCGAGGAAACTGTCGCGAGCTTGAGCACGTACTCGGGATCGTAAAGCTCGAAGGCCGGGTTGTCGTCGATTATCCGCAAGTCTTCCGGATCCGAGCCCGTCCACGCGACCGCCACCGCCTTGCCGCGATGAAGCGTCTTGCGCCGGCCGTTGATGATCCCGGCGTCAACCAGCCGCGCGATTCCCGGCGCGACCATCTCGGTATGCAGCCCCAGGTCGTGCTTGGCGTCGAATGCGCCCAGCCGCGCCATCTGCGATCCGGGTTCTCCGATTCCGATCTGAATCGTCGCACCGTCTTCGACGAGTTCGCTCACGTATCCCGCTATCGCCTTTAACTCTTCGGCCGGCTGCGCAAGCCCGAGCAACACGCGCAGATCCGAAACCGGCGTGCGTTGCAGATACTGGGCGATCGGCCAGATCCGTTCGACTCCTGCTTCCGCGATGATCGCGCGGATGCCATCGCGCTTTTCCGCGTCCATCGCCGCAAGCGCCCGTTCGAGAGCCGCCAGGTCGGGCGGCGGCGGAGTTCCCTCGACGAAATAGTCGAACTCGGAGACATGCATGTAAACGTCGCCGTAAGTGCGCGTCATGCTCGCGTCAACTTCGGCGATCGCACGGCGCGCGCGCCGCACGTACATCCGCTTGTTCCACTGATGCGGCCCGAAGCTGACGAATCCCTTGGCGTTGGGCGTGGTGACGTTGACGAAGGTGAAATCTATCGGCTTGTCTTCGGCCGGCCGTTCGTCGTGCGGCTTGAAGCCGGTCGAAAATAAATTGGGCAGGTAGGTGGCCGCACGGCTGTCA
>Ga0187862_10003569_pt1 | contig 15100 bp, 13 predicted proteins | sample June2016WEW_10_1_FD_133003 | JGI IMG/M metagenome (GOLD analysis project Ga0187862, IMG submission 133003) | Peatland microbial communities from SPRUCE experiment site at the Marcell Experimental Forest, Minnesota, USA - June2016WEW_10_150 | ecosystem: Environmental > Terrestrial > Soil >...
AGGGAATCCAGCCGGGTGCGACCGGCGGATACCAGACCTCGCCGTAATCTGGCACCTCGCCCCATTCGCCGGTGCCGGCCAGATCGCCAATCTCCGGCAGATAGGGCAACCGGGCGGCGACCGGGGGCGGCAGCGGCGCGGGTGGACGCTCAACGGCCAGCCGCGCGGCCAGGAATGCGTCGCGCACCTCGGGCCCAATGGTGCCCTGGAATGGGCCGTTGCCGTCCACTGACGCGGTCTGGTTGGCGGCGATCGTCAGCGACACGCCGGGCCCGGTGAGCGTTGCTGCGCCTTCCACAACGGTAACCTGCGTCGGCTGCTCGGTGGTGCCGGAAACGATGCCGTAACGTCCGGCCTGGGTCAGCCGGACCGTGCCGCGCGGGGTCTGCACCGACCACGCCTCATTCGGGGCAAGATCGGTCAGATGCAGATACAGCTCGCCCTGCGGCACCACCGCCTGCAGCCCGCCATCATCCAGCGTGGTCACGTCGAACTCAGTCTGTCCGGACAGATCGATGCGGCTGGCGGAAATCTCCAGTTCGGCACGGGCCGACGGCTCGGTCCAGAACGCGTTGCCGGAACTGACCGGGTAGTTTGAAGCAACGGCGCTCCATTGCGTATCGGCACTGGTGCGGAATGAGACGGCGCCGGTTTCGCTGGCGATCCGTCCGACCCGATCCGGCGGGTCGCCCTGGGACTGATCCGGCGGCGTAATCTGTGCTGCCGGCGGCGGCGGAGCCGGTTGCGCCAATGCCGGTAGCGACGCATTGCACAGCAAAGCGCCGATCGCGACCGAAGCCGACAGGCGGAACAGGCAGGAATTCTGGCGCATTGTAACGTCCTGGTAGTGACAAATCCGACCGTGGGTTCCCATGGCGGCGTGGCGAAGCGAAGTCAACGCCGTGGCTGTTTGATGATTGGACCGAGGGTTATTTGTCGCGGGTTACAGCAGACCAACCGAATGGGTTGCGCACCCTGGCCGTGAACTGCGGTATCGCAGCAGACGGTCGGGCTCCGGCAGGCAATTCCACCGTTGTGGCCGATGCTGCGGACGCAAACAAACCCCGGGGGACGGCGCCGCCCCCCGGGATCGTTCAGGCGTTATTTGCCCGTATCGTCACACTGCTTCTGCCTGGTCGAGAATGCGGGCATTTTCGACCAGGCGAGCGGTGCTCAGTGGTCGCCATCGTGATCGTGATGATCATCGTCCCGATCAGCGAAGTAATCCTGATCTTCGGAATGCGCCCGATACACCGCGATGCAACCTTTTCCCGGGCATGGATTGGTCGGATCGGTGCCGGCTGGGCTGCCAGGAGGCACGAAGCCGATCGGCACAAACACCAGGTGCGAGTCTTTGTCTGCGGCAACCGAATGCGCCGTGGTTGAGGTCGAATTCGACGGATCGATGGTGTGCGAAACGGCGTCGATGGTGCCCAGGATGGGATCGGCCGTGCCGGTCGAACTCAGGTTGGACCGGGCGGCGAGGAAGTAGTGCACGGTTCCGGGATCATACCACACCTCATCGCTGCCGCCGATCGGCACGGTGGCGACAACCGCACCGTCAATCGCGGTGCTGGTGCTGGTGATGTCGACGATCTTGGATACGGTGGTTGGCGGCGTGCCGAACGCCGAGCCGCAACCGAGCAACGCCTCGTGATTGGGTCCGAGCGCGAGGCCGGATGGCGAGCAGTTGCTGATGAGCAACGTGCGGACCACAGTCATAGTGTGCGGATCGATCACGGACACACCGGCGGTTGCCGGATTCGAGCCGACCTGTGGGACCGAGATGTAAAACAACCCGGTCTCGGGTGACCATTGCGATTGCTCGAGGCCGTTCGTGGCGTCAACTCCGGCTGCCGTGCACGGCCAGGCGGGCGCTGGAGCGCATACCGAACCTGCTGTGGTAGTAGCGAAAACCATCTGGCCGACGATGGCTTTCTTATTGGTGTCGAATATCGTGAGGAAGGGGGGCATATCGGCGTTGTTCGCGGCGGCGATGATGTGGTCGCGCGGATCGTATGACATCTCGTCAACCCGCATCGTGCCGCCGGTCGAGATCGTCGTGATGAACGACTTCGTCTTGATATCCAACACCTTGATCCGGCTGTCCCCGTCGCCAGCCCAGACTTCCTTGTTTCCGACGGTCACGACGCCGTCCGGACCGGACAGGCTGTTGTCCGCGGCGCCGTTTACCAGCACCACACCCTGGAAGCAGAAATGCGTGGCCGCCGTGGCCATTGTACATACCGCGCCGATGCGGCCGATGAAGTTGCCTTGCTCGGAATCGAGCATGTCAACCGACCCGTTGGTCCGATCGGACAACACATAGAGGCCAATCTTCGGGTCGACGAAGCTGATGTCGAAGGCTCCGAGGCCGTTACCCTGGACGTCAACCAGTTTATCCAACGTCGGTTTTTCCTCCGGCGGCTTCTGGTGCCGGAAACCGTCCCAATCCTGCGCGAAGGCTCCCACAGTTCCGGCCATGAGTGTCAACGAGGCAGCGATCATGAAGAGGCGTCCTGGACTCCGCATTTCCTTCCCTTTCAGGTTGCTTTGGTTGATCCAAAGGCCGTCTGTTGCTCTGGCAGAGCGCAGACAGTCACGGCCCGTAACACGGCCTACACCGTAACGCAATGGCATGATGTCGAAGCGGAAACAAAATTTTTGACGATCCGCCGCCGCTCTGCCGCGAGACTGGTGAATTTGTGAAGTCGTTGATGAACACTCAGGGCTTTACACTGACCCGTGCAGCATTCGTGGGCAGTTCCGCATTGGTGCCGTCGCTCTCCGACATCAAAATTTCATAACGGCGTCCTGATCTGCGCGCATTGGTTCGCACAATGATATGTCTGGCGAACATTGCTCGGTTCGGTCCATGTGCGATGGCAATAATTCCGATGACATGCTCCGCGTTGACGGTATCGGCACTGCCGGTGGCCGGAACGACATCGGAATCGCTGCCGATGAACAATGTCACGTGCGGCCGCAGACGTTGCATAAGCTCCGGCGTCATCCCTGGCACAGCGGCGAGGTCGGCGAGCCGCGCAAACGGAACGCCGGGCGCTTTGTCGTTTCGGCCGGGAGCTTCGTCTGCACCCGTTGCGGTGCCAGCAGGGCGTTGCGGGCCACCCGGCGTACGCCAATCGACGATTGCAGCAGCAAGTGTGGCAGCGAGCCGCTGATTGATCGAGAGCTGCTGCAACAAAGCCTGCAATTCCGCGGCCGAGGCGTGGTTCGGGTTCAGCTTGAGCGCCTCGTCCTCGAGAAAAACGCTGACATCCACAGCACCGATGCGTACCGCACGAATGGTCCCGTCCGGTATCCATTGGCCTTTCAACATTTCAAAGATCGCGTGCTGCGTCGCACCATCAGCGGCTGTCTCCAGCATCGCCGCAGTGCGCAGATCGTTCGCCATCGCCATGCGCTCACGTGCTGCGACAACAAGGTACGTTCCCAGCAGCGCGAGCAGTGCCACGGTCCACAGCACCACCAGCATCGCGAAGCCGTGCTGGTTGCGCCGCGACTGCGAAGCAATCATCGCCGGTCCAACCGCGGTGCAACGACAATGTCCGGCCAACGGCGGAACAGGTGGTTGGTGAACTCAAGATGGATCCTGACCATCGCCGGCAATTCGGGGGATTGCCATCCGCCGACCCAACCACCCGCCGGCTGCCAGAACGATAATTCGATGCGCGAAACACAACATTGCAACTCGGTTTCATTCACCGGCTGCGGCAGATCTGTGTGGCTCGTGCGTTGCAACGGCCGCCAGCGCAGCATCAACCGGTGCTGGCCATCGACAAATAACATTGCCTCGACCGGACCCAAGCTGGCCTTATCTCCTGGCATTTCGGTCAGGAACGTCAACGTATTGCGACGGCCCAGCAACGAGGGTTGATCCTCGGAGCCTGGATCGGTGGCTTCGATCAGATGCCGCAATGCCTGGTCGATTTCCTGCAGGCCGGCGTTCTCGCTGCCAATTCGCGCCTCGGATTGGGTCGCCAGCAAGCTGAAATGAACGCCTTGCGTTAAGAGGACCAGCAACAACCCTAAAATTGCAACAGCCGCGAGCACTTCAAGCAGAGTGAAGCCGTTCTGCCGTGCAGTCATGCTCACCGCCTACCGCGCAGCCTGGCCGATTTGTTGCGTGTCGAGACGGACGGACCGCTCGGTGCCAAAGTCGTCCCAGGAGACCCGGACGCTGACGGCATAAAGTGTGAGCTGGTAATCCGGCGCGTGACGCAAACCCAGTGGATCGAATGGCTGAACTGCTGCGTTGTCGATCGGCGTGACGTGCAAACGCCAATGGAATCCGCCGCCGTCGTCGCCTTGCATATCGCCGGCAATAAGCGGGCTGCCGTGTTCGGCGACCACCAGACGGGAACGGGCGCGCGACAAGGCCTGTTCGTACCGGGTGGCAGTGCGGGTTTCATGCAGGCCGGTCAGTGCCGTCTGGTACAATACACCAAGCGCCAACGCCGCGATAACGAAAGCGATGACGACTTCAAGCAGCACGAAGCCCGCATCATCCGATGATGATACGTCACGACGTCGTGCCGGCAGGTCGTGCCTCGCCATCCCACAGTTGCCCTGATGCCCGAACTTCGGTCACGCATGCGAAGAGACTGGTTTCGGGCTCGAGTCAACCTGCTGCCCAACGCACCGGAGGCGGCCGGGTTCCAGGGTCCTGGAAATTATTTTGCCGCCGGGCCTTAGTCCCGATCCAGCCCACCGCTGACGTTTAACCGTTCGGCAGTGATATAATCCGGCGCGTCCAACGCCAGCCAGACGATCATGCTCGCCACCGTCTCCACATCCGTTCGGCGTCCGATCGGTATCCGCCTGGTTCGCTCATCGAGAAATGCCGCAATGTCGTCGCGTCCGTCGATCGCCGCCAGTTGCCGCTCGGTGATCGACTGCATCGCGGTGTCCATCATCCCAGGCGCCACACTGTTCACCCGAACGCCGAATGGCGCCAGAGCCACGGCAGCCGCTCGGGTCACTGCGTCGACGCCGGCTTTACTCGCTGCGTAGGCGAGATAATTCGGCAATGCCATGCGCGACGCCGGAGAGGTGACATTGACGATGCGGCCTGACCCGCGCGCCTTCATGTGGCGGCCGGCGGCGGCGCAAATCAGCGCCACCGCTTTCAGGTTCAATGCCAAGGTGCGGTCCCAACTGGCTTCGGTCATCGCAAGGAACGCTTCGCCGATGCCCCAGCCGGCGTTGTTGACCACGATGTCCAGTCCGCCGAGGGCCGCCAGACTCTCGGTCACTGCCAGTTCTGCGGCGCCCGGCGCCGTGAGGTCGAAAACCAGAGGGGTCACGAGACCGGATGCTGCCTCGGCGGCGGTTTCCTCGGCAGCGGGACCGTTGATGTCCAATGCCACCACCGTGCATTCCCTTGCGGCCAGGGCCAGGGCGACTGCGCGGCCCAGTCCGCCGCCGGCACCGGTGACGAGGGCGCTTTTGATCATGGTCGGGGCGCGGGGTGGCGCATGGTTTGGGTTCCTTGAAGTTGGCGCAGATTACCGCCGTGCGGCGAGCGGCGCCATTGCGTGGTTGCGCCGCTCCATTTTAAAACGATCGCCATGCGCTATATTTCCACCCGCGGGCAGGCGCCTGCCCGCGATTTCGCTGGTGTCCTGCTGGCGGGCCTCGCCGAGGACGGCGGCCTGTTCGTGCCGGAAAGCTGGCCCGGGTTCTCCGCCGCCGACTGGCGGGCCATGCGTTCGCTGTCGTATCCCGATCTGGCGGCGCGCGTGATGAGCCCATTCGTCGGATCGGCAATCCCGTTCGATACACTGACGCAAATTTGCCATGCGGCGTATGCCGGCTTCGGCCATCCGGCAGTGGCACCTTTGGTGCAACTGGAAACCCATCTGTTCACGCAAGAACTGTTTCACGGCCCGACGCTCGCCTTCAAGGACATGGCGATGCAGGTACTGGGCTTGCTGTTCGAGCATGTGCTGCGGGAACGCAACGCCCGCGTCACGATTGTCGGTGCGACCTCGGGCGATACCGGGTCCGCCGCCATCGAGGCCTGCGCCAACCGCGATCGCATCGACATCGTGATCCTGCATCCGCACCTGCGCACCAGTGAGGTGCAGCGGCGCCAGATGACCACCGTGCTGGCGCCGAATGTCGGCAACGTGGCAATCGAGGGCACGTTCGACGATTGCCAGGATCTGGTGAAATCCTTGTTCGCCGATGTTCCATTCCGCACCGAATTGCATCTCTCCGCCGTCAACTCCATCAACTGGGCTCGCATTGCAGCGCAAATTCCTTACTACGTTGCGGCTGCGCTGGTATTGGGCGCACCCGACCGGGAGGTGGCCTTTGCTGTGCCGACCGGCAATTTTGGCAATATCCTCGCCGGTTGGGCGGCGCGGCGGATGGGGTTGCCGGTGGCGCGGCTGATCGTCGGGTCGAACCGCAACGACATTCTGTGTCGGTTTTTGCAAAGTAACGATATGTCGGTGGCGCCGGTCGAGCCGTCGCTGTCGCCGTCGATGGATATCCAGGTCAGTTCGAATTTTGAACGGTTGCTGTTCGAACTGTCGGAACGCGATCCGGTTGCCACCGCCCACGCAATGCGCGAGTTCCGGGAGACCGGTCGCATGACGGTGGCCGATGCGGTTTGGCACCGGGTGCGGGGTGCATTCCACGCCTTTCGCCTGGATGATCCGGGCACCGTGGCGGAAATCCGCCGGTTGCATGACGCGTGCGGCTACCTGGCTGATCCGCACACCGCAATCGGCATCGCCGCGGCGCGTGCGCACCCGTGTGCGCATGGTGTGCCGACCGTGGCCATGGCCACCGCGCATCCGGCGAAATTCCCCGATGCGATCGAGCAGGCGATTGGGGTCAGACCGGAACTGCCGCCGCGGCTGGCCGGCCTGATGGCGCGAGAGGAACGCTTCGTGGTATTGCCGAACGATCTGGCGGCGGTCGAGGCGAACGTCCGTGCGTTGGTAGGGCGGAACCATTGAGTGTTGTTAGGAATTGGCAAGCATCGGTGAGCCGCGTTTCCGGACCCGGTCTGTTGCTGCGAAGCAGAAGTATTCTGAACACAGATACACACAGATCTGCACAGATATAATCCGGTTTCGCGGAGCCTGGGCCAGTCCGCCGTAGGTCTCATGGCTTTGGCCGTAATGCCCACGAATATCTGTGTAGATCTGTGTGTATCCGTGTTAAAGCCTGACTTGCTGCTTTCCCCACGAGGCCAAAGCCGTGACCGGCCAGGCGATCGGTACCAGCATGACGGAACAGGCGATGGCGATGGCCATGACAGTGACCCACCGGCGTATATACCGCGAATAATTCCGCCATGGCGTTAGACGCAACCACGAGCGGGCCGTGGCCGCGTCTCGCGTCTCGCGTCACGCGTCGAAGAACACCGTTTCGTTGTCGCCCTGCATGTGGATGTCGAACCGATAGAGGTTGTTGCTTTGGCGCGTGGAGATCAGCGTGCCCCGCCGCTCCGCCGGCACCGCGTTCAGCACTTTGTCCGAAGCGTTCGCCGGTTCGCCGGGGAAGTAGATCCGGGTAAACGCATGTAGCAACATGCCTCGCATGCTGACGATGACGTTCAAATGCGGCGCCTGCTCCGCATCGACCTGACCCGGCTTCACGGTGTCGAACCAAAAGCGGTTTTGCGGATCCGTACCGGTGCCGCAACGGCCAAAGCCCTTGAACGTGCTGTTGCTGCCACGCGGGTCGGCCGGATGCGAATAACGCCCCATCGCATCAGCCTGCCAGATTTCGATCAGCGCATCCGAGATCGGATTGCCCGCGCCATCGAACACCCGGCCTTCGACGCGAATATGCTCGCCTTCGGTTTCGCTGTCTGCCATCTGGCTGCCGGCGATGCTGGTCAGGTTCTGCTGGTAGCCATATTGTTCCGGAGCCAGACCATACGCGAAATACGGTCCCACCGTTTGCGACGGCGTCTGTCGGAGTTTCGCCATCGCTCAGGCCTCCATCGGCGTCGCGGAATTGCCTCGCAACACGATATCGAACACGTAGCCAAGCGCATAATTCGGTTCTGTCAGTTCCAGGTTGAACCGGGCGATCAACAGGTCGCGCGTCGCCCCCGGCGTGGCCAGAAAGATCGGGTCGAGATCGAGCAACGGATCGCCTGGAAAATACATTTGGGTCACCAACCGCGTCACAAAACTGGGCCCGAACAGCGAGAAATGAATATGGTTCGGCCGCCATGCGTTATGGTGATTGGGCCAGGGATAGGCACCCGGCTTCACTGTCATGAAGCGATAACCACCATCGAAATCCGTCACGCAGCGGCCGCCACCGAAGAAGTTGGGATCGATCGGCGCATCGTGCTGATCGGTATTGTGGATATACCGGCCCGCTGCATTGGCCTGCCAGATTTCCAGCAACGTGTTGGGCACCGGCCGCCCATCCTCATCCAGCACACGGCCGGCGACGATGATGCGCTCGCCCAGAGGTTCGCCGTTGCGGCGGCCATTGCGCGTCAGGTCGGCGTCGTCGCCGGTGACACTCTCCTGGCCATAGACCGGGCCGGTCAGCTCCGAAAGCGTTTGCGGTAGCGGGATCAGCGGTTTGGTAGGTCCGCGTAACGGTGTCGATTTATAATCCGGCGCGATATAGGCCGGCTGCCCGGACCAGTCGCGAGCATTGAAACTTTCAGTCATGGGTTTGCATCCGTTTCATTCGGCGTGTTGCGCGAGACGGGTCTGCGCGGCGAGGCGGATCGGCGCATTGGCGGCGCCAAAACCGGTATAGTGCCGTCGCTGCACGACCTCAAAGAAGAACCGGTCCTCGAACGCATGCGTGTAGACCTGGAAATATTCCGCATCCCCGTCACGGTCGTACAGAATGTCCAGAGCTTTCAAGCGATCGAGTTCGTCACCGTTCAGGCCGGTCCTGGCTTCCAGGTCATCGTAGTAATTTTCCGGGATGCGCAGCAGCGGAACCCCATTGTCCCGCAGCTGCGCCACGGTGGCAAAGATATCATCGGTTTCGAACGCGATGTGTTGCACGCCGGAGCCGAATACCTCCGACAGGAACCGCGAGGACTGCGTCCTGATCGATTGCGACGCGTTCAGGATGATGCGCACCGCGCCGTCCGGCGATTGCACGACCTGGCTTTTCACCAGGCCGCCTGGATCCAGCACATCCTGCGCCGGGATTTTGTCCAGATTGAGCAACGACGAATAAAACAAAACCCAGGTGAGCATCTCTTCATAGTGCATCGACTGTGAAATATGATCGACGACGGTCAGACCGGCATCTGCCGTCGCTTCCCCGGTCGGCGCGAATTCGATGTCCCAGACCTGCGCCAGGTTGCTCGCCGGATCGGTAAAATACATCAAACTCCCGCCAACGCCCCGCACCGCCGGAATCTGCAATTCTGCTGGTCCGACCGCCTGCTGGAACGGCTGATCGAGCAGGCCACGCGCGCGCTGCAACGTGGCGGCCGCGTCGTCGACCCGCAGGCCAAGCGCACAAACCGCGGTGCCGTGGGTGATGTAATACGAATGTGCAAAGCCTTCCTTTTCGGTATTGGCAACGAGGTTGATGCCGCCTTGCGACCATCGCGTCACCGACTTCGACTTGTGCAACCCGCTGCGGGTGAAACCGAGGCTGCGCAGTAGTGCACTGAACGCTGGCTCACTTGCTTCATCCATGGCAAATTCGATGAATTCGCAGCCCAGACAGCGCGCCCGCGGTGGCAAACGGGGTGTCGACCAGTGCATTTGATCCAGCAAATAGATCAGCGAGCGATGGCCATCGATGGCAACACTCCGCGCTGACCCGGCGCGGAACTGATCGTTGAAAATCTCTAACGACAGCAATCCGTCATAGCCGGTCTGCCGCAGCGCCGCCATGAAATCGAGTATGGGGAAGTCGCCCTGGCCTGGAAAATTGCGAAAATGGCGGCTCCAGGACAGGTAGTCCATTTCCAGCACCGGTGCGTCGGCCAGTTGCACCAGAAAGATCCGGTCCCGCGGCACTGCGGTCATCGCCCGCAGATCGATCTTACGCGACAAAATGTGAAACGAGTCCAATACCAGACCGACCGATGGATGGCCGGCCCGCCGCACAACCTCCCACGCGTCGCGATAGTCGTTGATATGGCGGCCCCAGGCCAGCGCCTCAAACCCGACGCGCATACCGCGTTGCGCGGCGCGTTCGCCCAGTACGAAAAAGTCCTCGGCGGCGCGATCGATTCCGCCGGAACTTTCCGGAGAGACGTTGGAGCAAACCATCAACAGCTCGCAGCCGAGTTCCTGCATCAGATCGAATTTGCGTTCGGCGCGGATGAAGTTGCGTTCGCGCTTGTCGGCCGGCATACCCTCAAAGTCGCGAAACGGCTGAAACGTTACGATATCCAGGCCAAGGTCGGCAGCGGCACGCCTGATGTCCTTGGGCGTACCGTTGAACGAAAGCAGGTCGTTTTCGAAAATCTCGACGCCTTTGAAGCCGGCGTTGGCGATCGCCAGCAGCTTTTCGTCCAGCCCGCCGCTAAGGCAAACCGTTGCGATTGCGGTTTTCATGACGCACAACCTCCAACGCAGCCCAGTACGGTCGGGCAATTTAATGGCGGGATGTGTGGCACCAGATGGCCCGGTTGATCCCCCAAACAAGTCGAAGGAGGGCCATGCCGGGGAGGATGCGCGGTTGTCATGACAAAGCGTCCCGTGCCGCCAGGGCTGCATCGAAGGTTCGATGCATGCGTGCAACATCGGGATCGATGCCGGTGAACAAGCGGAATGCGTCGACCGCCTGATACACGCACATGCCGCCGCCGGTCAGTGTCCTTGCACCTTTCGCGGCGGCGGCCTTGATCAACTCGGTATGCATCGGGCTGTAGATGACGTCGGCCACCCAGTGATCTGGGCGTAACGACTCGACCGGCACCGGATTGCCGGGGAAGCCCGTCATGCCGATCGGCGTGGCGTTGGCGACACCGTCCGCGGCGGCGATCTCGGCGGTCAGGCGTTCCGATAAGCGGCAACGGCCGGCGCCGAAATGTGCGATCACATCGGCAGCCAGAGCCGTGGCGCGCGCTTTGTCCTGGTCGTGCACGATCAGCGTCTTCAGTCCGAGATCCATCAGCGCGAAAGCCACCGCGCTGCCGGCGCCGCCGGCACCGACCAGGACCGCGGTCTTGCCCTCGGCTGCGGCGCGCCCCAGCCCGTCCTCGAAATTCAGGCGGAAGCCGCTGCGGTCGGTGTTATAACCCGTAGTATGGCCGGTTTTGCCGATCACCACGGTGTTCACTGCGCCGATCTGCCGCGCCTCGGGCGACAGCGTATCGAGCAGCGGAATGACCGCCTGCTTGAACGGGAACGTCACATTCACGCCGACGAAACCGGCGGTCTTCACGGCGTCCAACAGGCTTTGCAACGTCCGGCCCGGCAGCTGGTCGACGTCCATCAGGTGGTAATGCCCGGTGATCCCGGCCGCAGCGAAGGCGTCGATATGCAACGCGGGCGCCAGCGATTTCATGATGTTGGCGCCGAGCAATCCGATCAGCGCCTGACGGTTGAACATGGTTTGCCTCTCTCCGCCTGGAAATCGCGTCTGGACGTCGCATCCGGTCGCCACCCTTGCGGACCGCTTCCGGCCATGCCTCCATGACCGAGCCCGCATCTGGCATCCTTCCTGTCGCGGGATCAACCATGGATCGCAAGCATCATCCCATGAAACTCTCTGACATCGCCCAGGTGATACGAAGTAAGAACGCTGGGCCGAGGCGGCTGACGTTGGATGTGATGTTCGGCAGCGACGCCGACTATCAACGCGTCGCTCAGTCGCCGGCGTTGGGCGCCGAGGCGGTCGGCCTTCTGTATGGCGTGCCGGCCGAAGCGGTCACCGTCATCCCCTATCCCGCCGGCCGCGCCATCAAAATCGTGATGGCGCGCCGCATCATGGCCGGCGATCCCGGCGACGTCGACGTCTATGGCGCACAGCAGCACGCGCCGTTGCTGGGGATCGAGCTATGAGCGCGTCCGGCCGCATCCTGTCCGAAGTCCGCCGCGCACGTCGCCCGCTGCGGCTGATGGGGGCATCCGGCCAGCTCGGCTACGGCATTCCGACGCCCGGCTTCACCGCTGGCCTTAAGCGCAAGCCGGACCTGATCGGCTGCGACATGGGCTCGATCGATATCGGCCCGACCTATCTTGGCAAAGGCGAGATGGCGACGTCGCCCGAGGCGACCCGTCGCGACCTGCGCAAAGTGCTGCTCGCCGCCCGCGAGCTGGATGTCCCTCTGGTCATTGGCTCGGCCGGGTCGGCGGGGGCCGCGCCGCATCTGGACGCTACGCTGGCGCTGATCCGCGACATCGCGCGGACCGATGGGTTGCGGTTCCGCATGGCAGTGATCCGCGCCGATCTGGACCGGCCGACGCTGCTCGAGGCACTTCGAAATGGCCGCATCGTCAGCTTCGACGACATGCCGGCGCTGACCGACGACGACATCACCGGCGCCGCTCATATCGTTGGCCAGATGGGCACCGGCGTGTTTCGCCGCGCGTTGGAGGCCGACGTCGACGTCGTCATCGCCGGCCGCGCCTGCGACACTGGCATTTTTGCGGCGTTGCCGATGCTGCTGGGCTTTCCCGCCGGCCTCGCAATGCACATGGCGAAAATCATCGAGTGTGCCTCGCTCTGTTGCGTGCCGGGTGGCCGCGATCCGATCATTGCCGAACTCGACGATGACGGCTTCGTGCTGGAGAGCACCAACCCGGAGCGGCGCGCCACGCCGACCTCGGTTGCCGCGCACAGCCTGTACGAGCAGGCCGACCCGTTCACCGTGCATGAGCCGGAGGGGACACTGGACTTGTCGAACGCGCGATATGAGGCGGTGGACGACCGGCGGACCCGCGTCTCCGGCGCGCTATGGCGCGACACCAACAGCCCGACGATCAAACTGGAAGGCGCGCGGTTGATCGGGGAGCGTGCGGTACTGCTCGCCGGCGCCGCAGATCCGCGGTTCATCGCGCAGAGCAAGGACATTTTGCCGAAACTGTCCGATCTCGTGCGCGACCTGGTGTGCGAGGACCGGGCGCAGGACTACACGTTGCGTTGGCGAGTGTACGGGGTGGACGGCGTGCGCATGGTGGTGCCGGCAGGAGAAACGCCGCCGGGCGAGGTATTCATCATGGGCGAATGCATCGCGCCCTCGCGCGAGCGGGCCTCCGAAGTGGTCCGCACCTGCAAGCAATATTTGTTGCATTTCGGTTATCCCGGCCGGCTATCGACCGCCGGCAACCTGGCATTTCCGTTTACCCCGCCTGAGGTTTCGTTGGGACCGGCGTACCGGTTCAACGTTTATCATCTGTTGCAGGTAGATGACCCCGACGCCTTGTTCCCGATGGACATCGAAACCGTTCCGGGATGACGCAGCGTGTGTCGATGCCGTAGAACCAATCCCATGACCACCGTGTTGGGACTGACATCGTGATGAAATCATTTCTGACACTGGCTTCGTTGATCCTCCTGGCTGGCTGCATGGCCAGCCCGCTGCCGCGCACCTACGTGCTGGCAACACCAGCCGAACCTGACCCCGGCGTGATCAATGAGGCCGGAAGGCCAATGATCGAGCTGCCGACGGTCGCCTTGCCGGATTACCTCGACAGCACCGATATCCTGGTGCGCAATGGGCAGAACGAACTCACGCCCAGTACAACGGGACGGTGGGGGGAGCGGCTGTCGCTCGGTATTACGCATGCCCTGGAGGTTGCCCTGGCTCGGCAACTGCCGGGCGTTCTGGTGACCCATACGAGCGTGCCAGGCCAACCATCGGTGAGTCTGCTGGTGAACGTTGAGGCGTTCGATGTTCACCCGGATGGTCAATGCGTGTTGACCGCACGTTGGATGATCCCTGGAGATGACGGGCAGCCCACCACGATTTCGCAGCAGGGCACGTTTGTGACCAAAGCGGCGGTATCGACCTCTGGTCCGCCGACGGATGCTGCCATCGTCTCGGCGATGGCGGCGTCCGTCGATCAACTCGCCGATCGCATTGCGATGAGCTTGCGACGCAGTTCCGCTCGCCCGCGGTAAATTGCAGGCTCGACAGATCATGCTCCGTGCCGGTCGCCGAAACGAACCGGGTAACAGTACCCGGAATCGCCGGAGCGCGGCACATCGCTTCCGCCATCGCGAGCGCAGCGAAGTAATCTCGTGAATGGTGCGCACTGACGATGAGATTGCTTCGCTGCCCTCGCAATCACCTGGGCGTCGTGCGACTCACGCTTCGATGATATTGAAATCCAGAGACGAGCAACTTAAGGATCCGGGCGAAATTTCGGGGAGGCGACCAGTCAGATGAGCTTCATTCCGCTGCGGGCCTGACTGCCTTGTGCTCGCTCGTCGTCGCCGTTGGCCTGGTGAAAACGGCACTGGCTGACGATTTGACGGCAGCGGGCAACCCGGAAGTTTGGGCTTTTCGACACTGCGTTTGGCGCGGATCGCGTCCTGGTATCAGCAGCATGTGGACCCCGACCGAGTGCCCGGCGCCGTCGTGGCAATCGCGCGAAACGGCAGGCTCGTGTCGCTCCAGGCGCTCGGCTTTCAGGACCACGATAAGAAAATCCCGATGCAGCCGAATGCAATTTTCCTGATCGGGTCGATGACCAGGCAGGTTACCGCTGTCGCAACGATGCTGCTGGTGGAACAAGGCAAACTTGCGCTTGATGCGCCGGTTGCGCAGTATTTGCCCGACCTGGCGGGGATGCAGGTCGTCGACATCAACACCGATGCGGCGACCGGTGAGACACGATTTGCGATGGTCCCGCAAAAGCGCCCGATGACCATTCGGGACCTGCTGCGCAACAAGTCGGGGCTGATCTATCCGGAATGGGAATTCGGCGACGGTGGCATCGAAAGCATAACGATCCACTCGTTTTACAAATTGCGAGCTGTTTTCGAACGCGACAAGACTCTGGCCGATTTTGTTGCCAGCCTTGCGAGGCTGCCGCTCGCGCATCAGCCCGGGGAGGTCTGGGAATACGGTTGGGGCTTCGATGTCCTTGGCCGGATTGTCGAGGTGGTGTCGGGCCAGACGTTCGATCAATTTCTGCAAAACCAGATTTTCCGGCCGCTG
>Ga0187862_10003570_pt1 | contig 15098 bp, 15 predicted proteins | sample June2016WEW_10_1_FD_133003 | JGI IMG/M metagenome (GOLD analysis project Ga0187862, IMG submission 133003) | Peatland microbial communities from SPRUCE experiment site at the Marcell Experimental Forest, Minnesota, USA - June2016WEW_10_150 | ecosystem: Environmental > Terrestrial > Soil >...
CCATTCGAGGTACCACGTAATATCGATGTCGTACTTTCCCTTCAGCCCGGTCGAGTCGACTACCTTCCGGCCCAGGTTGAACGACAACGTCTTGACGATTTCCTGCATGGAAAGATTGAACCCAGTCCAGCGATTGCACCCAGCCCAACCCTCCGTCCGGCCATCGCGACCGGCCGGAAACACCGGGCAGCCGTCCTTGCCTATACTGGGTTCCGTATGCGCCCACGGGCCTTCAGGAACCGACACAGCATCCGGCGACGACTCCTTCATCTTCGGACCCTTCTTCCCCACGGTCAGTTCGAAGATCGTCATTTCCTTTTGCTCATAGTGGAATCTGAGCTTAAAGCGTTCCGCCAGCAAACTCTGTAGCATTTGCCGAAACTGCTCTTTGGTGGTTCCCTCCGGCACTTTGGCCAAAATGTCGAACTCGGCCCGACAGCAGCTACTCCCGGGATGAAACTGGTACACCTCGAAGCCGTATGCCTGGATAATGAAAAAAGCGAGGGGCATCGAGCACCTCCAAATACCCGGGCTGCTCGTGCCGGGCCCGCCGCTGCACATGCGCCGTTCGGACGAAGACGGCTTGACGGTGACTACCTCGAACGATGGCACTTCCGCTGCCTGGCCGCAGGCGCATACCCAGGCCAGGGTCAGACAGTTCACTGCCAGGATCAGCGGTCTCATGAAGCTTTCGATCCCTTTCAGACTTAACGATATCAAGTATCGTTATTGAGGGCACTCGTGCGTTCCGGCGAACTCGTGCAGGCCGCCCCGACTACGCGATTGGACACCAGGAGCGCGCAACGCCCATCTCGGCGACTGACCAGTACCTGATTTGGCGAAGCACGACAGACCATGAAAAGCGATGGTCCGTCCAGGTCCGTCCTACCGCACATCAGTCGTACACGAAGCGCAGCACTTTCTTGAGGTCTTCCCACGCTTCGCGCTTGGCGTCCTGATTGTACGGGCGCAGCAAGTAGGACGGGTGGTAAGAGACCATCACCTGAATGCCGCGACACTCCAGCCACTTTCCGCGCATTTGGGTGACGCCTTGCGGCCTGTAAGCGCGCGCGGCGGTGCCTCGCCTATTGCTTCTTGATACCCGCGTCGCTCGTGAGCACCGACAGTAAGCTGCGTGCACAGCCGGGGCGCTCGTCGGTCGTGGGCCCCAACCCAACTCATCAGGGAAGGCGCTGGCGCCATTTGTCCGGGTCGCGAGAAGTGTGAAATACGGCGTAGATCGTGACCGTCGCCTCCGATTGCTCGTAAAACACAGCGTATGGAAAGCGCCGTATCAGGGAGCGACGGTAGCCCTCGTGAGCGACAGGGTACATCTCGGGCCGGCGCCGGATGCTTTCCAGGCACGCATCGACCGAACTCAGGAACTCCTCACCCAGTCCGGCTCTGCGGCCTTCATACCAGAGGCAGGCTTCTGCAATGTCCAACTCTGCTTCCGGAGCTATCACCAGCTCAACGGGCATAGCGGGCACGCACGTTGCGCTTCACCTCTTCCCAGGGCAGCCCCGAAGCTGGGTTCTTCAGTAGATTCGCTTTCCTGCGTGCCAGTTCCTGCTTTTGCCAATCGTGGACTGGTACGGCCTCCGGCGCGGCCGCAAGATCGTCCCACAGATCTTCGACAAGTTGGAGCTTCTCGGAGGGGCTTAGATCAAAGATCGAGGCTGAATCCATTCGGGTCTCCATTGCCAATTCTCTCAAATTGCATGGCTACCTGGCGGTATCACGCGCTTCTCGGCGACTGATCACTACCTGCTCTGGCGACCACCAAAGGCGATGGTCTGTCCTACCGGCTTTAGCTCAGTCGTAGACGAAGTGCAGCACTTTCTTGAGGTCTTCCCAGGCTTCGCGCTTGGCGTCTTGATTGTACGGGCGCAGTAAGTAGGAGGGGTGGTAGGAGACCATCACCGGAATCGAGCGCCATTCGAGCCAATGGCCGCGCATCTTGGTGACGCCTTCCTTGCGACCGGTGAGCGCGCGCGCGGCGGTGCCTCCCAAAGCGCAGATGGCCTTGGGCGCAATCGCGGAGAGTTGGCGATGCAGGAATTGTCCGCAGATCTCCATTTCATCCGGCTCGGGAGTGCGGTTGCCCGGCGGGCGGCACTTCACCACGTTGCAGATGTAGATGTCTTCGCGGCGCAGCTCGATGCCTTCTTTCTTGGCGGTGCCCTCGATCATCTGCGTCAGCAGTTGACCGGCGCGTCCGACGAATGGAATTCCCTGCGCGTCTTCGTCGGCGCCCGGGCCTTCGCCGACAAACACCAGCGGCGACCGATCGTTGCCAACACCGAAGACGATCTTGTTGCGCCCTTCGTGCAGCCGGCAGCGGCGGCAATCGCCAATGTCTTCGAGGATGCGCGGCAGCGTGTCGCCGGCCGGCGCCAGAGGCGGCAGGATGATGGCGGCCTGCTCCGCGGCCGCGGCCGGCGTGCCTGCCGGTTCCGCCGCGCTCGCTTCCGCCGTCTCCGCGTCGCTAACTTGCGCCGCGGCTGGCTGGCGGTAGAGGGTCTTCACTCCTATGTCCTGGTAGAACTCGAGGCGGCGCCGCAGGTCGTCAGGCTTCATGGGTGGCGTGCAGGCTCAAGCGCAGTTTCAGAATCTCGTCGAAGATGCGATCGGCGATTTCGCGCTTGCTCGCGCGCTCAAGCGCCAGCGTTTCTCCGGTCGACAGCGCCAGCGCCACTTCGTTTTCGTCGGATTCGAAACCGACATCGGCGCCGCCCACCAGGTTGCCCACCACCATGTCGCAGTTCTTCGATTCCAGTTTGCGGCGCGCTTCCTGGCGCAGGTTTTCGGTTTCGGCGGCGAAGCCCACCAGCAAGCGGTCGCCTTTCTTGCGGCCCAGCTCGGCCAGGATATCGGGCGTGGGATCGAGCTCCAGCGACAGCCGCGCGGCGGTTTTCTTCCGTTTTTGATCGGGCACTTTGCTCAAATGGAAATCACCGACGGCGGCGGCTTTGATGACGATGCTGGCCGGCTCCAGGTTCTCGAAGACTCGCTCGCGCATTTCCACCGCCGTCCGCACGCCGATCACTTCCACGCCGTGCGGCGCGGACAAATGTACCGGGCCGGAAATCAGCACCACGCGGGCGCCACGCGCGGCTGCCGCTTCGGCCAGCGCGTAGCCCATTTTGCCGCTGGATCGATTCGAGATGTAGCGTACCGGGTCGAGCGGTTCCTGCGTAGGCCCCGCCGTGACCAATACAGTTTCGCCTTCCAGGTCGCGGCGCTGCCGTGCCTCCCGTTCGATGGCAGCGGCTATTTCTTCGGGCTCCGCCATCCGGCCAGGGCCGGTCATGCCACAGGCCAGATACCCCGAGCCCGGTTCGATCACGCGGTTGCCGCGGCGTTTCAGCGTTTCCACGCTCTCCCGCGTAGCCGGGTGCTGCCACATGTTGACGTTCATGGCCGGCGCCAGCAGCACCGGGCCGGTGAAGGCCAGGTACAACGTGGAGAGAAAATCTCCGGCCAGGCCGTGAGCCAGTTTGGCGAGCACATCGGCGGTAGCCGGCGCCACCACCAGCAGATCGTTTTCCTGCGCGGTGCCGATGTGGTCGATCGCGTTTTCGATGGCGAACAGGTCGGTCAGTACCTTGCGGCCGGTGAGCGCGGCGAACGTCATCGGCGTCACGAATCGCTGCGCGGCGTCGGTCATCACCGCTTGCACGGAGTGGCCTTGCTGCATCAGGAGGCGCGCCAACTCGGCCGACTTATATGCTGCGATGCCGCCGCCGACGCCGAGAATAATCTTCATGGGAAATTTTCGCCAAGGACTGACCGCTCCCTTACGGTCGTGGCTCCGTTAGTTTTTCGAGTGCAATCGGAGCCGCGACCATAGGGAGCGGTCAGGCGACTGATCTCCAGCCACGCCCCTAGAGGGCCGGCTCCGCGGCCGGCAGCGGCTCCGGCGCCGGTCCGGTGAGCGAGTATTTCACCAACCCGCGGCGCACTTCTTCCATCGCGATGATGGTGGACTTTTTCGAGGATGTGGGCAGCACCGGCCGTGCGCCGCCCTGCAGTTGCCGCGCCCGCTTGGCCGCTACGATGATAAAGCGGTAAGTGCTCTGCTCCTCGTCGTCCGGAATGGTGCAATGGGCGTTGTTCTTCGGGGCTATGTCAGCCATGATGTCGATACCTCTTTTTAAACCTGAAATGATTCCAGTATGGGCCGGATCTGCTCTTCGATCCTGGTCCGCCGCACGCGTTCGGCGCGCACGATGGAACTCAGAATCGCGTCCGACTCGGCCAGCTCGCGATTGATCAACACATAATGGTAATCGCTGTACCGCCGGATTTCCTCGGCCGCGTCCCGCAGCCGCCGTTCGATCACCTCGTCCCGGTCCTCGCCGCGCGCACGCAATCTGCGCTCGAGTATCTGCCGCGAAGGAGCCAGGATGAAGACGGTAACAGCCTCGGGAATCTTCTGTATCAATTGTCTCGCACCTTGTACGTCGATGTCGAGTACCAGGTCCCGGCCGCTGGCCCGGGCCTCCTCCAGAATGCCGCGGTGGGTGCCGTAATAGTTGCCGAATACCTCCGCCCATTCCAGAAAGTCGTCGCGCGCCACCATGGCTTCGAATTCCGGTCGGGATACGAAGTGGTAGCTCTCGCCGTCCCTTTCCGAGCCGCGGGGCTGGCGGGTGGTGTAAGAGATGGAGAACATGAGGCCGGGCAAGTCGGCCATAAGGTGGGAAACCAGGGTCGATTTTCCCGAACCGGAGGGAGCGGAAATGATGAAGACGTTCGTCATTCTAGGTTCAGCGCCTGTTCGCGAATCTTGTCGATTTCGGATTTCGCCGCCAGGGCGAGCTCGGTGAGGGTCAGCCCCAGATCGCCCAGGCCGCCGGTCTTGGAGAGGACGGTATTCGCTTCGCGGTTCATTTCCTGCAACAGGAAATCCAGCCGCTTGCCCACCTCGCCTTCGCCCGCGAGCAGACCATCGACCTGCGCGGCGTGGGTCTTCAGGCGAACCAGCTCTTCGGCGATGTCGCTGCGGTCGGCGGCCAGCGCGGCCTCCTGGGCCAGCCGCTGCGGATCCACGTTCGCGCCGTTCAGCAACTCGTCCATTCGCTCACGCAAGCGCTTCAGAAATGCGGGCGCCGCGCCGGCGCGGATCTCCTCCATGCGGGCCACCAGACCGAGCAGCGCAGCCGTGCGCTCGTGCATCTCTTTTGCCGTCGCGGCGCCTTCGGTCTCGCGGCATCGGTTGAAAACCGCCAGCGCTTCCTGGACGCCGGCCAACGCGGCGGCGGCCACTTCGTCACTGGCCTCGGCGTCGCCGCCCATTTGCAGCATGCCGGGCATGCGCAGTGCGGCGTTGATATCGGGCTCCTGGTTGGGCAGCACAAGAAGCTTCTGGGCCTCGCGAAACGCGGCTACATAATCGGACAGCAGTTTGCCATTCAACCCCGCCGCGCTCCCGGCCGCTCGGGTCAGCGTCACCTGGATCTGCACGTGGCCGCGAGCGATCGCGCCCTTCAAAATGGCGCGCAGGCCGGTCTCGATCGCTTCCAGCTCCGGCGGCAGATGGAAGTGCAGGTCCAGGCCGCGGTGATTGACGCTCTTCAGGCCGATCGAGAGCTCGTCCGGCCCGCCGGCTTTTCGAACGCTGGCGAAGCCCGTCATGCTGCGTACGCTCATAAGTCTCCCACTGCCGCATCCACGAACTGCAGCTCGTGCAGCCGCTGATAGATTCCGCCCTGCGCCATCAGCTCCTCGTGCGAGCCGGTCTCGCGCAGGCGGCCCTGCTCGATCACCGCGATTTTATCGGCGCGGCGGATGGTGGAGAGCCGGTGCGCGATCACGATCACCGTGCGATGCTCCATCAGGTTGGCCAGCGCCTTCTGCACCAGCATCTCCGATTCGGTGTCGAGGTGCGAGGTGGCTTCGTCGAGAATCAGGATGGGCGCGTTCTTCAGCAACGCGCGGGCGATGGCGATGCGCTGCCGCTGGCCGCCGCTCAAGCGCACCCCGCGGTCGCCGATCACGGTCTGGTAGCCGTCCGGCAGGCTCTCCACGAATTCGTGCGCTAGCGCGGTCTCGGCCACGCGCTGGATTTCTTCGAGCGGCGTGCCCGGCCGCGCGTAGGCGATATTGCGCGCCACCGTGTCGTTGAACAGGAAAGTATCCTGCGCCACGATTCCGATCTGCGCCCGCAGCGAATCGAGACGCAGCTCCCGCACGTCGTGGCCGTCCATGCGGACCGCCCCAACGGTCACGTCCCAGAAGCGCGGCACCAGGTTCGCCAGCGTGGTCTTGCCGCCGCCGCTCGGCCCTACCAGCGCCACCACTTCGCCCGCTTCCACCGTCAGCGAAATTCCCTCAATGCGAAAACCATCCGCCGCCAGGTATTGGAACCCCACGTTGTCGAACACAATCCGTTCGGAAAATCGATCGAGCTTCGTGGCGCCGGGTTTTTCGGCGATCTTTTCGATATTGTCGAGATACTCGAACACCTTCTGCGACGCGCCGAGCGCCTGCTCGAAGATATTGTGAATCCCCACCAGACGCTTCACCGGCTCCAGGAGGAAGACCAGCGCGGCCACGAAGCTGGCGAACTCTTCCGGCCTCAGCGCGCCCGCCTTGATCTGCGTCCGCGCGTACCAGATGAAGCCGACCACGGTGGCCGCGCCCACCACTTCGATCAGCGGCGAGGAGAGCGCCTGCTGCCGCACGTATTGCAGGTTGGTCTTCAGCAGCCGCCGCGCCGCGTCGTGGAACCGCCGCGATTCGTATTTTTCGGCGCTGAAGGCCTTCACCACCATGTGGCCGCTCAGCGTTTCCTGCAGCACCTGGCTCAGCTCGCCCTGGTTGTCCTGTGTGCGGCGCGTGGTGCGGCGGATCCGTTTGCCTATATTGGTGACCGGATAAACCACCACCGGAACCAGCAGCAGGCTGATCAGCGCCAGCTTCCAATCCGTGCCGATCACCACCGCCAGCAGCGCCAGCAGCACGAACGTTTGCCGCAGCAGGTCCGCCAGAATGTGCGACGTGGCGAGCTGGACCTTGTCGATATCGTTCATGATGGCCGACATCAGCTTGCCCGTCGAGTGGGATTCGAAAAACTCCGCTCCCTGCCGCACCACCTTGTCGAAAACGCGGTTGCGCAGGTTGGTGACCGCGGAAAACCCGACGTAGTTGACCAGATAGTTCGCGCAATAATCGCACAGGCCCTTGGTCACAAACACGGCCATCATGGCGAACGCCATGATGTTGAATACATTGTGGAAGTAGGAGGGGACGATCTGGTCGAGATAGATGACGATCGGGTGGTGGGGAACCGGGATCGTGGTGAGCTTGATGCGTTCTTCCGCCGCGTGGACGTCGAGCACACGGTAGAGCAGAGGGCCGATCAGCAGCGCCATCAAGCCCGTGCCGCCTCCGGCCACCGCCATCAGCACCACCGAGACCGCCAGGTGCCCCGTATACCGCCGTGCGTAGCCGAACAGCCGCAGCAGCTCCTTCATGCGCTGACCCGCAGCCGCACCAGCGCGTTCACTACCTGCGCCACGGTGACCTCGGCCATGCCGCCCGGTACCTTCACCACTTCGGAACGTGCGCGCCACGGGGCCCAAATGGCGGGATCCGACGGGCCGAAGATCACCACCGAGGGCAGTCCGAACGCGGCCGCCATGTGCGCCGGCCCGCTATCGTTGCCCACGAACAAAGACGCCCCGGCGAGCAATGTTTTCACCTGCCCGAGCGGTGCGTCTTGCACGATGCGGTACCGAGAGAACGGCCGCAGGTCGTCGCCGGCCGCGCCGATGAACACCGCCTCCAGGCCGCTTTCTTCGATATGCCGCGCCACTGCCAAAAACCCATCGGCGCACCAGGTTTTTTCGGGCGCGGTTGCCACCGCGTGCAGCACCGCGTACGGCCGCGCCGGCGGCGGTTGCCCGGTGGCCCCAAGCCGCGCGCGCGGAATTTCCTGGACTGGCGCGCCCAAATAGAAGATCGCGCTGGCCAGGTGCTCGGCCGTATGCACGGTGCGTTCCGCCCCGAGAATTTCCTGCGCCCTGGGGATGCGCAGGTTATACGCGAACTGGTAGCGGAAGTGGCCGAAGCCTGCGCGCCAGCGGGCGCCCGAAACCAGCGTCAAAAAAGCGCTGCGCGTGCCACCGTGCAGGTTGAGGCACAAATCCGGCCGCCAGCGCCGCAGCACGCGTGGGTCGGGCCGCAGAATGTCGTCCACATCCGGGTTGTGCTCGAATAACGCGTGGAACCGCGCTTCGGCGACCACCGCGACGCGCAGGTCCGCGCGCGCGCGTTTCAGCAGGGCGAGTGCGGGCGTCGAGAGAACGCAGTCTCCCAGCGAACGCAGCCGGACGATCGCCACCCGGCCCGGACGCGGCACCTCTTCCAGCACGTTCGGCACGGGTCTATTCTTCGATTTTGGCCTCGTCCACCAGCATCACCGGTATGTCGTCCCGAACCGGATAGACGCGATGGCACTGCACGCACTTCAACCCGCTCCCGCCGGCCGTGAGCTCCACCGTAGCCTTGCACACCGGACACACGAGAATCTCCAGCAGATCTTGACTGATGGCCATAAGAGTTCCAGTTTAGCGCGGAGGTGGAACAGGATGCGGGGGCTAGGCGCAGACCCTCCTTCAGGGGAACAGGATCGGACGTACGGTCGCGCGTAAACGGCCAAGCTCGTCTGCATTGTGTCGCAAGAGCGGGTGGTCCCAGGTTTTGCTGGTTCCGTCGCGGCAATCCAGTGCCAGTTTCGAACCAATTATTTCGTAAGAGCAGCCGAGAGCGGCCCTTAGGGCTTCCGGTTCACTGAGCGTGCCAAGAACAAAGACCCGCTCCGTCAAATGTCCGGGAATCTTGCCTTTCGCATATTGCAGCCGCTCTTCGTTGTCATCGAAGTCGATCAGGAGGACCATATGCCGGTTCGAGCACTTTTCCATTTCGCCGATGTGATCCGACTCGAAACAGTCGAGAACCTCGCCCCACCCGCCTGCGGGCCTCAGTACCTGGAACTGCCGGCAGGAGGAAAGGTCCAGGTGAAAGCCATTGGCCAATTGGCGGTTACGGTCGTCTTCGGGCAGCACCAAGACGTGTGGCCGATTCTTGTTCGGGGCCATGATTATACGTCGTCGCGGATCAGCGCGTCGACCAGATCCCCGCCGATCTGCAATTCGCTGAGCTTGCGAGCGACCGTGGGTTCGAGATGGCTCTTGCGGCTAAGATAGACGGTGTTCTCATCAGAAAAACGGCGGATGGCCTCGGGATTGTGCGACGTCGCGATGAACTGCCCGCTGGATTGGAACGCCTTGCGAAGCGCGACCACAAAGTGTCCGACCTCGGACAGCGAAAGATAGGTATCCGGTTCATCCCAGAAACAAACCAGGGGGCCATAGGCGACGTTCGCGGCGACTACGAGAGCGCATATCATGTAGCACTTCTCTCCGTCGGACAGATCCGCAAAAGGAAGATTCACGGTTCCCTGGTCGTTGGAAAACTGGACGACCAGACTCCGAGAGTCCGTACCGACGATAGGATTCTTTATGTCCTTCAGGTCGTGCATCACCTGTTTAAGATAATCGTCGATTCCACTATACGCAGACGGGGCGTAAGTCAAGAGACCAGTAAACCATGCACCAAAGTCCGTGATCTGAAGATTCGGCGCCAAGGTTTCTTCGTTTGAGTCTCCCAAAATCAAGCCGGGCGCCGGCCGAAGGATGAGCATTCGAGCGAGCCACTGTTTGAAAACGATCAGAGGGTCGTTCGTCGACCGTTGCTGGATTATCGGCAGAGCCACCATGTGCCAGTCGATCAGAAAGCTCGCCTCCTTGTCGTCTCCCTTTCTTGCAAGATGCACGTTCGCCACCTCGCGGCTGTAGACGGGATTGCCGCCGACGGTGAGCTTCTCCTCAAGTACGCGCAGTTCTTTAAACCCCTCGGGGAACTCAAACGCAATCACGTACCCGTAGATCTTGGCCTCCAGCTCGACCTCGATTTCAAATCGCATGGGCGCATCCGAGCGTCCGCGAGCGAAATCCTTCGGCTTTACCAGGTCGCCTACCCGGTTTGTGCCGCGCGCGATCTTCTGCAAAATCTCCAGCGCTAGCGAAACCGTAGTTTTGCCCGAGCCGTTTTTTCCGATGAGCAGGACGGATGGCTGGCCAGAGACCGGCAACTCAAAGTTCTCCAGGCAGCGGAAATTATGGACGTAGAGCCGACGTATCACAAGAGAATGATACCGCGCATTCCAGGCCGAAACGAGAACGGAAAGGGGACGCACGGTCAAGTCTTTTTCGCGGTACCCTGCAAACAGTCAAGGCACTTCAGCCACGCCAGCCTGGGTAGCCTGGTCGGCAGGTTACATACTCCCACCAGGTTTGGCGGGCGGGTCGGCGGATCTGGAGGGTGGCTCCGCGGATTTAGGCGCCAGGCCGCCAGGCTTGGCGGCTGACTCCGCAGGTTTCGCTGGCGCGTCCGCAGGCTTGGCCGGTTGCTCGGCGGGCTTCAGGCCAGCCTTGGCTAGGATCGCATCCACGTACTCGCCGGTCTCTTGAAGGTCCGGCACGCCGCCGGATTCGTCAACCGTCTTTGGTCCGGCGTTATAGGCGCCCAGAGCCTGCGGCAGATCGCCTTTGTATTTGTCGAGGAGCTGCTTGAGGAAGCGGGCGCCGCCATCGAGATTCTGCCTGGGATCGAACGGGTCCGCTACGCCCAGCTCGGCGGCGGTTTCCGGCATGAGCTGCATCAATCCCTCGGCTCCTTTGGCGGACACGGCGCAAGGCCGGAAGGCGGACTCCTGCCCGATCATGGCGTGGAGCAATTTAGGATCCAGGCTCTGCTGTTTGGCGGCGTCTTCAATCAGCGGGTTGACCACCTTGTCGTCCAGGGGGTCGCAATCCGGCGGCTCGGCCGTTTCGGGCGGCGGTTTTCCATCGAGCGGCATCAGCCACAGCCCGAGGTCCTCGGCTTGTTTGCGAATGGCGGCCCGCTGCACCGCCATGGCCGCACGCTGCAGTTCCGCGGCGGTGGGAGGCGGCTTCGTGTTAACAGCCGCCAGCGACAAACCTCCAGCGCCCGGCGCGTTGGATACGGCTGGCGCATTCGACGTCGCAGCCCGAGTCTGCGCCAGTAGGCTATTCGGAACGCCACTCACAAACATGAGAAGGGCCGAAACGATCCAGCCAAGAAACGCCGGCAGGTGCGCAAACATCCAGCGGAGAATTCGCACCCCCGGCTTCGATGACTGTCTCATCCCGGACTGTCTCATCCTGTACAGTTATCGGCCGAAACCGCGACTCCGAATAGGTGTGCCGGGCAAGGCCAGATGTGACCCGCACGCCCACACGGAAACGCGCGTCGGGGATAGCGTAACCTGTTGAAGGCAAAAACCCTTTACAATAGGTACTTATCTTGCCGAGGTTTTGTGAATGCGAATTCCAGCCGCTCTATGTCTATTCGTTCTGATGTGCTCCGAAGGAGCTTACGCGCAAGCCGTTGCCGGGTTTGGCGCGATTACGGGAAAGGTGCGTGACATATACGGAGATGGCATCCCGGATACAACCGTTACCATCACCAACCGGGCGCTTGGACTGCGGCTGGTTTTGACGACGACCGACGACGGCGTCTTCTACGCGCCCGCGCTGGCGCCGGCCGCCGGCTACGCGGTGAAGGTGACACGCAAAGGGTTTACGGGCTGGGACGCGTCCGACCTGAAGGTGCCGGTAGGCGAGACGGTGAACTTCCACATCACGCTGCAGCAGACCGCGCCGGGGGCGAAACCGCAAACCGGCAATGCGCCGGGGGTAGAGGACACCAAGAACGGCGTCACGGCGGTGATCAGCCGCGATGCGATTGTGGATTTGCCGCTGAGCGCGCGGCGCCTGGAATCGCTGGTGGCGGAGGCGCCGCTGGCGGCGCTGGGCCCAACGCCCGACACCATCGGCTTCCGCGGTAGCCCGTCCTCGGACGTCGCGGTGGTGGATGGGCTGGATGCCAGCGACGGATACTTTCTCAACAAGGCGGACCCGCTGCGTGCGTTTCCAGCCGAGGCGGTGGATAGCGTCCAGGTGATTGCTTCCACGGCGCCGCTCGAGTACAAAGCCACCGGCGGGATTGCCAACGCGGCCACGCGGACCGGTACGGAAGATTTTCACGGCGAGGTGTACGGGTTCTACCGGAATAGCAGTTTTGCTTCGCCGGACCGCTACGATCCGGGTTTCCGGCCCGACGATAAACAGGAGACGGAGGGAGGGAACGTGGGCGGCCAGGCTCTGGAACGGCTGTATTATTTCGTGAGCCTGGAAGCGTCAAGCGGCGACTCGCAAGCCGTCAATCGCATCACCAACCCGCTGATCGCCGATGCCAATAGCATTGCGGTGCTGCCCTCGCGCTGCGGCGCGCCGGCGACATCGGTGCAATGCGCGGCGGCCGAAAAGTTTATCCAGTCGCAGATGAACGTGATCGTGCCCCGCTCCCAGAAGACCTTTACCGGCCTGGCGCGCGCCGACTACCATTGGACCGACCGCAACAGCTTCAGCCTGGTGGCGGACGCGCAGCATTACCGTTCACCCAACGGAGCGGACCAACTGGCCGTCTCGGCCGAAGGCGGCCTGCTGGGCGGCAACGGCAACGTGGGCGAGGAGACGCGCTACGCGGATGCCGGCTGGACGTCGCAACTGGGATCGAATATGGTCAACCAACTGCGCCTCGGGTGGTATAAAGACCGCATCTCGGTGCTGCCCGAAACCCAACAGTTGCCTTCCACCGGCAATCTGGGGCTGACGGTAGCAGGGGTAAGTCTGGGCGCGAACCCAAACGCGCCGGGCATCGTGCCCAGTGAGCAGCGCTATCAGGCCGCGGAGAATTTCACGCTGGCCGTGGGCGCCAACATCCTGCGTCTCGGCGCGGATGGAGTGCGTGGCGAGGACTGGATCCACCAGGTTTACAATCAGGACGGCACGTATACCTACCCCTCGCTCGCGGCCTTCGCGCAAGACTTTAGCTCCAACAAAACCAACGCCAAGGACTACACCCTGTTTACCCAGCAGTTCGGCGACCCGGTGCGCAGCCTGGGATCGAAATCGATCGGGGTTTACGGGCAGGACGATTGGAAGATTTCGCGCCGGCTGCAAGTGGAACTCGGCATGCGCTGGGACAAGGTGAAATTGCCGCAGCCGACCGAATACACCACCAGTTTCTACCAAACCCAATACATTACCTCGCCTAACATGACGCTGCAGCCGCGTTTCGGGCTTTCCTATCTGCTGAACGACCGGACGGTCATTCGCGCCGGCTTCGGCATGTACTATACCCCGTTTCCGATGCAACTGATCGACGCGCTGTTTCTGGGCAATGGACTGTACCAGACCAGCATCAGCGTGAACCCGTATCAGAGCGGTGCGCCGGTGTTTTCCAAAGTGGTCTCGAGCGCCACCACCATCCCCAACGCGACCAGCAACATCGCCTTCGCCAATACCAAGTTTCGCAATGAGAATCAACAGAGCGGAACGTTTGCTATTGACCGCAGTCTGGGCAAAGACACCACCGTCACCATCAGCTACATCTATGGCCGCGGCCTGCACTTGTGGACGGCGGAAGATTTGAATCTGAATCCCTCCACCGTCGACAGAACGTACACCATCGACAACGCCGCCGGCGCCGCCGTCAATTCGGTGATCCTGCCGATGTGGAACAGCAAGACCAGCGCGTTTTACGGCCAGGTGTATGGCATCTTGAACGACGGAGCCTCGTGGTACACCGCCGGGGTGGCGCAATTTCGCAAGCGGATGTGGCACGGGCTGACGCTGGACGGTTCCTACACATGGTCGCAGTTGCTGGATACACAAAGCGGACCACTGATATTCAACAGCGTGCCGCTGAGTACGTACAACGGCGACAACATAACGGACAAGGGCAAATCGAATCTCGACCAGACGCAGCGCGGCGTGGTGGAATTGGTGTGGCAGCCGACTCTCACCCGAAGCACGTCTTCGGCGGCGCGCTTCGTGTTGAATGGCTGGCAATTCTCAGCCATTGCCACGGTGGCGACGGGCTTGCCGGAAACGGCTCTGGTGCAGGTCAATGGCCAGCAGTTCCCCGGCCTCACGATGGTCTATACCAACTCGATGACCGGCACGGGCGGATGGAATCGAATGCCACTGGACCAGGTAAACAGCCTCTCGACGGGCGGCAGCCACCCGGTGAACGCGCGTCTCAGCCGCAGCCTGCCTTTCACGGACCGCTTCCGCGGCGAGCTGATTTTCGAGGCTTTTAACGCGCTCAATTCGCAGTTCAATACCAGCGTGAACAACATTGCGTATGTCGCCCAGTCGGGCGTGTTGAAGCCGGTTCCCGGCGTGGGCGTGGGCAATGCGAGTTGGGGCCCGATGGACGGCACCAATGCGCGCCGGATGCAGGTGGCATTCCGGCTGATGTTCTAAAGAGGAATTCGCCGGGCAGACAATTGAGGCTGTGTGCCCCGGCGGCCGATAACGGGATGGGCGCAGATCGACGTCGTTTCCGCCAGATGTTTGAGAGAATGCGCAGGCCGACGTGGATGATTGCCGGTGCTTTGCGTTCAATACTGTCCACCTAAGTCGTGGCGCGGGCTGTCAAGCCTGCCGAGACGAGAGTCGTCTCGGCTTTTCTTGCGGCGTTGAATGGGCGATCATCATCGGCGCTTGCCACCAAGCGCCCTTGCCCGCTCGCCTTTCGCTCAGAAGCGGCAGCGCCCGATGCACCGTTGGCCGGAACACGTTTTACATCTGAGCTTCTTGGGTTTTGCCGAAACCGAACCAGCTCTCTGGACCGTGACTGGTTGCTGCGGTTGCCAGGTTGCGTGAAATTCCCCAGCACGATACCCACGCGCGGGGGTGAACGTCTGCGCCAATTCCCCCATCCTGCCCTCAACACTTACCATGGGACCCCTCCCAGCCTCGCTGGCTTCAATGACTTACGCTGATTCTGCCGGCGTGGTGTCACAGCATGAAGCACGTCCCGGGCCAACGCTCCCTAGCCGTAGGGGCCGGGCATACCAGGCCGGGCTTCCACAAAGCGCCCGTTGTTTGTCAGGAATCCGAGGCCGCATTTGTCAAATGATCGAATAAAGCCGA
>Ga0187862_10003572_pt1 | contig 15085 bp, 14 predicted proteins | sample June2016WEW_10_1_FD_133003 | JGI IMG/M metagenome (GOLD analysis project Ga0187862, IMG submission 133003) | Peatland microbial communities from SPRUCE experiment site at the Marcell Experimental Forest, Minnesota, USA - June2016WEW_10_150 | ecosystem: Environmental > Terrestrial > Soil >...
GCTCGATGAAGTGGTGGCCGGATTGCCGACATCGGAAGCGATTCAATTGGCCATGCTGCTAAAACGCCTGCCGGAGTGGGGCATCTCGGCCATCGGCGGCATTGAGCACGTCATGCAGGTGGTGATGCGGGTCGCCGACCGCGTCATGGTTCTCGATCACGGCACGATGATCGCGGAAGGCCTGCCGCAAGAGGTCGTGCACCTTCCGGAGGTCATCGAAGCCTATCTCGGGTCCAAGTACAAGGAGATTGTCCTGTGAACGGGCCGCTGCTGCGTCTCGAGGATGTGCGCGCCTGCTACGGTGATCTGCAGGCGCTGTTCGGCGTCACTTTCGAGGTGAACGCGGGAGAAATTGTGACGCTTATCGGGGCCAACGGCGCCGGCAAGACCACCACCCTGCGAGTGATTTCCGGTTTGTTGGCATCGAGAGAGGGCAAGGTGCACTTTGACGGCCAGGACATCTCGAAGCTGCCGCCGCACGAGATCGTGATGCGCGGCGTCAGCCACGTTCCCGAAGGGCGGCAGCTCTTTCCCTTCATGAGCGTGGAAGAAAACCTGGCGCTCGGAGCCTACATTCCGCGGCAGCGCCCCAGGATCAAACAGGCCATTGAAGAGCAGTTCGAATTGTTCCCCCGTTTGAAGGAAAGACGCCAACAACTGGCGGGCACGCTTTCCGGCGGTGAGCAGCAAATGGTGGCCATCGCGCGCGGCCTGATGGCCGCGCCGAAATTGTTGTTGCTCGACGAACCTTCACTCGGGTTGGCTCCCAAGATCGTCGAAGAAGTTTTCGCCAAGGTGCAGCAGATCGGTAAGTCCGGCGTGACCGTGCTCATTGTGGAGCAGAACGTGGTGGACGGGCTGAGCATCTCCGACCGCGGCTACGTGGTGGAAAATGGTGAAGTCACCCTGCGGGGATCTCCGAAAGAACTCTTAGGCAACGAAAAGATCCGGGCGGCATACTTGGGGTTGTGATGTCTCGCGGGTTTAACTATCCGGATTTTCTTGTCTTGCTTGTTCTGGCATTCGCTTCCGCCACCCACTCATAGCCTAGGGCGGCCGAGTAAATTGCCCTATCAAAAAACTGGTCGAGCAACTGCAATAATTCCTGCTTCCCGAAGACCTCTACTGGGCGATCCGGATACGACTCATCAATGATGAACTCCCAGAGATTGTCTTTGGTCAAAATAATTGCCCAGATTACCTGGCTGAGCGGCACACCCTGTGCGGCGCGGCGCGTGCCAATTTCTGTGTAGCGACGCTCGATATCGGCTTCACTCTTGTCCAGCAGCCACTCCCCAAGATGGCAGTAGATTTCGCTTACCCGCTGCTTCAGTTCATCTGGCGGAACCTTGTGGAAGGCCTCGGTATGGGCGGACCGCTGGACCTTGTGCAATAGGCCGGCGGCCAAGGTGTCAGAATGGTCCTCAATGAGACGGACGAACCTGTGGCTAAGCATTAGTGCCGCATCTCTCGCCAACGTTGCTGTTTTCATACTCTCTCCTTCCCCCGGGACGAGGGCGAATCCCAGCTTGCTGATCAGATTATGACTCTACCTTGCGGTGGGTTATGTGATTCTGGTCACGTAATGGCGCCGAGCGGAGTGCGAGCTACTCGCGCGGACGAGAGGGTTCGATTGTCTTGTAGCTGACGTGGCAGTCAATAGCGGGGGTCGGGTTTTCCTCTATATCAAACTAGAAAACCTGATGCTTTGTGTCTTTCACACCGTCGTCATCCGCCGGTGCCCCTCCGCGATGCGCGGCTATCGACTTGGTCCGGGGGGACCAGCACATGATGGAGCTTTGCCAGGTTCGAATTCGAGGCGCGCGCCAACTCCGCGATGGAGGCCTCACTCAACACTTTCACCAGCGCCTCTTGCGCCTCCGCCCAAACTGGGTGGGTCCCGCACCAGTCTTTTCTGCTGCAGTCGGACTCCGGCGGAAGGCACAGATTGAGCTGCGTCGGACCCTCGATGGCTTCCACCACCTCGAGCAGCGAGATGTTCGCCGCTCGCCGAGCCAACTGGAATCCACCGCGCATTCCGCGCTGCGAGCTGACCAACCCGGCCTGAACCAGTTGCTGCAAGACCTTGGACACAAAACTCTCAGGCGCCCCGATGGCGCGCGCCAGATCCGGTCCAGGAACCCTCACCAAAACGGGGATCGTGGCCAGATGAATCGTGGCGCGGACCGCGTAGTCGGTGGCTCGGGTGATCTGCATACAAGCAATCAGAACGAATCGGACCTTATTCATCCGAATTTGTTCCCGCATAGTTGACGCTTTTCGCCGGTTGTTGTCAGTGACGAATCGCACACTGCAATGTGAGGCCTAGAAGTCTTGCGACGCAAGAATGGCGCGTACCGATTGCAGATGTTGGTGAGAGCGGAACCGGGCCGGTCACACAGTTCGCGGATGTGCCATGATCACAGGCTCCTATGACGTAAATCACAGACCGTGTGGTCACGTGGCGGCAGAATTGGAAAACCTCTGCGCCAAGGAGTATGGCCATGGCCTCCACTGCCACCCCAATTAAGCCGGAACTTCTGCGGACACTTCCTTCCGATGCCGCGCGCCAGATTCAATGGCGATTTGCCGACCGCTACGACTTGCAGATGCTTGTGCAGTCGGCACGATCGGTGGCCCGCGGTCCGGTGGCGAGACTGGTGGCCAACGGCGGCCGCAATTCGCATGACTGGACGCCGGCCAAGGCTGAATTACTGGAAGCGTTCGATAAGTCCGGCATCACGGCCGTCTTCATGGAGCCCGAGCAGGGTGGATTTATCGCGGGGCCGAAGAACCTGGCGCTGGCGTTGGTGGCGTTTGAATTGGCATGGGTGGACGGTGGCGCCGCAACCGCCAGCCTGGCGGGATGTCTGGCCTTGTCGCCGATTCACGAGCGGGGCACGCCCGAGCAGCAAGCCAAGTACATGCAACTGGCCGCGCCGCCTCAGCCCGGAGAAGATCGCAAACCCTGGCGGGGAGCATTCTGTTTGACCGAGCCCATCCCTTATGTCGGGGTGGATACCGGCATGCTTAACGGAAAAATCCGCATCGCCGAGTGGAAAGCGGGAGAAGAACCGACGCTGCAGGTGGAAAAACGCGGGCGCTTTATCACCAATATTGCTTTCGCCAATTTTGTAACAGCGGCGGTGGATTCCGGCGACGATCGGATCAAGGGAAGCTGCATGGTGATCCTGGAAGAAGGCGATCCCGGAACATTTGATCGCGGCACTCCGACGCGAAAACTGGTGCATCAGCTCTCTTCGACCGGCGACCCGATTTTCAGCCTGCGCATCCCGGCGAGCCGCATTGTCGGCGGCTACGACGTGAAGGATGGCGTCATCGTGCCGCGCTACAACCACAGCGAGGTCATTGAGGCCGTGTTTCGCCGGACGCGCGTGACGGTAGGTGTGATGACTGCGGCGAAATTGCTGTCTGCGGTCGAGCCGGTCATCCGCTATCAGCGCGGGCGGTTCCGGGGCGCGGAGACGGCGACGCCGGGATCGGTACGCTATGAACTCGGGCTGCAGGCTCGCGAAGACGCCCTGCACCGGTTGGTAGACGTTTGGGCGACTGGCGAGGCCAGCGCCGCGCTTGGATTTGCGGCGGCGCGGGCCTTTGATGAACTCGATCCGCTGGAACGGGAAGCTGACAAACTGCTGGCGGCGAGGGGAGTCACGAGCGCCAAAGCGCGCGCCAAGCTGCAACGCGAAGCGTCGGAACGGGCGGCGGATATTCTCCGCTTGCCTGCCGGATTGCCAGCCAACGACGCCAAGCGAGCGCAATTGGAATCGGATCCGCTACTGCGTTTCGTTCTTTTGGATTCGCTGGCCGACGTCCTTTGTCCCGCCACCAAACTGTGGAACACGGGTTGGGGCGCGCAGATGATGCGCGAAGCGGTCAGCCTGATGGGCGGGTACGGCATCACGGAAGACTGCCCGGGCTTCCTGGGTAATAAGTGGATGGATGCGCAACTGGAAGCAACCTACGAGGGGCCCGAAGCGGTGCAACGGCGGCAACTCTCGATCACCATGACTAACCCGCTCTTCCTCGCGCAGTTCAAGGCGTGGATCAACGAGATGCGGGGGATCGCGAGCGAGCGCCCGGGCACCGGCGCCTGCGCGCTGGCGACGGCCATGGGAATGTGGCTGTGGGCGCTCGAGCGCTTGCAGCACTCGACCGATGCCGACGGCGGGCGTCTCTATCAGAGCGCGCGTCAAGGCGTGACGTTCCCGCTGGCCGACGCGCTCTGCTGGTTGCTCGCGGCGCGCTGCCAGATTCTCGATGCAATTGAACTGGAGCGGCGCGGAACCGACGATCCCGCCGTCGCCGAGGGGCTAGCTGGCCTGGTGAATTTTATGACCGACCTGTGCCACGTGCAGTCGGCGCGGGCCAGCGGAGAAGTGGCGCGCATCTGCGCGGAGCTAGTCTTCGGATACAACCGGCACCCCGCGTGGGACGACGCGGGATACCGGGGCTGCTATCAACAGGACGAGTTGGATTCTCTTGAAGGCATCATTCCGGGCATTGGTTCCTACGGCCTCGATGTTATCGGAAGCGATGGCTCGCATCCGAGAAAGGCCGGCCCCTGCGCAAAGTGCAATGGCGCCGACCAGTTTCTTTCATTGCAAACGAAGCTCTCCACCTGCCTGACGGGTTGTCGGCTATCGAAGGATCGGGCTGCCGAGGCGATTTCGAAGCTCATGATTCCCGAGGCGCTGGACTACCCGGCATGAGCGCCGCTTCACACGAACCGTCCGCTGCTGTCGATCTGCAAAAGGTCGAACGTCAGGAGATCGAGCGGCCGCAGATGACGGTCGACATCGCCTGCGTGGGCTTTGGTCCGGCGATGGGCGGCTTCCTGACCACGTTGAGCCGCAGCTTGCTGAATCCGGATGGCTCGGTGCGGCTGGAAAGTGCGACGTCCCCCGGCTTGCCTCTACAGGTTATCTGCTACGAGCGTGCCGACGGGCTGGGTTTTGGAGTCTCAGGCGCGGTTACTCGAGCGCGTGGAATACGCGGCAGTTTCCCCGGCGTCGATCTTACCGAGATTCCGATGGCGGCGGCCGTGAAGAAGGAGAAGCTGGTTTATCTGCTCGATCCGACACGCGCGAGCCGCCGGGCGAGTGTCCGACCTCTCACGTTCAAAGCTGCCGACCACGTGCTTCGCTCGCTCGGGTTCATCTTCGGACTGAAGCATGAGGCGTTCGAACTTCCCTTCACCCCTCCCTTCATGCAGAAACACGACGGCCTTGTGCTTTCGCTTGGCCAGTTCAACCAGTGGGTCAGCGATCAAGTCGCAGCGTCGGGCATGGTGCAGATCTGGCCGGGCATGCCGGTCGCCGAACCTCTGATTGAAGGAGACGCCGTTGCGGGTGTGCGGCTTGCCGATCAGGGGACCGATCTTCAAGGCCATCCAGAAGCAGGTTTCGCGCCGGGCATGGACCTGCGCGCTGCGCTGACGGTGGTGGGCGACGGTCCGGTCGGAGCGGTTGGCCGCAAGATTGATGCCCAACTCGGAATTCCGAGAGGGCACGAGTCCCGCGAATGGGCGCTCGGCATGAAGATGGTGATCGAACTCCGCGAAGATAGTGGACTGGAGCCCGGCACGGTCTGGCACACGATTGGATTCCCGGAGCCGGAAATCTTCGGCTTTCTCTACGTTCATCCCGATCGGCTGGCTTCGGTGGGCATCTTTGTTCCGTCATGGTTCCGCAGTCCGGTACGCACGGCCTATCGCTACCTGCAGCACTTCATGCTTCATCCTTATCTATGGCGATATCTCGAGGGTGGAACGCTGAAGTCGTGGGGAGCGAAGTCGCTGCAGGAATCGGGCCGCCACGGCGAGCCATTTCTCGCGGGCAACGGCTATGCCCGAATCGGCGAAGGGTCGGGAAGCACGAACGTGCTGGCCGGATCTGGCGTGGATGAAGCCTGGATCACCGGCGTGCAACTGGCGGAAGCGGTCATCGAATTGGCCGGGCAAAAGCGGGCTTTTAGCCGGGAAAACCTTGAAGCTACCTACGTGCGCCGCCGCCGCGAGAGTTGGGTCGATCACGAATCGAAGATCGCGGCCGATTCGCGCAATGGATTCCAACAAGGCGTCGTCACGGGAATGATCTTTATGGCCGTTGCCGGCTTGACCGGCGGCCGGGTTACGCCAGCCCTGCGTCGCACGCCCAGACCGCTGCGTTCGCTTGAGGAAGCTTACGGATCGCGGATTTCGCCAGCCGAACTGAAGCAGATGCAGGAGGAATGTGCCGCCAAAGGCACTTCACTGCACGACCGGATCATGGACCGTTGTGGTTGGCCGCAGATTCCCATGGATGGCAAGCTGCTCATCTCGCATCAAGACGCTCTGCTGATGGGCGGAGGTGTGCAGGCGGCGCAAGGCTATCGAAATCATGTGAGTTTTCGTCGTCCGGAACTCTGCCGTGCCTGTGAAACCAAGTTGTGCGTGGAGATGTGCTCGGGACAGGCGATTACGCGCGGCGAAGACGAAGTGCCTGCCTTCGATCGCGAGAAGTGTGTTTACTGCGGCGCGTGCTTGTGGAATTGCGCGGCTGATGGCGACGGTGCGCAGGGGAATATCGAATTCGAGGCGGGCGCGGGAGGATTGCACTCGGCGCTGAATTGATGGACTACGAACTCATGGACTACTTGACAGGACTCGAATGACAAACGGATATCACATTGTTGTGTGCGGCAGCGTTGTGCCCGACCCGCTGCAAACTCTGGAACCGATCCAGACCGCGACCGGACCCGCGCTCAAAAACGAGATGATGCTTCCCGCCGTGCTCGATCCCTGGGCGGCTCATGCTTTGTATGAAGCGGCCAACTTGGCGTCGAAGGTTGCGGGCAGCAAGGTCTGGCTGGTGAGCGTGGGACCAAAAGCAAAGCTCCAGCAAGTAATGATGACGATTGCCCAGAGAGTGAGCTTTGAACTGGTTGCGGTCGATTCCAGCGCCAGCGGCTTTGCCGACGCGCATTCGACGGCGGCGCTTCTCGCGGAAACAATTCAGGGTATCGCCGGGCTTGATCGCGAGCGCTTGCTTGTGTTCGGCGGCTGGGAATCGGCTTCGCGCGGCGCTGGCGCCACCATGCAGTTGGTGGGCGAGCGGCTTGAGATTCTCGACCAGTTCCAAGGCGTCGATCAGATCAGGATTCCAGTCGACGCTGAAGCGGATGGTTCGTTCGAGGTTCTGGAGCGGATCGAGGGTGGCCGTCATCAGGTTTCACTCTGTCTAGGGCCCCCAGCTTTGTTCGGGTGGGCGACCGGCAATCTACCGGAGCCGCGCAACAATCCGCAGGTTGGCATGGCGAACATGCGTACGGTAATGCCCGCGCTGCAGCGGGCGAAGTCCGTGCCGCTGGGAGCGGGCGGATTGCACTTTCTGAGCGCACGTCCGCCGCAACAACAGCGTCAGACTCGCGTGGTTAAAGACCTGTCGTCCGAGCAGATCGCGCAAGAGATTGCGGAATGGATTGGCAAATAGTCGACGAGTACCGGAGACGAAGACTCTGATGTCACAAAGCATCCTATTCCTGGCTCACGTTTCGGAAGCTGGCGACAGCCTTCCCAAAGTGTCGTATGAGGTTTTGGGCGCTGCTTTGAAGCTGACCAAGCAGTTCGGCGCCCGCTTGACCATTGGTTTGATCGGGGCGGACGTGGCGGCAGCGGCGGAAACGGTTGCGGCGGCCGGAGCCGATCGGATTCTTGCGGTTACAGGGCCGGACTTCTCGACCGCCCGCTACGCGAGCGATGCAGCGGCGGCGGAAGCAATCTGCCGGTCAGCCGGAGCCGATCTGATTCTCGCGCCCGCAACTTCACGGTTCATGCGCATTCTGCCGGCAGTGGCACATCGTCTGAACGGATGTGTGGACACGCATGTGACTTCGCTCGAAGCCGCAGTCGTCCCTGGCGAACTGCAGGCTACGCGCTGGTACTATCGCCAGCGCATCGAAGGAGTCATTCGACGCGATGCGCGGCCGTGGATCGTATTGCTCGAGTCCGGCTGCGAAGCGGCCTGGGTTAACCACGCCAAGACTAATGGGTCGGCTGGTGAGGTGAAGATTGAAGTGATTCCGGTGACACTCCCGACCGCAGCCACAAGAACGATCGTCACCGGCGTCTGCGCTCCGAAAAGCGACGCGCAAACGATCCGGCCCGACGCCAACTTGCTCTTTGTCGCGGGCGCGGGCTGGACCAAGAAGCAGGCCGACGGAAAGCCTCATGTCGATCAAGCGGAAACGCTGATTCTCGACTTTCTTCGTGCCTCGGGCGCATCACTCGGCGGCAGCAAATCGCTGGTCGATCAAACGGGAGAGAGTCAGACGGTGCTCGGCTTCATGACCCACCTGAATCAGGTGGGCCAGACCGGATCGACGCCACGTCATCCCAAGGGTCTCTCCACGTGTTGCCATGGCGAGGAGCCTCACGTCGTCGGCTGGCGGTTCATCAATGAGCGCCGTGCGGTGAATCTGGACCCGAACTGCGGATGGGCGCGAGGAAAAGCAGATGTGCTTTACGTAGCCGACGCGTTCGAAGTGCTGGCGAAATTGAACGCTCTCCTCGCCCAGAGAAGCCGAACCAGCGCCGAGGTAGTGGCTCAGGGGATCTGACCCAATCGGCTCTCAAGATCTGGTCCGCCGCTTTGCTGGGGAACCATTGCCTAACGCCTGGCGCAGATCGGCAATCAGGTCTTCTGTGTCTTCGATTCCCACCGAGTAACGGATGAGGGCCTCCGGGATGCCGCTCGCCGCGCGCTCCTCCTTAGTGGACTCGACGTGGCTGGTGGTGGAGGGTGGACCAGCGACCGTCTCGACGGCACCCAGGTTCGCAGCTAAATGTGCGTAACGCAGACGCGGCAGAAAAGATTTCACTGCATCGAAACCGCCTTTGATGGCAAAGCTGAGCACGCCTCCAAAACCGTGCATCTGCCGGCGAGCAGTTTCGTGATGTTCATGGGACTCCAGCCCGGGATAAAAAACCCTGATCACCTGAGGCTGCGATTCCAGGAACCGCGCAATCTTAAGTGCGCTCTCGTTCTGCCGAGCGATCCGAAGATGAAGAGTTTTCATTCCCCGAAGCAACAGATAGGCGGACATGGGATCGAGGCAGGCGCCGGTGATCTCACGAAAATGATAAATCCGAGCAACGAGATCGGCGGCGCCGCACACCACACCGCCGAGCGCATCCGCGTGCCCGCCGAGATATTTGGTTGCACTGTGAATGACTAGATCGGCGCCGAGTTTCACGGGTTGTTGATTGATGGGCGTGGCCAGTGTGTTGTCCACAATTACCACGGCACCGTGACGATGGGCCACGGTAGCCAGGCGGGCGAGATCGACAACTTTGACCGTTGGATTCGTCGGACTTTCCAGGTACACGGCCTTGCAACCCTGGCCAATTGCGGCTTCGATTGCCTGGTGATCGTTCGTGTCACAGAGCGACACCTTGATACCGAATCGAGGCAGGAATTCGATAAACAGCTTATTTGTGCCCCCGTAGGTGTCGTTAATGGAAACGATACGATCATCCGGAGACAGTAGCGCAAAAAGCGTGTTGCTGATCGCACCCATGCCGCTCGAAAAACTGGTGGCGGCTTCAGCCGTCTCCAGATTTCTTACCTTTTCTTCGAAAGCGGCTACGGTGGGATTTGTGTTCCGGCTATAGATATGGCCGTGTGTCTTTCCTTGGGCCACCCGGAGCCACTCGTCCACATCGTCGTAGCCAAAGGAGACGCTGAGGGCCACGGGGATTTGTGTCGCGCGTTCCCAATATTTGCCCTGCTCACCGGCCCACACTCCCCGGGTTCCAAGACCGGCGGCATCTTTCTTGTTTTCGCTGCGTCGCTGCACAGAAGAGTGCCTCCTTAGTTGTTGGCCAGTCTAGCAGGCTATGAAGGGCGGGCTCCGGTTCGGGAAGGTAGCTTGGGGGAGTTGCCTCACAACTTCCCCGTCTTGGGCGACACTTTGTAACTTCGCCCAGCGGCCTACGAGAGCCGCTTTTGTCCTATCCGGGTGGCTGCGAGCAACGGGGAAAAGAAAAAGCTTGACATGTGCAGTAGTGTTATAGTTAACTATAACAGTAACAATGAGCAGTGGTAATTAGAGCTGATTGCTCGCAATTGAGTACGCCAGCGAATGACCCTGGCCCGGGAGCACAGAAGAAATGAACTCTCAAGGAGAATGAAACATGAAATCCCTTCGTTTTATGCTGTTCGTTGGTCTGATGTCGCTCTGCACCTTGGCTTTTGCGCAGTCTGACGCGCAAAAGTCCGTGGCTCCTGTGCCGTCCGAGGCGCAGAAGTCGTTCGCAACCATGAAAAGCCTGGCGGGAGAGTGGGAAGGCCCCGTTACCGTCCCGGAGATGCCGGAGATGTCGGGCGGCAAGCCGATGCACCTCTCGCTGCGCGTGACCTCGCGGGGAAACGTCCTCGTGCACGAGATGCAGGAAGCGGGAACGCCGTTGGACGCGACTAAATACGACCATCCGGTCACGATGCTTTACGTGGACGCAGACCAGCTCACACTGGTTCACTATTGCGACGCGGGGAACCGGCCGCGCATGACCGGCAAGATGTCGCCCGACGGCAAGACCGTCGAGTTCGAGTTGAAGGACATCAGCGGGAGCACGGAGTACCACATGCACCATTCGGTGTTCACCATCATCGACGCCAACCATCACACCGAGGATTGGACATTCATGATGCAGGACAAGCCGATCCACGCGCACTTCGATCTGCACAAGACGAACTGAGGCGCGCGGTATCTCTGGTAAGGTCTGCTAAAGGCTATTTTGGAACCCATGATGGACCGTGAGTGGAACGACAGTCAGCCGATTTATCGCCAGCTTCGCGACCGCGTCGTCGCCATGATACTCGACGGCGTGCTCAAGGAAGGCGATCCGCTGCCCTCAGTGCGCAACGTTGCGGCCGAATACCGGGTCAATCCGCTCACCGTCCTGAAGGGCTATCAACAATTGGTCGACGAGCAACTGGTCGAGAGCAAGCGAGGTCGCGGCATGTTCATCAACGCCGGCGCGCGCAGTCTGCTGCTGCAGGGCGAACGCCAGAAATTTCTCGCGGAAGAATGGCCCAGGGTCCACGCCACCATTCGGCGGCTGGGCCTGAAAGCGGAAGAATTGCTGAATGGCGATGGCGCCACAGCCCGGCGGTCGCCGTCGGAGGATGCAGAGAAGGAGCCGAAGTCATGACTGTCCCAGCTCGGACAATCATAGAAGCACGCGGTCTGCGCAAGGCCTTCGGCCCGACCATCGCGCTCGACGGCCTCGATCTGCAAGTTGAGGAGGGCCGCATCCTCGGACTTATCGGTCCCAACGGGGCGGGCAAGAGCACGGCGCTCAACGCGATTCTCGGCCTCACCCCGTATCAGGGAGAACTGAGAGTGCTGGGACGCGATCCCTGGATCGAACGCGATCAGCTCATGCGCGATGTCTCGTTCATTTCCGATGTTGCGGTCCTGCCACGGTGGATCAAGGTTTCGCAGGTGCTCGACTACGTCGCCGGCGTGCATCCGCGATTCGATCGCGCGAAGGCGGAAGGGTTTCTCGCCAAGACTACCATCAGGCACGGCAACAAGGTTCGGGAATTGTCGAAGGGCATGGTGGTCCAGCTGCACCTCGCTCTGGTCATGGCCATTGACGCGAAATTACTGGTGCTGGACGAGCCGACCCTTGGCCTGGACATCCTGTATCGGAAGCAGTTCTACGATTGCCTGCTGAACGATTACTTCGATCGCAGCCGCACCATCGTCGTGACCACACATCAGGTGGAAGAGATCCAGGACGTGCTCACCGATGTCATGTTCATCAACCGCGGGCGCATCGTATTCGCGTGCAGCATGGAAGAAGTCGAGTCGCGCTATCTGGAAGTGATGGTGCATCCCGAGCAGGTCGCCGCCGCACGGGCGCTCAAGCCGATTCACGAGCGCCAGGTGCTCGGGCGGAGCATTTTACTTTTCGATCTGATGACACTCGATAAGGTTGACCGTCAGCAACTCGCCGCGTTTGGCGACGTGCGCACGCCCAGCATCGTCGACTTGTTCGTTGCCGTGATGGGCAATCAGGCCAGCCAGGCACAAGGAGGAGCTAGATGAGTACTCAATCCAACGCCATGCCCGAGTCGTTTGAAGCGCAGGTAATCGCGCCCGCGGTCATCCCGGCAACCCGGCGCATGTACTGGTCGGTGCGACGCGAATTGTGGGAGAACCGTTCGATCTATGTCGCGCCGCTGGCGGTCGCGGGCGTCATCCTATTTGGCTTCTTAATCAGCACGATTGGTCTGCCGCACAAAATGCGTGCCGCGCTGGCGCTCGACCCGGAGAAGCAGCATGCAGCGATCGCCATGCCGTATGACTTCGCAGCGGCTCTGCTCATGGCGACCGCCATTCTCGTGAGTGTGTTCTATTGTCTTGACGCGCTGCACGGCGAGCGCCGCGATCGCAGCATACTGTTCTGGAAGTCGCTGCCGGTTTCCGATCTCACCACGGTGCTCTCGAAGGCAAGCATTCCGCTCATCATTCTGCCACTGCTCACGTTCGTGATTACGGTTTCCACGCAGCTGATCATGGCGCTGCTGGGCAGCGCAGTCCTCGCAGCCAGTGGTCTGAGCGCTTCGGCGTTATGGACACGGTTGTCGTTTTTGCAGATGTCGTTGCTGCTGCTCTACCACCTTCTGACATCCCATGCGCTCTGGCCTGCGCCAGTCTATTGCTGGCTGCTGCTGGTGTCCGGCTGGGCGCGGCGCGCGGCGTTTCTGTGGGCTGCCTTACCGCTGCTTGCGATCGCAGGCGTGGAGAAGATGGTGTTCCACACTTCGCGTTTCGCCCGCCTGGTGGGCTCCCACATCATCGGCGACGCACCCGCTGCCGCGTTCACAGGGCCCGATATGTTGCCGACGGGTCCGATGACACATATCACTCCGGGTGAGTTCCTGAGCAGCCCGGGTCTGTGGATCGGCCTGGCAATCGCTGCGGCATTCCTCGCCGCCGCGGTACGGCTGCGCCGCTATCGGGAGCCGATCTGATCCGCTTGACAGGATTGAATTCCGTTTTTCGCGTGGGGAGAAAACGAAAATGAACACACCTGTAATGATGGAACGGATTGCAGAAGCGTCGCCGCGTCCCCGGGCCAGGATTACCGGTGTCGTTTATTTGCTTTACTTTCTGACGGCAGTCTTAGGCGAACTCTTCCTCAGAGGGCTTGTTGTATCTGGCGACGCCGCGGCTACAGCAACCAACATCTTGGCGCACGAGTCTTTATTTCGGTTGGGTTTCGCAACCGGCCTAATCTCGACCGCGTGCTATATCGCTTTGACGGCTCTCTTCTATGACTTGTTCAAGCCTGTGAACAGAAGCCTCTCTTTACTCGCGGCGTTCTTCAGCCTCGTGGGATGCGCCATTCTGGCCTTCGGTAGCGCCTTTCAGCTCGCCCCCTTGGTCGTCCTGGGAGGCGGCCAGTACTTGAGCGTATTTAAGGTGGAACAGTTGCGGGCGCTGGCGCTGATGTTTCTCGAACTGAATGCTCAGGCCGGCAACATCTGCGTGGTTTTTTTCGGACTCTATTGCCTCCTGATCGGGTACCTGATTTTCAGGTCGACCTTCCTGCCTCGAATTCTGGGCGTGCTGATGGCGTTTGCGGGTTTGGGTTGGCTGACCTTTCTGTCGCCGCCGTTCGCAACCCATCTGTCTCCCTACGTTCTGGTCCTCGGTTTCCTCGCGGAACTAGCGCTGATGTTATGGCTTCTCGTGATGGGTGTGAACGTTCAACGCTGGAAGGAGCAGGCAAGCGCGGCCTGAAGGCCGCGGTCTATCGCCGCAGCGGTGCGGCTACGGCGCTATCGTGAACGGATTTGATTCGCACGGGAGGAAAGAGTATGAGCGCAGCGGTAATGATGAAACGGATGGCAGAAGCGTCACCGCGTTTCAAGGCCAGGATGGCCGGCCTCCTTTATTTTTTCAGCGTACTGACGGCATCATTCACCGAGCTCTTCGTTCGCGGCAGGTTGAATATCGCAGGCGGCCTCATCGCAGTCTCGATCATGATCGTTGTGACGCTGCTCTTCTGTGACCTCTTAAGGCCGACTCCCCGGCATTAATCTGGCGAGCTTCCCAGAAGCCCGTTTCTTGCCAATCAATAGACGTTGATAGTTCGGTGGCCACAGGCGAGTTGCTCGGTACTAATTCGAGGGGCGAACGATAACTTCCTGCTTACCTGTGACTCGGGCAGATCGACGGATGACGCCGTTATTGATGTGTCTTTCGGCGGGCAGAAAATACGGACCTCACAAAGACAAATCTTAGCTGACGGCTTCCGGGGGAACTTTCAAGCCATGGGGCATCCCCCTCCTCGGAAATTTCCGAATCCGAGAATTATTTCGGGTAATCCAAGACCCTATACGTCGAATCCCCTATGGATTTCTTCTCGCAAAAGTGCTAGAAACACGCGCACTGGTTGAGAGGTAACTCAACATGGCAGACAAGGCAGACTCCAAGATAAGCGAAGACACGCCGAAAGCTGTCTCTCGGCGCAACTTCATTAAAGGGGTCATCACCAGTGGCGTGGCTGTCTCCTCCGCAGGTTATTTGTTTCGCGCCTCAACCCTACTGCACAGCCAGCAGTTGATTACTGGCGTAGGCGAGCGACTGATTACGCTCAACGTCAACGGCCAGCAACGTCGCGTCGATGTGATGAAGCAAGAAACGTTGGCTTCAACGCTCCGTTACAAGCTGGGTCTTACCGGCACCAAACTCGGATGCGACCGCGCCGAATGTGGCTCTTGCACTGTTCTCATCGACGATATCCCACTCTATTCCTGTTCGGTGCTCACCCACACCGTGCGTGGCCGGAAAGTTCTGACCATCGAAGGCCTCGCTAAACCAGATGGAACCTTGCATCCGGTGCAGCAGGGCGTGATCGACGAACAGGGCTTCCAGTGCGCGTTCTGCATGTCCGGCTTCATTATGACGACTGTAGGATATCTCAAAACCAATCCCAATCCCACCCGGCAGGAGTTGGCGCAGGGCATCTCGGGATGCTTGTGCCGATGCCAGGACTACGACAAGA
>Ga0187862_10003578_pt1 | contig 15073 bp, 8 predicted proteins | sample June2016WEW_10_1_FD_133003 | JGI IMG/M metagenome (GOLD analysis project Ga0187862, IMG submission 133003) | Peatland microbial communities from SPRUCE experiment site at the Marcell Experimental Forest, Minnesota, USA - June2016WEW_10_150 | ecosystem: Environmental > Terrestrial > Soil >...
CACGTATTTGTCGCCCACCGGAGTGCGCAGCATGCGAATGCCATCGCGCGCCAGGGCTTTCTCCAGACCCAGGTTCGACATCACGGTGGCCACCACGGTGTCGCCGGGCAGGTGACCGGCGGCTTTCATGGCGCGCGCCGCCATCAGCAGCACGGCGTCTCCATCGACGATTCTGCCCGATCGCGCGACGAAGATGGCGCGGTCGGCGTCGCCATCGAAGGCCACGCCGAATTCGGACTTCGAATCCAGCACCGTCCGGCTCAGCCCGTCCACGTGCAGTGCACCGCAGTTCAAATTGATGTTGCGGCCATTGGGCGCGCAGCCGATCTCGACCAGATCGGCGCCCAGGCCGCTGAACAGCTCGGGCGCCAGTTGCCAGGCCGCCCCGTTCCCGCAATCGATGGCCAGCTTGACGCCATCCAGGCGCACCGAAATGGAGCAAAGCAGGAACTGCAAATACTCGCGGTCAAGCCCTTCATCGGCCGTCAGCGCAGCCTCCCGCGGCTCGACCGGGTGTTCGCGGAGGGCGAGAATCTCCTGCTCGATCGCGTGCTCTTCCGCGTCCGGCAGTTTGAAACCGCTGTGGCCGAATACCTTGAGGCCGTTGTCCTGGTATGGATTGTGGGACGCCGAAATCATCACTCCAGCGGCGAACGGGCCGGTGCGCGTCAGGTAGGCCACACCCGGCGTGGTGATGACGCCGGCGTAGCGCACTTTGACGCCGCGGCTGGCCAGGCCGGCGGCGACGGTGGCGGCAATCCACGCGCCCGATTCGCGCGTGTCGGCGCCGATCAGAACCTCGGGATTCACATGCGTGCGCGCCGCGTCGTCGCCCAGGGCCACGCCAAAGGCGTAGACCGTGCGTCTATCCAGCGGGTACCTGCCGGCCTCACCGCGAATGCCATCGGTTCCAAAAAGCTGTTTCGCCACCGAAGTTCCAAGTCTCCTATTCTTTATCTTTCGTCATGGTCACCGTCACGGTCACAGTGGGCGTCGAGCGGAAGCGCACGAACGGATCGCTGGCAAATGCATTCACCTGGAAACGTCCGGTCGTCGTCAGCGAGGAAACATCCAACCGATCGGTGAGGACTGAATTGACGGCCGCCACGTGGCTCTGCGGGCCCAGAATCGCCAGTTGCGCCGGCTCGGCCGTGGCGCTGGCCACGCGGTAATGGCCGTGGAACTCGCCTTGGAACCGCACCACCACCGGAACGCTGCGCTCCAGGCGCTGTTCGAATGCGAGCCGGATTTGCGACGGGATGGCGCGCAGGATGTGGACGCCGCGCGAGAGCCGGACGTTGGCGGCGTCAATCGGAAAGGTGCGCTCACCGGGCGCGGCGTTGCTCATGTCCAGGATGGCCGCCGGATGCTGGCCACCGTCGCCCAGGCCGCGCAGTTCGCCGGAGGGGCCGCGCAGTTCGAGCACGATTTGCGTCACCGGTTCCGCGCTCAGCTCCAGGCCGTCCGGCAGGTTTTTGTACTCCACGTGCGCGGTGGCGAAGGTGGAGAGCTCCGGCTCGCTTGCCACCACCGCCCAAATCAGCACGGCGATCGAGAGCGCCAGAACTTTCCACCAGAAATTGTGGCTGACCAGCCGGGCCACCCACTGGAGCGTCTTCATAAGCGGCCTGCGCCTTCCTGCGAGGGCCCCGCCGGCGGCGGCGAATCGTTCTTGAAGGCCAGTGTAAGGTCCGCCGCGGATTCGTCGATCTGCGCCGGCGAGGGCCGCTCGACGCCGAAATGGCGGTGAATCCGTTCCAGCACCTCCGGCACCGTCAGGCCCTGCGTCAACTCGCCAAACGCCGCCACCGAAATGCGGCCGGTCTCCTCGGAAACCACCAGCGACAGGCAGTCGGTTTCCTCGGTGATGCCGATGGCGGCGCGGTGGCGCGTGCCCAGCTTGCGCGACAAGCCGGGATTGATGGTGAGCGGCAGAAAGCAGGCTGCCGCGGCGATGAGGTCCTTCTGGATAATCGCCGCGCCATCGTGCAGCGGCAGGCCCGGCTGAAAGATGCTCAGCAGCAGATCGCGCGAGACCTGCGCCTCCAGCCGCACCCCGCTTTCGATGAACGTGCGCAGGCCAATGTCCCGCTCGAGTACGATCAGCGCGCCGGTCTTCTTTGCGGCAAGTTGTTCCACCGCCATCAGAATCTCGTTGGCCGCTTCGGGCGCGTGGAACACCCCGGCGAGGCCCAACAACCGCCTGCGGCCGAGGCTCGCCAGGGTGCGCCGGATCTCGGACTGAAAGAGCACGATCACCGCCAGGCCAATGTACGGAACAATCAGCGACAGCACCGAATGCAGCGCCTCGAGATCCGCCCACACCGCCGCCACATAGAGGCAGACAATCACCGCGATCCCCAGCAGAATAGCGCCGGCGCGCGTGCCACGCACCACCATCAGGCACTGGTAGACCAGGAACGCCACCACCACGATATCGATGGCGCCGGTCGCATCCAGGACGGGCAGCGACGGCAAGTGTCGAAATAATTGCATGGATCGGCGATCGGGACCGCTAACTCCCGAATCTTCATCTTAGCTTAGGGATAGCCGAATCAGCGGAAACCCATGGGCCGACTGGTGCTTCCAGGGGCCGACCGCGCAACCCGGTGGGTTCCGGCGGTTGCGGCAAACGGACTATACAGTGGATTGCGGCAACGGCCGATAGAACAAACAGCTACCGAGATCTGGCCCTTCGGTCCAGCGCGCAAATGGAAGGAGAACATTGTCTGTTGGAAGTCCGGCATTTAATTGACGATCTGCGGTCTTCGCTAGAGCACATTACTGCCGAGGACAGGTTGCTAGGGATCATCACCGACCGGCTGACATCTCTGAGGCAGTTATTCCCGTCGCACCGATCCCTTTTTGCTCCAAGCGATATCGAGTTCCTGAAGAACCTGGCGGCGGTCTCGGACCATCTGCGGGCATTCATCGGGCTGAGAGAGGAACTATCCGATGTGGGCTCCCTTAAGGAGTATACGGACATAATGGGCCGCCTGGCTTACGCCAAGAGCGCGCTTGCCTGTTCCCCGGTGGCGAGAAGGGTTGCGAAGGAGATGAGAGAACTAAACGAACGGCTGCCAGTCATTCGGGAGCAAGACCAAGCCAACCGGCGGTTCCGGCTCAGGGCCCGGATCCTCGATTTGCAGCAGAACCCCCGCCGCTGTCCGCGCAATCACCCAATGGTGATCAGAGGGGGACAGCGTGGCCACTTCTGGGGATGCAGCCGATACCCGTTTTGTTACGAAACGGCGCAACTTTCTTCCGAACAGAATGATCTCTTGACCTCCTAAATGAGGGTGGCCAAATTCGCTAGCCCGCGCGCTGGCGACCGAACGCCCTCCGGCTACAATGAATCATGCCTTTTGCTTCGATCCCGGCGGCGCTCGAGGACGTGCGCGCCGGGCGGTTAGTGGTGGTGGTGGACGACGAGGACCGCGAGAACGAGGGCGACCTCACCATCGCCGCCGAAAAGGTCACTCCGGAGCTCATCAACTTCATGGCCACGCATGGCCGCGGCCTGGTCTGCCTGGCCCTCACCGGCGAGCGCTGCGACCAACTGCGGCTGCCGTTGATGAGTCCGCTCAACACCTCCAACTTCGGCACCGCGTTTTGTGAATCGATCGACGCTCGCGAGGGCGTCACCACCGGCATCTCCGCCGCCGACCGCACCTGCACCATTCTCAAGGCGATCGACCCGGCGTGCCGTCCGGGCGACCTGGCGCGCCCCGGCCACATTTTCCCGCTGCGCGCGCGCGAGGGCGGCGTGCTGGTGCGCGCCGGCCAGACCGAAGCTTCAGTGGATCTGGCGCGCATGGCCGGCCTCTCGCCCGCCGGTGTGATCTGCGAAATCATGAACCCGGACGGCACCATGGCGCGCGTTCCGCAGCTCAAGGAATTCTGCATCGCACACGGGCTCAAGATGATTTCGGTGGCCGAGCTCATCCGCCACCGCATGCGCACCGAGCGCTTCCTGCGGCGCGTGGCGGAGGGCTCCCTCGAAACCGAATTCGGCGCGTTTCGCACGGTCGCCTACGCCAGCGATCTTAGTGCCGAGTATCACTTGGCGCTGGTGCGCGGCGAAGTCATCGGCCGGGAAGGCGTGCTGGTGCGCATGCACGCGCGCTGCGTCTATGGCGACGTCTTCGGTTCCACCGCCTGCGATTGCGGCCGCCTGGTGCGCTGCTCGCTCCAGGCCATCGCCCTCGAAGGCCACGGCGTGCTGGTCTATCTGCACGAAACCGGGCCGGGCTTCCGCACCGAGGATTCGCCCGATGGCCGGGCGCGCATGTTGTCGCATACCCGCGAGTTTATGCACTACCAGGGCGAAGCCGGCCAGCGGCAGCTTCAGCACGAGCACGGCATCGGCGCGCAGATTCTTTCCGATCTCGGCCTCCACACCATTCGCCTGCTGACCAATCACCCGCGCAAGATTGTCGCGCTGGAAGGCTTCGGCATCGAGGTCGCCGACCAGGTGCCGATCGGGCATTGATGCGTCCGGTGTTTGCCCCGCGCCGCACTCCCGGTTAATAATCGTTGAGCCTTCGCGTCCACACTGTTATGAAGGCTTTAATCGCATCCACCGCGGCCCTTGCGGCCCTTTTCTCCGGCGTGCTGTCTGCCGCCGATCCACAACTCCTCAACCTGGTGATGCCGGACGTCAAGGTGATGGCCGACATCAACGTGGAGCAGGCCAAGACTTCGCCCTTCGGCCAGTTCGTGCTGGCGCAGGTCCAGCCGCAACAGCTCATGCAGATTGCCGCGCTCACCGGCTTTGACCCGAGCAAGGACGTCAATGAGCTGCTGGTCGCCGGCAATGGCGCGGCGCAACACTCCGGCCTGGCGCTGGCGCTCGGCAACTTCAACGTGACCGCCATTAGCGCCCTCATCGCGACGCAAAAAGTGGTCACGGAAACCTATCACGGCGTGACCATCTTCGAGAACACGCAAAAGGAAGCGGGCCTGGCGTTTCTGAGCAGCTCGATTGCGGCGGCCGGCGATCTGACCAACGTGAAAGCCGCCATCGATCGCGTGTCGTCGCCATCCATTCTGCCGGCTTCCCTGCTGGGCGAAATCGGCCAATTGAGCGCGGCGAACGACGCCTGGGCGCTCACCACCGTGCCGCCTTCCAGTTTGAAACAGGCGGCAGCCGCGCCTGCCATTCCGGGCCTCGGCAACGGCGCTGAAAATGTGCTCGGCACCGTGCAGTCCGCCAGCGCCGGCGTCAAGTTCGGAACCAATGTGGTGATGACCGCGCAGGCGCAAGCCGATACCGCGCAGAATGCCACCGCCATCGCGGGCCTGATCCAGTTGCTGGTCAACATGGCGCAGTTGAAAGCCGCCGAGCAGCCGCAAGTGCAGGCGCTGGTCAAGGCGCTGACGGTGAGCGCGACCGGCGCGACAATTAATATCTCACTGACGCTGCCCTCCACCCAGTTTCAGGAATTGCTGCAGCCGAAAGCCGGAGCTCACCACCACGCCCGCGCGGCGCAATAGCCCGCGGCCGCGTGGTTCCGGTTCGGTTGCGCCCCCGGGATCATCGCCACCGCTCGCCGCCCGGCGAGCGGTGGCACATCCATTATGGAACTCGGCCTAAGATCGAGAGCCGTCACTTACAGAGCGTGCCATTCAGAGAGAACGCAGTCGGAGCGGTATTGGTCCCGCTGTAACTGGCGTTGAACCCGATGCCGGTGATGGTCGCGCCCGGAGCAATCGCGGCGTTATAGCTGGCATTGACCAGCTTCGCATTGGCGCCGCTCTGCGAATAGGTGGAATCCCACGCCTCGGTGATCTTCTGGTTGCCGGCCCAGGTCCAGGTGAGATTCCAGCCGTTCACGGATGTGGTTCCGGTGTTTTGGATGGTAACGGCCGTGCCGAAGCCGTTGTTCCACTGGTTGGTCACTGCGTACGTCACATGACACGCGGCTCCGGTGATACTTTCAGTTAGGACGGTCGACGTGCTGGTGAGGTAGTTGCTGTCGCCGCTGTAGACTGCCTTGATCGAATGCGATCCTACCGACAAGGTGGATATCGATAGAGCCGCGGTGCCGCCACTGATCGTCACCGTGCCGAGCGCGGTAGATCCATCCAGGAATTGGACGGTGCCCGTAGCCGAGTTCGGTGAGACAGTCGCGGTGAAGGTCACGCTCTGGCCGCTCGCCGCGGGATTCTTCGAAGAAGCCAGCGCCACGGTGGTTGGCGCCTTGTTGACGGCTTGCGTCACCACGAGTGACGTGCAGCCGATATATGTTGCATCGCCGGAATAGTCCGCGGTGAGCGGGTTTGAGCCGACGGGCAGGTTGCTGACCGTTAGCCGGGCCTGGCCATTGACGAGGTTCGCCGTACCCAGGGTGATTGAGCCGTTGACAAACTGCACGGGGCCGGTCGCCGCGGCCGGTGTTGCCGTCAGGGTAAGAGTCACCGGAGCGCCGTAGACCGAGGGATTCGGCGTGGTAGTGAGGACTGTCGTGCAAGGAAGCAGGACCACTATGGCCAACGTGGCCGAACTACTCGTCAAATACGAAGCATTCCCCACGTACTGCGCGTAAATGGTAGTCGATCCCGCGGGCAGAGTTGAAATGTTGAAACTGGCGGTCCCATTTGACAAAGTGGACGTGCCGAGGATCGTCGTCCCCTTCATCAGATTGACCGTTCCTGAAGCGGCCGCCGGCGTTACAGCCACAGTGAATGCGATGCTCGTACCGAGTAATGCACGAGTCCCCCAGCCGGTAAAGGTGGTTGTGGTCGCGATCTTCTGCACTGTCTCCGCAACGGCGTTAGATGTGCTCGAGTTGTCGTTGGCATCGCCGCTGTAGACGGCCGTGATCGAATGTGCGCCCGCGGACAAGTTCGAGAGCGACAGAGCCGCTGAGCCATTGCTGATGGTGACCGTGCCCAGCGCGGCAGATCCATCCAGGAACTGAACGGTGCCTGTAGCCGTGCTGGGCGTAACCGCGGCGGAGAGGGTGACGGATTGTCCGAAGGTCGACGGATTCAACGAGGAAGCCAGCGTCACGCTCGAGACCGCTTTATTGACGGTCTGCGACAGAATGGCCGAGGTGCTGGCCGCGTCGTTGGCGTCGCCACTGTAAACCGCCGTGATCGAATGCACACCGACCGACAGCGTGGACAACGACAGCCTGGCCCAACCGCTGACAACGGTCGCCGTGCCGAGCGCCGTTGCACCATCCCGGAACTGAATCGTCCCGGTCGACGGGCCGGGTGTGATAAACACCGTGAAGTCGACGTTATACCCAACCGTCGAAGGGTTCGCCGAGGAAATTAGAGCCACGCTCGACTGGGCCATATTAACCGTCTGCGAAAAGACCGGCGAAGTGCTGGGGGCGTCGTTGGCGTCGCCACTGTAAACCGCCGTGATCGAATGCGCACCCACCGATAACGAGCCCAGCGTTAAGACCGCCAAGCCCCCGCTAACCGGCGCAGCGCCCAGCAAAGTAGATCCGTCCAGGAACTGGACAGTACCGTTCGCGGAGGTTGGCGTGACCTGAGCGGTTAGAGCGATGGTCTGGTTGTAAATCGATGGATTCAGCGAAGAAGTGACCGCCACACTCGATGCGTTCTTGTTGACGGTTTGAGTGACGGGCGCGGATGTGCTGGAGAGGTAGTTCGCATCGCCGCTGCAAACCGCCGTGAGCGAATGTGCGCCCACGGACAACACCGAGAGCGAAAGAGCAGCTGTGCCGCCCGTGATTGTTACCGTGCCTAACGCAGTAGCGCCGTCGAGGAACTGCACTGTACCCGTAGCCGTGCTGGGCGAAACCGTAGCCGTGAAGGCCACAGTCTGTCCGAAGGTCGAGGGATTCGCCGACGAAGTCAGCGCAACGCTGGAAGTCGCCTTGTTGACGGTTTGCGTCAGGACAGCCGAAATGCTGGTGGCATCACTAGTGTCGCCGCTATAGACTGCCGTGATCGAGTGCGCACCTGCCGATAAGGTGGAGAACGACAACGTCGCGACGCCGCCACTAATAGTCACCGCGCCCAGCACAGTAGAGCCATCCAGGAACTGCACTGTCCCAGTAGCCGTGACGGGCGAAACCGCGGCCGTGAAGCCGCCGGATTGCCCATAGGTCGAAGGATTCGCGGAGGAGGTCAGCGCCATATTCGATACCAGCTTATTGACGGTCTGTGACAGGACCGCGGAAGTACTCGTCGCGTCATTGGCATCGCCGCTGTAGACGGCCGTGATTGAATGCGGGCCCACCGACAAACTGGAAAGCGAAAGGGTTGCCGCGCCGCCGCTGACAGCCGCGGCGCCCAGCACAGTGGATCCATCCAGGAATTGAACTCCGCCGGTGGCCGCGCTTGGCGTAACCACTGCCGAGAGGGTGACAGATTGCCCCAAAGTCGAAGGATTCGCTGAGGAAGCCAGCGCCACGCTGGAAACCACCTGGTTGACGGTCTGTGTCAGCAGGACCGAATTGCTACCCGCATCGTTCGCGTCGCCGCTGTAGATTGCCCCGATCGAATGCCTGCCTGCTGTCAAGGTGGAAAGCGACAAGGCTGCCGAGCCGCCGCTGATCGTCACCGTGCCTAGCGAAGTAAGCGTCGATGCATCCATGAATTGAATGCTGCCGGTGGCCGAAGCCGGACCGACAAAGGCCGTGAGGGTGACGCTCTGTCCAAAAGTCGAAGGATTCGCCGACGAAACCAGCCCCACGCTGGAAACTGTCTTGTTGATGGCCTCGAGCAGGCTGGTCGAGGTGCCGGGCGCATCGTTGGCGTCGCCGCTGTAGGCGGCCGTGATCAGATGCGCGCCGATCGACAGCGTGGATACCGACAGCGCCGCCGTGCCGCCGTTGATGGTAACCGTCCCCAACGAGGTGGACCCATCCATGAAACCCACCGTGCCGGTTGCGGTGCCAGGAGAAACAACCGCTGTGAATGTAACTGCTTGCCCAAGAGAGGCCGGGTCAAGGGAAGAAGTCAGCGTCACGCTCGATGGCGGCGCCGGCTTCACCACCAGGGTCATGCCCCAGGACAAGCTCTGGAAGTTTGCATCGCCGCTGTAGTTCGCACCCAGGTTATAAGTGCCGGGCGACAGGCTTGGGACCGTGAATGCCGCTGTTCCGTTGGTCAGGGTCACGGTGCCCCAGATGCCTACGAAAGGCGGATTGTATTGCACGAATTGGACTGTGCCGGTGGCCGTTGCCGGGGAGACCGTCGCGGTGAGGGTTACAGGCTGGTAGGCGGTGGCCGGGTTAGACGACGAAGTCATTGTCATGACGACCGGAGCCGTGGTTACAGTCTCCGCTACCGCGGCGGAGGTGCTGGCGGAATCATTGCCGTCGCCGCTGTAGATGGCCGTGATCGAATGGGCGCCCACCGACAAAGTGGAGAGCGCAAGGGTCGCGGCTCCGTTGGCGGCGGCGACGGTACCCAACACAGTGGATCCATCCAGGAATTGAATGGTGCCCGTGACGGTGCCCGGCGTCACCGATGCGGAGAAGGTAACGGATTGTCCGAAGGCCGACGGACTGAGCGAGGAAGCCAGTGCCACGCTGGTAGCCGCCTGGACGTTTTGGGTCACAATGGCGGAGGAAGGTCCCGCCACATCGCCATCGCCCGCAAACACAGCTTGGATTGTGTGTGTCCCAGGCGTCAGGCTGGAAGTCGAAAACTGCGCGGAGCCGTTGGCCAACTGCACGGTCCCCAGGCCGGTTGTGCCATCCAGAAACTGGATCACGTCGCTCGCGGACGCGGGCGAAACGGAAGCTGTGAAAGTGACTGGCGAGCCCGGCAAAGAGGGGTTTGAACTGGAGGTGAGTACTACGGTCGCTACAGGGCCGGGAGGGTTGCCCGTGACGGCAAACTGGTAGTCATATCCAGGGATACCCAGATCGGTGAAAGCCGATGCGGGCGGGTAAGCAGCCAACCCTCCCGGAGCATCCACGACGCCGAGATAACCGGCGCCGCCCGCCGTGTTCACCGTAGCTGGATAGGATATGATCCAGTTGGCATAACTGAACGGCGATTGGGGCGTCGAGAACACAATCCAATAGCTTCCGGCTGGAAGCGACAAGCCGGAGAACAGCGTGAACAAGCCATCGTACTGCGGCGGCAGCGAGAAGTTTGCGACGCTGACTTGCTGAGCTGTAGTTGTGCCGGGGCCGATAGCGCTCATCAAGTAAGCGGTTCCCTGTGAGATGTAGCCGGGGCCACCGCCATTCGCGAGGTGGGCCGAGATGTTGACGGCTGAATATGCCTGACTCATGGCAAAACCAGTTCCCACGCCGCCAGCCCCAGACGAGCCGGACTCGGCGCCGGTCACCGAAAGAACCGGATTTGGCGGGAGTGCGGTCACGGCAAACTGGTATTGAGATCCTTCGGAACTCAGATAGGTGAAAGCGGATGCAGGCGGATAAGCAGCCAAGCTTCCCAAGACAACCGCATCGCCGAGGTAAGTATCGCCGCCAGGCGTGCTCACCGTGGCTGGGTTCGACTCAACCCAGTTCGCGTAGCTGACAGGCGACTGGGGCGTCGAAAACACGATCCAGTAGCTTCCGGCGGGCAGCGACAAGCCGGATAACACCGTAAACATGCCATCGTACTCGGGCGGCACAGAGAAGTTCGCACTGCTCACTTGCTGAGCCGTGGTTGTGCCGGAACCGATAGCGCTCATCAAGTATACGGTCCCCTGCGAGACGTAACCGGGGCCACCTCCATTCACGAGGTGCGCGGAGATGCTGACGTTTGAATATTCCTGACTCAGGGCAAAACCAGCTCCCAGACCGGCGATTCCGGTCCCGCCAGTTTCGGCGCCGGTCACCGAAAGAACCGGAGTGAGCGGATCTCCGGTGACGGCAAACTGGTATTCCAGACCGGTGGGATTCTGCAACTCAAAAACAGATGCGGGCGGATAAGCAGCCAAGCCACCCGAGGCGACCTCATCGCCGATATAAATAACGCCTTGCTCGGTGGTCACCATGGCTGGATTCGACATAACCCAGTTCGCATAACTGAACGGCGATTGGGGCGTCGAAAACACGATCCAATAGGCTCCGGCTGGCAGCGACAAGCCGGAAAACAGCGTAAACACGCCGTCGTATTCGGGCGGCAGAGAGAAGTCCACGCTGTTCACCTGTTGCGTCGTGGTTGTGCCGGGGCCGATGGAGCTCATTAAGTAAGCGGTTCCCTGCGACACGTAGCCCGGGCCACCCCCGTTCACGAGGTGGGCAGAGATGTTGGCGTTTGCATAAGCCTGACTCAGGTTAAAACCAGCTCCCAGGCCGGCGATCGCAGTTCCGCCAGCGTCGGCTCCGGCCACCGAAACGGCCGTGTCCGCGTACGCGGTCGCGCCAAAGCAAGCTAGTCCGATAAGCAGAACCTTCATTGCTCCGGCGAAAAGTGTCGAATTTGAAATTCTGAGTCGATGCATCGTTTTCATCCTTACGCTGTTGAAGCCCACTGCCTTTCTTGGATAATGAGCTGCCGGAAGGCCTGGGACTCAGAATAACCCGGACGTTTAGCTCCGAAATAGTCTCTTAAGTTAATATTGGGAATTCTTTTCGGCCCATTCAATCCTCGCCGCTGGTGCCAGCGCGCAGGATCCCCAATGGATTGTGCCCCTCAGGGCGCGGCCGCCCCGCATCGTCTGGGGTTACCCTGTTAGGGAGGTTACCCCATGCACGCGCATAAGCCGATCTATTCATTTGCCGTTCTGGCCGGCGCGGGGACGCTGCTGCTGGCGCCCTCGTTGCTCGCTGACGAGGGCATGTGGACTTTCGACAATCCGCCGATCAAACAGCTTCAGGAAAAGTACCACTTCACGCCCACGCAGCAATGGCTCGACCACATCCGCCTGTCTTCGGTCCGCCTGAATGACGGCGGATCCGGCTCGTTCGTCAGCCCGCACGGACTGCTGCTGACCAACCATCATGTGGCCCGCGGCCAATTGCAGAAGAACTCCAGCGGCGAACACGACTACATTCGCGACGGCTTCTACGCGGCCACCACCGAGCAGGAAATGAAGTCGCCGGATCTCGAGGTCAACGTCCTGGTGTCGCTGGAGAACGTCACCCCGCGCATCATGCAGAGGGTGCTGGGGGCTAAATCGCCCGAGCAACAGTTTGCGGCGCGCAAGGCCATGATTGCCGAAATCGAGCGCGAGAGCCAGCAGAAGACCGGGTTGCGTTCCGATGTCGTCACGCTGTACCAGGGCGGGGAATACTGGCTCTACCGTTACAAGAGATACACCGACGTGCGGCTGGTTTTTGCGCCTGAGCAGCAGATCGCCTTCTTCGGCGGCGATCCAGACAACTTCACCTACCCTCGCTACGATCTCGACATGGCGCTATTCCGCGTTTACGAAGACGGCAAGCCGATCGAGAGCAAGGACTACCTGAAGTGGAATCCCGCCGGCGCCGCGGAGGATGAGCTGGTGTTCGTCTCCGGTCACCCGGGCGCAACCTCGCGGCAGAATACGATGGCGCAACTCGAGTATCTGCGCGACACCGGCCTGCCCAATGCGCTCAAGCAGTTCAGAAGCAGGCTCGCCTCACTCGAACGATATTCGGCGCAGGGGCCGGAGCAAGCCCGCCAGGCGGCTTCTCTGATCTTCTTCCTCCAGAACAGCGTCAAGGCCGAAGAGGGAGTCGAACGCGGGCTGCTGGACCCCCGAATCATGGCCAAGAAGCAAGCCGAGGAGAACCAATTCAAAGCCACCGTGCTGGCCAATCCGGAATGGGCAGCGGCTTTCGGCGGCGCGTGGGAGGCGACCGCCGGCGCCGAAAAGAAACTGGCATCGCGTGCCGGAGAGCGGGCCTTCCATGGCATGGATTCCCAGCTCGCCAATCTGGCCATGAACATCGTGCAGTATGTGGCGGAGATCCGCAAGCCGGATGGTGAGCGCCTGCCGGGATTCCACGAGGCCGAGCTCGATTCGCTGAAACTCCACCTTTTCTCACCGGCCCCGATTTATCCCGGGCTGGAGATAGCCCGCCTCACCGGGTCGCTGGAGCTGGACCTGGCCGAGAGGGGACCGGGCGATTCTTTCGTGAAGACTATGCTCGGCGGGCGCCCCCCGCAGGACGCTGCCGCGGCTTTGGTCAACGGCAGCCGGTTGGCCGATCCCGCTCAGCGCCGAAAGCTGGTGGATGGCGGCGAGGCAGCCGTCGCGGCCTCCGACGATCCCATGATTGTGCTGGCGCGCCAGCTCGACCCGGCGAGGCGCGAATTGATCCACTGGACCGAAGACAACGTCGAGAGCGTCGAACAACGCGCCGGCGAGCAACTCGGCAGGGCCCGCTTCGCGGTCTACGGAAAGTCCACTTATCCCGACGCCACTTTCACTTTGCGCCTCTCCTACGGCCAGGCGCAGGGCTATCCGATGAACGGCACCAAGGCGCCATACAAGACAACTTTCTTCGGCCTGTACGACCGCGCCAACAGCTTCGATTTCAAGGGCCCCTTCGCGCTGCCCTCACGCTACGCGGACAATCGCGAGAAGCTGAATCTGGCCACGCCGCTCGATTTCGTCACTTCCAACGACGTGGTGGGCGGTAATTCCGGCTCGCCAGTCATCAATCGAAACGGGGAGATCGTGGGCCTGGTGTTCGATGGCAATATCGAGTCGCTGGTCGGCGATTTCGTTTTCGATGGCGCCACCAACCGCACGGTCGCCGTCCACACCGGCGCCATGACCGAGGCCCTGCGCAAGATCTACAACGCCGGCGCACTGCTCAAGGAGATTCTGGGCGAATAGTTTCGCGCGGGTTGGTAAGCGTCCAGCCGCCAAGCTTCCGCAGGGTCAAACGAACAGGCATCGAATCTGCCGGTCGAGGATCTAGGCACTTGCCACTGAACCTGCCGCCTTCCCAGTCTTTTCCCCAAGGAAGTTCACTAATTCGCGGTTCACTTCTTCCGCGTGGGTCCAAGTGATACAGTGCGGGCCGTCCTTCACCACCAATAAGCGGGCGCCCTTGATTAGTTTGGCGGTCCGGAGGCCCGAGGCGCTGATAGGCAGAATCCGGTCCGCATCCCCCTGCATCACCAACGTGGGCACGTCGACGCGAGTCAGATCCTTGCGGAAGTCCTCATGCCATGTCGCCACGCAAGCGAGAGAGGCCGTGGCAGAGGCGCCGGCTGCTACGTTCCAGCTAGCCTGAATGACCTGTTCGCTGACACGCTTCCCCAGCAGGAGATCCGCGTTGTAAAAATTCTTGAAAAACTCGGTGAAGAAAGCGTAGCGGTCTGCGACGATGGCCTTCTCGATCCCCTCGAAGACACTGCCGTCCACACCCTCCGGATTGTCCGGCGTCTTCAGCAGAAAGGGCGGAACCCCTGAGATGAATACCGCCTTGCTCACGCCCTTCGATCCATATTTCCCGAAGTAGCGCGCCACTTCGCCGCCACCCATGGAAAAACCGGCCATCGCGAATTCCCGTAGTTCAAGCTGCGTAACGAGTGTGTGCAGATCCTCGGCGAAGGTGTCATAGTTGTAACCGGTCGTTGGCTTGCTGGATTTGCCGAATCCTCTGCGATCATAGGTGATGACACGGTAACCCGCAGCCAGAAGCGCCGCGGTCTGCTTCTCCCAGGAAGCACCGCTCAGCGGATAGCCGTGGATAAGGACGACCGGCTTACCCGAGCCGTGATCCTCATAGTAGAGATCAAGGTTGCCGGAGTTTTCCTTCCCGACTGTGATGTATGGCACTAAGATTCTCCTTTGTGACGTGTTTGGGTGATGTTTTTGACGTTGAAGATGCTTCGGATACCGAGCAAACACAACGTTGCGCCTGGTGCTGTGGCGCACGCAGAAGTGCGCGCGCCACATCTGCCCCTCAGATCTGGACCCTACGAGGTCGCTTTAAGCGTGGGTTGCGGCGAGCGAATGCGCAGCTTCTTCATCTTTGTCGGCAATACCTGCACCCACAATGTGTTCGGAAACAAACCAGACTTGCAGCTCGTTCCTGCGAAGCACGTCGCTGACCAACAAGTCATTGGTTCCATCGTCGCCATTCGCCGCTGCGGCCTTGGCCGCCTCATGGGCTGCCTCGATGATGAGCTCGTGCGCCTGTAGCAGGCGAAACACCTGCATGGTAACGTCTTCACGGCC
>Ga0187862_10003580_pt1 | contig 15071 bp, 13 predicted proteins | sample June2016WEW_10_1_FD_133003 | JGI IMG/M metagenome (GOLD analysis project Ga0187862, IMG submission 133003) | Peatland microbial communities from SPRUCE experiment site at the Marcell Experimental Forest, Minnesota, USA - June2016WEW_10_150 | ecosystem: Environmental > Terrestrial > Soil >...
GGGCAGCAGGCCTCCAAAGGGAATGGTGAAAAGCGGCATCGAGAACTCTGGCCTGCTTATAACGTGAACGCTGCACCGCCGCAAGCATCAACTGAGGGACTTTTTCAACAGACACGCCTGTTTTCGTCAGTTTGGAGTAATACGGGAAGAGCCTTTGAGCAAAGAAATGCGTGATGGGAACGCGAAGTCAAAACCCTAATTCAATCGTTTCCAGTCGGAAAAGTAGGCACCATCCACGAGGTACATTACGACCTCGGGGCTATTGCGGGAGAGCATCGTGTGGCCTTTCACAATTCCCTGAAAAGTTTCCTGGATGAAGTAGTACGTCTTGCCGGCTTCGAGATCCATATCGAATCCGTTCGCGTTTTCAGACTGCGAAATGAGGGAATATTTTCCGGGATCGACATAGGCGATGCTGTAGGTGCCCATCTTGTTTACGGCGATGACCTTGCCATTGGCATGCAGCTTGAACTGGTTTCCCCACCCGGTGTTGCGCGCGGCCAGTGGGGGACAGACAACGACAATGGTTGCCTTGTCTGGCTTCACCTCAGGCAATGGATGAGTCGTCCTGTCCAGCTTCATCGACTCCCTGGACTTCAAATCCGGGACACGGCTTTTGTCAATGTCGCCGTCCTTGTCGATGATCGGTTCGCCCTTTTCGAAATAATTCGCAATCGTCACGCGTTCACCAAGCAGACTTTGGGTTTTGGCGGTTGCCTTTTCGCATATGGCTCCCGGCAGCACTAATAGCGCCTTCTCCGAATGATCCCCTTGGCTGTACTCCAGGTAAAGCCAGCGATCATGCACACGAATGCGCCCAACCAACGCGCCCGCGAGCGGACTCAGTGCTGTAACCGCCACGGACTTCGCACCCGCGTTCATATGGGCATCGGAATCGAAGACAATTTTTGTGATGTCGGAGTATGGAACGGCGAAGTTATCGCCCGCCTCACTCCGAAACGTCAGTTTTCGAGCGTCATCCTCGAAGCTGAGAACGCCGATCTTATCCACCAGTTCCCGCTTTTCCGCGCTCTTGTGGCGACGAATTTTGATGTCCTCAAACTTAATAGTTTCCGAAAAGAGGAATGAGATGCCGATGAACAAGAAAATGGCGAGGTGCGCCGGTTTTTTCATGTGCCGCCCTCTTTGCGGTCTAACTCGGAATTTCCTTTTTAAAGCCGAAAAACAGCACCATAGTACACCTTTGGGACTTGGCAGACTGACGAAAAACCTCGATTACACTCGTTGACCCCGGTCGTGAGTGTTAACGCCGCTTGCATCGACTGTTCCTCATCCGGCGACAGGTATTGGCAGCGTCCATGACTTTCGTAATCCTCGCCGCAATTCAGACTCGGGCTACACTAAAATTCAAGATCCCGCTTCATTCTGGAGTACGCAATGGGCGTTCGCTTTATGCTCTTTCTGTTGGTGCTGCTGACCATAGTGGCTAGTGCGTCGCCCGCGCAGGATTCGGACGCTTCCTTCCAGGTGCGCAAAGTCGTATATAAGGTGAGTCCCGTCTATCCTGATCTGGCCAAGCGGAATCGAATTTCCGGGGTAGTGAAGCTCCGCGCAACCATCGCTCCTAACGGTTCAGTCAGCGCAGTCGAGCCGGCGGGCGGAAACCCAGTGTTGCTTAAGGCGGCTCAAGACGCTGTTGGGAACTGGAAGTTCGCCCCTGGTCCGGATGAGACCCATGAACTGGTTGAGCTCCGCTTCGAGCCGCATTGATGGCCACCGACGAACCCCATACTTTATTTAGAATGCAGGCGCCGCCGTTCAGTGACGGTGGTACCCGCCGCCGGTTGTGAAATGATTTATAATCGGGTTAGTTTTTCTCCCCCCTTCATAGTGGATCCATAGTGTGTCCATGGACAATGCCCCTGGGGTTTTGATCGCAAGCCAGAGAGTTCAACGCGCAGCGCCCGTACCTCGTCTCAGGCTGCTGACCGAACTGGAACCTCGCCATCGTGTGTTCTTCCACAATCTGGCGGACCTGCTGCTGTCGCGGCGCGTCCCGCAGATCCCCGTCACCTCACGGCCTGCACCTTTCTGGAACGACGTCTTCGTTCCTTCCGGCGCCCCCTGGTCCGCGTTTCTGGAGTCAATGCTATGGCATTTGATGCTGCTGATTTTGTGCGTGTGGGGCCAATCCAGAGTATGGGAGCCGGTAAAACTTTTCCCGCAGCGCGATGCGGTGCACAAGTCGATCATGTACTACCCACTTAAAGAGGCCTTTCCAGCAGCTGAGGGCAGAGCGCCAAGCGTTCCGGCGCGGTCGCGAGCGAAGCATGCATCGGCGCATCAACCGGCACATCAACCGGCGATGCCAGTGACGCCGGAGCGAAGACCGGGCCTCGTCACACCACCAGACATCAAGCAGGCCACGGCCAGGCTGCCGAATTTCCTAGGCTCCCATACGGTTACACCCATGGTGCCGTTTTCAGCCACCGCGGGACCGCGGCGGAACGCGCTGACAGGACCGTCGGTGGTGGTAGCGCCGCCTCCCCAGGTTGACAAAGACGCTGACCATGCAGCAGCTCGCCGGCTGGCACTGCCGCAAGCTTCGGTAGTTGCTCCGGCGCCCGAGCTTGGTGGGCCTCCCGCAGGACGGGCTGTGAAAGCTCCGAATACGGGTGGCCTGCGAGTGGTGCCGCCTCCTCCATCGGTTCAAAGCGCAGGCAACTCGGCTGGGCGGTTGGGTAAGTTGTCCGGGGCGGGGCCAAATGTCGTACCCCCTCCCCCGTCGGTTCACGGCGCGCACAATGCTGCTGGTGTTGCACGATTGGGTTCGATGGCTGGCGCGGGTTCGCAAGTGGTGCCGCCTCCGCCTTCGGTTGCCGGAACCGGGCGCAGGGACTTGCTGTCCCCTGCGGGTTCACAAGTGGTACCGCCGCCGCCTTCAGTTCAGGGCGCAGGCGCCCCTGCTGGAAGTGCGAGGTTGGGCTCGCTTTCCGGTGCGGCTCCGCAAGTGGTGCCGCCGCCTCCTTTAGTTGCCGGAACCGGGCGCAGGGACTTGCTGTCCCCCACGGGTTCACAAGTGGTGCCGCCGCCGCCTTCAGTTGAGAGTGCGGCCCACACTGGCGCGAGGGGACGCTTACCCTCGTTGTCCGGAGATGGGTCGGGAGATGGCTCGCCGATCGTGACGCCTCCTTCACCAGTGGAGGGTGCGAACAACTCTGGCGCGAGAAAAATTTTAGAACCAATGGATCCCCTGCCGATGGACGCCGCTTCGGACCCACCGGCCAACAGCGAAACCCCACCCACTATCGAAGAGTTGCCTCTCGGTTTGCTGGGGGTGGTTTTTGCCGCGCCGGGCAGTTCCTTTTTTTCCAATTTCGAAGTCTTCGTCGCCAAGAGACGGGTCGGCAAGGACCAACTGCAACTCATAAAGCTGGTTTATGAATTTCTTCCCTATCAACGGCGGCTATCTGAATATGATCTCAACAACCTGCCGCCACGGGTAATCAAGCTGCGCGTAACACCAGATCCGAACTGCGACGAGTCCTTGGGGCAGATCATGCAGGTTCACATTGACCCGAGTCTTCCAGCCACAGAGTACCCAAAACTTCCAGCGGCGTTGCGTTCCTCCAACTTGAACGCAGTGCTGCCCTGTTATCGCACCACCGCAGACGATTTCCTGAAGGCGATGTCGCGAGGCCAGTGAGCTGACGCGGGAAGAATTCCGAAAAGTGCCAGCCCACATTTCGTTTTGGAAGTCCGGGTAAGTTGGTCGTATCATCGAGCCGATGCCAGCGTTCATTCAGATGCTAGCTCCAAGAGAGGAATATGTGCAGGCTCCGTTTACTTCTGGCTGTCGTCTGCTTTGCTGAATGCCTGCTGGCACAATCGCAACACGGGACCGGCTCGGCGAAGCTTGACGGGTCGTCGGTATGGCAGGTAACGCAGCAATTCCTCGGCGCAGCGCACGCCGCCTGCGACGGGTCGTCCCAGACCGGCGAGTGCTTTATCGGCCAGATGTCGAAAGCTGGCGCCCCCACCGCGACCGTAAGCTTTACGCGTGAACTGTACAAGGAGAGTCACGGCGAGTTCGGGATCATGACCGGCTTCCAAGACGAGGGGCCGGTTGCCTTCGCATGGATCACATATCCCTTGCGCGCCAACACTAACTATGGTCTGTTGCTGGTGAATGGACGGCCGGCGATCGTCAACGTCGAGGATCTGAAGTTGCTCGACACAAAAACCATGAAAAGAAATTTCCAGTTTCAGGATCTAAAGAATCAGTTTCCGCAGGTCGATGTGTGGCCAGGGGATCGTGACGGCTTGACTTGGCCGGACGCGCAAGCGGGACCAAATGGCGGAATACAGTTCGTGGTCGCCTATCCGTTGCTTAATGGATGCCACGCCTGCGCCCGCGCTGGACTCGCCATATTCAATTGGAACTTCGATTCGCAAGGGAAGTTTCTTGGGACGACATTCCAGGGCATGACCCCACCGCCGTTACAGTAAGCATCCGTCCGCAGCCGGCGATGAGAGCCGTCCGGCGAAATGACCTTTGGGGGCGTTGCGTCTCCCGATATAACTGAGGCGCCGGCTTCGCCAAACTGCTGGATAGGCCAATGGGCACCTCCTATTGCTGCGAGATGGTGCTGCCAACCGTGGAGAACACATTATTCGCATTCCCGCCGATCAGACGGACGGTCCCAATCACGATCACCAGGATCACCGCGAGCATCACCGCATACTCGGCGATGTCCTGACCGTCGTCGCCTCGCCACAATCTTACCGCTAGATCTGTTGATTTCATGCTCCCTCCCAAGGTGCAGACGATGAAATGAGACCGGATTTTCTGAACTCGGAATATGACCAACTTCTGTGTGCATCCCTCGAGGTCGTGCCCAGCAGCCACTGGCTGCAGCCGCGCGATTTCACCGGCAACGTTCAGAACTTCCTGCCGATGAACGTTGCTACGCCAGGCAGGCGCATTATGCACCCTTGCCGCCTGTGGACGTATGAGGACAACAGCAGGAAAACCGGGTCGAAAATAAATATTTTCCACTCGTGATCCGGGCTCAATGCGGGGGTGCTGAGGAGCCGCGGGTGCAGTTTGCGGCTTGCGGGTGGAAACTTTCCTGGACAGCCGGTAGTCTAATTCCATAGTACAGGTGCGCCTTTTTTCGAATGAAATTCTCAATACAGTTCTGCGCGGTCTTTATCTTTATCTTTCTCTTTGGTTTCCTTTTTTGTGCTGGGGCCCTGGCTGCCGAACCGCCTGTGCCGGCCTCTCCCGCCGCTGTTTCTTCGTCCCCTGTCCTTCCTGCCGAGTTTGCCGGCTGGCAGGTGAAAGGCGTTGTTACGAGGAGCGACGATCCCGCGTCCGCTGATGCGGTGAATGCGCCGGTGCTGAAAGAGTATGGCTTTGTGCGTTTGGAGAAGGCGGCCTACACTCGCGACGACGGCCGCAATCTGACGATCCGAGCCGCGGTGTTTGAAGATGCCAGCGGCGCTTACGGCGCCTTCACCTACTACTATTCTCCCGAGATGGAGGAGGAAACCATCGGCGGGCAGGCGGCTTTTCTGAATAACCGCGTGCTGTTCTATCAGGGGAATGTGCTGGTGGATGCGGTGTTCGACAGAATGAGCGTGATGTCGGCGTCGCAACTGCGGCAACTGGCCGGTCTGCTGCCGCAGGCGGTGGGCGGCAAGAACAACCCGCCGTCGCTGCCCGGGTATCTTCCGAAGCGGGCGTTTGAGAAGAATGTGGAGAAGCACACGACGAAGTACATTCTGGGTCCGGTCGCGCTTGATCGGGTCGGCTCGCCGCTGGCGACTGCGATGGTGGATTTCAAGTCGGGCGCGGAAGTAGTGATGGGGAAATATGCGGTGAACGCGGGCGAGTCCACCCTGATGCTGATTGAATATCCGACGCCGCAGATGGCCGCGGAACGGCTGCGCCAGATCGACGCCTCGCACCAACTCACGCAGCAGCAACCGGGGGTTGTGCCGATTCTCGATGTGGGCCCGTTTTTCGATACACGCACCGGACCGATCCTGGTGATCGCGGCCGGACCACTTTCAAAAAGCGAAGCGCGTGCGCTGATGTCGTCGATCAGCTACGAGGCCGATGTCACGTGGAACGAAAACACCTACGTGAGCAAGAAAGACAATCTGGCGAACTTTCTGTTCAACGCGATTATTCTTTGCGGAATTGTGGTCGGCCTGGCGCTGGTGGCCGGGATCGCGTTTGGGGGCTTGCGATTGCTCGTAAAACGGTTTTTCCCCGACTCCGTGTTCGATCGCCGGGAGGCGATGGAAATCATCTCGCTGCACCTGGAAGATACCCCCCGGCCGCTGCCTCGGGAGCGGTAAGTGACTCAATCGAATGTCGTTAGAGTCGAAAAGAAGGGTTTTCGCTCCATTTTGGGCCCGTTTGCTGACTTGTGGACTCGTCTTGTAAGTGATTGAAAATAAGACTATTTAATCCGAAAATTTTGCTTGACACTGCGCTTTTGAGGCTCATAAGATTCCCGCAGAAAGCTCTGATGGATGGAAACTTCCGTTGGAACTATTCTCCCTTGAAAGAAAAGGCCGCCCAAGTTGCCGGGTGGCCTTTTTGTTTGGAGGCAGAGTAGCAGTTTTCAGTTCCCAGTTTCCAGTTCTCAGTTCTCAGTCAGTTGGCAACGGGCCCGGCGTTCACTGAGAACTGGGAACCGCAATGCAACTGTTGAGTGCTTTCATCCGTATCCTACACAGAGCACAATTTGTTTAGCTTGGAGGGCAAGGGATGTTTTGCGATCAATGTGGTGCGCAGTTGCAAGCTGGTGATTCACGCTGCGGACGCTGCGGCAAAACCGTGCTGGGCCTCGTCGAGCTACGGCGTAGCCGGGTTCGCGAGCACGTCCGGTTGGTGGGCATTCTGTGGATGGCGTACTCGGCGTTGCACGTGGTTGCAGGAATGGTGGTGATCATTGTCGCGCAGACCATCTTCGGCCGCGTGATTCACATTCCCAACGGGCCGCCGCCTGAAGTCACCGTCTGGCTGCGGCCGCTAATCACCTTTGTCGGATGGTTGATCCTGGCGAAAGCGGCGGCCGGCTTCATCGCCGGTTGGGGCTTGCTGCAGCGGCAGGAGTGGGCACGAATCGTTGCCCTGGTGGTGGGGTTCGTGGCGCTGTTGAATGTTCCGATCGGTACTGCGCTCGGCATCTACACGCTGTGGGTGCTGCTGCCCTCGCAGTCCGATGACGAGTACAAAGCGCTGGCGCAGGCCGCATAGCACGGGCGCGGATCGGGCCAAAACTGTTCAAAATTGAACAGACACAAAATTGATAGCGTTGTAAATTGTGTTCCTTCTTAGCCGAGCCGCAGTGGGTGCTGCCGGAGGTCGTCAGATGACGTGAAGCAGCATGCGGCCCACTGTTGTTCGTTTCATTGGTGGCGTGAGTGGCCCCACACACCTGCTAAAACCCACTTACGCCACCCCCCTCTTTTTGTGGTGTGGGGGTTTCTAACATTCGACCAAAGTGCATGTGGCTATCAGCAAAGATGTGCGAGCGCACGCTCGCCGCATGAAGGAACCTGCCATCTGATCTCCGTCTGATCCGCGAACGTTGTGGTAAACAGGGTGGAAAAGCAGTGGAAAAACCCACTTCGGGTGAGATTGACAATCGCTGTCCGAGGCGACATTATTTGCCTACGCAAGTTCCCTGGAAATTTGTTCCTCTGGCCCGGAGGATATCGATGGTCGAGTTTCTTCGCAAGATTTGCACCGACGATCAAGGACAGGATGTCGCTGAGTATGCGGTTATGCTCGCGGTAATTCTGGTGATCGTGATTGGCACTGTGCGTCTGATCGGGGGCAACGCCAACAACGCATTTTCCACCGTTGCCAGTACTCTAGGCTCCCAGTAGAACCAAATATGCTTCTTGGTCGTGGGCATGGGCACGCCTGCGAGTGGTGTGCAGTTGGCGGCATTCAGGCAAAGCACGCTCATTCTTTTTCTTCGTACTCATCGTTTTGCTGAGGGAACTCGGCACCCCAAATCTGCTTTCCCGGCTCCATGCACTCAGCCCCGATTTGCTTCTCCGAGGAGCCCTCGCGAGCCGCGATCCAAGTGACTCGGAATTGTGCTTGCGCATGGCGGTATTGAATTACAATCTCATCTCCAACTTTCATCTCGCCTCGATAACCACCCAACTGCACACCATGGCTGCTGACATCGAGAGTATGCGCGAGATGGCTCTCTTTACTGCCGGCGAACCAGAGTCGCACTGGTAAGACCGATTTGATTCTCTTCGACCGCCGTTTGCCTGCGCGAAATCGAGCCATGTTCCCTCCAACGTTCACTGTACCCGTCGTCGCCTACGTCGTCCTCATCCTCATCGTCATCTTCTCGGCTGCGCCATGGGGCATCTTACGAAAAGTGTTCAAGGTTGAACAGGCAGACCTTCAGCGCTTCGGATTCTTTCTTCTGCTTAGGAGGCTGCGGAAAAAGTCGTCGAGGGCGCGGCCCCGGCCTGCTTGCCATCGGTTTCGCCCCGTTTGTCGGACGCAGCACGGGGCTCGATCCCGAACCCGGAAGGTGGAGCAAATATTCGCACGAGCGACGATGTTCGGTTACGTGGCGCATACAATGACGCCATGAAAGACCTCAGGGATCGAGTGGGCCTTGTAACTGGCGGCAGTCGCGGAATTGGAGCCGCAGTCGCCATCGCACTGGCTAAGGCTGGCGCCGATGTCGCGGTTAACTACCATGAGCGTGCCGACGCTGCGAATGCAGTCTGTTCCGAAATCACCGGGATGGGACGGAGGGCAATCGCGATTCAGGCCGATGTGTCCGTCGCAGCCGAGGTGAGGCGTATGCTCGCAGAAATTGAGGCGCACCTTGGTGGCATCGACGTTCTCGTCAACAATGCGGGTATCGCTCATCCGCGCAAATTGGAGGAGATTGGAGAAGCGGAATGGGACGAAGTGCTCACCGTCAATCTAAAGTCAGTGTTCCTGGTAACGCAGGCTGTGGTGGGCGGTATGCGACAAAGAAAGTGGGGACGCATCATCAACCTGTCTTCAGTCGCTGCCCAGACGGGCGGGGCAGTGGGGGCGCACTACGCCGCGTCCAAGGCGGGGATCATAGGACTGACGCACTCCTGCGCTTCATCGCTCATTGGAGACGGAATCACCGTGAACACCATTGCTCCCGCGCTGATTGAGACCGATATGGTGACCAGCAACCCCAACGCAAACCCGAATCTTATTCCGATGGGGCATTTTGGCTCGGTGGACGACATCGCATCGGTTGCGGTGATGCTGGCGATGAATGACTACATGACCGGGCAGACAATCTCGGTCAATGGTGGCTGGTATATGAGCTAGTCCCACCAACTCCACCCCATGGTGGGACGGTCACGAATCTCGTCCTCGCCTCGGTTCTTCGTGTTCGGCTAAAGTATTAGGCGATGAAATTGACGTTCTGCGCCATGTTCTTGTTCTTCGCGATGAGTGCTTCTGCCCAAAACACAGGCGAGTTTGACAGCAAAGCGGCTCAGCGATTTGCGAATCTTGCCCTCGCCTGCGTACACAAGGAGTACCCGAATCACATTAGCCACACGTTGAATAGCGACGCAGATGCGGCCCCACCACGAAAATTGACGCCTGCCTTTTATGGCTGCTACGACTGGCATTCTTCTGTCCACGGGCATTGGCTCCTGGTTCGCTTGGTCAGGACTTTTCCGGACGCCGCGTTTGTTCAGGGTGCTCGCGAAGCACTGCGGCAGAGTCTCACGGCAGAAAACATCGCGCAGGAGGCTGCATATCTCCGAGGAGAAGGACGCGCCAGTTTTGAGCGCCCGTATGGGCTGGCATGGTTCCTTCAACTGGTTGCGGAATTACGCGAGTGGGACGATCCGCAGGCTAAAGAGATGGCAGCGAATATGCATCCGCTTGAGAAAGTTGTGCTGGAACGGCTGAACAACTGGCTGCCGAAACTCTCCCACCCTGTGCGGATCGGCGAACACGACCAGACCGCTTTCGCTCTCGGCTTAATGCTGGACTATGCACGCGCCACAGGGGATGCGAAGTTTGCTGACCTGCTGGTATCGAAAGCCAGGCAGTTCTATCTCGGCGACAAAGAATGTCCATTGGCATATGAGCCCTCCGGCGAAGATTTTCTTTCGCCATGTCTCGGCGAAGCAGGCGTTATGCGGCGTGTGCTGGCAAGCGGCGAGTTTGCGCGCTGGCTCCGAACCTTTCTGCCACAGATTTCGCCGGCGAAAAAAGGCGCTTGGTTAGAGCCCGTGGTGTCGCCTGATCCGAGTGATCCCAAGTTGGCACATTTGGACGGGCTCAACCTGAGTCGCGCATGGATGTTGGAAGGTATCGCTGCGGGTCTGCCGAAAGGCGATAAGCGCCTTCCGATGATCCGGGCGGCAGCCGAGGAGCATAGACATGCAGGACTGGAAGCCGTGACTGGCAAGCATTACGAAGGCGGCCACTGGCTGGGGAGCTTTGCCGTTTACCTCGTCACAAGACGGGGCATTTCGCAAAACTAATGTCCCGACATCAAAACCGTGCGTGCGGATGTCACCACCGCCATGAAGCAGCTTGAAGCTCAGATCGCTGGTACCGCAGTTGTACAGCACAAACCAGCAAGCGGTTTGGTAAACTAAAGAAAGCAAACCCGAAGCCGACGTAGCTCAGTTGGTAGAGCAGCCGATTCGTAATCGGCAGGTCATCAGTTCAAGTCTGATCGTCGGCTCCACTCTTTCAATCACTTACCACCTTTTTTACTGCGCCCTCAATTCGTTGTGCCGTGGTTTGTGACGCAGATTTCTTTGCTCGATGGCGTCAACAATATTTCTTTGGACGGAAAGTTCCGATCAACATTGCAAATGCTCCGAGGTCTCGCGGCACGCTGATTCATTCTTTCCGATCACATCAGCCGGCCTGGCACTTGGTAGGTGCGATCTTTTTTCAGCGGGCTCGTTTCGCAACCTATGCCAGGGTCCATCGTCCGAGCTTGGTACGCGAGGCCGTGCAAAAATGACCATGCCGCAGTAATAAGGATGGTTCACAAACGGGACATAAGTCCAAAATAGGACACCACAAAGTACTTGAGTAACTTGTAGTCACACCTTCGCTAAAGCATGATCCCAACTGACGAGATCGGGAGAAATCCTCCCGTCGGTCGGGGGGAATTGTGAAACGTGCAACGGTGGCGGTGTTACTTTCGGGACTGATCGCTCTTCTTACTCTGGGTTTGTCGGGTTGCGGCAGCGGCTCTTCGGCGCCACAGGCCATCGGGGTTAGGTTAGCGCCCAGCGGTACAAAGAGCATCGATCAAGCGCAAACCGTTGCCATCACCGCCGCGGTTGCGAACGATTCGAAAAATGCCGGCGTGACGTGGACCGTTTCAGGCACTAATGGTTCGCAGGGCACGCTGACTAACACCTCCACGACCTCGGCCACTTACAATGCTCCTGCCTCGGTGACCAGCGCGTTCACGGCAACCATCACCGCGGCCTCAGTCACCGATACCACGAAATTGTCGACCTTGACGATTAACGTCAACCCTCTGCCCAGCATCACGACAACTTCTTTGGCAGCGGCAACGGCGGGGACCGCCTACAGCGCCACGCTGGTTGAGACCGGCGGAAGCAGTCCGTACACATGGAGCATCACCTCGGCGCCGGGAGATGAGAAACGAGCGCGGGTTCGCCCAGCCGTAGCTTCTTCGACGCTACCTGCGGGATTAAGTCTGAACAGCAGCACGGGAATAATCAGCGGCACGCCGACTGGCGGAGGCAGCGGCTCCTACACCTTCACGGTCACCGATGCAGCGGGCGCGACCGCGACCCAAGCGATGAACTTTACCGTGAACCCACCTCCGGCGTTGACCATCGCGACTGCGACCTTGCCGGCGGCGGTGATGGGCACGGCCTATCCCCAAACGCAGTTGCAAGCGACGGGTGGAGTTCAGCCCTACACGTGGAGTGTACCGCCGGGAACTTTGCCTGCCGGTTTGACCTTGAGCAGCGCGGGCGTGATCTCGGGCACGCCAACCGGACTTGTCACCGGCCCCATCGGCTTCACCGTGACCGTGACCGACGTGGAGACGCCGACGCCCGCCGCCACCCCTGCCGGTCTGAGCATCGCGGTCAGCGCGCCGCCGCTAAGCGTTACGACGTCATCGCTCCCCGGCGGAACCATGAACAACGTATACGGCAGCCAAACGCTGCAAGCGAAAGGCGGAGTCGGAGCCGACACCTGGAAGTTGGCATCGGGCAGCAGCCTTCCCTCCGGTTTGACCTTGAGCCCCGCGGGTGTGATCGCCGGTATGCCGAACGGAAATTTTGTCGGCCCCACCAATTTCACAGTGGTTGTGACCGACTCGGAGACACCGACGGCGCAGACGGCGACCGCCGGCCTGAGCATCGCGATCACGGTAGCACCGCTGACCGTTTCAAACTCCGGTTCGCTGCCGACAGGCGTCGCCAATTCTGTTTATCCGGGCGTGACCTTGCAGGCCACCGGAGGCATCCAGCCTTTCACCAACTGGACTGTCGTCGGCGGCAACACCAACCTGCCGCCGGGGCTGACTTTGAACCCTGCCACGGGAGCGATCTCCGGCACACCGACCACGGCTGGAACCACGAGCTTCACCGTAACCGTGACCGACTCGGAAGCGACGCCCAAGACGGCGACGAGCGCCACCCTAAGTATCACGGTGAATCCCGCATTATCGGTGACGACCACTTCGCTGCCCGCGGGCGTGGTCGGAACGGCCTACGCTGCGGGTACAACGCTGCAGGCCGCGGGCGGCATCTCGCCCTTCAGTTGGTCGATTACAACCGGCAGCCTGCCCGTTGGGCTGAGTTTGAACTCGAGCACCGGCTCTATCACTGGCAAACCCACCGGTCCGGCTGTGGGCACAATCATCTTCACGGTCACCGTGACCGATTCCGAATCGCCTTCAAAGACGGCGACGCAGAGTCTGAGCATTGTCATCACCGCACCGCAGCTAACCGTCACTACAACCACGGCCAGCCTGCCCACCGGCGTGATCGGCAATACTTACAGCACAACGCTCGCGGCGAGCGGCGGAGCCGGTGCCTACACTTGGGCGGTGACCGGCGGCAACGCCAGCCTGCCCCCAGGGTTGACGCTGAACACCGCGACGGGCGTGATCTCCGGAACGCCAACCGCGACGGGCCCAACGACTTTCACCGTTACCGTGACCGACTCGGAGACTCCGACAGCGCAAACTGCGTCCGCGAGCCTTACTATCTCCGTCAACAACAGCGCACCATTAGGCATAACCACAACTACGGCTCAGCTACCCACAGGCGTCACCGGTACGGCTTATCCCCCAACGACACTTCAGGCCAGCGGCGGAGTGACGCCCTACACATGGAGTTACACGGGCAGCTTGCCGACGGGCTTGAACTTATCCGCCAGCGGCGTTATTACCGGTACTCCGACCGCGACGGGGACCTTCAACTTCACAGTCAAAGTCACCGATTCGACCAAACCAACCGCAAATACCAAGACCGCCAGCCTGAGCATCACCGTCGATACCCCGATCACCGTCACTACGACTTCGCAGCTGCCGACCGGCTACGTTGGATTGGCCTATTCGCAGACGCTCGCGGCTTCGGGCGGTTCGGGCAAAGGCTACACTTGGGCGGTGAGCAGCGGCTCGGCGCTGCCTGGGGGATTGACCCTCTCCGCGGCAGGCGTTCTGAGCGGCAAACCCACAACCGTGGGCAACCCAAGCTTCAGCGTTACGGTGACGGATTCGGCTTCGAACACCGGCACTGGGACGCTTTCCATGACCATCAAGGCCGGGGTCAGCATCACCAGTTCGACCCCGCTGCCGACGGGCTACGTCGGATCGGCCTATTCGCAGACTCTGACTGCCACCGGCGGTTCGGGCACAGGCTACGCTTGGTCGGTGACCAGCGGCTCGACGCTGCCTGGGGGATTGACCCTTTCCGCGGCAGGCGTGCTAGGCGGCAAACCTACGACGGTGGGCAACCCAAGCTTTAGCATTACGGTGACGGACTCCCTCTCGAACACCGCCACTGCAGCGTTTTCCATGACCATCTCGACGGGGGTGAGCATCACCACCGGATCCCCCCTGCCGACCGGCTACCAGGGAACGGCTTACCCAGCAACCACATTCGCAGCCACGGGAGGCACGGGCACAGGATACAGTTGGACTTGGGCAGCAGCCAGCGGTTCGTCATTACCGGCCGGGCTGAACCTCTCGACAGGTGGCCTGATCTCTGGGATTCCGACCGCGGCAGGCACATTCAACATCGTTGTGACGGTGACGGATTCGGCACTCAATACGGCGTCGTCGACCTTCTCGCTGACCGTCGAAGCCACGCTCACCATCACGACCACAAGCCCGCTGAAGACCGGCACCGTCAATGTTGCCTACTCGCAGCAGTTAGCGGCGACGGGCGGCACGGGCGCTGGCACCTATACATGGAGTACTAATACTGCGGGAACCAGCAGCCTCGCGGCAGTTGGCCTAAGCCTGTCCCCGGCAGGTCTGGTTTCCGGCGGGTCGCCGTCCCTCGGAAGCGCTAGCTTCACGGCTACGGTGACCGATTCGGCCAGCCACACGGCGTCGGTCACGTTCGCGGTGACGATCGCCAATTTGCTGACCGTCACCACCGCAACTCTCCCCGCGGCGACCACGGGAGCCGGCTATTCGCAGACACTTTCGGCGGCGGGCGGCTCCGGCACGGGCTACACTTGGTCGGTTTCGGGAACCAGCAACCTTGCGACCTTCAACCTGAGCCTCAGTAGTGCAGGCGTAATTTCTGGTACGCCGGCGACCACCGGAACGGCCAGCTTTACGGCCAAGGTCACGGATTCTGCGAGCAATACCGCAACGCAGGCTTTGACGATTCAGGTTTACAACGCCCTGAGTCTGCCCACGCCTAACCCCTCCTCACTGGGCTCCGCAACAGTGGGCCAGTTCTACACCGGAACGATCACCGCCTCCGGCGGCAGCGGGAACTTTACCTGGACGGTTACGGGTCTTTCTGACAACCTAGGTTCCAGCCCCAACGGCGCCACACTGACCATCAGCGGAACGCCC
>Ga0187862_10003582_pt1 | contig 15068 bp, 11 predicted proteins | sample June2016WEW_10_1_FD_133003 | JGI IMG/M metagenome (GOLD analysis project Ga0187862, IMG submission 133003) | Peatland microbial communities from SPRUCE experiment site at the Marcell Experimental Forest, Minnesota, USA - June2016WEW_10_150 | ecosystem: Environmental > Terrestrial > Soil >...
GGAGCCCTCAATATTTTTATGAGGGATACCCGCAATAGAAATCTATGCTGGGGTGGCCGAACGGTTCAGGCGACAGCCTGCAGAGCTGTTATATGTGGGTTCAATTCCCATCCCCAGCTCTTTTTCCAAAAAAAATCTTTTCAACATTACTTTGAAGGACTAAAAAAAGGGAAGGATTTTTTGTTTTGTGCTTTTAGTTTATTGTCGTTTTCTGAGCATTATCATTGCGAGTACGGCGATTCCCACGATTATTATCACGATTATTGCAATTCCTATGTACATAACGGCGTTTTGCGTTGCTAGCCCGCTAAGTGGTGTTGCTGTGGGTGCTTGTGTCGCTGCTGGTGAGCTGGCGTAGAATCCTGTGGAGGCTGTGGATCCGTAGTATGATTGTGTGCCTGCAAAGGTAGCGTATACGGTATAATTGCCAGTTATGTCAGGTGTCCAGCTGAATGAGTAGTCGCCTAAACCGTTTGTAGTTGTTGAGCCTATTGTTCGGTAGTTACCGTTGGAATCTATGACCGTGAATGTCACTGGAACCCCAGTTATATCGTGTGGCATTGGCTGTTGTTCATAAACTGCCTCCATGAACGGTGTCATGCTTGCATCGGAAACGCATGGTAAGCCATTGGGGAAATTCGCAGCAACTGCATTTTGCTGTGAGCCAGCGGAGGTATCCATTACTGAGCCTGTTATGGTTATCGGAGTTGAAGTTGTAACGCCAACATCTGGTGCGGTAATAGTGGTTTTGCTTGGTCCCATGCCGAAACCGTATATCTGATTGTCATAGTCGTTTATCGTCGTCATTATACCGTCTGAAATTGCCGGGGCACTCGTAATGTCGAAACCCAATATGCTCCACACCAGTTTCCCGTTAGTACAATTTACTGCGAGTTCACTAGATCCGCGGAATAGTGGGGGACTGTACATGTGCCCTTCTGGAACGAATAGCACTCCATCAGCGAGAGAGCCGCAGGTGAATGTCCATAGTGGCCATACTCCATAAGGAGTGTTGGACCCAGCAGGACCAGATAGTGTGTTAGTGTTTGTCTGCCATGCGATGGCTCCTGTTGCCATGTTAATGGCCCATATGTCGCCTCCGAAACCCCACAAGTAAAGTACTCCATTTGCAAGAACCGCTTGATAGCCGCCGATGCTGTCATAGGGATTAGCGTTGCCAAGGTTTGTTGTCCATAGATTCGTCCCTGTTGTCAAACTGTAACCAACAAGTGTGGACGTCTCTTCGTTAACTACGGCGTAGACTGAATCTCCAACTGCCGCAATAGATATCCTTGAGAACGGGGTTTCTGTCCTATTAGTTATCCATATTTGGGCTCCCGTGTTTGCGTTGTAGCCAGCTTCAATTTGAAAGCCAGATTGGAAGAATTGTTCTCCCGTGTAGCCTGCATCAGTCATCAGTATAACGCCGCTGTTGATTGACGAAATCGCCAAAGTTCCAGGTAAAGCCGAAGCCGATGGTAAAGCAACACCATTAAGAGATGTAGGTAGTGGCACTGTCCACATTAATCCAGCTGAGAATTGAATAGTGGATCCCAACACAGGCCTCCAAGACCAATTTTGGTAGCCTGGAGCTTGACCATTAGGGTACAGAATTGCTTGTGTCGAATTCCACATATTCAATGTTGGTGCATTTGGATTAGTAGCATTGACATAATAGCCAATCAAGTCTCCACTTTGATCTTCAACCAACGTCAGTGGTGCAAGTCCGGATGCGGCAGGCGCGTTGACAATGGTGAGTATAGGTTCTCCAGTCATGGCATCTAGCATTCCATATGTTGCTCCGGTGTTTGGGGGTATTGTAGGTTCTTGGACCCAAAGATATGATAAGCTTCCATACTGATTGGGAGACACATAATCGTAAATTTGACCGCATCTAAGTGTGGTTGTGTAAGGTACTGCGCCTGAAGTTGTTAAGCCTCCTGAGGTTTCAAGCAAGCCCTGTTGCAAAAGTGGCACCGTGTAATTAAGACCAGTATCAGTCCACAATGTTTGTCCAGTCTGTAAGTTTACTGCGGTAATGCCTGCTGGATCTTGGTTAGAGTTTGGGTACTCTGTGTAGTAGAGAATTCCACTTATGATTACTGGTGCAAATTTCGGTTCATATTGTGATGTCGAGTAGAAATTGCTAGTGTCAGATCCGCCGAATTCTCCTCCAACTAAGCCTCCGAAAGCCTCAGGCTTTGTCCAAAGGATGTGAGCGGTTGTTGGCGCTGTAGTGTAGGGATTATAATTTCCGGTGATATTGTACTCTCCTGTGTTGGCAAACGTCGACGTACCCAATCCAAGCCAGTTACCGCTAATAGTATACCATTGGTCGTTCACTGATTCTATTGGGCGACTCCAGTAACTTGTTGGAAGCGGATTTTGGGGTATCGCTGCTACTGGAGTTTGTTGCACTACGAGGGTATATGATAGACTAGTGCTTGGTTCATAATAATCACCGATGAATGCCTTTGTTGCTGCAGTTGTTGTGGAAATCAGATTATTTCCTGCTAATGTCTGTCCCGGGAAGCTCATCTGGAAAGTGTAGTTGCCGGTTTGACTTGGTGTGTAATCTGTATGGGTTCCTCCTGTATCATCGGCTGTAAAGGTTCCAAGTTTTGTAGTGGTTCCGTCAGGCAGCTTTACTGTTACTGCCAAGCCGGTCCACCGATCGCCGTAAACGCCGCTGGCTGTTGGTGTCGGTAAACCGAGCCAGAAGCCAACGTTGACTGTTTGGCCAATTCCTGCTGGGTTAGGATTTACTTCAATGTAGGCGTATGTCGGAATCTGCCATGGTGGCGAATGCGCGTTTGCGTTTGGTATTAATATCATTGAACCTGTCATGGAAAGTATAAAGAATATGCAAATTGCTATAGCTGCAATTTTGTTTTTCAACATTTTTCTTTTTTCTCCTAATTTTTTAGCGCTGAGAAGAAGCACTAAACGCCTCTTCCCCGAGCTCGCACCACCTTTGCCCTTTTTGATATAAATAATTTGGCTAATTTACACGGCGCGATCTAGAGCGAATAAGGGCAGTTTTTCATTCAAAAAGATAAAAAAATTAAATGAAATGCCGCGGTTTTAGTTCAAAAAACGACCTTCACCAAACTAAATCTGTTGACTAAAGGAGAAAGGAAGTTATGCAAGTGATGTCCACATCAATAAGGGTTCAATTCCCATTCCCAACTCCACAGCTAAACCCTATGTTTTACTTTGGGATCGAAAAACCACTAATTTGAATCCCAAACTCTTTATGTGTTGACCAAACTGCATCCCTTCAAAAAGAAACTTAATCTTTTCTGGAGAGTAAAAAGAAACCGAATTCGCCAAACAGATTCGGCAGAAAACGTACCTGCCTTTTGCCGGATTTGACGAAGGCGTTTTCAATTTGGATATCTTTCTTCTTGCAGTAGTCCCTGAAGTCGTTTAAGCTGAGAAAATGCAGGTTCGGCGTGTTATACCATTGGAATGGCAGTGCTGCGGTGACGGGGACGCGTCCTTTGAAGAATATTTCGGCTCTAGCTTTATAGTGTGCGAAGTTGGGGATGCCGACGATGGTTTTCTTGCCTACTCGAAGGGCTTCATGGAGGGCAAAATCTGGCTTTTTTACCTGCTGGAGGGTCTGGTTTAAGATGACGTAGTCGAATGAGTTGTCGACATATTCTGAGAGTCCAGTATCTATGTCCTGCTGGAAAACGCTTAACCCTTTGGCGACGCATCGCACAATAGCCTGTTCGCTGAGTTCAATGCCTTGGGCACGCACATGTTTTTTCCGTATGAGGAACGAGAGGAGTTCTCCGTCTCCGCACCCGAGATCCAGCACGGATGCGCCGTCAAAAATCCAGTCAGCGAAGGCTCTGTATTCAATTTTGTTAGCGAGCTGCGTCATGGTTGCTGCTCCTTGCATTGTTGTTGTAAACGCTGTTCAAGAAATTCCCAACCAATTGTGCCTCTTGCTCTGTTTCCAGAAGGAAGGCATCGTGACCATAAGTCGAGTTAAATTCACAGTAGCTTGCGTCTACGCCTGCCAGTTTGCAAGCCTTCACTATCTCTTGTGACTGGTATGATGGGTAGAGCCAATCTGACTTGAATGCGAGGACAAGCACTTTTGTCTGCAACCCCTTGAAGATGTCTCCAAGGCTGTGCCCGTTTAAGATGTTGAAGTAATCTATGGCTTTGGTTATGTACAGGTAGCTGTTTGCATCAAATCTCTTGACAAAGTTGTCGCCTCGGTAGCGAAGGTAACCTTCAACTTCGAAATCCACGCCGAACTTGAACGCAGCTTTCTCTTCCTTGAATTTTCGACCGAACTTTTCAGCCATCGAAGCATCGCTCATGTAGGTTATGTGCCCAATCATTCTTGCGATAGCTAACCCTTTAGCAGGAATGTTGCAGCCGTAGTAGTTGCCACCTCGCCAGTCGGGATCAGCCATAACAGCTTGCCTGCCAACCTCGTTGAAAGCGATCTGCTGAGGTGTATGCTTCATCGTCGTCGCAATAGGTATCGCGGCACGAATCCTTTGGGGGTAAGAAACCATCCACTGCAACACCTGCATCCCGCCCATGGAGCCCCCGATTACAGCTAACAGCTTCTCTATGCCGAAGTGGTCAATGAGGTGACGCTGCGCGTTTACCATGTCTCCGATTGTTATCAGTGGAAAATCTATGCCATAGGGTTTACCCGTTTTAGGGTTTATTGAAGATGGACCAGTGGAACCCCTGCAGCCGCCTAGTATATTGCTGCAAATCACAAAGTACTTGTTAGTGTCGACACCCATGCCTTCACCGATAAGGTTGTTCCACCAACCGCCGGATCCAGTGACATGGGCATCACCGCTGAGCGCGTGCAAAACGAGGATGGCGTTGGATTTATCTTTGTTGAGTGTGCCGAAAGTTTCATACGCGAGTGTTATTGGACCAAGGGTCTCGCCTGATTCAAGAATAAGCTCCGCTGGGGGTTGTGCAAAAGCGAAGGTTTGCGTTTGCGAATTTTCCAGTTTGCATATCCTTGTAAACTTGTATGCCTCCAAAAATGAGGGGAACTGCAGCTATAACGCTGCTATAGATTTAAGGTTTCGCCGATACTTTTAACGCTTGATCCAAATCTTCAATGATGTCCTCTGGGTCTTCGATGCCTACAGATAACCTGATGTAATCCTCTGTGACTCCTGTTGCCTCCTGCTCTGCCTTAGTTAATTGCTGGTGGGTTGTCGATGCCGGGTGAACGATTAGGCTCTTTGCGTCGCCGATGTTTGCCAAGTGCGAAAGAAGCTTCACTGACTCGATGAGTTTGCGTCCTGACTCTTTGCCGCCTTTGATTCCAAAGCCAACCAGACCCCCATAGTTGCCTTTCAGGTATTTTTCCGCAATCTTGTGATTTGGATTGTCAGTCAAGCCTGGATAGATAACCCAGCTTACAAACGGATGCTGCTTTAGGAATTGTGCGACTTTTAAGGCGTTTTCGGAGTGTTTACGTTGTCTGAGTGGTAGCGTTTCTAGGCCTTGCAGGAAAAGCCACGAGTTGAATGGGCTCAATGCAGGACCTAAATCTCTTAGCAGTTGGACGCGTACTTTGAAGATGAAAGCTACGTTTCCTAAGCCTGGGAAGTTGCTGAATGCATCCCAATACTTGATGCCGTGGTAGCTAGGGTCTGGTTCGGTGAACTCGGGGAATTTGCCGTTGTTCCAGTTGAATTTGCCGCCGTCAACGATTATGCCGCCTATGCTTGTTCCATGTCCACCGATATACTTGGTTGCTGATGCTACGATTATGTCCGCGCCATATTCGAGGGGCCTGGCAACGCCTACGCCTACCGTATTGTCGACCACGAGAGGTATGCCTGCATCATGGGCTATTTTGGCAAGGACTTCAAAGTCAGGTACGTCAAGTTTTGGGTTGCCTATTGTTTCAGCGTAGATTGCCCGGGTTTTAGAAGTTATGGCCTTTTTGAATTCTTCTGGTTTTTGGGAATCAACGAATTTCACAGTTCTCCCTAGTTTTGGAAAAGTGTAGTGGAAAAGCTGGTATGTTCCGCCGTAAAGGTTGTTTGCTGAGACTATTTCATCCCCGACGCGAGTTATCGCTAGCAGCGCTAAGGTTTCAGCTGCTTGTCCAGAGGCTACTGCCAATGCGCCCGTGCCGCCTTCAATAGCTGCTATTCGCTTTTCGAAGACATCGGTTGTCGGGTTCATCAATCGGGTATATACGTTCCCTAGCTCTTTTAGCGCGAAAAGGTTCGCCGCATGATCGGTATTTTTAAAGACATATGAAGTCGTCTGGTAGATCGGGACTGCCCTTGACCCTGTTGTTGGGTCAGGTATTTCTTGACCAGAGTGGACGGCTATAGTGTCTAATCTTCTTTTTGAGGTCATTTTTTAATTGCTCCTTGGATTTTTATTTTTGATTAACAACAACATCTAATAACGCTGTTATATGCCTTCTTGCAAGAAATATTCCAATAAGAATATTTCTCGATAAAACATCAACCGCGCTTCCATTGAAGATGATTCCCTTGAAACCGCTGGCACCATAGTTTGCGGTGGAGTGCAAAGGTTTTTTAGTGGCTCACACAAAAAATAACGCTGTTATTGTATGCTCTTGGGGATAAATAAGTGAAAGCATTAGGCATGTTATCAGGCGGTTTAGACAGCACCTTAGCAGTAAAACTTATCCAAGAGCAGGGAATAGATGTTGAAGCCATTAACTTCGTAACACCATTCTGCCAATGCAGAAAAGGCGGATGCGGCGCCTCAGAAGCCGCAAAAACATTCAAAATACCCCTCAAAATGGTCAACGCAGGCACAGATTATTTACGTATGGTCAGAAACCCAAAGTTCGGCTACGGAAAAAACCTTAACCCCTGCGTAGACTGCAGAATATACATGCTGAAAAAGGCAAAAAACTTCGCAAAACAAATCGGAGCAAAATTCATCTTCACCGGCGAAGTCCTTGGGCAACGCCCCATGTCACAGCATAAAGGAGCCCTCGATCTTATAGAACGAGAAGCAGGTTTGCAAGGAAAAATTCTTCGCCCATTGTCGGCTAAGCTTTTACCAAAAACAGAAGCAGAGACAAAAGGGCTTGTCGAAGAAGAAGCGCTAAGAGACATAAGTGGGCGTTCAAGGAAACGTCAAATTGAAATGACCAAAGAATTTAACATCGTTAATTACCCTTGCGCAGCAGGCGGATGCCTCCTCACCGACAGACAATTTGCCAAAAGACTTCGAGACCTTTTCCAGCACAAAAAGAGAATAACCATTAAACAAGTTAATCTACTCAAAGTGGGCCGACACTTTCGGCTCGGGAAAAACAAGATTATTGTAGGCAGAACCGAAGCTGAAAACGGACTGTTGCTTAGAACTAAGCAAAAAACCGATTATTTCTTTGAAGTGCCCGATTGCGGAAGCCCAATTACTATTCTGCAAGGACCAAAAACAAGAGCGTCGATAGAGAAAGCAGCAGCTTTAACTGTCTTTCATTCGGACAAAAAGACGGGAATAGTTCAAGTAAATTTCGGAAAAAATAAGCTCAACCGGAAAATAATTGTCTCAGCACCGCTTCAGGCAGAAGTTGATATGCTTAGGATTTAAGCCGCCGCAGTTCTTTTCTCGCATTTAGGCGAAAAGACTAACCGTTCTTTGTTCGAAAAAACGATGCGCCAAAAAGAAAATACAAAAAACTGTTAAATGTAGTATTCAGGTTTGGATGATTCAGAGATCGGTTTTTCTTTTTTACAGAAAGTGATGCAGAGAGTGCAAAAACCAGGCGTAATCTCTTCAGCGGTAATCTCTTTGTCGATTAGCTTTTTGGCGGTTTCATGCGCCATCGCTTGTAGTTTTGGCATGAATGCCTCGACATGTTCGGTGCCTTTGTAGGCACGTTTGGAACTAAGGTATTGGCTGACGGCGGCTTGGGTGGTTCCGAGTTTTTTGGATGCTTCAGTTTGGGACAGATTGTATTTTTGCACCAGCTCTTTGGCTAGCATTGATCTGAAGATAGGTAAAACGTATTTGCCGACTATTTCACATTGAGGGTCCATTACTACCGTACCAGTATAACACACTTATACTTATAAGTCGTTTCAAATCAACCAACCTCTTCAAAGCCTATACTGCTTGTTCTAAATCCGCCTGTAAATCTTCGTAATCTTAAATTCCAAAGGATAACCTGAGCAAATTATCCGTAACACCCAACTGGCAAAAAACCGGAATAAACAGAACATAACTATCAAGCGGTACACAGGCGTGCCTTTTTTCAAAAAGAATATAGCGCCGTCATACTCAAGTATAAAACAAGATGTTTCCAGAACTAGAAGAAATTGCCAAACGCCGCAAACTACTGGGCCTTAAACAATCAGAGTTAGCCAAAGCAGCGGGCGTAAGCCAATCCTTAATCGCCAAACTGGAAGCAGGAACCATAGACTCATCCTACACCAAAGTAAGAACAATCTTCGACGTGCTCGAACGCTTAGAATTCAAGACCAAAGTCCACGCGGAAAAAATCCTCCACACCGAAGTTGTCAGCGTCCAAAAGAGCGAACCAGTTTCAGAAGTTGTAACAATTATGAAAGAGCACGGTTACTCACAGATACCCGTCTTCGATGGGAAACAACCTGTGGGAAGCATTTCGGAAAAGGCGATTCTGCGTCAGATTTTGGCTGGAAAAGACTTGGAGGAAATCTCTAAGCTGCCGACAGAACAGATTATGGAGGAAGCTTTCCCGCAAATCAATGAGGATGCGCCGTTGTCTTTGATTACTAGTCTTTTGCAGAATTATTCAGCGGTTCTAGTGTCAAAAAAAGGCGTGATACTGGGCATTATTACGAAAGCGGATTTGCTGCGGATGCTTTGAAGTGAGACAGTTATTTCTAAGTATAAGGGATTTCTTTGAATTGGTTACGAAATGCTTTTATTGTTTGTGCTGAAGAGCGCCAAAAAAGCTTTAAGTAACGCCGTTAGACTTTATAACAGTGTTATATGGCTGTGATATAATTGAAGATAAACGATAACGTATTAGAAACAATAGGCAAAACACCACTCGTACGCCTGAACCGATTAACCGAAGGCATAAACGCCATCGTCGTCGGTAAAATAGAATCAAGAAACCCGGGCGGAAGCGTCAAAGACCGCATTTGCCTAAGCATGATTATTGAAGCAGAGAAACAGGGCTTAATCAAACCAGGCACAACCATCATTGAACCGACAAGCGGCAACACAGGCATCGGCTTAGCCATGGTAGCAGCCGTAAAAGGCTACAAACTAATCCTTACCATGCCGGAAACCATGAGCATTGAAAGACGCAGTCTACTCAAGGCCTACGGCGCCCAACTCGTCCTCACGCCAGGGCCAGAAGGCATGGGCGGAGCCATCAGGAAAGCCGAGGAAATAGCTGCGCAAACCACTAACAGCTTCGTGCCGCAGCAATTCAAGAATTTAGCCAACCCAAAAATCCACCGTGAAACTACAGGCCCAGAAATCTGGGAAGACACTGATGGTAAAGTAGACATTCTGGTTTCAGGTGTAGGCACTGGAGGAACAATAACTGGAGTAGCACAATACATAAAACCGCTAAAACCCGCCTTCAAAGCAGTAGCAGTAGAGCCCGCAGCTTCGCCGGTTTTGAGCGGCGGACAGAAGGGACCGCACAAAATTCAAGGGATAGGCGCTGGCTTCAAACCCGACGTGTTAAAACTTGATTTGGTGGATGAAATATTCAAAGTGACTGACGATGACGCTATCAAGACGGCGAGGCAACTGGCGCTAAAAGAAGGCTTGCTTGTAGGCATATCCTCAGGCGCAGCAACGTTTGCGGCGCTTGAAGTCGCGAAGCGAGCAGAAAACAAAGACAAACTCATCGTTGTGATTCTGCCAGACACAGGCGAACGTTACCTCAGCACAGTCTTATTCCAAGAACCAGCAACGAACCCAGCCCCAAACATTTAATCCCCATCGCAAGTTTTTTTATGTCGACCTTTTTTTAAGTATGCTGGTTGGAAAGAAATATGACGGCAAAAACTGAAAAATCGCTTCTTAAAGAGCGTGGACGAGAAAACCGAAACGTAGATGCTGATTCCTGGACTCCAGAGCGAGTGCTGGATGCGCTTATGAGCAAACAAGCTGAAGTTGAGCAGGATTGGGTTGAGAAGGGCTTGTCGAAGCTTGTGGATGAAATGGTGGCTAGTTATGAGAAGTTTGGCGGCATGGACCACCTCACCGGACGAGATCTGCCTTCTAAAGAAGTAGTTGTGGAAGTGTTGGAAGACTTGTTCACTATTCTTTTTCCCGGCTACTTAGGCAAGGAAGAAATCACCAAAGCCAACATACAGTACTATCTTGGCACCAAGCTAAATTCAGTTTATGTTCGACTTACTGGCGAAGTTGAAAAAAGTTTGAAGTATATTTGCCGGAAAGTTGGAACGTGCCCCCAAGACGTATGCCAATCACGTGCGCAAATTGTCGTTAAAGAGCTTCTTGAAAAGCTTCCTGAAATAAGATCCATGCTAAGCGGTGACATCCAAGGCGCGTACAAAGGTGACCCGGCGGCCGTAAGCACCGATGAAGTGATTTTGAGTTACCCGTGTGTGCTTGCAATTACAACTTACAGGATAGCACATGTGCTTTACCTCGATGGCGTACCCTTGATCCCCAGAATAATGAGTGAGCACGTTCACTCCCTAACAGGTATCGATATCCATCCAGGCGCAAGAATAGGCAAAAACTTCTTCATCGACCATGGCACAGGCGTCGTCATCGGCGAAACCACTGAAATTGGCGACAACGTCAAACTTTACCAAGGTGTAACCTTGGGTGCGCTGAGTTTTGCCAAAGACCAGGAGGGCAACATTATCAAAGGAAGAAAACGGCACCCAACGATCGGAAACAATGTGGTTATCTATTCGGGAGCGACAATTCTTGGGCCAAACGCTGTGGTAGGCGACGACGTTGTCATAGGTGGAAATGTGTGGGTAACTTCACCAATTGCCGCGGGAACCAGGATAACCATTACACCTCCGGAGCAGAATTATAAGAAAGAAAACCATAACAAGCACGTTGGAACCTGAGCAGGCAAGAGTTTCGGCTTCACCTTTTCTTATTTCCGTTTGTTCCTTTTACTTTTTGAAGAAGGATGATTTTAGAAGAAGTGCTTTCTTGTTCGGTATGGCTCCACTTTCGGCTTAAGCAACCTTATATAAAGGCTTGTCAAAGATTTGATGTGCAGGCTACGCCTAGGTGGCCGAGTCGCATAAGCAATCGCCTGCAGAGCGATTTTACAGGGGTTCAATTCCCCTCCTAGGCTCCATTTCCGCTTTTCCCAAGCTTTTGGTGATTCCTGAATGTTTAAAGTTCAGTTTTTGTTTTATGCTGTGAAAGAGCCGGGCTGCTTTGGTATAGTGTTTATATTACTTTACCTTGATTTAATAAAAAAGAGTGAATTCGATGCAAGCTTGGCCTAAAGAATACAATTTTCTCGAAATAGAGCGTAAATGGCAGCAGAAATGGGACGAAACAGGCGTTTTCCGGTTCGACTGGAATGACACCAAGCGTGTTCCATTCAGCATAGATACCCCTCCACCTTACCCATCAGGCGAACTTCACATGGGAAACGTTCTGAACTGGACTTACTTTGACATCGTTGCACGCTACAAGAGAATGCGCGGTTTCAACGTGCTGTTTCCGCAAGGCTGGGATTGCCACGGTTTAGGTATAGAAATTCAAGTTGAAAAAACCAATAACATACGTAAAAGGGACTTGCCGACCGACAAGTTCCGAGACATGTGCATCGCGCTTGTCGAGAAGTACATCGCCATGATGAAGGAAGGCATCCTTAGATTGGGTTGCAGCATAGATTGGACAACTGAGTACCGCACCATGGACCCAGACTATTGGCGCCGCACCCAACTAAGCTTCATTCTCCTCCACAAGAAAGGTTTCATGTATCAGGGAACTCATCCCGTCAATTGGTGTCCCCACGACGAAACCGCAATAGCCGACGCTGAGGTCGACTACGTCAAACGAGAAGGCACACTACATTACATCCGCTTCCCAATTACGGGAACGGATAATTTCTTGATGATTGCCACATCCCGTCCGGAGTTCATACCTGCCTGCGTAGCCATTGAGGTGAACCCGAAAGATGAGCGCTATTGCAAGTACATCGGCAAAACAATCACCGTACCAATCGTAAACCACTCCGTTACAGTTATCGCTGACGAATGCGTGGATCCAGCTTTCGGCACAGGCGTGGTTATGATTTGCACATACGGCGATAAAGAAGACGTCAAGACCGTCCTCAAACACAAGCTACCCGTCATCACCCTGCTCACTGAGAACGGGCGCATGAACGAAAACGGCGGCAAATACCACGGTCTATATATGAATCAAGCACGAGCCGCCATCGTCCAAGACTTGACGGCTGCTGGTCTAATTGAGAAAACTGAGAAAATCAGCCAGGAAGTAGGCGTTTGCGACCGCTGCAAAGCCCAAGTAGAAATTCTTGAGCGCAAGCAGTGGTTCATGGAAACACGCAAACTCACTGATGCGGTTGAAAAAACGGCTAACGAAATTACATGGTACCCTGACTTCATGAAGAACAGGCTTATCGATTGGGCGAAATCGCTTGATTGGGACTGGGTCATCAGCCGCCAAAGGATCTTTGCAACTCCGATTCCAGTTTGGTTCTGCAAAAAATGCGGAGAACTAATCCTTGCAGAGGAGCAGTGGGTGCCTATCGACCCCAAGCTTGAAGGCCCACGCATCAGCAGCTGCCCCAAATGCAGTGGAAAAGAGTTCTCGCCCGAAACGGATGTCTTCGACACGTGGATGGATTCCTCAATAACCTGCGCTGTTCATGCGGGTTGGCCAGACCGCGTAGATTGGCATAGACTTTTCCCTGCAAGCATGCATCCCTCTGGCACGGACATCATCAGGACTTGGGCTTACTACCTCATGGTCAGGCATCTTGCGCTTTTCGACGAAACCCCATTTAAAAGCGTCCTGATAAACGGAATGGTGTTGGGTCAAGACGGAAGAAAAATGAGCAAATCCCTCAAAAACTACATGGCGGCGCCTGAAGCCCTCAACAAGTACGGGGCAGACGCTATTCGCCAATGGGCTGCAGGGGGAGGCGCAACTGGCTCTGACATTCCCTACCGAATTCAAGATGTCGAGTACGGAAGAAGGTTCCTGGTTAAGCTATGGAATGCGTCTGGGTTCGCAAGCAAACTCTTAAGCGACTACCAACCAGACAACGAGGCATCGATGGATCTTCAGCTTTTGGACCGGTGGATGATTAGCCAAACTGAAAACGTGATCAAAAGAGTCACTGAAGCCTACGAGAAATGCCAATTCAACGTTGCAGTTGAAGAAATCCGCAACTTCACCTGGCACCAGCTCTGTGATTCCTACTTGGAAGCCGTCAAAGACAGGCTCTACCGACCTGAGTTGGCTGGGAAAGCCCAAAAAGTCGCTGCTCAACACGTGCTTCACGAGGTATTGTATCGTGTGCTTCAGCTTCTGTCGCCAGTTGTTCCCCACTTGACTGAAGAGATTTACCAGTGCATATACGCAGACGAAAAGGGCTACGGCAGCCTCCACGTTTCCCCTTGGCCACACTGCGACGAGTCAATGGTGGATGAGCAAGTGGAAAGGCAAGGCGACATTGTGCTGGGATTAATCAGTGAGGTTAGACGGGAAAAAGCAGAAAAACGCCTGCCGCTAAACACACCAATCAAAGTCTTAACGGTTTTTGCTGGTGACCAGTCAGTCGCTGAAGCTGTAAAAAGCGAGTTAATTGACATTTGCGGCGCTTGCAAAGTGGAAAACCTCCAAGTTCTACCTTCGGAAGGCGAGGGTAGAGCGCTAGCTCAATTCCCCACAGTGCACTTCCTCGCGGAATATCAGCCCCCGATAGCCAGCCAAAAAACCTAAACGCCGTTATTTTTCCAATATTATTGTTGCTTTTTTCAATTCAGAAGCAAGCGCTTCTAACTCCCTGAGCATTGTAGCAGGGTCATTTCTGTTTTTTTGGATTAGGTCGATGAAGGCGCTTCCTACGATTGCTCCGTCAGCTCCCGCGGCAACGATTCGTTTTACATGCTGCGTTTTTGAAACTCCGAAGCCGACTGCCAAACAAATCTTTCCCTTAGTGGCTGGCAGAACCCGTTTGATTAGCTCTATTGTTGAGTCTTCCACTGTCGTTTTTGCGCCCGTCACGCCGAAGTGGGAAACAAGGTAAAGAAAACCTGAAGAACACTGAACAATCGCTTTAAGCCGCTCGGGGCTAGTGGAGGGCGCTGCCAAAAAAATCGTGTCTAACCCAAAATCTGCCGTCGCCTTCTTGAAGTCACTGGATTCTTCAACTGGCAAATCGGGAACAATGATTCCGTCAACCTTGCTTTCCTTGGCTAGACGGCAAAACTTCTTAAGTCCCATCCTGAACACGGGATTGTAGTAGGTCATTATCACGATTGGCGTTTCGTGTTTTTTTCGTATCTCTTTTGCAATTTGTAGTACTTTTGCTGGTGTTGTGCCTGCTGACAATGCTCGGATGCTTGCAGCCTGAATTGTTGGTCCATCCGCAATTGGGTCAGAAAATGGCAACCCTAACTCCAAAACGTCCACTCCGCCACGGATTAAGGCGTCTGCTATTTGGGCCGTCATCTCTATTGTTGGATCCCCTGCGGTGACGTAACCGATGAGGGCAGCGTTTCCCTGTTCTTTGGTTTTTTGGAATGCCTGCTCTATCTTTCTCATATTCTTGCTCCTATGTAGTCGGCAACTGTTTCGACGTCTTTGTCGCCTCGTCCTGAAAGAGTCACCACGATTGATTGGGTTTTCTTCATTTTCGGGGCAAGTTTTGTTGCGTAGGCTACAGCATGGGATGACTCCAAGGCAGGAAGAATTCCTTCTTCTTTGCAAAGTATTAGGAACGCATCTATTGCTTCTTTGTCTGTAGCTGAAGCATACTTTGCTCTTTTGAGCGTTTTGAGGAAGGAGTGTTCTGGTCCGACGCCTGGATAATCTAAGCCTGCGGAAACACTGTTTGTGTTCTGGATTTGTCCGTTGAC
>Ga0187862_10003583_pt1 | contig 15067 bp, 18 predicted proteins | sample June2016WEW_10_1_FD_133003 | JGI IMG/M metagenome (GOLD analysis project Ga0187862, IMG submission 133003) | Peatland microbial communities from SPRUCE experiment site at the Marcell Experimental Forest, Minnesota, USA - June2016WEW_10_150 | ecosystem: Environmental > Terrestrial > Soil >...
CGTCGACGGGATGCTGGTCCAGCTCCCGCTGCCCCGCCAGATCGACTCCGCGGCCGTGCTGGAGGCGGTCCCCGCCGCCAAGGATGCCGACGGGTTCCACCCGCTCAACCTCGGCCGGCTCGCCGCCGGCGCTGCGGCCCGGGTCGTGCCGGGGACGCCGCTCGGCTGCATGGAGCTGCTCCGCCGGTCCGGGGTGCCGATCGCCGGGAGCCGTGCGGTGGTGGTCGGACGGAGCGTGATCGTCGGACGTCCGGTCGCGCTCCTGCTGGTCAACGCCGACGCCACCGTCACCGTCTGCCACTCCAAGACGCGCGACCTGGCCGGGGTGTGCCGGGAGGCGGACATCCTCATCGCGGCGATCGGCCGCCCGGGGATGATCACCGCCGAGTTCGTCAAGCCGGGTGCGGCGGTGATCGACGTGGGCACCTCACCGGTGGAGGGCCGGCTCCTCGGCGATGTCGACCGCGCGTCCGTCGAGCCGGTCGCCGGCTGGCTCACGCCGGTCCCCGGCGGGGTGGGTCCGATGACCATCGCGATGCTGCTCCGCAACACCCTGGCGCTGGCCCGGGACCGCCGCGCCGCACCGGCCCCCTGATGCCGGCCATCACCGTCCGCTGGTCGGAGCAGGAGGCCCGCAAGCCCTACGCCCGTCCCTTCATGGTCAGCTTCGCGGGCGACGACGGAGAGGTGATCGGCTCGGTGGCCGTGAGCGGGGCGGACCTCCTCTATCACCGGCAGTTCCAGGTCGCCGTCCTCGCCCTCGCCGGGGAGCTCTTCGTCGACGGCTCGCTGGCCGAGGAGCCGGATGCTCAGGCGGCCTGGCTGGAGCGCCTCTCGGCCCTGCTGCCGGCGGTGGACGACCTGGAGCTGCGGCCGGTCTCGACCTTCGACCATGACCGGGGGCGGGTGTTCCACGTCGAGGCGCGCGTGCCGGGCTGCCCGGCCCCGGCGCGCGTCGAGGCGCCGGCGGTTCTCGAATACCAGGAGCTGCAGGCCACCCTCGCCCATCAGACCGGACGCCTATACCGCAACCGCGCCCTCGAGGGGATCGTCGAGCCCGAGGAGCGGCAGCGGGCCTGGCTGGACCTCCTCGGTGAGCTGCTCCAGAGGCCCGGCGAGGACGAGGCGATGGCCGGGACCTGGCCGTGGAGGCCCCGGCCCGCGCCGTGACCTCGGGAGAGATCCGGCCCGGAGGTGGGGAGGAGCAGCTCTCCGCGACCATGGCCCGCCTGGAGGCGGCGGGCAGGTTCGGCATCGTGCCGGGGCTGGAGCGCACCCGGTGGCTACTCGCCCGGCTCGGCGATCCCCACCGCGAGCTTCGCGGGGTGCTGGTGGCGGGCACCAATGGCAAGGGTTCCGTCTGCGCGCTGCTGGACGCGATGGCCCGGGCGGCGGGGCGCCGGACCGCCCTGCTCGCCAAGCCTCACCTGGTTCGCTGGGGGGAGCGGATCGTCCTCGACGGCGTGCCCCTGGACGATCGGCGCTTCGCCGCCCTGGCCGGGGAGGTGCTCGCCGTGGCCGACGCGGCACCCCCGGGGGAGCACCCCACCCAGTTCGAGATGCTCACCGCCATGGGCTTCCTCGCCGCCGCCTCCCACGGCGCGGACACCGTGGTCTGCGAGGTGGGGATGGGCGGCCGGCTCGACAGCACCAACGTCGCCGATCTGGGCGGCTGCGTGATCACCAACATCGCCCTCGATCACCGCGAATGGCTCGGCGACACGGTGGAGGCGATCGCCGCCGAGAAGGCCGGGATCATGAAGGCGGGCGACTGGGTGGTGAGCGCCGCCACCGATCCGGCGCGCTCGATCATCGCCGAGCGGGCGCGGACGGTCGGAGCCGAGCTCAGGGTTCTCGAGGCCGGCCGGGATTGGCGGGGGGCCCGCCGCGGCCGCGAGGGGGTCGAGGCCGAGGTTCGGGTTGAGGCGGGTCCCGCGGTGGGCGCTGGGGGATCTGCGGCTCCGGGCGCCGGGGGATCCGCGGCTCCGAGCCTCCGATGCGAGGCGCCCCTGATCGGCGGGGTGCAGATCGAGAACCTGGCCGTCGCCGTGGCAGCCGCCGCCAGGCTCGGCATCCCGGAACCCGCGATCGTCGCCGGGGCCGCAGCGGTGCGGTGGCCGGGGCGGCTCCAGTGGGTGGAGGGCACCCCGCCCCTGCTCCTCGACGGAGCCCACAACCCGGCGGCGCTGACCGCTCTCGGACCGGAGGTCGTGGGGCTGGCCGGGGGTCGCCGGGTGGTGGCGCTCTTCGGCGCGATGGCCGACAAGCAGCTGGACGCCATGCTCCCGCTGGTCGCGGAGATGGCCCACGAGGTGGTGCTGACCAGCGTCGGGGGCGAGCGCGCGGCCTCCGCCGCGGCCCTGACCGCGATGCTGGGCGGCGGGACCGCGCTCGAGCCCCCGGCCGCCGCGCTGGCCGAGGCGAGGCGGCGCGCCGGTCCGGCGGGCCTGGTCCTGGTTTGCGGGTCGCTCGCCCTGGTGGGAGCGGTGCTGGCCGGGCTCGACGCCCCCTGACCGGCCGCGGCGCCGATCGCGTGACCGGCCGCGACGCCGGTCGCGCAGGGGCCCGGCCCCCGCGTGGGCTCCGCGGCACCGGGTGGGAGGACGGCCCCGGCAGCCCGCCCGGGCTCAGACGACCCCGATGAGGTGCAGGACGTTCTCCAGAGGTGCGACCAGGCTGACCGTGGCGAACAGCGAGATCACCACCAGGCGGAGGCGCCAGCGCAGCCGCAGGGTGAGCAGGACGGTCACCACCACCGCTGCGAGCACCACCTTGACCGCCACCGCGACCGCGGGGTGGCTGTCGAGCAGGCCGCCCAGCAGGGGGTTCTCCTCCTGGAAATGGTGGGACGCCAGGGCGATGTAGGTGGTGATCCCGTCGAGGAGCTGGGCCGCACAGAAGAGGGCCACCACCAGGCGCACGTCCCGCCAGGCGAGGACGTCACGCATCTGAGCCGCGGTCCCACGCGCGCGCGCCACCATCGCGGCAGCCCTCCCTGCCCCGGCCTGCTCCCACTCCCGCCCCTCTCATCAGTGTGGCCTCGGGTTCCCGGGCTTGGCAAGCGACGCGCAGGTCGGGTGTCGTGCCCGGGAACCCACCGCCGCCCGGCGGGCACCGGGACCGCTGGAGCTCCCCCGCCGGCGCCAGCCGGCCGGCATGAGCCCTCTCGCCAGCGTCAGCAGGCTGGATGCCGGCCGTTCCGCGGAGGGTCAGCTGGTCGCGGTGCGCCCTCGCGCCAGCATCAGCAGGCTGGATGCCGGCCGTTCCGCGGAGGGTCGGCCCGGGCCCTCGGGCGGCCGGACCGACGTCAGGCTGCGCCCTTGGCTGTGCTCAGGACGGCCTCGAGCCGCGCCTTGAGGGCCGGCTTCGGCTGAAAGCCGACGATCCGGTCGGTGGCCTTGCCGCCCTGGAAGACCATCAGGGTGGGGATGCTCATGATCCCGAACATCCCGGGGGTGGCGGGGTTGGCGTCGACGTCCACCTTGCCGACCTTGACCCGGCCCTCGTACTCGGTGCTGAACTCCTCGACGATGGGCGCGACGAGCTTGCAGGGGGTGCACCAGGACGCCCAGAAGTCGACCAGCACCGGGATCTCGCTGTCGAGGACCTCTGACTGGAAGTTGGAATCGGTGATGGTGACGGGATGCGCCATCGTGGCCTCCTGGTGATGACGGACACCTGTCCGTACGTGATCCATGCTAGCAACGCCGCCCGGAGCGGCGACCTCAGGATGTGGTCGAGCCCCCGGACGAGGCTTCGCCGCCCGCGACCGGCTTGGTCGCGGCAGCCCCCTTCTCCCCCGCGGACGCCTTCTCGTTCCCGCCCCCGGACGTCTTCTCGCCGGCCGCGGCGCCGGTCCCGCCGGCGGCCTTGCTCGGCGTCGACGACCCGCCGTTGACCGAGGCGCTGGACGCGCGCCGGGAATCGGTCTTGTAGAAGCCGCTCCCCTTGAAGACGATCCCCGCCGGGAAGAAGAGCCGCCGGCCGGGCGTCCCGCAGCGCGGGCAGTCGGCGCCCGAATCGTCGGTCATCCGCTGGGAGACTTCGAACTCGGTCTCGCAGTGGGGGCAGTGGTATCCGTAAGTGGGCACGGGACTCTCGACTGGAACTGTTCAGCTCATACCCGGGGCGGACGGGAGCCAAACCTCGGGCGCGTCAATTCTCCCAGGGAGGGGGCAGGGTGCGCAGCCTGGGGCCGTCCAGGCGCTGGGAGGGCAGCTCCCCCGCCGCGATCCGGCGCGCCATCTCGGTCGCCGGGACGTCCACCCTGACCCGCCGCCGCTCCTCGCGGAGCAGCCGGCGCAGGGCGATCGCCACGATCTCGCTCCGGGAGAGGGGGGAGACCTGGGTGTGCTGGTTGAGCGCCTCGATCAGGTCGTCATCCAGATAGAAGTTGATCCGCCGGCCCATGGCCGCATGGTACCGCCTCGTCACCCTCCGGTCGGCTGGCGCGATCCCCCCCGGCGCATCCCCCTGATCGGACGTCGAGATCAAGCGCCGAGCGTGCGCAGCGCCCTCTCGTCCAGCTCCCGCAGCGAGCCCAGCACCAGGTCGGCCTGCCCGAAGCGCGGATCCCCGGCCAGGTGGCGGTCGGGCACGGCCACGCAGCGCATCCCGGCCGCTCGCGCGGAGAGCACCCCGTTGGGCGAGTCCTCGATGGCCAGGCATGCGGCGGGGGGCAGCCCGAGCCGGGCGGCGGCGGTGAGATAGACATCGCCGGCCGGCTTGCCCCGCCGCTCGTCGTCGGCGGAGCACCGGACCTCGATCCACTCCAACCCGAGCCGGAGGCAGACCGCGTCGATGAGCCGGTGGGCCGATGAGGAGGCGATGGCGGCCCGGAGGCCGAGACACCGGATCAGGTCGACCGCCTCGGCAACTCCCGGCATCGGCTCGCCCCGGCTGATCACGTGGTCCACGACCCCGTCGACGACCCGGCCGGCAATCGTCGCATCGCTCGGGTCCCCGCTCTCGGCTCCCGGCCAGGGATGCTGACGGCGCCAGTGCGCGACCATCTCGACGGCGCGGAGGCCCATGGTGGCGAGCATGTCCACCTCACTGATCTGGATCCCCAGCTCGCCGAAGACCTCGGTCTCGCTGGCCCGCCAGACCGGCTCGGTGTCGATGAGGAGCCCGTCCATGTCGAGGATGACCGCGTGGAGGCGGCCGCCGGCGCCAGCTGAGGTCATGGCCCGGGACTCTGCCACCTCGCCGGGCGTGCGCGGATGCCGATCCCTCTGCCGGCGGCGGCATGGGTGGGCCGGCAGCGATGCTGAGGAAGCCGGGGCACGGCGGTCCGCCGCGCCGGGACCTGCGACGGCTAGGGCTGCAGCTCGAGCGCGGCCAGCCCGGAACCGTCCATCAGGAATGGAACCGAGTTGTGCTCGTGCACGATGAGCCAGTCGCCGGCGAACCTCCGCAGCGCGACGGTGGCCCGGAACCAGAGGTCGACGGCCGCCCCGTCGGTCTTGGTCCCTCGCATCCGGTTGAGGCTGTGGCAGAAGGCCAGCGCGCCCTCGATGTCGACCTCCAACCTGGTGATCTCCAGTCCGATGGGCCCCTCCCAGGTGCGGAACCACCGCTCCCAACCGGCCGTCTCCCTCACCGCGGGCCCCGCTGTGGCCAGCGGTGGGGCGAGGTCGAAGGTCACGATCCCGGCGGCATACAGCGCCACCAGCGCGTGAGCGTCCTTCTCCCACAGGCAGTGAGCGCGGCGCTCCAGCACCTGACGCACGCGCTCCGCCTCTCCGCCGCCCTGCTCGCCATTCGGCATCCGCGTAGCTACCCACTTCCGGGGGTGGGCTGTCAAGCCCGGCGCGCCCGGTGCTCACCGCCGGGGCGGGCGCTCCCGGCTATCCTTCGCCGATGGACCCCAGCCGGATGCTGGCCTTCGCCGGCGTCGCGCTGCTCGTGATCCTCTTCCCGGGGCCGAGCGTGCTCTTCATCGTCAGCCGTTCGCTCTCGCTGGGACGGCGGCGCCTGGCGCTCCTGACCGTCGCCGGCAACGAGCTCGGTGAGCTGGTCCAGGTCTGCGCGGTGGCACTCGGAATCGGAGCTCTGGTGGCCGTCTCGGCGGTCGCCTTCACGGTCGTGAAGCTGGCCGGGGCCGCCTATCTGGTGTACCTGGGGGTGCGGACCATCCGGGGCCGCCGCCTGGCCGGGGAATCGGGCTCCCCGCCGCCCGGAGCCACCGCCGGCGTCTCCCCGAGGAGGGTCACCTGGCAGGCCTTCGTGGTCGGCCTCACCAACCCCAAGACGACCGTCTTCTTCGCCGCCGTGCTGCCCCAGTTCGCCGACCCCGGACTCGGGCACGTCCCCCTCCAGCTGCTGGTGCTCGGGCTGATCTGGACCGTGATCGCGCTGGTCTCCGACGGCTGCTGGGCACTGGCGGCGAGCGCGGCCCGCTCCTGGTTCACCGGTTCCGCGCGCCGCCTGCGCCGCCTCCAGTGGGGCAGCGGGGTGGTGATGATCGGGCTCGGGGTGGGGCTGGCCGTCTCGGGGCGTCCGACCTCGAGCTGAGCGACCCGGGGCCACCCGAGACAGCCGCGCCGCAGCCCCGCTCGCCGCCTCCCCCCCGGGCCGTCCGGCCTCCGCGCTGGCGACCGCCGCAGCCCGATCGTCAGTCGGCGGTGCGGCGCCGGAAGAGGTAGACGGCGAGGGGAACGCAGACGGCGAGCAGGGCCGCGGACCAGAGCAGGGTGGCGACCACCGCGTGCTGCATCGGCCAGTCCTGGACCAGCGCCGACGGGTTGGGGTTGCCGAAGAGCTGACGGCACGCCGAGGTCACCGCGCTCACCGGGTTCCAGTCTGCGATGACGCGCAGCCAGGCGGGCATCCCCTGGGTCGGCACCATCGCGTTGGAGACGAAGGCCATCGGGAAGAGGACGATGAAGCCGATCGACATCGCCGCCTCGACGTTGCGGGCGACCAGGCCGACGCAGCCGAACGTCCAGCAGATCGAGTAGGTGAAGAGCAACGCCAACCCGAGGCCGGCGGCCACCGAGAGCACCCCGGTGGTGGGGCGCCAGCCCACCACCAGGCCCGCGGCCACCACGATGGTGGTGCAGACCGCCGCCGAGAGCAGGTCGGTGATCGATCTCGCGATGAGGATCGAGGGTCGCCACATGGGCAGCGCCCGCAGGCGGTCGATGAGACCGGTGTTGAGGTCCGTGCTCAGGCCCACCGCCGTCCCGTTGGACGAGGTGATCAGGTTCATCGCCAGCAGCCCGGCCAGGGCGAACTCGGTGTAGCTGCCTCCCGGGATCGGGATCCCCGACCCGAAGACGTAGATGAAGAGGAACGTGAAGAGGATCGGCTGCAGGGTCACGTCCGAGAGCTGCATCGGCTCGCGGAGGATGTGGATGAGATTCCGGCGGACCAGCACCAGGATCTCCCGCAGCTTCTGGGTGAACCAGTTGGGCTCGGCGGTCTGGATGGCGGCGGTGCGGACGCTCATGCGGTTGCCTCCTCCGGTTCGGCGGCGGTCTCGTCGTCGGCGGCCTCGCGCCCGGTGAGGGCGAGGAAGACGTCGTCGAGGGAGGGCTGGTGCACCTGGACGTCGTCGACCAGGATGCCGGCGCGGTCGAGGGCTCGCACAGCCGCCGTGGCCAGGCCGTCCTGGTTGCGGACCGCGGCGCGCAGCCGCCGCCCGTCGTGGCTGACATGGGCCTCCCCCTCGAGCAGCGGCTGCAGGGCGAGCACCGCCTCCGGCCGGGGTGCGCTGAGGGTCACCTCCAGGCGCGCCGAGCCGGTCTCCGACTTGAGCTGCTGGGGCGTCCCGCTGGCGATCACCCGCCCGTGGTCGAAGACGGCGATGCTGTCGGCGAGGTGGTCGGCCTCGTCGAGGTACTGGGTGGTGAGCAGTACGGTGCAGCCATCGCCCACCATCCCCCGGATCACCTCCCACACCCCGAGCCGGCTGACCGGGTCGAGCCCCGTGGTGGGCTCGTCGAGGAAGAGGACGGGGGGCGCCATGATCATGCTGGCGGCGAGGTCGAGCCGCCGCCGCATCCCCCCCGAGTAGCCCTTGGTGAGGCGGTCCGCGGCGTCGCTCAGCTCCAGGCGCTCGAGCAGGTCGCTCGCGCGCCGCTGGGCCTCGGCGCGCCGGAGCCCGCTCAGCTGCCCGATCATCACCAGGTTCTGCCGGCCGGTGAGCAGCTCGTCGAGGGTGGTGTCCTGGGCCGCGACCCCGATCCGGCGCCGCACGTCGGCGGGATGGGAGGCGACGTCGAAGCCGGCCACCCATGCCCGCCCCTCGTCGGCGTGGCTCAGGGTGGTGAGGATGCGGATCGCCGTGGTCTTGCCGGCGCCGTTGGGTCCCAGGAGGCCGAGGATGGCCCCCGGCGGGACGGAGAGGTCGACGCCGGCCAGGGCGACGGTGGTCCCGTAGCGCTTGACCAGCCCCTCCGCCTCGATCATGGCGGTGCCGGGCATCTCAGGCCTCCTTCGATGGGCGCGACCCGGCCGGCCGGGCTGCGATCGTGATCTGGTGCATGGGGCGAACCTCTGTGGGAATGTCTACGTATTATAACGATATATCGTGATAGCGCGCAGAGCTCACCTCCCGCTCCTCTGCGCGGGGGTCCGGTGGTCGAGGGCCGCTCGGGCGCCTGCCGGACGTATACTTACTGACCGTATGGTAAGTGATGAGCTTACCGGCCGTCAAGTAAAGAACTCATGATGGCCGGCGAACCGATCGGGGGCGATCCCACCGAGGTGTGGTCTCGGCCCCCCACCGCGTACCCGCCGCCGCCCACCTCCGTCAACCGGCCGCCCGCCCCTTCGGCACCGCCCTCCCCGGCCGCCGTACCCCCCGCGGCACCCCCACCCGCGCCGGCACCGCCTCCCGCGCCGCCGCCCCCGGGCCCGGCCGCCTCCGTGGACGCCCTGCCGGAGCCGGCGCCGGACGGCCGGGCGACCCGGGCCAGGGGGGGTCCGCTGGGACGGCGGGGTCGCCGCGTGATCATCGGTCCTCGGGGGGCCGCGCCGGTGTCCGGCGACACCCGCCAGCGGATCCTCGACGTCGCCCTGGACCTCTTCGTGGAGCAGGGCTACGAGAAGACCTCGCTCCGGGAGATCGCCGAGCGGGTGGGGGTCACCAAGGCCGCCCTCTACTACCACTTCCAGTCCAAGGAGGACATCGTCACCACCCTGCACATGCCGGTCCACGACCTGCTCCACGCGGCCATGGCCCGGCTGGGCGACACCGCCGGAACCGCCTCATGGCTCGCGTTCCTCGACTGGCTCATCGACCAGCTGGCGGCGCACAGCCGGCTCTTCCTCATGTACCAGCGCAACGCCCAGGCCATGGGCGAGATGCATCGCAAGGACCACGGGGGGCCCGAGGTGGAGCCCGAGCAGCTCTTCCTCGCGCGGCTCGGCGACCCCGCGCTCAGCGTCGACGAGCGGGTCCGGATGGCCGGGTCGCTGGCGGTGGTCGTCTCGGGCGCGGCCCTGGCGATGCAGCCGGGCAGCCCGGTCGCGGATCCTGCCGAGCTCGCCGCCAGCCTCCGCGCGGCGGTGCGCGACCTGCTGCGGGTGGACCAGCCCTCGGCGTAGGGTGCGGAGGCGGTATGACCGATACCGCCGACATCGACCCCATCCGGATCCACTGCGAGGTTCGCGGCCGGGGCCGCCCGCTCCTGCTGATCCTCGGCCTGGGCGCCGATGTCTCCGAGTACACGTCGCTCATCGATCAGCTGGCCACCGGCTGCCAGGTCATCGCCTTCGACAACCGTGGCGCGGGGCGCTCCGACAAGCCGGACCGGCTGTATTCGATCGAGATCATGGCCGCCGACGCGCTGGGAGTCCTCGACCGCCTGGGAGTGACCCGAGCCTCCGTCCTGGGGATCTCTCTCGGCGGCCGCATCGCCATGGAGCTGGCGCTGGGGCACCCCGAGCGGGTCGAGAGGCTGATCCTCGTCTCCACCTCGCCCCGGGTGATCCGGAGCTGGCGCCGGCGGCGCCTCTACCCGATCCTCTCCGGGCTGCCGCTCTTCCGGAGCCGGCATCCCCAGCCTCGGTACGCCTTCGTCCGCCAGCTCGAGGCGTCGGATGGATACGACGCCGGACCCCGGCTCCGCCAGCTGGCGATGCCCACGGCCGTCCTGCACGGCCGCGGCGACCGCGCCGCCCCGCTCGCGATGGCGGAGGAGATGCACCGCGAGATCCAGGGCTCCCAGCTGGTCACCTTCCGAGGCGGCCACCTCTTCTTCCTGATCCGGGAGCGGCAGCGCTTCGTCGACACCGTGGCCGGCTTCGTCGGGCAGGGCTCGTGAACGCGCCCCACAGCATCGACCTCGGCGGCGGGCTGATCCTGCGCCGGTGGCACGCCGGCGACGCCGAGGCGCAGTGGCAGGCGATCGCCGAGAGCCAGGAGCACCTGCTGCCATGGATGCCCTGGGCGGGCCGGGGCACGGTCGCGGAGCGCCGGGCCACCCTGGCGCGATGGGACCGGGAGTGGGACACGGGAGGGGACCTGGTGTACGGCCTCTTCCTCGGTCCGCTGGTCGCCGGTGGCTTCGGCCTTCACCGCCGGATCGGACCCACCGGGCTGGAGATCGGATACTGGCTGCACGCCGCCTACACCCGACGGGGTTACGCGACCCGGGCGGCCGCGGCGCTCACCACGGCCGCCTTCTCCCTTCCGGGGATCACGATCGTCGAGATCCATCACGACCGGGCCAACCTCGCCAGCGAGGGCGTGCCGCGCCGGCTCGGATTCACCCTGGTCGAGGAATACGCGAGGACGGCGGTCGCGCCCGCCGAGTCCGGCACCTTCCGGCTCTGGAGGATGAGCCGGGACCGCTGGCGGCCACCGGCGGCGCCGACGGCGCGGGCGGCAGCGCCCACCTGAGCCACCTCGCGCGAGCCGGCCCGGGTCAGAGTGGGGACTCAGAGCGGAGAGATGACCAGCCCGGTGGGGACCTTGGGATAGAAGTAGGTCGACTTCTGGGGCATGGTCTCGCCGGCGCCGGCGACCGCCATCACCTCCTGGCTGGTGCAGGGGGAGACCAGGAAGGTCAGCGCCGCCGCGCCGGCGCGCACCGCCTCCACCGCCTCGGCGGGGTCGCGGGTGTAACCGAGAGCGCCCTCGCGCAGGTCGGCCTCGCCGATCCCGCAGGCTCCGAGCACCTCAGATTGCAATACGGCGACGTCCAGGGCGTCGCGGCGCGAGCCGGCCTCACCGCGCCGGCGCCGGAGGATGGCGGCGCCGTCGGGGGCCACCAGGACGTAGGCGTGATCAGCGCCCCGGCGCTCCCCGAGACGGATGTGGGCGGCCAGGGCGTCGTCGACCGGCTCCAGCTCCCAGCCGTCGCCGAGGCGGGCCATCAGCTCGGCGCGGCCGCCGGGCAGCCCGGGACGCGGGCGGACCATCCGGTGGATCGGGAGCACCACCAGGGCCGGATCGTCCGCGGCGCTGGCGTACACCAGGGCGAGCTGGCTCTCCGCGCCGGCGGCGTCTCCGGCGTCCCGCCGCTCCGCCGCGTAGGCGGCCATGGTCTCGAAGCGGTGGTGGCCGTCGGCGATGTAGAGGGTCGCGGGGGCGAGCAGGGAGCCGATCTCGGCGAGCACGGCGGCGCCGGCCAGCTGCCAGACCAGCACCTTCTCCGGTCCCAACTCCCCCTCGAAGCGCCCACCCAGGAGCGCCCGCCCCTCGGCGAGCTCTTCGAGCCGGGTTCCGAGCCCGGCGGCGCCGTCCCAGAGCACCCACGCCGGGGAGGTCTGGGCCCCCGTCGCCCGCATCAGCGCCAGCCGGTCCTCCTTGGGCCCGCGCAGGGTCAGCTCATGGGGGAGCACCTCGGATCGATCCCAGGGCAGGGCTGGGACCCGGCCCAGCAGCCCGAGGCGGCGGCGCGCGGTGCCGTCGGGTGCCCCGAACTCATGGGCCACCAGGTAGAGGCCCGGGCGCTCGTCCCGGACCAGGATGCCGAGGTCGAGCCAGCTCCGGAGGTGCGCCGCCGCCCGGGTGTAGACGTCGTTCTCGCCGCCGGTGTCGTCCGGGTACCCCCGGCCGAAGTCGATGCGCACCACGTTGCGCAGGTCCCGCGCGTACAGCTCGTCGAGCCGGGCCGGGTCGATCACGTCGTAGGGAGGCGCCAGAACACCTCCGAGCCGGACGTGCTCGGGGTTGAACCGGACCCCCCGGAGGGGATGCAGTCCTGCCAATCAGCGGTGCCTAGAGGGTGACGACGCGGAGCGACTCCAGGTCGGCGATCTCCCGAAGGGCCACCTGGAGCTCGGATCCGACCGGGTCGTCGACCTGCATCAGCATCACCGCCTGGCCTCGCGGATGGTCGCGCCCCAGCTCGATGCCGGCGATGTTGATGTCATTGCTGGCCAGAAGTCCCGAGACCTTGGCGATGACCCCGGGTCGATCGTTGTGCTGGACCACCAGGAAGACGCCCCTGGGCTCCATGTCCACCCGGAAGTCGTTGATCCGGGTGATCCGCGGCTGGCCCTCGAACTGGGTTCCGACCAGGATCAGGCGCTCCCTGCCGATCACCTCGACCAGCAGCGCGTCGGCGTGGTCCAGGTCGCGGGTTGTGGTCCGCTCCTCGACCGACACGCCGTGGTCCTTGGCCACCAGCTTGGCGTTGATGGCGTTGACCCGGGTGTCGGTGAAGTGGCCGAAGAGCCCGCGCAGCACCTCGGCGGTGAGCAGGCTCGGATCGACCTGACTCAGCTCCCCCGCGTAGCTGCAGACCACCCGGCTCACCTTCTCACCGGCGAGCTGGGCCGCCAGCGACCCCATCTTCTCGGCGAGCGTCAGGTAGGGCCGGAGCCGGGCCATCTCCTCGGGCTGGACGGTGGGAAGGTTGACCGCGTAGCGCGGACCGCCGCCGCCCAGGTACTGGACGATCTGATCGGCGACGTCGGTCGCCACGTTGACCTGGGCCTCGGTGGTGCTGGCCCCCAGGTGGGGGGTGAGCAGCAGCTCCGGGACCGCAGCAGCGGGTTCTCGGGAAGCGCCGGCTCCTTGGTGAAGACGTCGATGGCGGCGCCTCCGATGTGCCCCTCACGGACCGCATCGGCGAGCGCCTGCTCGTCGATGATGCCCCCGCGGGCGACGTTGACCAGCCGGGCACCCTTCTTCATCCGAGCCAGCTCGGCGGCTCCGATCACGCCTCGGGTCTTGTCGTTGAGGGGGACGTGGACGCTCAGGAAGTCCGACTGGGCCAGCAGGGTGTCGAGGTCCACCAGCTCGGCTCCCGCCTGCTCCGCGCGCTCGGCGGTCACCAGGGGGTCGTCGGCGATGACCCGCATCTTGAGGCCCTGGGAGGCGATCCTGGCCACCTCGAACCCGATCTTGCCGAGCCCGAGCAGACCCAGGGTCTTCTCCCGGAGCTCGCTCCCCATGAACGCCTTCCGGTCCCACCGGCCCTGGTGCATCGAGGCGTCGGCACGGGAGATGTTGCGGGCCAGCGCCAGCATCATCCCCACGGTGTGCTCGGCGGCGGCGATGGTGTTGCCGGTCGGCGCGTTGAGCACCAGCACCCCGTGCCGGGTCGCCGCGTCCAGGTCGATGTTGTCGACACCCACCCCGGCCCGCCCGACCACCCGCAGGCGCCGGGCCGCGTCGAGCACCTCGGCGGTGACCTTGGTCTCGCTGCGCACCACCAGCGCGTCGACGTCGGCGATCCGCCGCTTCAGCTCCTCGGGGGAGAGGCCGGTCGCGACCTCGACCTCGCCGGCGGCGCGGAGCCGCTCCACCCCATCGGCCGCGATCGGGTCGGAGACCAGGATGCGCACGGTCGGAGCGATGGCGGTCCGGTCACCGGCCGCGCCGGGTGTGGCCGCCACCGACATCAGCGCACCCCCGCGGGCTCGGCGCTGGCCGACGTCTCGCGGGCCACCGCCTGAGCCGCGGGCACCATCAGGCCCACCCTGCTGAGCAGGCCGAGCTCACTGAGCGCCAGCTCCAGGGAGGCGAGGATCGTGTAGACGTCGCCGACCTCGATGGCGCCGAGGTGGCCGATCCGGAAGATCCTGCCCTTGAGGTCGCCCTGGCCGCCGGCGAGCACGAGCCCGTGCTTGGTGCGCAGCAGGGAGAGAAGCTTGGAGAGCTCCTCGGGGGTCGCGGCGGGGTTGTGGATCGGGGTGACGGCGTTGCTCCGGTACGGCTCGGCCGCGAAGAGGCGGAGCCCGGCGGCCTCGACCCCGGCCCGGATCATCGCCCCCACCTGGGCGTGGCGGGCCCAGACATTCTCGACCCCCTCCTCGAGGATGATCCGCAGGCCCTCCTGCATCGCGTACATGACGCTGACCGGTGGGGTCGTGTAGGTCTGGTTGCGCTCCTGGAACTTCCGCTCGCGGGCGAAGTCGAAATACCAGCGCGGCAGCTTGGCCTTCTCAGCGGCGGCGTAGGCGTCCTTCGAGACCGCGATCATGGCCAGGCCGGGAGGCGACATCCATCCCTTCTGCGAGCCGCAGACCACCACGTCCAGGCCGAGGGCGTCCGTCTCCAGCGGCAGGCAGCTGGCGCCGCTCACCGAGTCCACCGCGATCAGCTTGCCGCGGCCCTTGACCACGGCCGCGATCGCCGGGATGTCGTTGGTCACCCCCGTGGAGGTCTCGTTGTGGGTGACGAACACCTTCTCGACGGCCGGGTTCTCGGCCAGCAGCCGCTCCACGTCCTCGGGGTCGATGGCCTCGCCCTCGGGCATCTTGAGCCGGAGCGCGTCGACGCCATAGGCGACCGCGATGTCGGTCCAGCGGTCACCGAACGAGCCGACCGAGCAGAACAGCGCCTTCTCGCCGGGGCTCAGCAGGTTGGCGACGGCGGCCTCGAGCCCCCCGGTCCCGCTCGACGGGTAGAGGAGCACGTCGTTGCGGGTGCGCAGCACCTCCTGGATGCCGGAGCAGACCTCGGACATCAGTGCTGCGAACTCGGGCCCCCGATGGTTGATCATCGGCCGCGACTGGGAGCGCACCACGCGCTCTGGGAGAGGGGTCGGACCGGGTACGCGAAGCTGCTGCTCGAGGGCCATGACACTCCTCGCACGGAAGGGCGGGCGTTGCGCGGAAGTGTAACAACCGGGGTTTGGTCCCCTGAAGAGCCGTATGCCAC
>Ga0187862_10003591_pt1 | contig 15042 bp, 12 predicted proteins | sample June2016WEW_10_1_FD_133003 | JGI IMG/M metagenome (GOLD analysis project Ga0187862, IMG submission 133003) | Peatland microbial communities from SPRUCE experiment site at the Marcell Experimental Forest, Minnesota, USA - June2016WEW_10_150 | ecosystem: Environmental > Terrestrial > Soil >...
GGCCGCGATCAGCGCGATCAACACCGTCCGCGGTATGGCGATCGACGTGACGCTACGTCGTCCCGTCCTCGCCCACGGGCTCGGCGGCCTCAGTGGAGCGGCGATCAAGCCCGTCGGGCTCGCGTGCGTCTGGCAGATCTACCGCCGAGTGAAGATCCCGGTGATCGGCGTGGGCGGCATCCGTACCGGCACCGACGCGCTCGAGTACGTGATGGCGGGGGCGCGCGCGGTCGAGGTAGGGACCGCGATCACGTTCGACGGGGTCGCCGCCTTTGGCCGGCTGAACCGAGAGCTGTCGGAGCGTTTGGACGCGCTCGGATACTCACGACTGGAGGACGCGGTCGGAGCCGCGCAGCCCCCCGCGGCGTGAGCTTCGGGGGCGCCGCTATATCTCGGGGACCGTAGCGGCCGGCGTGCGCACGGTGGTCCGGGTCACCGCGACGGTCGTGGAAACTCCGTCGACCGCCACGCTCCGTTTCCCCTACGCGCCGGTCGCCGACCCCGGACAGTTCGTCATGGTATGGTTGCCGGGGGACGACGAACTTCCGATGTCGCTCTCCTACACGGACGGCCCCTCCAAGGGCGTGACGATCAAGGCGATGGGAGATTCGAGCCGCCGGGTACTGGCACTGCGGCCGGGGGCCGCGATCGGCATTCGCGGGCCCTACGGGAACCGCTTCGACCTCTCCCCTCGGCGGGTGCTGGTGGTGGGCGGCGGTTCGGGCACCGCCGTGCTCGCCCCGGCGGTCGAGCGTGCGCTCGCCCGAGGGTCCTCGGTAACGGTCGCCCTCGGAGCCACCCGCGCGGCCGAGCTCCTCTTCCGCGACCGACTCCGGGCCGCCGGCGCGACGGTCGAGGTCGCGACCGATGACGGGTCGGAAGGGACGCGCGGTTTCGTGACAGGGGTCGCCTCCACCCTACTCGGGTCGCAGGCGTTCGACGCGGTCTGGACCTGCGGACCGGAAGTGATGATGAGCAAGGTGGCCGCCGCCGCGCGACCTTCGGGCGTCCCGGTGTTCTGCTCGGTCGAACGGCACATGAAATGCGCCCTCGGAATGTGCGACGCCTGCGCGCTCGGGCCGTACCACGTCTGTGTCGACGGACCCGTGTTCCCCGCCGCACGGCTCGAGGCGACCGAGGACTTCTCCCGCTTCCACCGGGACCCGTCCGGTCGCCGCGTCCCCTTCGGCCCTCCGACCCCGGCGTGAGCCGGAAATCCGGCGCCACCCGCGCGCCGGTGTCGCAACCCTCCCGGAGCCTTTATGCGAAAGGCTCCCTACGAGTCCGCGGGTGTATCGGTGAAAGTCATCGTGGTGAGCGGTGGCGTGATTTCCGGCCTCGGCAAGGGCATCACCACCTCCTCGCTCGGGCGACTCCTCAAGGCGCGGGGCATCCCCGTCACCATCCTCAAGATCGACCCGTACCTCAACGTCGACGCGGGCACGATGAACCCGTACCAGCACGGGGAAGTGTTCGTGCTGGACGACGGCACCGAGGCCGACCTGGACCTCGGGAACTACGAGCGGTTCCTCGGCCAGAGCGTCTCCGGAACGCACAACCTCACCACGGGCAAGATCTACCGCACCGTCATCGAGAAGGAACGCCGCGGGGACTACCTCGGGAACACCGTCCAGATCATCCCCCACGTCACGGGCGAGATCAAGCGGATGATCCGCGACGTCGCCCAGGCGGCCGGGGCCGAGGTGATCCTGGTCGAGGTCGGCGGGACGGTCGGCGACATCGAGTCGATGCCGTTCCTAGAGGCCCTCCGGGAACTTTCCTACGAGCTCGGGGAGGGGCACATGGCCTTCGTCCACACCACCCTCGTGCCGGTCGTCGGTCCGGTGGGCGAGGCGAAGACGAAGCCGACCCAGCACTCGGTCCGGGAACTCCGCGCCATCGGGATCCGGCCCAACCTCATCGTCGCGCGCGGTCCCGCCCCCCTCACCCCCGAGATCAAGGCGAAGATCTCCCTGTTCTGCGATGTGCCTCCCGAGGCCGTCATCTCCGTCCCCGACCAGCGCGTGATCTACGAGGTCCCGCTCGTCCTCGAGGCGCAGGGCGTCGGCCAGCTCCTCTCCCGCATCCTGGGCCTGCCCGACCGGGTCCCCGATTACACCTCCTGGAAGGAGTTCCTCGCCACCTACCGGAGGAACGAGGGCTCGCTCGACATCGCCGTCGTCGGCAAGTACACCGAGCTGCGCGACGCCTACCTCTCCCACACGGAGGCGTTCAACCACGTCCAGGGTCACCTCGGCCGCGAGATCCGCCTTCACTGGTACGACGCCGAGGACATCCCCACGAACCCGGGGCTGCTCGGCCGCGTCGAACGGTCGGACGCCCTGCTCGTCCCCGGCGGCTTCGGCGCCCGTGGGGTCGAGGGAAAGGTCCAGGCGATCGAGGTGGCGCGCCAGCACGGCATCCCGTTCCTCGGCGTCTGCTACGGGTTCCAGATGGCGGCCGTCGAGCGGATCCGGAGCGATTCCCACCTGCCGCGGGCGAACACCACCGAGGTCGACCCTACCACCCCCGACCCGGTCGTCTGCCTGCTCGAAGGGCAGGCGGGCCTCGGGGAGCTCGGCGGCACGATGCGCCTCGGCTCGCAACGCGTGCTCCTGACGGCGGGCTCCCGCATCGCCGAGATCTACGGGCGAACCGAGATCTGGGAGCGGCACCGCCACCGGTACGAGATCAACCCCGCGTACTTCGAGCGTCTCGAGGCCGCCGGTCTCCGGATCACGGGGCGCTCGGTCGACGGCCGCGTCGAGGTCCTCGAGTCGACCGACCGACCGTTCTTCCTCGGGGTCCAGTATCATCCCGAGTTCCTCTCCCGTCCCGAGGCTCCCCACCCGCTCTACCTCGAGCTCGTGCGGGCGGCCATCGCCCGCAAGGAGGTCCCGAACCCTGTCGGCCCCTCGACGGCTGTCGCGTGAGCTCGCCACCCGGAACGGCGAGGCCGTCCGGGTCGCGGGCCATCTGGAGGACTATCGGGCCCTCGGTGGGGTCGCCTTCGCGCTCGTCCGCGACCGGTCCGGCACGACCCAGGTCACGCTGAAGAAGGGGGTCGCCGACCCCGCCCTGTTCGCGCGGTTCGCCGAGCTCCCGCGGGAATCGGTGGTCGCCGTCGAGGGGACCGTACAGCTCTCGCAGAAGGCGAACCGGGGCGTAGAGCTCCTCCCCACCGGTGTGGAGGTGATCTCGCGCTCGGAGGTTCCGCTCCCTCTCGGGGTCGTCGACAAGGTCGGGGCCGACCTCGACACGCGCCTCGACCACCGGGTGATCGACCTCCGGAAACCGGCCGTTCGGGCGGTCTTCGAGCTCCGCGCCTCCGTGCTGGCCGGATTCCGACGGGCGTTCGTCGGGCACGGGTTCCTCGAGGTCGAGACCCCGAAACTGCTTCGCCAGGGTGCCGAGGGCGGTGCGACCCTCTTCCCGGTGGAGTACTTCGACCAGAAGGCCTACCTCGCCCAGAGCCCGCAGCTGTACAAGCAGATGCTGATGGGCGCCGGCTTTGAGCGGGTCTTCGAGATCGCGCCCGCCTTCCGGGCGGAGCCGTCGGACACGGTCCGCCATATCACCGAGTTCACCAGCCTCGACGCGGAGATGGCGTACATCGAGGGGGCGGAAGAGGTGCGCGCCATGCTGGAAACGCTCGTCCGCGAGATGCTCACGAGCGTGAAGAACGACCTCACCGAGTGGGGGAACCCCCTCGCGTCCCGGATCCCGGAGCTCGACCGACCGTTCCCACGCATCCCGTTCGAGACCTGCGAGGAGTGGCTGGGGCGGCCGGGGGCCGAGCAGGACTTCGGTACCGAGGACGAGAAGGCGATCGGCGTGCGCGCCGAGGCGGAGTTCGGCTCGCCGCTCTACTTCCTCATCGACTATCCGACCGCGGTCAAGGAACGGACCTTCTACGCGCGGCGGGACGAGCTCCTCCCTCGGAAGACCGGCTACTTCGACCTCGGGTTCCACGGCCTCGAGATCGCGAGCGGAGGCCCCCGCGAGCACCGGATCGACCGGCTGGAGGCGAACATGCACGCCGGTGGCTTCGACCCCCGGAAATTCTCCGGTTACCTCGAAGCGTTCCGGTTCGGGATGCCGCCGCACGGCGGATGGGGCCTCGGCATCGACCGCGTGGTGTGGATGCTGGCAGGGCTCTCCAATATACGGGAGGCCCGCCTCTTCCCCCGCGACCGCTACCGCCTGGACCCGTAACGGAGAAGCTCAATCATGGTCGCTGCACGGAGGACGCTCCCCGCGCCGCCCGAGCTCCAGAGCCGCTGGGCGGCGGTGCTGGAGGAGGCGGGTCTCCGTCCGGCCATCCTGGCCATTTCCGACGGATATCCGGAGCAGCGCTCGCTCGAGGTGCCGTTCTCCCTCCTGGACGCTGCGGACACGAGCCTCGCCGACCTGCTCCTGGAACGTCCGGAGGAGGTGCTGGACGCGGGCCGCCGGGCGATGCGGGAGCTCCTCCCGGTGGCCGGACCGGACGCCGACGGCCTCCGACTCCGCCCGTTCGGGCTCCCGCTCACGGCCCACCGGTCGATCCGGGAACTCCGGGAGAACGACCTGAACCATTTCGTCGCGCTCGACGGGATCGTCCGCCGGGTCACGGAGGTCCGACCCCAGATCCGGGACGCCGTCTTCCAGTGCGTCGCCTGCCGCGTGGAGTTCCACGAACCCCAGGATGACGCGTCGATGGTGTTCCGGGAACCGCTCGAATGCCCCGAGTCCCAGGGCGGATGCGGTCGACCCCAGGGACGGACACGGTTCCGCCTCCTTCCCGAGAAGTCGAGCTACGTCGACGCCCAGCGGATCGAGATCCAGGAGAACCCGGAGAACCTCCGCCGCGGGGCCCACCCGCAGGGGATCGCGGTCCTCCTCACGGAGGACCTCACCGGACACGTGCTGCCGGGCAACCGGGTCGTCCTCAACGGGATCCTGAAGAGCTACCAGCGGGCCTCCCCCGGACGCGGAGGCGGCGCCGTTCGGAACACGACCTTCGACCTGCTGATGCTCGGCACCTCGGTCGAATCGAAGGTGATCGAGTACGACGAGATCGAGATCTCTCCCGAGGAGGAGGCGCTCATCCTCGCGTTCCGAGGCGACCCGACCGTCGTCGACAAGATCGTGCTCTCGCTCGCCCCCACCATCAAGGGGATGGAACAGGAGAAGGAGGCGATCGCGCTCCAGATGTTCGGAGGCCTCGAGAAGCGGCACTCGGACGGCGTCCGCACCCGGGGCGACATCCACACCCTCCTTGTGGGCGACCCCGGCACGGCGAAGAGCCAACTGCTGCGCTACGTGGCCGAGGTGGCGCCGCGCGCGATCTACACGAGCGGCAAGGGCGCCACCGCCGCGGGCCTGACGGCGGCGGCGGTCAAGGACGACTTCGCCGGCGGACGCTGGGTGCTCGAGGCCGGGATGCTGGTCCTGGCCGATGGCGGGATGGCCGTCATCGACGAGCTCGACAAGATGAGCCCCGAGGACCGCTCGGCGATGCACGAGGCCCTGGAGCAGGGCTCGGTGTCGATCTCGAAGGCCGGGATCGTCTCGACCTTGAACGCCCGGTGCCCCGTGCTCGCGGCCGCCAACCCGAAGTGGGGCCGGTTCAGCCCCGACCGGACGATCGCCGAGCAGATCGACCTGCCGCCGACCCTGCTCTCGCGCTTCGACGTCATCTTCTCCATCCAGGACCATCCGAACGCCGAGCGGGACCGGCGGATGGCCAACCACATCCTAGCGTCGCACCGGGAGGGGGAGGTCGCCGGACTGCCCGGTGGCTCGAACCTGGTGGAGACCGCGCCCTTCCCGACGGAGTTCCTCAAGAAGTACATCGCCTACGCCCGTCGGACCGTACGGCCCGTACTGACCGCCGGCGCCCTCGCGGAGCTCGAGGACTTCTACGTGAAGGTCCGGCGGCAGGGGGAGGAGCCGAACTCCCCCGTCCCCATCACCGCCCGCCAGCTGGAGGCGCTGGTGCGCCTGACCGAGGCGGCCGCCCGGGCGCGACTCTCCCCGGATGCCGACGTCGAGGACGCCCGTCGGGCCATCCAGATCATGGAGAACTTCCTCAAGCGGGTCTCCACGTCCGAGGACGGGAAGCTCGACATCGACCTCGCCCAGTCCGGCGTCAGCCACAGCCAGCGGGAGCGGCTCGACATCGTCATGCGCGTGATGCGCGAATTGCAGGAGGAGGGCGGCGGCACGTTCACGATGGAGATGTTCCGCGCCGCGACCGAGCGGGCGGGCATCGCGGGCCCGAAGGCCGAAGCGCTGCTCCTCTCCCTGCGGAACCAGGGCGAGGTCATCGAGCCCCGCGCGAACCAGTACCAGCTGGTCCGATTCTAGGGGCCCCCGGGGCAATCGTCCTATATCCCCGCTCGTCGCCTCTTCCCTGGAGGACTCTCGTGGCAGAAGCAACGACCGAGCCGGGATTCGTGATGCGCGTCCATCGGGTGCGCACCGAGTTCGTGGTCGCCGCCTGCGACGCGGAGCTATTGGGACGCGAGCTTCCGATCGGGGACTCCGGACGGACGGTCAGCGTGACCTCCCACTTCTACGGCGAGCGCCGGGTCTCGCGGGAGGAGCTCCTCTGGGCGCTCCAGCGCGCGACGATCGCCAACCTGCTCGGCGAGCGGGTCACCCGCCTCGCCGAGGAGGCGGGGTACATCGAGCCCGGCGGTACCGGGGAGCTGGGCGGGGTCCCGCACGCCGAGATCTTCGCCATGATGGGGTGATCGGGGCCCATGCCGTACGAGGAGTTCTGTGTGGTCTGCGGCACGACCGGCCGAGCCCTGGTCGACGGGGTCTGCTCGGAATGCGCCGCCGACCGCACCGTGCTCGCCTCGGCCCCCCAGCTGGTCGTGGTCACCATCTGCCCGACCTGCGGGGCACGACCGGTCGGGATGCGCTGGGAGGGTGCGGGTTCGAGCTCGGTCCTCACCGCGACCGACCTGAGCCCCCACGTGAAGGTACACCCCGAGGCGGGCCTCCGACGGGTCGACTGGGAGGAGGTCTCGTTCACGCCGACCGTCCGGGAGTTCGAGGGCCGGGCCCACGTCGGGTTCCGCGGCGCCGAACGGACCGTCGTGATCCCGATGTCGGTCCGGATCGACCACCGGACCTGCCCCGATTGCAGCCGGAAGAGCGGGAAATACTTCACCGCGACGATCCAGCTCCGGGGCCCGGCCGAGGGCCCGTTCGAAAAGACCCCCGTCCTGCGCGACCGCCTCGAGACCCAGTGGAACCGCCTCCTCAACGAGGCCCGCCCGGATTGGAAGCGCGCCGTCTCCTGGCTCGAGCCGCTCCCGGAGGGGTTCGACTGCTTCTTCACCGACACGCTCGCGGCCCGCGCGATGGCCCGGCTCGCCAAGCAGCGGTTCGGCGCGTCGCTGAAGGAATCCGCGACCCTGTTCGGGCGCAAGGACGGCCGGGACGTCTACCGGGTCACGTTCTGCCTCCGGTTCCCTCGTCCCCCAAAGCCGGCGCGCCCGTCCGTGGAACAGTAGTCTTAAGAACCGAACCCTCCTCGATGCCCCCGGTAGCGGGGCTCGCGTCCATGATGAAAAAGAGCGGTATTCTCCGGCGGCACCACGGTTCGGACACACTCGAAGAGGGGTCCTTCCTCGACCTCGGCGCCATGTCGTTCGAGGACGAGGCGGGTGCGCTCGCCGGCACCAAGGGGACGGTCCGCCTCGCCGAGATCCTTCGCTTCGAGGACCTCCACCAGATCTCCAAGCTCGCCTACCAGGGCGACATCGTGCTGCTCGACTACACGTCGATCGCGAACGACCAGATCGCGGTCAAGCGGATGAGCATCGATCTCAAGAACGTCACCAAGGACACCGGCGGCGACGTGGCGGGGATCGCCAAGAACCTCATCGCCATCACCCCCGCCGGCATTCGGATCGACCGGAACAAGATCCGGCCGTCGTTCTAGGTCCCGGGCTCGACCCCATGAAGTTCGGCGTCGACCGTCGCGAAGCGACGTCGTCGTCCGCCGACGCCGTCGCCGTCGGGGTCTTCGAGGTCGAAGGGAAGGACGACCGGCTGCCCCCCTCCCTCGCCCTCGCCGACAAGGCCTCCGGCGGCCTCCTCTCCCCCGCGTGGAAACGCCGCGAGGTCCGCGGCAAGCGCGGAGAGCTCACGGTACTCCACCGACCGGACGGTCGGGGACGGATCCTGCTCGTCGGGCTCGGCGCGCACGCCCAGTTCACCGCCGACAGCGTCCGACGTGCCGCCGCCAGCGTGGTCCGAAGCCTCCGGGGCAAGGGCGCCCGGACCCTCGCCTACCAGCTCGGGTCGTTCGTGGACGGGACGGTGACGGCCCCGCTCGCGGCCCGCGCGCTCGCCGACGGCTCGATACTGGGCGCGTACGAGTTCCTGCGCTACCGGACCTCCACCGAGGGCGGGGTCGAGGAGGCGTCGGTCCATCTCGGGGAGGAGCGGTCCGCCGAGGAGCGCAGCCTCACCTCGGACGTCGCGGAACAGACGATCATCGCCGAGAACGTCCTCTGGACGCGGGACATCGCGAACCTGCCGGCGGACACCGCCACCCCCGAACGCCTCGCCGAGGAGGCGCGGAGCCTCGGGAAAGCGCTCGGCATCAAGGTCACGGTCTTTGACGAGAAGCAGCTCGCCAAGATGGGCTGCGGAGGACTGCTCGCCGTCGGCGGTGGCTCGAGCCACCCGCCCCGGCTCGTCATCCTCGAGTACCCCGGCGGGACCCGACGCGGCCGCACGGTCGCGGTCGTCGGGAAGGGGATCACGTTCGATTCCGGGGGCATCTCGATCAAGCCCGCCCCCCGGATGTCCGAGATGAAGTTCGACAAGTCGGGGGCGGTCGCCGTCCTCGGCATCGTGCGCGCCGCGGCGACCCTCAAGGTCGCCCCGCGGGTCATCGGCGTGATGTGCTGCGCGGAGAACCTCCCGAGCGGCACGGCCTACCGGCCCGGCGACGTCGTCCGCACGTTCAACCAGAAGACGATCGAGATCCTCAACACGGACGCGGAGGGCCGCGTCGTGCTCGCCGACGGGCTCGGGTACGTCGTGGACACGTACCACCCCGACGAGGTGATCGACCTGGCCACCCTCACCGGCGCGCAGGTCGTAGCCCTCGGGGACGACATGGCGGGACTCGTGACCCCGGAGGACCGCCTCGCGGAGGGCCTCCTCGCCGCCTCCGCGGCGACGGGCGAGCCGCTGTGGAGGATGCCGCTCACGGACACGCACCGCGAGATGGTGAAGAGCGAGCTCGCGGACGTGCGCAACTCGACCGAGATCGCCGTGGGGGGCATGCTGACCGCCGCGGCGTTCCTCGAGACGTTCGTCGGGAAGACGCCCTGGGCCCACATCGACATGGCCGGCGTCTCCTGGGTCAACCCCGTGACCCGGAAGTACCAGCCCTCGTACCAGAGCCTCGGCGCGACGGCCTACGGGGTCCGGCTGATCACGCGCTACCTGCAGGAACTCGGCCGCAGCTGAGCCGCACCGGCCGCGCGTCGCGACCGCCGCACGAGTTTCGGTCGATGGGCTTTATACACCGGACCCGAATCTGCGGGCCCGTGCTCTCCCACGGACCGACCTCGGCTCTCGGTGCGCGAGGTTGGACCGTGGTCGTAACGATCGGGATCCTGCTCGCCATGCCCCTCTCCGGGGCGAGCCCGACCGCCCGGGCGGTGACCCCGCCCACCGTAGCAAGGGCCCCGGTCGCCTCGGCGGCCTCTCCGTCCCCGTCCGCGCTACCCCCGATCCGGGAGGGCCCGAACCCGGCGTCCGGCGGGACGTCCGCGTGGGTCAACATCACTCCCGCGAGCGGACCCAGCCCCCCCTGCGGGGGAGACCAGGCGCTGGCCTACGACCCCTTGCTGTGGGAGTTCGTCGCGTTCGGTGGGGTCATTCCGTGTTCTGGCCCAGGATTCGCGGGAGGCTCGACGTGGACCTTCTCCAACGGGACCTGGACCAACATCACCGCCAGCCTGCCCACCGCCCCGGCGCCCCGGTACGGAATGGCGATGGCCTACGATGCGGCCGACGGGTACATCGTCGCCTTCGGCGGCGCCACGTCGTCGGGCTCGGCGTATGGGGACACGTGGACGTTCAACGGAACGTGGAACGACATCACGTCGAGCCAGACCGTCTCCCCGCCCGGGGTCTTCAATGCGGGCATCACCTACGACCCGGCCACCGGCTCCGTGATCCTGCTGGACGGTTCCACCGGCAGCGGGAATCCCAATGCCAACGGGACGTGGGCGTTCTCGGGAGGCCTTTGGGCGCAGGTCCCCGCGACGACGCTTCCGCCTCCGCTCCGATCTCCCGGCATGTTCTACGACCCCCTCACGTCGTCGATCCTCCTCTACGGCGGGGTCGGGGACGGCAGCAACATCCTGGACGGGACGTGGAGCTACGCGGACGGGAACTGGACCCTGCTGACTCCGGCCACGTCCCCGCCGGCCGTGTTCGACGAAACGGCGTTCTTCGACGGGGCCGGACAGCGCGCGATCCTCTATGGTGGGTACACGCTCCTTCCACCCGCCTACTCCCCCGTGGGCGGCACCTGGTCGTTCTCGAACGGGAATTGGACCAACATCAGCTCTTCGATCGTCGGTTCTCCGCTCCCGCTCTCGTCGGCGCGGGCGGCGTGGGACCCGGCCCAGAACTGGACGATGGTCTTCGGCGGCCGAACCGACCAGGGCCTCTCGGACACGACCTGGGCGTTCCCCCAGTCGCCGGTCTGGGCCCTCGCTCCCCGGCTGACGACCTCCGCGACCTCCGTGGACCTCGGTCACTCGATCAACCTGACCGCCACACCGAACGGGGGGACGGGACCGTACACGTTCGTCTATACGGGCCTCCCCCCCGGATGCGGGAGTGCCAACTCATCGACCCTGGCCTGCACCCCGACCGAGAACGGCACGTTCCCTGTGATGGTGAACGTCACCGACTCCACCGACCGTTCGGGGAGCGCGGAGGTCTCCCTCGTCGTGAACCCCGCCCTCGGCCTGTCGCTGAGTGTTTCGGCGACGCTCGTCGAGCCGGGGCAGAACGTGACCTTCCGGGCGACCGCGACCGGTGGGGCCGGGGGCAACGTGTACGAATTTCAGCCCACCACCCCGGACTGCCGTCAGTTCGTGTCCACCTTCGTATGCGACTCGTCCGCGCCGAGGACGTACAATGTCTCGGCTACGGTCGAGGACCTTCTCGGCGTGTCTGCCGACGCGGGGCCGATCACGGCGACCGTCCTGGCTGCGCTCACCGCCCAGCTCTCCGCGTCGGACAAGATCGTGGACGTGGGCCAGAGCATCAATGTCTCGGTCGACGCCCTCGGCGGCACCGGCACCTACACCGTGAGCTACGCCGGCCTTCCGACCGGCTGTGCGACCGCCAATCTCACCACCTTGTCGTGTGCGCCGGACGCGCCCGGGAACTTCTCGGTGGTCGCCCACGTGCAGGACACCCTGGGGGCGAGCGCGCTCACGGCCGTCCTCCCGATCGGGGTGTATCCGACCCTGGTGGCCTCGTTCGTCACCCCATCTCCGCACCTGGTGGTCGGAACCGATTTCGACATGAACGCGACCGTTTCCGGCGGTGCCCCTCCGTTGCTCCTGACCTGGACCGGCCTTCCGGCGGGCTGCGACGGGGTCGGTGAGGAGCTCCGGTGCCTACCCACGACGCCGGGAACGTACTCCGTCCATCTGTCCGTGCTCGACCGGAGCGGCGCGAGCGTCGAAGCGAACGCGACCGTGGAGGTCGCAGCGGCCCCGTCGCAGCCGTCGACCTCCAACTCCCCGAGCCTGTTCTCGGACCCTCTCCTCTGGATCGCCCTGGTGGTCGTGGGTGCGGCGGTCGTCGTGGGGCTGGTCCTCCTGCTCCGCCGACGCCCACCGCCCCCCGCGCCCGTGTCGCCGGTCGCGGCGACCGGACCTTCCGGAAGCTCCGGAGCTACCCCGACCGCGTCCTCTCCGGACGGATCCGGATGGGTCGTCCGCGGGGGTCCTCCGCCCGGCTGAGTTGCGGGCGGGAACGGGGCCGGCGCTAGGCGGCCACGATCTGGACGCTCTCGCCGCCGTGCCGGGTGGCGCGCGGCCGGACCTCGCAGAACAGGGGCGTGTGGTACCCCCCGCCCGTCACGAGCGCGACGCCGACCGGCAGGGACTGGATCATGTCGGTCATGCCGGGCGTGAGTCCCTCGATCGACTGGGCGATCGCCTTGAGGTCGAGCGGGTTCGTGACCTGCAGGATCAGCTGCGTGTTGCACTGGGAGAGGACGGTCTTGTCGATCCGTGCCGCTCGCTGGGTCACCGCGCACAGGCCGAGTCCGAACTTCCGGCCCTCGCTCGCGATGTTCTTCAGGATGCGCGAGCAGGTGGCGCTGCCCTGCTGCGGGGCGAAGTTGTGCGCCTCCTCGATCACGAGGAACAGCGGGGGGATCTTGTTCTTCTTCCGGTTCTCGAAGAGGGTCGTGGAGATCCGGGCCACCACGAGCTCCTGAACGTCGGGAGCGACCCCGCGGAGGTTGATCAGCGTCGCTTCGCCGAGCTTCACCAGCTCGTTGAGGCTCGTCCCCTTGGGGCCGAGCAGCTTGGTCTGTTCCACGTACTCGAGCCGCTCGTGGAGCGTCTCCGCGACGGCCCCCTCGCCCGTCGCCGCGGCCCGGACGAGGTCCTGGACGGAGAAGTCGGGGTTCGTCGTGGCGACGTTCTCGATGATCTGCTTGAGCGGCGCGAGGAACGTCTTGATGTTCGTAAGGCCCATGAATACGAGCAGGTCCCGCGGGTCGGTGCTCCGGAGGCTGAACGTGAGCGGCTTCGCGGAGGGGTTCAGGCTGACGTCGGGCGAGTACTCCTGGATCTGGCGGGCGAAGCCCTGCGACTCCACGCCGAACCGCGCGTGCCCCCCATTCTTCTCGGCGGGAACGCGCAGCGAGCCGTACTCGCCGTGGGGGTCGATGATGACGCACGTGACCTTGTGGCGGAGCAGCTCCTCGATGAGGACGCCGAGCAGGTAGCTCTTCCCGCCGCCGGTCTTCGCGAGGACGCTGACGTGGCGCTGGACGAGCTGGTTGATGTCCAGCTCGACCCGGAGGTTGTGGTTCCGGAGCATGCCGACGTACGCCCCGCTGTTCGCGCGGTGCTTCAGGCCCAGCACCTCCGCGATGAGCGGCTCCTCGGCCAGGAAGACGTGCGCCCCGGGGCGGAAGGGGATGGAGGGGATCTTCACGAGCCCCTGCTCGTCCCGGTATCCGACGATCCGCGCGGCCCCGAGCAGGCTCTCGTGGATCGCGCCCTCGTCCGTCGGCTGCATCGCGCCGGCGTGCTCGAGGTCGAGGTCGCTCTTCCGTTTCAGGTCGTCCAGCTGGCAGAGGACCTTGCCGTGGATCTCGTCGATGACCGTGAGGTAGTCGCCGCGCTCGACCGGGTGGGAGAGGCTCAGCTGGAACTGGCCGAGGCCGACGTCGCCGAAGATGCGGCCGACCTCCTCCACGGGTCGATTGAGCCGGGGGGTCGGATATTAGTGTGACGCGGGAGACGCAATCGGGTTCCTCCGGCCGCCGGAAGTCTTTATATCACGCGGGTCGGTGGAAACTCTGCCCCCGACCGGGATAGGTCACGGCGGGGCGCAGGCCATTGACGGACGCGTCAGAAGAGCTCGAACGCAAGCGGGCGGAATCGAACGCTCGAGCGGATGAGCACCGGGCAAAGCGCGACAAGCTCAACGGCGAGGCGCGCACGATCGCCGACGAACGCGGCCGGATCCTCGACGAACTCCATGCGCGCAGCGCCGAAGCTCAGGAGCACCGCCGGCACCGCGACCAGTTGAACTCGGACGTCCGGGAGGCGAAACGCCTCCGGGAGGAGTGGAACCGGAAGCTCCAGGAGCTCGGCGACAAGGTCCAGGAGCTGAAGCGCCACCGGGCACCCCGACCCGGCGCCGTGCCGGTGTGGCGGCTCCGCAAGGACCTGAAGGAGCTCGAGTTCCGCCACATGACGACCGCCCTCACGGGCGAACAGGAGAAACGGCTCATCGAGGAGATGAAGCGCCTCGAGGCCGCGATCCGCGAGCAGGACCAGGAGCTCCGGCAGGACCCCGAGGTCGAGGCGACGTTGAAGGCGTTCCAGGAGGCCCGGGACGAGGCGGAGAAGCACCACGCCGCGGTCGGGCAGCTGGCGGAGGACGCCCAGCTCGAGCACGAAGCGATGGTCGGGCTCTACGAGCTCGTGGACGAGCTCCGACGCCAGGCCGACGAGATCCAGACCAAGCTCATCACCGTCAAGACGGCCGCCGATGAGGAACATCGGGCCCACATCTCCTCCATCGAGGAGGTGCGGGACCTCGAGAAGATGCTCTACGCGGCCCGCGGAGGGCGCGCCCCGCCCAACTGGGCCGATGCGGAGCCCCCGCGGGAGGAGGACTTCCTCGCCCGCCTGAAGAAGGGCGAGAAGGTCTCGACCGAGGACCTGCTCGAGTTGCAGAAGAGCGGTCGGGCCTGAGCCCGCCCCCGGTCCGGCCCGACCGCCGTCCGCGACAAGGTAAATACTCCCCTCGGTGGTCCCCGCCCCGGATGCGCCAGGTAAAGATCGACCAGGAAGAGCTTCGCCAGATCAAGGAGCTCTACGAAGGCGTGATGTCCCACGCCTGCCACGGCCTGTTCTTCAAGGAAGGTTCCGTCATCGCCGCCCCGATGGCCGAGGAGGCGCTCAAGGACCGGGCGCACTACTTCGAGCGCGCGGCCCACCAGCTGAAGGAGCACGGGTGGGTCGAGGAGGTCACGTTCTCCGAGCGCGAGGTCATCGTGAAGGGGTCGATCGAGGTCTCCCCGAGCGATATCCCAACCTGCCACCGGCTCCGCGGCATGCTTCGCGAGTTCTACGAACGTTTTAAGGGGGGGCGCGTTAAATGCACGGAGGAGATGTGTGCATCGACCGGTCACCCCGAGTGCCGTTTCCGAATCGAGGAACTTTAGGGGGCAGGTCGTTTAGATGATGGCAACCGGGAACGTCGGCACCGTGATCAAGGACCTCAAGACCCGCATCGGGGGCA
>Ga0187862_10003595_pt1 | contig 15039 bp, 15 predicted proteins | sample June2016WEW_10_1_FD_133003 | JGI IMG/M metagenome (GOLD analysis project Ga0187862, IMG submission 133003) | Peatland microbial communities from SPRUCE experiment site at the Marcell Experimental Forest, Minnesota, USA - June2016WEW_10_150 | ecosystem: Environmental > Terrestrial > Soil >...
GACCCAATGATCAAAATGTTTCTGTCTGGAATTTTGAACATGGATTAACTGGAGCTTATTTGGGATTGGGTGCTCGTCATTTGATATTTTTCTGTCAGCCCTTTCTCCAGGACGATCTGCAGCTCTTCGTCTAAACTTATCCTCCAGACCAGATTCGAAAATTGAAAGAGTCTTTTCATAAGATAAACCCTCTTTGAACTCATAAATCTCCCCTCTTCCCCCTTTCGTAAAGGGGGGTGGGGAGGATTAGACTGAAATAGAAGAAAAGGAACCCCTTCCGAAGCCATCCCTTCTATCTTTCTCAGAGATCTTTCAAAGAGAGGACGAACTTCCCTTTCTGATACGTCCTCGTCCAAAAAGGTGGTGAGCGGCCCCAGAAGGATCACCCATGGTTTTTGTAGGAGCGATTCATGAATCGCTCCTACTGCCCTGGCATGAACCAGGGAAACTAATCTTTCTCCCATCAAAGTGGCCATCTGATAGCAGGTGAAGGCCCTTGCAATCCGTATGCTTTTGAGAAGCCTCTCCGGAGGAATCCATGCCCTCCTTGCGAGGGATGAGACCGTGTAAGGATCGAAACGATTGGCCCCGTCCAAGACGATGACCGTTATCCCTTTCCCTGCCAGCCATCCCGCCACATAGGATGAGATTTCTCCTGCTCTCTCCCCCCAGAAAAGAACTTTTCGGGAAATATAAGATTGGACTTGTGACAAGACTTCATCGAGGGTAAGGGGTAGAGTTGTGCGTTTGGGGTCTTGTTCCCACAAAGTTCGGAGTTCGGAGTTAGGAGTTCGGAGCTTAGAATCCATATTTTTCGTTCGGAGTTCGGAGTTAGGAGTTCGGAGCTTTTTTCAAATCTTTTTCAGAGATTTGATTAATCCACTGTTCTTAGCATTTCCTAAAAACCCCGATGACTTTGCCAAGAATCTGAGCTTCTCCTGATCCTTCTTCAATCTGAATCGTCTCCCAGCGCTCATTGTCCGGCTTCAATTCGATCTTCCTCCCCTTTTTGAAAAACCGCTTCACCGTTGCCTCTTCCCTCATCAGCGCCACCACCACATCCCCATTCTCTGCCGAAGGTTGGGACCGGACGACGACATAGTCATCGGCGAGGATGTAGGGGGACATACTATCGCCCTTCACCTTTAAAAGAAAGACCTCTTTCCCTTTCACCCATTCCGCAGGAAGGGGAATCGTCCCCTCCACATGTTCTACGGCCAAGGTGGGTCTCCCCGCAGCCACCTTGCCTAAAATTGGAATCTCCCGACTCTGTAGCCTTCCTTCTTTTCTCAGCGGTTCCCCGTGTAATCTCTCTTCCAGAAAGACAAGGACCTCGAGGCCCCTGGACATGGAACCCCTCCGTTTTAAATAGCCCTTTCTCTCCAACGCCTTGAGATGATCAAAGGCTGCGCGGGGATAGATATTGAAGTGCTCGCCGATCTCCCTTACCGAAGGGGGATAGCCTCTCTCTTTGATAAATCCTCTAATAAAATTGAAGATCTCTCTCTGCCGGGATGTCAGCTCCATCGTCACCTCTTCATCTAATAGACTTCCAGTTTTCAAAATGAATCTCCCGCCCACAGGGCGGGGCTTCCCGGAAACGAAATCTCATTTATATTGTGCCCTTTGACCCCGCCTACAAGGCGGGGTTTGCGGGGCACTTGCCGGTCAAATCCCTGCATTCATTATTCCCCCTTTTAATTCGTACTCCCAACTCCCTGCCTTCGCCGAAACGCTTCGTGCAGGCCCTGAACCGTACTGGTACAGGGCAGGCAGGCAAACTCATCACCCCGAACTGTAATTATAGATACTATACATTTGTTTAGTTGTCAAGGGAATTTTAGGGTCAATCTCAAAATTTTTATTACTTTGTCGCCATTGTATTTCATTCAATTTTTAAGTTAAAATGAAAATTTAGCATAATCAGGATTTAGCGATGTGGGAGCGTTTTAAGGAAGACATTCGAACTATTATAGATAGAGATCCTGCGGCGAAAAACGTTGTGGAGATTTTCCTCTGTTATCCGGGTCTCCATACGATCTGGCTCCACCGCATTGCCCATTTCCTTTATCAAAAGGGATGGTTTACAACCGCCCGTCTGGTTTCCCATTTCAGCCGTTGGTTCACAGGGATTGAGATTCACCCTGGTGCGAAAATCGGCAGGCGACTCTTCATTGACCATGGAATGGGGGTGGTGATTGGGGAGACCACTGAGATCGGCGATGATTGTTTGATTTATAAAGGTGTTGTGCTGGGTGGCACCACTCTTGAAAAGAAGAAACGCCATCCCACCCTGGGAAACCGTGTGATCATTGGCTCTAATTCCACTGTCTTAGGAGCCATCACCATTGGCGATGGCGCAAGAATTGGGTCTGGCTCTGTTGTGGTTAAATCCGTTCCAGCGGGTGCCACTGTCGTGGGTGTCCCCGGTCGCATTGTGGAATCCCTGACTCCAGAAAAGGAAGAACTCGATTTCGAACATGGAAATCTTCCGGACCCATTGTCTGAAATCATGAAAATGCTTCTCCAGCTACACTCTAAATTAGAAGAGAGAGTCAAGCGATTGGAGAACCAAGAGAAAAAAGATTAATAATACAAGGTTACGGTTGAAGTTAAGATTTGAAGTAAACCCCGATTAAATTTTGCAGGTGCGAACCATGGCAAAATATTCAAAATTTTTAATGGAACATTTCCAGAATCCAAGAAATGTGGGTGAGATTTCTGATCCGGATGGTGTCGGCACGGTCGGGAACGCCTCTTGCGGGGACATCATGCAGATGTTCGTCAAGGTCAACGGCGATAAGATTATCGAGGCAACGTTCAAGACCTTTGGCTGCGGCGCTGCCATTGCCACGAGTTCTATTCTGACAGAGCGGATCAAAGGGGCTACGCTTGATGAGGCCCTGAAGATATCGGAGGAAACCTCCAAGGAAGTCCTTTCCCAATTGCCCAAAGAAAAAGTTCCCTGCTTTACTCTGGCCACCGATGCTTTGAAATTAGCCATCGAGGAGTGCCGTTGCAAACAGGCTGGGGTTCATGAAAAGGGCGGTTTTGATTTGAAAGAAATGCAGAAGGATTAAGAAGGGCAATCTCATGACGAAAGAGGAAAAGGTCGTTTTTCTCAAGAACCCGAACACGGTTCTGGAACAGCTCATCAAAAACTTTATCAACGAGGCTCAACCGAATCGAAGAACCCAACTCGACCACGGAGTTTACTGGGAAGAACCTTTGGTGGGCTTTGCATCGGGGATCGACCCACTTTTTCTTGAATATAAAACGCTGATCGGCTCGTTCCATCTCACTCCGAGAGAGGTCGTCTCGGCAGCTCTGAGGGAGAGGGGAAGAGGCCTTCTCTTCACCGAGATTGAACAGATCAGCGTCATTTCATGGGTCCTCCCTGCATCTGAAGATACTCGGAAGAGCAATCGCCAGGAGAAACAATTCCCGTCCAAACTCTGGGCTTACACAAGAGATTTTGGCGAGGCCTGTAACGATGCCCTGAAGAAGCATGTCACGACCTTCTTGGAGGATTTAGGGCACCTCGCCGTGGCACCTACTCTCTCGTCAACGTTTCAGTATATCAGGGATGAGAAGATAGGCTGGGCCTCTCCCTGGTCGGAACGCCATATTGCCTATGCCTGCGGTCTTGGAACCTTCAGCCTCAATGACGGTCTCATCACTCCGAAGGGAATGGCAGTTCGATTCGGGAGTGTGGTTACTTTATTAAAGCTGACGCCGAATGAGAAGAAATATCGCCACCACCGGGAAAACTGTCTCCAGTTTCGGAATGAAAAATGTGGAAAGTGCATACGGAGATGTCCGGCCGGCGCGATTACGGAAAAAGGTCATAACAAGGACAAATGTTCTGAGTATATCGTTTCTGGGTCTCTGCGTGCCAAGCGGTTGGAATACGGGTTGCAAAATGCTTCTTCTTCCTGTGGCCTCTGTCAGACGGACGTTCCGTGTGAATTTGAGATTCCAAGGCCAAATCTGATCGCTTAACATTCGAGTGGAATCGTAAGGTTTGAGGCTGAACGCCAAATTTTTCTGGAGGTCGCATTTGAATGTGCCTAAAGGGGAAGGCATGCGAAGGCTGATCGTTTTTCTTTTCTGCACTGTTCTCCTCTGCTGGCCTGTCTACGGGATAGCCCAGGAGCCTCCTTCTTCTATCCAGATCTATTACTTCTATACCGAGGACTGTCAGTCCTGTCAGGTCATTCTCCAGAGCTATCTTCCCACACTGAAGACTATGGTCCCGACGCTCGAAATCAAGACGTTCGATGTGAACAAACCGGCCTATTATGAAGCCCTCACCAAGCTGGAGAAAAAATTTGGCCGTACAGAAAATGAACTCCCTATCGTCTTCGTCGGAGATCAAATGCTCTCCGGAGAGATGGAGATCATGGAGAAATTGAATCCCCTCCTCTTGGAGGTTCAGGCACAAGGGGGCGCCTCCCCTCCGCCTATTGAGCTAAGTGACTCGGGGAAAATGCCAATCACCAAACGCGATTCACGAACCGAAGGGTCAGTGGACCTTGCCTATTTTTATCAGAAAGGATGTTCAAAATGTGACCGCGCAAACGTCCTCCTCAAGTACATGACGAAGAAGTACCCCCGACTAACGATCAAAGAGATCGACCTGAATACACCCGATGGGAAGCGTTTAAACGAAACCCTGTCCAGCCGGCTCAACCTTCCCATGGACAAGCGTTTGATTGCACCGAGTATTTTTATCGGAAACGATTACCTTCCTCCGGGTGAGATCACGGAATCCAAGGTGGAGACATTGATCCAGAGGTACGAACGGGTAAGTCTTGACGCCGCTGCCGGAGTAAGTGTTGGCGTCACCGTCGGTCGTAGCAAAATGCCTGAATCAGCACCATCCCTATCCCTGTCGCCGGAGGAGACCAAGAAAGCCGAAGAGTCAATTGTAGAACGCTTTAAGTCCTTTGGAGTCCTGGCCATCCTCCTGGCAGGCTTAATTGAGGGAATGAATCCATGTGCCTTGGCCACTCTGGTTTTTTTCATTTCCTATCTTACCATGGTTGGCAGTAAACAAAGGGAGATCTTGTACGTAGGGTTGGGTTTTTCAGGAACAGGCTTCATCACCCATTTATCGCTCGGTCTTGGAATTCTGAGTTTCATCAAGCATTTCTCGTTCTTGCCTCTCTTCTCGCAAATCGTTTATTTTGTCACCTTTGTATTCGCCGTCCTCCTTGGAATCTTTAGCCTTTATGATTACATCCAGCTGAAAAAGGGACGCCCTTCCAAGATGAAGCTTCAGGTCCCGGATTTTTTGAAAAAGAAGATCCACCGGATCATTCGGGTAAGAAGTGGCGAGTTGGAGGCGAATAGGGAAGGCACGTCTGTGCGCTTCCTGCTTGCCGCTGTCGTCATTGGTTTCATTGTCACCCTCTTGCAATCCACTTGTACAAGCCAGGTTTATCTTCCCACAATCCTCTTTGTCACAAATATCCCTTCCCTCAGAGGGAGTGCTGTTTTGTACCTCATTTTGTATAATCTCGTTTATATCCTTCCATTATTGGTCATCTTTGGGATAGTCTACTGGGGAGTCACTTCGGAGCAACTTTCCTTTTTTCTCCAGAAGAGGGCATCCACCATTAAGCTCCTCACCTCTGTTTTCTTTTTTGCCCTGGCAGGGATATTGATTTTGACTTTGATATGAGTCATAAAGATACTGTTCGAATTTTACAGAATTATCCGTATTCTTCCTCGTCTGGTCGATCCTGAGAAGATCCGGGTGATCCGTGAGCTGTTCGCTTGCTAGATTCGTCTCAAAATAATGAAAGGAGTGTTTAAAATGAATAACACGGTTGAGGAACAATCCGCCGAACCTAAGGGAGGAAAGATGAGTCGGAAGACTATTCTCCTTGCGGCTGCCGCAATCGTTATCGTGGCAGGGGCCTTCCTTTTTTACTTTTTCTATCTCCAAAGTCCACGCCGCCTGGTTCTTGCGCGGGTGAACGACGAAAGAATTACGGTCCAACAATTCAACAAAGAGATCGACAAATTAGAACCCCCTTTGATAAGAGACATGTTTCGGGAAGAGCCCGGTAAATTTCTCGACAGATTGATCGTGAAAACCCTTCTATTGCGAGAGGCAAAGAAGCAGGGTATATCGGCTCCGGTTCAAACCTACAAGGATGCGGCCAAGAACCCTCTTTCATCCGACGAATCGATCATCATCGAATTTGTCGCCAAGAAGTTCTCTTCCCCGCCGGAGGTAAAACGCGAGGAGGTTGAGGGATTTTATAAGATGTATAAAGATCGAATGGAGGGGAAACCTCTGAAAGAGGTCGCTCCGGCGATTGAACAGTATATACGGGAAGCGAAACGACAGGATGCACTGGAGCAGTATCTGGTGGAGCTTCGGAAAAATGCCAAGGTGGATATCGACCAAGAACGGTTACAAAAAATTGCGGTCAAAGCACCTGACATGAATACGGAGGATGATCTGAAGAAGGCTCTCACGAGTGGAAAGCCCGTCTTGGTGGATTTCGGAGCAAATTCCTGCATCCCCTGTCGCCAGATGAGGCCTGTACTTAAGGAGGTCGGCAAGGAATATTCGGAAAAGGCAAAGGTTCTGCTCATCGATGTTTACAAAAATCAGAATCTTGCTCAAAATTATAAAGTTTTCATGCTTCCGACACTCGTTTTCTTCGATTCGAAGGGAAAAGAAGCTTTTCGAAGTGTCGGAATGATGGAAAAGGAAAAGATTGTCGGAAAATTAAAGGAGATAGGAACCGGAACGTAATCCAAGCTTGGAATGCGGATTGCGGAATACCGACCTAAGAAGCATCGCGCACACGACTTCGCTTCTGAAATTTAGATCCTTCTCGCTGCCGTAACATACTCCCACAGTCCCATCTGCTCAAGTGTTCTGCGAACAGGCTCACGCGAGGGCTCGGGGGTTCCCGTCCAGAAGGCGAGGACAACCGCTCCCGTACCCACGCCTCCGTTGGTGCCGGATTCTTCTCTTCCTCCTTGTGCTGTGATTTGAGCAGCACCGTGGATGATCTTCAGTCGGGCGATCTCTGCCAACGGGGGTGGCACAAAGGCCATCAGGCTATCCAAAACCGAGGCGGCATCCGGACTCAGGCGAACGCCGCTCACATCCGGTAGGACATTCTCTGTAAGCGTCTGCCGATTAATAATGGCCTCGATGAAGGCATCAAACTTCTTGAGAATCGCTTGATGCCTCTCTTTGTTAACCCGCACCACCTTTTCAGCCCATCGCTTGCAGTAGCCGCATTCGTCACACGAACTATGATAGCAGTCGTGGGTCTTGAAATGCTCGGCGAAACCATCCAGGGCCCGATTGTCTATTTGCATCACGTCCGAGAAGGAATAACCGAAGATGTCGGCCATCTCGAGCATCAAGTCAATGTTCACAAGATCGGGCCGGATGAGGTACTCCAAATTGGGCGGATTATAGGCGTTCTGTCGGGGCAGCGTCAGCAGCTCAACGAGGTTTCCGTCGAAGCGGCGCTCCTCATAGGCCCGGACGACCTGCATGAGGGTCTCCGTGTTTCGGAATCGTTCGAGCAATTTGAGCGACTCGATCCCGATCTCGTCGTAATCGCCCACATCCTCCGGGCGGACCCAACGGGCCCTGATGAGTTCATCGGGCTTTCCCAATTTCATCCTCTGGCAATACACTTGACAATGGTCGAGAACAAAGCCGCCGCTGACGTGGCCTCCCTGCGACGAGTGGGACATCATGTTGATATGATTTGTGTCGAGATAGCACAGGTAGAGACAGGAGGGATTGGCGATGACCTCGAGTTTGCAGCGAAGGGCCCGCCGCATCGAACGGAGCGCGGCGAAATCGCGGGTTGCAGACTCCGCCAGAATGATTCCGTCCGCACCAAGGTCTTCCCAGTATTTGGCCCGTTTGACGTTGGCCACGCGCGCCCAGCTCGAAACCACGACCTTAAAGTCGGGAAAATGTCGCTTGATCCACACGAGCAGCATAGGCAGCGTGACCGTCACCATATCGGCGCCCGTCGTGGCCACCCATTCGATATGGTCGAACAGATTACGGTTCCCTTCACGGGTCATCTCGAGGTTGTCCTGGCAGGCGCCGTTGAGAAGATAGTTGAAATGAAAGCCGCGCTTGCGAGCGTCGGCAATGAATTCTTTGGCCGGTTCGCGTGTGACCTTCGGAGCCAGAAAAGAACCCCTGCCTCCTCCGAACGGATCATCGGTAATCTGGCCGAAGAGTGTCTCCACACGGGAAGACTCGCGGCTCAGACGTTCCAAAAGTTCCGCGTCCCAATTACAAGCAACTGAATACCTCATGGGGCAACGTCTCCTTTCGTGGTCTGCGACATTCGAAATGATTTGGGTTGATCAATTAAGATCTCAGTTTAATTCTCGCGGAGGTATTTATAAATAACCTAAATTTATCCTCTCCGCAATTTTCTATTTTTCAAACCGTGGAATATCCTCCCGTTGACAATTCGCCAATCTGACGATATTTTAGACTCAATAAGCGGCCAAGGGATCAAGTTCGACCCACTTGAGCCCTTGGACCCTCGAATCTTTGTATCCTTTTATTTAGATTTAAGGAGGTAAATGATGGAACTGAAGACTGAGCGGTTGGAGATCCCGGAAGGATGTAACGTGATTTTTGGCCAGACCCATTTTATCAAAACGGTCGAAGACCTCTACGAGATCATGGTGGGTTCCGTTCCGGGCGCGAAATTTGGAATCGGATTCTGTGAGGCCTCGGGGGATTGCCTCATCCGGCTCGAGGGAAACGATGAGACTTTGAAAGAAGTGGCCAAACAAAACGCTCTGAGGATGGGAGCGGGTCATACCTTTGTCATCGTTTTAAAGGATGCCTTCCCGATCAATGTCCTCAACGCAATCAAGATGTGCCAGGAGGTCTGCACGATTTTCTGCGCCACGGCAAATCCGGTGGAAGTCATTCTCGCTGAGTCCGAACAGGGAAGAGGTGTCCTCGGCGTCATCGACGGCTCCTCTCCGAAAGGCGTTGAAAAGGAGGAAGGAATTGCGTGGAGGAAAAACCTGTTGAGGAGGTTTAAGTATAAACTGTAGCCAGTCGGGAAGAAATCCTTTATGGCGGAGAATGAAATCATCTTACATTTTCATCGACGGCCCAATGCCCTCCTGAGCATTGCGCTCGCCCTTTATGGAATTTCAACTGATTTCAAGAGGGGCGACCGAGTGCCGAAAATCAGGGCGGTGTGGGAAGATGTGAAAATAGACCCCGATCATCTTAAGGATTTCGGAGAAGTCTGCGGACTGCCTTCCCACGGTGAGTTCCTTTATCCGCTGTATCCACAGACGTTCATCTATCCCCTTGTCCTCAGGGTCCTCGGTCATAAAAAGGCACCTTTGAGCGTATTCCGAATGTTAAATACGAAATTGCAGGTCACTTCTCATCGCCGAATCGGAGTGCATGAGCCTCTCCGGATCATCTCTGAAACCGGGCCCCTGCGGGTCCTCCCTAAAGGGCTTGAATTGGATTTGACCTCTTCTGCTCAGGCCAATCATGAAACCGTGTGGGAATCCTTACAGACATTTTACTATCGCGGAAAATTCGGAGACGGGAATCCCTCCCATTCTGACCAGCCGGAGCTCCCCCCCATCTCGGAGGCCAAGACAGTGGCCTCCTGGTATCTTCCGGACGGGATCGGGTTTCGCTTCGCCAGGATCTCCGGGGATGCCAACGGGATTCACTACAGCAGCTCATACGCGAGGCTATGTGGTTTTAAAAGGGATTTTGCTCAACCGTTGTTAATCCTATCAAAAAGCCTGAGTTGCTTTTCGGATTTCGATCCGTCCAGATTCCGTCTGCTGGCATTGTTCAAAGGACCTATCTATTACAAAAGCAACGTCTCTCTCAAAGGCATATCGAGCGGGGAAGGAATTCGATTCGACATTTATTGCGAGGATAACCCGAGACCTTCTCTCTCTTGCCAACTTTCCAAAGCGCTACTTCTTTGACAGTGTTCGTTTAACATCCCGTCACACGATCCTCAACTCTTTCAATTCCTTTGTCTTTTTGTAAAGGCCTCGGTCAGCCGTAACGAAAGCGCACCCTAATCTTCTGGCGAGAACGACGTAGGCGGCATCATAGAGGGTTATTCCGTATTGCCGGGATAAAACTATTCCCTCCAAAAATTCATCGAGACCGAGACTGAACACCTCAAGATCGAAATTCCATATCAAAGAAAAGGCTTCGGCTGCATCTTTTGTACTTAATCTGGTCTTTGTGGCCAATACATTGGCGATCTCATAAAAGAAGAGGCTGTGAACCGCTACCGCTTCTTTTCCGCTAACATGTCCCTCTTTATAAAGTCTTGCCTTTTCTCCTTCTTCTTCCTCTCCAAAAATCCACTTAAGGGCTACAGAGGCATCAAGGACGATCATCTCCCCTCTCTGACCTCTCTAATCGCCTTGACGATATCTATATTGACAGTTTCTTTGAGATGCCTCTTCTTCCACCTGTCCATCTCAGTCGATATGTTCTCGAGCTTTCTCTCCCTGTTTTTGTTAAGCACCTTCTCTTCGTACTCATCGAGTGAGATCAACACGGCGAGAGGTTTATTTGCCCTGGAGATCACCACTTGCTCCCCCTTCCTCGACACATCATTAAGGACAGAGCCGAGCTTTTTCCTTAAGTCGAGAGCCGTCACCGTCTTCATTCCGAACCTCCTGGAATTCCGACCCTTCGGCAGCACCAAGCCCCCTTTAGGGTGGAGTATAACGCGCCGCTTCCTTCGGCGCATTCAGAACGCCGAGTCTATTGAATCGTAGGGTCAACCCTGAGTAAGCCCCGGCCTTCGGGCTGGGGCGTCGGCGGATTTACTATAATATAAGCTATGATAGTTACTATGTCAATCCTCCTTCGACCCCACGGCGCTCTGGCCCCGTTTCCCGTAAAATTAGTTCCCGTCTTTTACCAGGCATTCCAGGGCCGTGATATACTCCGCTGTCATGCAGGTGGGGATCCGGTGCTTCTGCAGGCATTCAAAACATTTGCTCGGCTCGTAGAGAGGGGTGCTCACATATTTTTCTCCACCATCCGGAAACAGGGTGACGATCACACCCCGATCCATCTCTGTCGCTTTCTGTAACGTCCCCCACATGGCCGCCCCGGAGCTGATTCCACAAAAGATTCCCTCCCGAACGGTGAGGGCCCTTGCCATCTCGAAAGCATCCTCGTCCTTCACGTTGATCTTTTCGTCCAAACGGCTTGGATCGTAGATCTCCGGGACATACTGGGAGCTGAGGTTTTTCAACCCCTGGATGCTCGATTTCGGATACGGCTCCACGCCAACAACCTTGATCTCAGGATTATATTCTTTCAGTCGCTTGGAAACGCCCATGAGGGTCCCGGTGGTTCCAATCCCTGCGACAAACATATTGACCTTTCCCTTGGTGGCCCTCCAGATCTCTTCGCCGGTCGTCTCATAATGGGCAAGCACATTATACTTATTCTCAAATTGCTGGGGCATGAAATATTTGGAATCCGTGGCCATCTCCTCAGCCAAATCAATCGCTCCGTCCATTCCCTTGGAGCCCTCGCTTAAAATGATCTTTGCTCCAAAGGCCGTGATGATCTTTCTTCTCTCGATGCTCATGGTCTCCGGCATCACCAATTCTAAGCGATATCCTTTCACTGCGCAGACCAAAGCCAGTGCAATGCCGGTATTTCCGCTGGTAGGCTCGATCACGATCTTATCCTTCGTCAGGAGGCCTTCCTTCTCCCCGTATTCAATCATGTATTTCGCAATCCGATCTTTGACAGAACCAGCCGGGTTATATCGCTCCAGTTTTCCATAGACTTTTACCCTCTTGTTGGGAACAATATGATTAATCCTCACCAAGGGGGTATCCCCCACCAAATCGACCATATTCTTGGCCACACGATGCATCGCTGTCCCTACCTCCCCACTACTCAAATGACGTGAATCATGATCCGCAAATGGTGGATCGTGTCACGAAAGATCTCTCTGAATAAAAGGAAACGAATTCAAATCGCTCTCGAATCACGAATCACCAGCACGAGTCACGTGACCAAAGTTTAAAGCGCACTCAGTATCTCGGCCCCGACGTCTGTGATGGCAACGGTATGCTCAAAATGGGCAGAGCGCTTTCCATCCGCCGTCACAACGGTCCAGCCGTCCGAGAGAACCCTGACCTCGTACGTTCCTTCATTCACCATGGGCTCCAGGGCGAGGACCATGCCTCTGCCGAGTCTCGGTCCCTGGTGGGGCATCCCAAAATTCGGAATCTGCGGCTCCTCGTGGAGTTCTCTCCCGATCCCATGGCCTACGAAATCCCTGACCACGGAAAATCCGTGGGATTCCACCCAGCTCTGAATGGCGTAGGAGATATCAAAAAGTCGATTTCCCACTTTGGCTTTTTCAATGCCAATATAGAGAGCCTTCTCCGTCACCTCGAGAAGCCTTTTGGCTTCCGGATCGACCTCTCCCACGGGAAACGTGATGGCTGCGTCTCCGAAATAGCCCAGATAATTGACCCCTGCATCCAGGCTGACAATATCGCCCTCTTTCAACCGGCGCTGGCCTGGAATGCCGTGAACGACTTCATCATTGATGGAAATACAAAGAGTTGCCGGAAATCCCCTATAACCCTTGAAGGCTGGACGGGCTCCTTTTAAAAGGATATAATTTTCGGCCACTTGATCCAATTCCTTTGTGGTGATCCCGGGCTCGATCATACCCTTCAATTTTTCAAAGACCTCTGCCACCACGACATTGGATCTCTTCAATTGCTCAATCTCCCGCTGGGATTTGATGATAACCATAGCACTAATATGCATTTGAACCATGCAATTGTCAACCTTTCTCTCTTCAAAATGCTTCCAGCGGTGGCGGTTCGTGCCATCAGACGCTCAATATTTAACAAGCCGTTTTTTATTGACTTTTCAACACCGTTCAGTAATATTGTGTAATGGATCACATGAGGTGCCTTAGATGATTCCAAGATATACCCGACCGGAGATGGGAAAGATTTGGACGGACCAGAGAAAGTTTGAAGCCTGGCTCCAGATTGAGATCCTCGTCTGCGAGGCCCTTTCCCGATTGGGTGAGATCCCGGCAGAGGCTGTCCGCGAAATCAAAGAAAAAGCCTCCTTCGATATCCACCGTATCGATGAATTAGAAAGAGTGACGAAACACGATGTCCTCGCCTTCCTGACCAACGTGGGGGAGTCAATCGGTCCCCTCTCGAGATATTTCCATTACGGTCTCACTTCTTCCGATATCCTCGACACCTCTCTGGCCATGCTTTTAAAGGACGCCTCTGCACTCGTCCTGCAAGACATCCAGCGGCTTTTAGAGGTATTGAAGAAAAAGGCCTTCCAGTATAAGGAGACCTTGATGATCGGTCGATCCCACGGCATTCACGCCGAGCCCATCACTTTCGGCCTCAAGATGACACTCTGGTACGATGAGATGAAACGAAATCTCATCCGCATGGAGAGGGCCAAAGAGGCGGTGAGCGTGGGAAAAATCTCAGGAGCGGTGGGGACCTTCGCCCATATCCCGCCCTCTGTTGAGGAGTTTGTCTGCGGCCGATTGGGACTCAGACCCGCGCCCGTCTCGACACAGATTGTCCAGAGGGATCACCATGCCGAATTCTTCACCACCCTGGCCATCGTCGCTTCCTCAATAGAAAAATTTTCCGTAGAGCTTCGTCACCTCCAGCGCACGGAGGTCCTGGAAGCCGAGGAATTCTTTTCCAAGGGGCAGAAGGGCTCGTCCGCCATGCCCCATAAAAGGAATCCCATCTCCTCAGAAAATCTCTCCGGTCTGGCACGGTTGGTACGGTCTTACAGCCTGGCGGCTTTAGAAAACGTTCCCCTCTGGCACGAGCGTGACATCAGCCACTCCTCCGTAGAAAGGGTGATCGGTCCGGATGCCACGATTTTGATCGACTACATGCTCAACCGCCTCAGCTCCCTGATCGAGAACCTCATCGTCTACCCGGAGAATATGAAGGCCAATCTCGAGAAGATGGGAGGCCTCATCTTTTCCGAATCGATTCTGCTCTCCCTGACCCGAAAGGGCCTCTCGAGGGAAGAAGCCTACGGGGCGGTGCAGAGGAATGCGATGAGGGTCTGGGAGAAGGGCGAGGATTTCAAGGCGCTTCTCTCCCGGGACGAGACCATCAAGCGCCTCTTGACCGAAAAGGAATTGGACGCTCTGCTCGATGTCCGGGCGCATCTGAAACACGTCGATGATATCTTCCGAAGAGTATTTGGAGAGGCTTAAGATGAAGAAGGATCAAAAATCTGCCCCTGACCTGAGAGATCTTCTCGGAATCAAAGAGCCTTCTCCGGAACGAGGCGGGAAGAAACCCCTCTCTAAAAAGACCCACTTTACGATCTGGTATTTCGTCATCGCCTTTCTTATCATCCTGGCCATCCAGAGTTACATCAGCTCAAGAAAGGATGAGGATGTCATCACCTACAGTGAATTCAAGCAATCCCTCCGGACAGACAAAATCAAAGACGTGGCCATCACTTCCGATTCGATCACAGGGAAGAGGGAGACCGAAAAAGGTTTAAGAAAATTTCAGACGGTGCGGGTGGAAGATCCGGATCTGGTGAAAGAATTGGAGACTCACCACGTAACATTTGAAGGGAAGGTCGAAAGTAAATGGCTCACGTTTATTGCGTCGTGGTTCCTTCCGGTAATCGTGTTTTTCTTGATCTTGAGGTTCCTCATGGGCCGAATGGGAGCCGAGACCAGCGTGATGTCCTTCGGAAAGAGCCGGGCCAAGATATACGCCGAGAAAGAGAAGAAGATCACCTTCGCCGATGTGGCAGGAATTGACGAGGCCAAAGCGGAATTGGAAGAGGTGGTGGAGTTTCTCAAAAGTCCTGGAAAATTTCAACGCCTCGGCGGAAAGATTCCCAAAGGAGTCCTCCTGGTGGGAATGCCCGGAACGGGGAAAACGTTACTCGCCCGGGCCGTGGCCGGAGAGGCCAACGTTCCCTTTTTCTCCATCAGCGGC
>Ga0187862_10003606_pt1 | contig 15020 bp, 12 predicted proteins | sample June2016WEW_10_1_FD_133003 | JGI IMG/M metagenome (GOLD analysis project Ga0187862, IMG submission 133003) | Peatland microbial communities from SPRUCE experiment site at the Marcell Experimental Forest, Minnesota, USA - June2016WEW_10_150 | ecosystem: Environmental > Terrestrial > Soil >...
AGGAATGCGCGAGCGCATTAAAAACGGAAGAAAAAGAAGAAAATGCTAGGCTTATTTTTGACCGCCAGGCTGGCCGACTTTCTCACCGCCGATTTTGGCAAACTTTTTCACCGGCGGTAATACGAATGTGCTTTTTGAACATTTCGGCATCTGACGTGGGCTTTATTATTGGAAATTCATGCGCCGCATAGTGTCTAAATCTCCACTCAAAAATGGAAGGCGTTAGGTTCGAAAATTCAGGGAATTCGATTGTAACGATATATTGTTTGCCGTATTCAAAGTCCATAAACGCACGAAACAAACATATGCGCTTTGCGGGAAAGCTTAAGTCATTTAGCTTGTGTGTTAATTTACTTAAAAGCGCTTGAAAAGTAACAAGCCTGAGATTCGGAAAGTAGTCGGGATTATTATAATGTGACATGTCGCGCTCTCCTGCAAAGCGCCCCTGCATGTGATCCAAGGGAAGGCCGTGCAGGTTTCGGCCTTGTCGGGAGCGACCCTATCCCCTGGAAACTGTTATCAAGCATGGTCTTTCAAAGAGACTACATTATCCTTCTTGCCATTTGCCGCCTGAATAATGCTCCCTGCCAACTCGGACGCGGCCCGCAGCGACTCATCCCGGAGATGTGCATAACGTTGTGTCATTTGTGGGCTCTTGTGCGTCAAAAGCTTCTGTAGGGTGTACATATCCACTCGACCGGATGAGGCAAGCATGGAAGCGTAAACGTGCCGAAGGCCGTGAACCGCTCGAAAGTTTTTCGGAAGCCCCGCTGCTTCCTTGATGCGGTTCACTGTTTTGTGAATATCAACCCGCTTCTTTCCTTTCCTTCCAGGGAAAACAAATGGACTGGCAGTCCTCTCGTGACCCTCAAGAATCTTGTGCGCCTCGGCATTCATGGGGATGGTCTGGTCTTTGCCGCCTTTGGTGTCCCGAAGGTGAATAAAGCCCCGTTCGAAATCCAGGTCCGCCCATTGCAGCCGGAACAACTCACCGCGCCGCATGCCCGAAAATAGCGCCATTCTCATAAGGTTTGCGGCCTGGAGAGAGTCCGCTTTATCGATGGCCTCCAGGAGCCTTGAAAGCTCATCGGGGGTCAGGTCCTCGGTCTTTTCATTATTTAGACGCGGCATCTCAATTGTGAACTGCAACCCAGCACTTAGACCCTTCTTGACGCCGAAGTTCGCAATTCTTTTAAGAAGGACCAAAACGTGCTTTACTGTTTGTGGCGATTTTGATTTCAGGAGCTTTATTCTTAACCTGTCCACATCCATCTGGATTATGTCGCGCGGTTCCCTCTGTCCGAATGGAGCATCGAGATATCTGTTATAGTTGGTCGTGTCGGTCTTCAGGGTCCGGTAGTCCCCCTTCTGTTTCTGATACTCTTTCCACAGCTTGTCAATCGTCCAGCGGTTCGCTTCGGCGTCCTTTTCCGCTTGCTCCTGAGCTTTCTGTTGGTCTTTGATTTCCTTCCTGGACAGACGCCTACCCTCTACTCGTTCGGCTCGGATTCCTGCCGCTCGTGAAGGGGTCATATCGTCCACAAACTGACGGCCAACCTTTTCCTCGATGACTTTGCCGTCCTTTTTGAAAACGATGTAGTAAACCTTCTCTGTACCATTCCCGCCGATCCGTTCAGCTTCGCGGTAGAAAACGCCAGGATAATTTGTCTTCGCTCGCTTCATGGCTTCCCCCTTGGTTTTGCAGGTTTGGAAAATTCCAACCCTATTTCCAACCTTCAGGGTACATTTTAAGGTACAAACACATAAAGTCAAGGAGAATGTGTTTTGTTAGAATAGCTTATAGAGCCACATTTTAGGAAGGACGAAGAAATGCAGGTAAATAATTACCCCCAGCCTTCCAAGCTGAGGGCCACTGGTTCGAATCCCGCCTCCCGCTCCACATTTTACTTGAATACCAATCGGTTCACTGTCCGAAGACGGACTTGAGTTGACACTGGGCCAGGCTCCTCCATGGGGTTGTCAATCACAGCTACATCATAAAACTTTCGTTCAGGTTCTTTTCGCCAAAAAGCTCTTTTCCCTTTGCGGAAGGCAATCCGGCAGGATTCATCTCTCCTTGATCAGTTTCTTAAAATCCTCTTGACCCTTCTGCATTTTTTGCCCTTGCTTCAAAATACGAAAAGCACACCGGTCTGTGTCTTCCCGCCAGTCGAACTAACCAGATCCATTCAAGATGTATCTTATGCCGATTCCGGCTCACGGAACGGTCATGATGAAAAATCGTAATCTTTTGCACCAAAGCCGGTCCTTATTTCGGAACACGCCCTTTTATATTTGTTGTCCATGATTTATCATCATCCATGATGAGGACCGAGAGGTGCACAACACCCGCCGGGACTCCGTATCTAAACCGCGACCTTCGAACGGTGGAAAACCAGGATGGAAAAACATTATCTCAGAGTGCTTCTCATCGAAGACGATGAGGATGACTACATAGTGTTGCGAAGTATGCTCTCGGAGATTAGCTCGACAACGTTTGATCTGCAGTGGGTGAGGTCGTATGAAGCGGGTGTACAAGGGATTTGTCATGCCGAGCACGACGTTTATCTCCTTGACTATCGACTGGGCGGTAAAGATGGTGTCGAGCTTTTGCGCGAGGTAATCGCACAGGGGTGCGAGTCGCCTGTTATCCTCCTGACCGGCCAGGGTGGATACGAAGTGGATATAGAAGCGATGGAGGCCGGTGCATCTGACTACCTGGTCAAAGGGCAAATCACTCCCGATCTACTGGAACGCTCCATCCGCTATTCAATAGTGCAAAAACATGCAGACCTTGAATTAAGAAGATATCGCGATTATTTGGAACAGCTTGTACAAGAACGCACCAGGGACCTGGAAGAAACCAACAGTAAACTTCAGATCGAAATCGATGTCCGGCGCAAGGCGGAGAAGGCAAGCAGACAATTGGCTGCCATTGTGGAAGGTTCCGATGACGCGATCATATCACAGACACTTTCCGGCATGATCACGAGTTGGAATAAGGCGGCCGAAATCATTTACGGCTATACTGCCGCAGAAGCAATCGGACAACATATATCTATGCATATACCACCCGAACATCTTCATGAAATACCGGATCTACTTGCAAGAATAGATCGCGGTGAGCGTATTGCCCACCATGAAACCTTACGTCGAAGGAAGAATGGTGACGATATCAATGTTTCGCTAACAATATCTCCCATCAGAGATGGTTCCGATTCGATAATTGGCGCATCGACCATTGCAAGAGACATGACGGAGCGGGAGCGAGTGCGCAAAGAGCGTGAGAAGCTTATCACAGAACTCCAGGAGGCGCTCGCTAAGGTCAAGACCTTGAAAGGCTTACTCCCTATTTGCGCCTGGTGTAAAAAAATACGTGATGATCGTGGCTATTGGCAGCAAATCGAAGCTTACATTAGCGATCATTCTGAAGCCGATTTCAGCCATGGTATTTGCCCTGCATGCGTACAGAAGGTCCGTGAAGAGTTCGAGGGTTAATTAGTTGGTTTTATGGTCTGGCCCCAATCCGAAATTATCATCGTTGTTCACCAGCTTTATGGGAGAAAATATCGACATTCTCCCAGCCGGCCAAATCCAGCTCAACCCGCGCCGGCAGAAAATCGAACACGGCCTGTGCCAGATGGGCACGATGTTCGCGTGAGAGCATGTTATCAAGTTTGGCTTTGATCTGGTGCAGGTAAAGCACGTCGGTTGCGGCGTAGTTGAGTTGCTCCGGTGTTAGTTGCGGCGCCCCCCAGTCGGAGGTCTGCTGTTCCTTGGAAAGTTCAATGCCAAGCAGATCGTGTGCAAGGTCTTTCAGGCTGTGTTTTTCAGTGTAAGTGCGCGCCAGTACCGAAGCGATCTTGGTACAATAAACGGGTTTCGGCATAACACCAAGATGATGAGCAAGCATTCCCAGGTCGGCGCGCGCAAAGTGGAACAGCTTGGTTACCGCCTGATCGGCCAGCATTTTTTTCAGATTGGGCGCCGCATAATCACCGGGTGCAAATTGCACCAGATGGGACTTGCCGTCGCCCGCCGACAGTTGCACCAGGCAAAGACGGTCACGCATCCAGCTAAGACCCAGCGATTCCGTGTCCACTGCGACCGTAGTATTAAAGGTCAGGCCAGTGGGCATGTCGCCTCGGTAGAGAGCGATTTCGGGGTTGGCCAAGGTTCGTCCCTTTCGTTGAAGCATTCATCCTGTGGATTCCCAGTCTATCCGCTTTAATCCCGGTTTTAGCGCCTCCATTTGTCCCACGATCAATTGTCCTTGTGAAGCGTTGTTCAACACGTCTGAGTTCTGTTGTGTTTTCAAAAGATCATGGTAAGTATTGCGCCACTCGGGCCCGTTTCAGGCGTTTTTTGGCAGATTCGCAGCAGCAAATTCCCAGTTGAGCAAATTGCCAAGGACCGCCATCACGTAGTCGGCGCGACGATTCTGATAATCGAGATAATAGGCGTGCTCCCACACATCCAGGGTGAGCAGGGGGACTTGGCCATGGACGAGCGGGTTGTCGGCATTGGATGTCTTTGTAATCTTGAGTTTGTCTTGCTCCAGCACCAGCCATGCCCAGCCGCTTCCGAACTGCGTGACCGCTGCATTTTGAAACTCTTTAATGAGGTCATCATAGCTGCCGAACGAGGCATCGATCATTTTGGTCAAGCGCTCATTAGGTTTGCGTGCCCCGGGCAGCATGCTCTTCCAGTAAAAATCGTGGTTCCAGGCTTGAGCGGCGTTGTTGAAAATGGATATCCTGTCTGCCGAACCGGCGGTTTTCTTGATGATTTCCTCGATGGAGAGACTTCCGAGGCCGGCATCCCCAGCGAGTTTATTGGTGTTATCAATGTAAGCCTTGTGGTGCTTGCCGTAGTGAAATTCGATGGTCATTTTGGATATGTAAGGTTCCAAGGCGTCCTCTTTGTATGGGAGCGGCGGTTGGGTAATTTCGGGACTGGCGTTAGCGATTGTGTCTCCATAAAGGGTAAACATTCCCGTCCCTGCGATGACGCAGCCGCTAATGAGGCCGCTCACAAATGTCCTTCGATCCATTTCATGATGCAAAACATTGTCGTCCATCGTTACCCTCCAGGAAAAAGATGTGCACCTGATAAAGGACCCTGGGCCCGGCAGATGCTCTATCGGGCCTGCTTCCGCGCGCGTGGAAAAGACCCCTCAGGCATGTAGTCTCAACGGCTCATGGTTCCTGCTGTCTGACGCATGGTCCTTTTGGGGCCGGTTTGTGAACAATGTAGTGACAATAACCATCCGTAAAGGAATTTGAAAGAGCCGGCGAGCACAAACCAAGGTTCAGTCGGTTTGCTGATTTTCAGGATGCTGTTTCCGATTCTGTGGCTGAAGAAGCAAAGGAATGGAAGAATCTTTGACTTAATATGAAAGGCGAAGGAAACCTGGAGGTAGTTTCCTCATCTTGTGACTATGATTGCGGCTCCGATAACCGGAGGGGCCAGCCCACTGTGGGGGCGCAAGGTTGTCACTTACCTGCCCCCCCTGACGCGCAGAGGATTTTTCGGACACGCAGGATGGTAATAATCCATTTTTCTCGTTTGCCTTCTTGACATATTAATTGTATTATCAAGTAACTGGGGGTGAGATTTACTCGCGGATAAAGGAAAGGGCTATTTTCGGTAAGGGGGAGAAGGGGGTGGCCTATGTGGTTCGCGGCATGGTTTTTTGCAGGTGTCTTTTTTGGGTTTTTTATCGCCGGCTTGTGTAATATTGCAGCAAAAACCGAAGGGAGATGCATCGAAAGCTGCTCGGATCCTTTAGAAAGGGAAATTAAAAACATCGCATAGAAAGTCTTCTTCTGTTCAGAACCGGGAGGCCCGCAAAAATCTGCACTCTGCGAGACTGCGGGTGCGGCTAAAGACTTACTGAATTCATTGCATCATAACTTCTTGAAAATAGAGCGCAGCTTAGTGCGCATAAAATCGAAGGCGGTTGACGACTTGCCCGTCTTATTCCACCCTTGCAACCCCATCCGGGATAAAAACATATTCGTATCCCGGTGACCCCTCTTTAACTTTCAACTCTTTAAATCCTGTAAATCCCGTCAAAATCGGTCTCGCCGTGGGAAAAAGTACGCTTTTCGGTTATGTTGTATTGCCCTAAGTCCATCTTTTGGGGTAATTTCTTATCCGGTGTCAGCCCAATAGAGTTGTTTAACAGATCCCCAAATCCGGGATGTTCGCTGTGGAAAATCAACCGGCTTTTGCACATTTTCTAAAAACATCTTCAGAACCTCTTTCAAAGCTCCATGTGATCGGGCTAAGCTTGCTTCTCGTTGTGGTCGTACTTTTCGGCGCAATGGTAGAATTTCGCGGTGCATTCGCCAAAACGCATATGACCGACATTGGTCCTTATCTGAGAGCTGCGTGGTCTGTGCGCACCGGTGGCGATATCTACAAAATAACCGATGACCGAGGCTATCATTACGTTTACCCACCTCTGTTCGCCATCCTTATGACTCCTCTGGCGGACCCTCCCCATGGAGAAGATCGGACGGGATACCTGCCGTACGAAGCAAGTGTAGGGATTTGGTATGTGATTACCATGGCTCTTGGGATTGCCGGTATAACAATCCTTGCCAGGACCGTGGAAGAACCGTTCAGGAACCTTGCGGCCGGCAGAGGACGCCGTTTTTCACAACGTTGGTGGGCATTGCGGACTGCTCCAATATTGATTCTTCTTCCGGCGATCGGGCGATCCGAGATGCGTGGACAGGTGGGTCTGCTTATCGTATTTTTCTTGTGCTGCGTTTCCGCCTCGATTCTCAAAGGCAGGAGGTTTCGTGCGGGTCTCTGGCTTTCAGCGGCAATTTCCGTGCAACTGATGTCAGCCATTCTGCTGGCCTTCGCCTTATGGCGTCGTGATTGGCGCATGCTCTCCGGAAGCGCCGCTGGACTCCTGGTGGGGCTCATCCTTGTGCCCCTCATTGTGCTCGGGTCGGGCAGGGCAGCATCGTCGTATAAAACATTCTATAAAGAAACTGTTATTGCGGGGATCAAGGGTGATCTTGGGAGCAGCCGTGGGGGGGAGCTTGCAGGGATTACGAGAACAGACAGCAACTCTCCGATGGTCGTAGTGAATAACATCATGTATCCGGATAGAAATAGCCGCCGGAAGGTGGTGCATGCGGGCGCACGCGCTGCGCATTGGACGATAGCTTTTATCACGCTGGCGATCACCCTTCTTGCTTCGGGGTGGAAGGGCAGATGGTATTCGGGGAAAGTGGATGCAACCATAGCAGAGGTTTCTTTCATCGGCGCCTTCATCCCGTTAATGTTTATAACAAACCCTGTATTTCATCCTCATTACGTTTCGATGGCCGTACCGCTGGTGATGGTCCTTCTTGTCATACTTTGGGAGAGATACTCATATGGGCATATCCCCCCCCAGTGGAAGGCTGTCTTCTGGTTCATTGCAGTGAGCCATCTTTTATCATCTGTAGACAAGGGGCTGTTTCTGCATCTTAGGGATTTCGGGCTCGTTTTGCTCAGCACTGTTACGCTTTGGGTAGCGACCCTCGTAGCGATCAGACAGACCGCTCTTGTGCCCTTTATATCGGAAATACCCATGCCGAGGCCTTCTCAGATCAACATCGAGAAGGTGGCAGTTGTTCTGCCGGCCTTTAACGAGAGAGAGGTCATCGGACGCGCTGTGGAATCAGCAATCGAGTTTTCAGAGCACAACCCTGACTACCATTTCCTATTCGTAGACGACGGTTCTACTGATGGGACGGTTGAAGTACTGAAGAAATCCCTGAGTGAACACCGGACAGGGAATGTCTCCTTTGTTGGTTATGAAACCAATAAGGGAAAAGGACATGCGATCAGGACCGGATTCGAGATGATGGAGGCGGATGCATATTGTTTTATGGATGCGGACATGGCTTATTCCACTGATTACTTAAAAGTCATAAGGGAGAAACTGGAAGCAGCAGATATAGCAATAGGGTCTCGCAGCATGTACGCTCGCATGTCTGGAGAGTTGGAAATAATAAGAGCACTTTTGGGAAGGTCGTTGAACTGGATTGTAAGGTCCGCTCTAGGTCTGCCTTTCCGGGATACACAGGCAGGCTTGAAGGGTTTTCGCCGGGAGGCCGCGAAATACCTGTTTAAGAAAAGCAACGTTAGTGGGTTCAGCTTTGATGCGGAGATTCTTTTTCTTGCCCGGAAACGCGGCTACTGGGTTGAAGAGTTCGAGGTGCGCGCAAGAAGGGAGCATGAATATAAGGGTGGGTGGCATCTGCCCTCTATGTCGTTAGCCATGTTCAGGGACCTTCTCCACATCATCTGGAGAAACTTCAAGGGCCTTTATGACTAAGCACAGGAGCCCGGCAAAAGTACTTCAACGAGTTATGCGGGTAGACCTAAGGCCCGTCTCCGCTCCAACCTTAACAAGTTCCCCGTGCCGTGCCGCATTGGGCCGCCACGATCCCGCGCTCCTCGATGCGGGCGGGCCGCCTGATCGTGTTCTAACGCCTCTGCGAGTGAGAGGCGTGCTCTAACCCGGGGAGAAAGCCTCAACGGGGACAACCTCGACCTCCATGCGATCCTGTCCTCGAATGATGGTGAGCCTTACCGGTTTCCCGAGGGGCCACTCTGCGAGGAACCTGTGGATGTGATCCACGCTGGCCGTCTCATGCCCGTCTATAGCCACGATGAGGTCGCCTTCTTTAATGCCGCCGTGAGCAGCAGGGCTCTGCGGCGCTACGGCAATGACCTCGACACCATATTCAGCGGCCAGTTGATAAAAGCGCACCAGACGACGTTCAAGCCCACGCTGCTGGGCGGTGATCCCCAGGTGACCGCGCTTCACCCTTCCCAGCGTCAGTAGTTGAGACACTACCCACTTCGCCGTATCGGAAGGGATGGAGAAGCCTATCCCTTGAGCCATAGCTATGATGGCCGTGTTGAGGCCGACGACCCGTCCTCTGGAATCAACGAGCGGTCCCCCGGAATTTCCGGGATTGAGAGGCGCCGTATGTTGGATGATGTTCTCGATAAGCCTCCCATCGCTGCTCCTGAGAGCGCGGCCGAGTGCGCTCACGACACCCGTCGAAACGGTTGACTGGAACCCGAACGGGTTACCTATGGCGATCACGAGCTGGCCGACGCGCAATGCCGACGAGTCTCCCATCGCAGCATAAGGCAGGCTCGATCCGCCTGCCCTGATTAGTGCAAGATCCGTGGCGGGATCCGTGCCGATCAACGCAGCATCAAAACTTGTTCCATCCTGGAGCGTTGCGGTCAAGCGGTTTGTACCCCGAACGACATGATCGTTGGTGAGGATGTAGCCATCCGGAGTTATGATCACCCCGGAGCCCGATCCGGCCTGTTCCTGCCTTCTCCCGGGTTGCTCCCTCTTTACAGAGATGCCGACAACTGCGGGTCCTACGGCTTCAGCCACCGTTATTACAGCTTGCGAATAGGCATCGAGAAGCTCGACATTCCGCTTCCCTTCTGCACTGACTTCACAGCGGCGGTGCGTTCCGTCAGCCTCTCCATCCCCGTTTATCAGGGCCAAAGCACCCTCTACGTCTTCCACTTCCATTAGTCCTCCCTCGCATATGATATCCCGAAACATGCGGGCCGACTTGCCCGATGTTCCCACTGTATTTCTTATGAATGGTTTGCCTAAAGTCAAGTGATCGAGGCCGCCGCCTTGCCGCAGGCATCGAAAGATAGGGCAGGATATGGCGGAAGTGGACGCCGCAATCGAGTGTGCGGAATTTCGTGAAGAAGCGGTCTATCCCGCAGACCTTATGATTGCATAATTTCCAAAACAATAGATGGTTCGAGCCATTATCAGAGCAGACCATCCAGGGAAACTGCCGATTTCCGTTATTCCAGCTCCGATCGACAGACGTAAGGGGAAATGCTGTAAAAGCTCCCTATCCCCCTTCGGCAAAAACCCATGTCACCTGAAGGGGGATGAGGCACCCGATGAATAAACAGCTTCAAGTAGTATGGAACATCTTTTTTCTTATCTCCTCTTGGGCAAAGAGGCCTCGAGGTAGTCGGCTATGACTGCGTCGATGAACTCTTCCGGTCCCATGTCGGTTTCGGCGAGGTTTCTGGTAACCCGTCCGGTCTGCGTACCGCCTTTCTTGCTCGAGATTTCAAATTCGAGCGTGAGGTACCTGAGCACCGCGGGTGTGGTAGCCCCGCTTGCCGCTCCATACGTTGCTCCCCCGGCTGCTCCCTGGGCGGCCCCTTGTCCTCCGCCACCCCCAATCAGGCCGCCCAGGGCGCCCAGGATAGCTCCGGTGACAGCTTTGCCGCCCACGTCTTTGGCAACTGTCTGGCTATTGTCCACCTGCGTGTACTTTGCGGTGACATGTACCTGGACAGCGGCGCGGGCCGGGTCGTCGGCCGGAACGTAGCCGTTGTCTTCAAGCATCTCGTCGGTTTGTTTAAGGTAATTAAGATTAGAAGGGAGTCCGGGGTAATTGGAATTGGTTGCCGTGACATTGATTGATTTCTCCCTGGGTCCGGTCCTGAAGTAGATCTTAAGATCGGGCGGCGGAGTATAGGCCGGCGTCGTTGCCGCCGGTTTGGCCGTTTGAGAGCCCCGGTCGTTCTGAGCCTCGGTGGTTGCAGGGAAGCATGAAAGAGAAATGAACGCTACTGCGAGTATGCAGAGGACCACGGCTGATTTGATAGATGAATTCTTCTTCATTACTTTTTCCTTTCTCGATTATTTAGGTTTGAATAATACCGTAAATCTGCAAAATAGATGCCTAAAGTAAAAAGAGAACAGTGGAAACAGAAAAGCGGAAGATAACTCTCGCTACTCTCCCTTCTCTATCTACCTGAAGTCTATTCACTCGCCTCGAAATGTCAATTTGAATTCATTTCAGCACTCTAAGGTGTGTGTGTCTAAAGGCAGATCGGGAAGGCATGTTCCCGTCCGAGCCCCGATTGCTTGCAAGGAGGTCTCTTAACGAAAGCCTGCAACTGTTTGCCCGGTCAAAATATTGACCCAGCGAAAATAAAACGAGGTGGACCAAGCTGCCGGCAGCCGAATGGAAAACCAATCGCCGCCACGCTCTGCGTATGGTTTTTTGAGGCGATGTCAGTCGGCACGTGTCTTGCTAAGTTCCACACGAGTTTGCTCGGGGGCAAATGACGGAGGACTTTTTCGGGCGACTTGGCCGGTTCATCGGCTATTGACCTCAAACCGGGACCGCACCTGAAGTTGAGCGTTTCCGATACGGGCTCTGGAATGGATGCACGCACCATGGAGCGCATCTTCAACCCTTATTTCACCACCAAGGAAGTTGGAAAGGGAAGTGGTCTGGGGCTCGCGGTTGTTAGCGGAATAGTCAAAAGGCACCAAGGGGCCGTTACCGTCCGAAGCGAACCTGGAAAAGGCACAACGTTCACTATTTATATCCCGATGGTTGATGTCGAATCTGAAATAACCACGCGAGTTGACGATCTACTGCCGCGCGGTTCGGAAAGAATATTGCTCGTGGATGACGAGTTGACCGTAACTGAAATTGGAACCGCACTCCTGGAGTCTCTGGGCTATAAGGTCACTTCTCAAAAAGACAGCGTGAAAGCGCTGGATGTTTTCCTTTCGAGTCCGGATGAGTTTGACTTGCTGATCACCGATTATACTATGCCCAAACTGAATGGGCTGGATTTGGCCAGAGAAGTGTTGCGGATACAGCCTGATATGCCGATCATACTCTGCACGGGGTTTAGTGAAAAAATCACCCCTAACGGCGTGAAAGAGCTTGGGCTGGGACTCTTGTTAAAGCCTTACGGTATGAGGCAAATATCCGAAGCAGTCCGAAAGATTTTCGATGACCAAAAGGGAGGAGTGATTTGAAAAGGGCAATTAAAAGGGTTCTGGTCGTCGATGATGAACAAAATATTTGTGCCATGCTGACTAAATTCTTGCGATCCTCCGGCTATTCCTGCGAGAGCACCACCGATCCGGCTAACGCACTGGAAGTATTAAAGCGAAACGGTTTCGAGCTTGTTATCTCGGATATTAAAATGGCGGGTATCGATGGTCTGGCGCTCCTCAGTGAAATCCTTAAAATAGACCCCGGACTCAATACGATTATGATGACCGGTTATACCAGTATTTATACGTACAGCGACATCATCAAGGCTGGGGCGGCTGACTTCATAACAAAACCATTCCAACTGCCGGAACTCAAGGCAAAGATCGAAAGGATTGATCGCGAACGGAAGATGAATAGGGAACTTCAAGAATTGAATATTGCCATGGGAGTGCTCCTGCAACGAGTGGAGAAAGACAAGGAGACACTCAGCAAAAATGTTATATCCAATGTGAAGGAACTGATTCTTCCCTACGTGGAGAAGTTGAAGAATGGTCGTCTTAGTCAAGAGTATAAGGCGTATATAGAGATCATGGAGACAAATCTGTCGGAAATCTGTTCTCCATTTCTGAAGAATCTGTCCCTTAAGCATGCCCATATCAGTTCAATGGAGGTCCAAGTCGCTAATCTTATCAAAGCCGGCAAGAGAAACAAGGAGATCGCCTCGTTACTCAGAGTCTCATCAAACACTGTCATGACACACCGCCACCATCTGAGATCCAAGCTTGGATTAAAGCGGGAAAAGATCAACTTGAGGTCCTACCTTATTTCAACCGATTTTTAGTGATCTTAAATCACTGATATTTCACTATTCTTTCAACGTCGAGAATTCCTCGAACAATACCGACCTAAGTAGGAAAGCTCATCTGAAGTCACCTTCATCACTTGCATAGGGCTCCTGGCATAACTGGAATGTCTTTAGATCGGGACGCAGATTGCCGTGAGCCGGGATTCAGGGACCCAAAAAAAGAAGGCGGCCAAACAATGGCCGAAGACCTGGCGAGTGATCGAACTGCTAAGAGGAATGCCGGCCTGATGGAGGGAAAATACCTAACCTTCTCTATGAACGAGGAGGAATATGGAGTAGGCATTCTCACGATCAAGGAGATTATCGGGATGATGCGGATCACCCCCGTGCCACAGACCCCGGACTATGTGAAGGGGGTGATAAATCTCAGAGGGAAAGTCATCCCGGTGATAGACCTCCGTCTCAGGTTTGGAATGAACTCTTGCGGCTATACGGAAAGAACCTGCATTATCGTCGCAGAGATCGAAAATGATTCAAGGACCCTGCAGATCGGCATCGTGGTCGATTCGGTCTCGGAGGTGATGAACATCAAGGGCTCGGATATGCCCATCTCAAGGCAGGCAATGGAAAAACTCCGGTCCCTCCCGATAAACGCAGCCTGGAGCAGATTATCCCTTTTGATGATGCGGATGCCTCGGTTTTTTAATCGCCGGCGCAGATCATGAGGGAGCGGCCAATAGCATATAGGCCGCTCTCAAACGATTCTCCTGCGGTCAACAGGCCCAAAAAGAGGTGACAGGACCCAGCAAATCTCAACATCATCGTAACGCAATGACTTCATTCGTTTTCTCGACAAAGTCGGTCGAAGCTTTTGACTGGTGGGTTGATTATTTCGGCCGACTTCTTCTCGGTTTCTGGGAAGACTCTTCCGATAACAGATTTTAGAATATCCTATCAGCCCACTCGATGGAATCGGAATAGAGCTGCAGTATCTCTGATTCTTCTATCCCCAACTGTGAAGCCAAAGGGGAGAAGTCCGTCCAGTTTGCCTTTTCGTAAGAGATGGTAAGATCAAGTACTGTTTTGAAAAGATTGGGCTTACCGAGCAAGGCTTCCTTGATGGAGGTTTGAATAGGAAGGTCCTCAAGAATCTCTTCCATAGGTCTGCCCAAGAGAACGTCCATGCACGAGAATAAACCCATGAAGAAAAATTCGGGTTTCTGCTGTTTATATATAGATTTAGAAGCCAGATTCTCGCTAAACCGTGCTCTATGCAGACAGAGCCTGAGGAGTTCCTGGGGCTGGTCATTTCCGAGTTCCATAATAATCGCAAGGGATACCCATCTTCTGATCTCCGCCTCACCGAGAATCTGCAGAGCATGCATTATGGATGAGACCTCGCGACGCAAGCCGAAGAAGGCGGAGTTGACATACTTGAGAAGCTTGTATGTAAAGGCAGGGTTTTGCTCGATGATTTGCTTAATCCTCTCGAAGCTCGGGTTATCTGCGCTAAGTTCTTTCAGAATGCGAAGATAGTGTATTTTGTGCCCGGAAATATCCCGTCTGGCAAGGATTACCGGCTTACAGAAGAAATAACCCTGAAAATAGCTGTATCCCATCTCAAGAGCGTCTGCGAATTCCTCTCGGGTCTCGGTCTTTTCCGCAAGGAGTTTTACCTCGCCTTCACTGGGAAATCTTTGCGCTATGGCCTTCCTCTCCTGTTCATCTGTTTGGCGCAAATCAACCTTGATTATGTCCACCAGCTCCAGAAAAGGACTATCCTCATTCCCATGGAGGATAAAATCATCCAGAGCCAGTATGTAACCTTGGGAACGGATCATTTGTATGGCTTTGATCAACTCATCGTCAGGCTCCACATTTTCGAGGATCTCAACGACGCCGATTTCTTTCGGAAGGTAGGTTGCAGCACCATCGAGAAGAAGTTTGCGAGTAAAATTCACAAAAACCTTCTTGCCTTGGGAAATTTGCTGGGAGCCGATGACCAAAAGGGTATTTCCGATGACGGAGAAGGATGCCTTATCCCCGTCGGTCTCTGAGTAGATATTTTCCACGCCGGAGCGGTACAGAAGCTCATAGCCGTATACCCTCTGCTTAGCGTCGAAGATTGGCTGCCTGGCGATGAAGACATCCATTTAACTTCCTCCATCAAAACCCGTTCAGAGAATCCGATGGTCACGCGGCCCGGACGCTCGAAGCCCAGGTCGGCATAGGCTGGAACGAACAAAAGATACAAACGGTTCAGGGGTAATTAGCTAGTGTCCGTCCGAAAACCCCGGTTTTTCATGTTCACGTCTGAGGCAAATTTTACACTTGAGGACAAAATTGCCTCAGTTTGGCAAAAAAACGAATGACTTAAGGTTATTCTAGAT
>Ga0187862_10003610_pt1 | contig 15009 bp, 9 predicted proteins | sample June2016WEW_10_1_FD_133003 | JGI IMG/M metagenome (GOLD analysis project Ga0187862, IMG submission 133003) | Peatland microbial communities from SPRUCE experiment site at the Marcell Experimental Forest, Minnesota, USA - June2016WEW_10_150 | ecosystem: Environmental > Terrestrial > Soil >...
CCATGATCGCGCCCAACGGGCCGTCGTTGTCGAAAAGAACCTGATGCGGCACGAAACTCCGGTAGAACAACACTGCCAGGGCCGCGCCGAGGATCGCCGCCAGCAACAGCAACCCATTGGGACTGCGCCCGTTCTCTTTCTTGCCGTTGGGTGCGCCGCGCATATTCAATGGCCAGCACAATCAGGCATCATGGAGCATGGTTCTGAATTCTGCATTGGTCCTTAAAAAAGACTTAAAAACTTCATGTCTGTAAGGTCTTTACCTCATTGGCTGTGAGGTAAACTACTACACGACCGGTTGAGTGGTCAATCCTTTTCTGGACGGGCAGGCAAGAAATATTGGGGCTTCACTTTTTGCCGTTGGAATGGGGCGGGACGGGTGTAACGTTGAGGACTTCTCTGACACCAGCCTGAAACCAGCCTGTGTGCCGATGTCGGCGGCACAGGAACCGGGCTGACTTTGACCAAAGGGGTGGCGCGACTGCGGAAGTGATTGAGGCATCGGCCTGGGCCAGCACCCGAGTCGTGGGACCGATTATATCCAATTTGTCCCCCGTGGCAATCCTTTCCGAATCGGAAGATGGAAAGCCCGAATCATTAGCAACGTGCTTGCCCGCTCACCCAAACGGTGAACTGGTTTCGGACGAAGACTCCGTTGGCGGGACGCCAACGGATGCGGTCGAGACGACTGCGGTCCCCTGGAATTCGCTAATGATCGGGGTGGAAAGCGGATCAATATTTGGGCACGTTGTGGTCAATTTCGTCGGCCCAGGCGTTGATGCCGCCTTTGACGCTCTTCAAATACTTGTAGCCTTGCTCGCGCAGGAATTCGAGCGCCTTCATGGAGCGCGCCCCGCTCTTGCAGTGGATGTAAATGTGCTGGTTGGGGTCCAATTCGGCGAAGCGTTGCGGCAGCAGACTCAACGGAATGAGGGCAACGCCCTGAACGCGGGCGATTTGATATTCGTCGGGTTCCCGCACATCAATCACTTTGATGCCAAGTTTCGGGTCGTCCAGGGCCTGCTTCATCTCTTGCACGGTCACTTCGTCGGGATGGGAGACGGGGACGGGCGGCGCGTCGGCGATGCCGCAGAATTGCTCGTAATCAATGAGCTTGGTGATGGTGGGATTGGCGCCGCACAAGGGGCATTGGGGATCGGGGCGGAGCCTGAGTTCGCGGAATTTCATTTCCAGGGCGCTGAAGAGAAGCAGCCGGCCAATGAGCGAACTGCCCTTGCCCAAGGCCAGCTTCAAGATCTCGGTGGCTTGAATGCAGCCGATGATGCCGGGAAGAACGCCCAGCACCCCGCCTTCCGCGCAACTGGGCACCATGCCGGGCGGCGGGGGTTCGGGATACAAGCAACGGTAGCAGGGGCCGTTTAAATGCGGGGCGAAAACGCTGGCCTGGCCTTCAAACCGGAAAATCGAACCGTAGATGTTGGGCTTCTTGAGCAGCACGCAGGCATCGTTGGTCAGGTAGCGGGTCGGAAAATTGTCGGTGCCGTCCACCACGATGTCGTAGGGGGCCAGGAGGTCGAAGGCGTTGTCGCTGGTCAGGCGGGTGTTGTGGAGGACGACTTCGACATTGGGATTGATGCGGCGGATGGTGTCGCGGGCGGATTCGGTCTTGGGCCGGCCGACATCCGGGGTGCCGTGGATGATCTGGCGCTGGAGATTGGAGAAATCCACGGTGTCAAAATCAACCAGGCCGATCTTGCCGATGCCCGCCGCGGCCAGGTACATGGCAATGGGCGAGCCGAGGCCGCCGGCGCCAATGCAGACCACGCTGGTGGAGCAGATTTTCTTTTGGCCGGCCAGCCCCACTTCGGGCAGAATCAAGTGCCGCGAGTAGCGGCGGATTTCGTCATTGTCCAATTGCATAATATCAAGGTGTCAGGAGCATAATTGAGGCTGGGGATAAAGCAAGGGGAAGGGGAAAGGATAAAGGCAGAATGGCGCAGCGCGGCAGGCCGCAACCAAAGGGCTGAGTCTGAATTGAGAATTGGTCATTGAGCATTTGTCATTTGTCATGTAAACACCTTCGGGATGACGCCCCAGCAACTCTCCGAGCGATTGTGGCAGTTTGCGGCCCGCATCGCCAAGGTCGTGGACGCGCTGCCCGAGACCCGTGTGGGCCGGCACGTCGCCGGCCAGATCGTCCGCAGCGGGATCGCGGCGGCACCAAACTACGACGAAGCCCGTTCCGGCGAGAGCCGCACGGATTTCGTTCACAAGGTCAACGTGGCGCTGAAGGAGTTGATCGAAACCCGTGGCTGGCTCAAATTCATCATTTTGGCCGGGTTGCTTCCGGCCAAGCGGGTGGCTGTCCTGGTGGAAGAGTGCGACCAGCTTTGCCGCATCTTGGGAAAGTCCATTGCGACGGCCAAAGCCGGCAGAAGACAGTTGCCCGGCGACGGTCTGGAGACGACTCTTGCGATAACCGATGACAAATTCTCAATGACCAATTCTCAATTGAAAGGTCCGAAATCTTAAAGCGCTTCTTCGCCGACAGGAGTCACCAAAAAAAGTGAAATGCACACAGCGACTGAAGGATTACGCCTTCATGCCTTGTTTGGGCGGGAATCTGTGCTACTTGTTGGCTCCTTGTGGACATCGCCCTTGAAGTGCAAAAGCGAAGGACCTTCGCCATCATCTCGCATCCGGACGCCGGGAAAACGACGTTGACGGAGAAGCTGCTGCTTTACGGCGGCGCCGTCCAACTGGCCGGCTCGGTGATGGCGCGCAAAAATCAGCGCGCCACCACGTCGGATTGGATGGAGCTGGAAAAACAGCGCGGCATCTCGATCAGCTCCACGGTGCTCCAGTTCGATTACAATGGGTTCCGCCTCAATTTGCTGGACACGCCGGGCCACAAGGATTTTTCCGAGGACACTTACCGGGTCCTCACCGCGGTGGATTCGGTGGTGATGGTGATTGATTCGGCCAAGGGGATCGAACCACAGACGCGCAAGCTCTTCGAAGTTTGCCGGCAGCGCGGGGTGCCGATTTTCACGTTCATGAACAAGTGCGACCGTCCGATGAAAAGTCCGCTCGCCTTGCTGGATGAGTTGGAGAAGGTGCTGGGGATCGGCGCGTTCCCGGTCAACTGGCCGATTGGCAACGGCTTCGAGTTCCAGGGGGTGTTTGACCGCCAGACGCAGGCGATGCATCTGTTCGAGCGGACGCCGGGGGGCAAGCACCGGGCGCCGGTGGTGGTGGGAGCGTTGGATGATCCGGCGCTGCGGGGGAAGCTCGACGACGCTACGTTCGCCCGGACGCTGGAGGAGTTGGAGATGCTGCAAACGGCGGGGCACCAGTTCGACGAGGCGGCGGTGCTGGCGGGGCGGAGGACCCCGGTGTTCTTCGGCAGCGGCCTGAATAATTTTGGCGTGCAATTGCTGCTCGAGGCCTTGCTCAAGTATTCGCCGCCGCCCAGGCCGCGCGTGATGGCGGGGGTGGCCATCGCGCCGGAGCATCCGCTCTTTTCGGGGTTCATTTTCAAAATCCAGGCGAACATGGACCCGCGCCACCGGGACCGCATCGCCTTCGTGCGCGTTTGTTCCGGGAAGTTCCAGCGAGACATGACGGTGTATCATTCGCGCTCGAAAAAGAAGGTCAGGCTGTCGAGTTCCCACAAGCTTTTCGGCAAGGAGCGCCAGACACTGGATGAGGCCTGGCCGGGAGATGTGATCGGGTTGGTGGGCCATGACGGTTTTGGCATCGGCGACACGCTGACGGAGGACCCGTCCATACTTTACAAGGAAATCCCGCGCTTTCCGCCGGAGGCCTTCTCCTATCTGCACAATCCAAACACGGCGCGCTACAAGCAGTTTCGCCAGGGGTTGGCGCAACTCTTGCAGGAGGGGGTCATCCAGCGGCTGTCGCTGCGCAACGCCGCCGCCCGGCTGCCGCTGCTGGGAGCGGTGGGGCCGCTGCAATTCGAGGTGGTGCAGTTCCGGCTCGAACATGAATACGGGGCGCCCTCGCGGCTGGAAGCGGCCCCCTGGACGGTGGTGCGCTGGCTGCCGGCGCACCTGATCGAATCGGACCTGGACGCCCTCTCGCTGCCGACGGGCGCCAAACTGGCCTATGACATGGGGCATAACGCCGTGGTGTTGTTCCCGAACCAATGGGCGGCGGACTATTTTGCCCAGACGAACCCGCGCGCGCCGCTGGGCCTGGCAAGCCCGATGTCCAACACTTGAAATCCCCTCAAATGGCTCCGCCGGAACCTCGCCCTGCCGGGCCGGGCCTGTGCAGAAATTGGAGCGCGCCGCGGAACCGCCAGGCATGAAACGGCTCATTTTGGGGCGTCGGCTTTTGGCGCGGCTTTGACGACCGGTTTGTTGAGGCGGTGGGGCTTCAGTTCGGCGTAGATGCTCTGGGCGAGGGAGGATTTGGCGAAGCCGATCACTTTGGCTCCCTTGATGTCGAAAAACACTTCCAAGTCCTCCGTGGTGTAATGTTGCACCACGGGGTAATGCTGGAAGGTTTTGAGCATTTCCTGGCGGCTGTTTTCGGACAGGTCGCGGGTGATCAGCACGAAATGCAGTTTGCTCTTGCTGCGCCGGATAGTTTCGCGTCCGACGAGCAGAATCCGCGAGCGTAACACCAGGGGGAACAAACGCTCGACGGGAGGCGGCGGGATTTTGCTGTTCATGGGGCCGACTGGGGTTGATTTCTGGCGCGCGGCGGCATCATAGACGGCCGCCGGGGCAGGAGGTGTTCATCACGCCTCTTTGACCTTTAGTTTTTGCCCCTTGATCTGGGACCGGTTCAGCTTGGCAATGATGCCGCGGGCGTGCTCGGCGGCGACGTCCGCGAAAAGATGGCGCTGCCGGACGTCCACTGTGCCGACAATGGCGCCGGGCAGGCCGGTTTCCCCGGCAATAGTATTGACGATGTCCAACGGCGTGACGCCCGCTTCCGCGCCAACGTTCATCCACAGCCGTGTCTGGAAGGGTTGCCTCTTGGCGTTCTCTTTGGGTTTGAAAGCGCGCTTTGGCTCCGCGGGGGCGCCGGGTGCTTTTGCGGCGGCGGGGCGAACGACTTGGATGGGCGGCGGTTTGGGCGCGGCGGCAATTGCAGGCCTGGGGATCAACCTCGGCGGGGCAGGGGAGGGGACCGCCTTGGCTTCCGTCTTCGCTGGAGCGGCGGAAAGCGGGGCGGCGGGTGGCGGGGGAATTTCCGGGCGGCCCGGGCGGGCGGGCAGCGGGCGGATTGGGGGCTGCCCCGATGCGCCCAAGTTCTCCTTGCCGCGTTCAGCAAATGGCTCAGGGCGGGCGGGGCGGGCGTCGGAACGCCGGCGCTCCTCCGGACGCGGCGCGGGTTTGGCGGGCGCGGCGTCGCCGGTTTGCAACTGATGGATGAGAGCGGAAGCGATGTCGGTGGAGGCGAAGCCTTCTTCGAGGAGGCGTTCGATGAGGCGGTCGTGGCGTTTGTATTCGCCGCTGGTGAGCATGGCGCGCAGTTTGTCAAGAAATACAAGGGCGCGGGCTTCCTCCACCTCGCTGGCGGTGGGGGGCTGGCCGCGCTGGATGCGCACGTTGGTGTATCGCTCGATGTTGCGAATCGCAAAAACCTCGCGCCCGGAGGCAAACGAAATGGCGCGGCCGCGGCGGCCTTTGCGGCCCGTGCGCCCGATGCGGTGGACGTAGTCCTCCCCGTCGTAAGGCAGGTCGTAATTGAAGACCACCTCCACGTCGTCCACGTCCAGCCCGCGGGCGGCCACGTCGGTGGCCACGAGAAATTCCAGGCCGGACTTGCGGAACTTTTGCATCACCCGGTCGCGCATCATCTGGGTCATGTCGCCGTGCAGGCGGTCGGCCGAATAGCCCTGGGCGTTGAGATGCTCGACCAGATCATCCACCATCCGTTTGGTGTTGCAAAAAATGATGCCCAGCTTCAGGTCGTGGATGTCAATGAGCCGCGTGAGCAGGTCTATTTTGTAGCGGCGGTCCACCTCGTAGTAAACCTGCTCCACCGTCGGAACGGTGAGCGCCTTTTGCTCGATGCGCACCTGTTGGGCTTGGCGCGAGTACTTCTCAATCAACTGCTGGATGGGGCGCGGAATCGTGGCGGAGAAAAACACCGTTTGCCGTTCTTTGGGGGTGGATTGCAGGATGTGTTCAATGTCGTCGCGGAATCCCATGTTGAGCATCACATCCACTTCGTCCAGGATCACCATCTTGATGGCCGCCAGGTTGAGGGTGCCGCGGCTCATGTGGTCCATGACCCGGCCAGGGGTGCCGACGACAATGTGGGCACCCTGGCGCAAGCCGGCCAGTTGACGGTCGTAGGATTGCCCGCCATAGACGGGCAGGGCGTGGAGGCCGCGCTTGAAGAGCGCCAGTTTGTGGACCTCCTCGGAAACCTGGATCGCCAGTTCCCGCGTGGGGCAGAGGATGAGCACCTGGGTGGCGCGCTGGGCCACATCCACTTTTTCGATCGCGGGCGCGGCGAAGGCGGCGGTCTTGCCGGAGCCGGTTTGCGACTGGCCTACCACATCCTTGCCTTCCAGCAGGGGCGGGATTGCCTCCGCCTGGATCGGCGCGGCTTGTTCGAAACCCAGCTTGTGGATCGCTTTGAGCAGTTCTTCCGAAAGGCCCAGTTCCGCAAATGATTTTGGCGTCATAGATCAATTTGGTTCCGGCAAATTCCCGCCGAAAACGACAAGATAAGCCGGCAGACCACGAACGCACAGGGTTTTCTTCAGGAAGTTGCGATGAGTGGGCCGGGCCGTCGGCGTGTGCCTTGTCCACTGGCGCGTTATTTGGCCTCCCGCACGGGCGCGCCCGCCTCGTAGAGTTTGATTTCCTTTTGCAAGGTCGAGCCCAGCGGGTCGTTCTTTTGCTCGACGGCCAGCTCCAGGGCGCGCCGGGCCGTGACGGCCGCCAGCCCGTAACTCCCCGTCTCCGCATAAGCCGCCGCCAGGGTGCGCAGAATCCTCGGATCGCCGCCTCCGTTTAATTGGTTGGCCCGCGCGGCCAGGGCGACGGCTCTTGCGCCATTGCGGAGTGAGGCCTCGGGTGTCGTGGCCAGCGACCATGCCAGGTTGTTCTGGACATCGACTTGGTCAGGTTTGATTTCCAGCGCCTGTTGCCAGCAGGCAATCGCCTGGCTGGTTTCCCCTTTCTGAAAGAAGGCCAGACCGAGATTGGCGCAAGCTTCCGCGGAGCGGGGGTTGTTTGTTATGGCCTGCCGGTAGGACTCAATGGCTGCGTCCAAATCCCCCTTTTGCAGAAAGCCATTGCCGAGATCACACCATGCTTCCACCAGACCCGGCTTGATGGCGGCGGTTTTCTTGAAGCAGCCCCACGCTCCGTCCAAATCTCCTTTAAGGAGAAGGGCATTGCCCAGGTTGTTTTGCACCTCCGCGTTCCCAGGCTCAATTTCCAGCGCCCGGCGGTATTGCGCGATGGCTTCCTCCAGTTTGCCCTCCTTGACAAGAGCACCGCCCAGGTTGTTTCGGGCCTCGGCATAATCGGGCTTGATTTCCAGCGCCTGGCGGTATTGCGCGATGGCTTCCTCCAACTCTCCCTTCGTGAAAAGAGCCACTCCTAGGTTGCTTCGGGCCTCCGTATAATCGGGCTTGATTTCCAGCGCCCGGCGGTATTGCGCGATCGCTCCGGCCAGGTCGCCTGTCACGGCAAGCGCGGCTCCGAGGTTGTTTCGCGCCTCCGCATAGTCGGGCTTGGTTTCCAAGCTCCTGCGATATTGCGCGATGGCTTCATCCACTTTTCCCTCTCTGGCCAGAGCCACTCCCAAACTGTTTCGGGTTTCCACGAAATCGGGCTTGATTTCGAGGACTTTCCGGAATTGCTCCACGCTTTTCTCCACCTCCCCGCTTCTGCCGTAAAGCAACCCCAGGTTGTTTTCCGCCATCCAGCAGCCCGGATTTCGGGCCAGGGTCGTGCGCCAGAGTGTTTCCTCGTCGGCATACATCCCGCATTGATGCCTCGTCAGCGCCCCCAGCGCCAGCAGCAGCGCCGCTGCCGCCACGGGCTTTCTAATGACGGCGGCGCCCAGGGCCACTGGGCCAATGATGGCAAAATACTGCCAGTGATCGGCCACCAGCGAGTAACGCATGAAAAAAATGTTCAGAAATCCCAAAATGGGCAGGAGCATCACCACAAAGTAGCCCAAGCCAAAGAACAAGCCCTTTCCCCACGTCCCACGCTGGCGCCAGCACAAAGCCAGCCCCCCCGCCAACAGCGCCAACGGGATGTACGACAACATATTCCGCGCGTCAATCTGCCAGCGCGGATATACAAAAATCAGGTTCAACGGCAGCACCGCCTTGTACAGATAAAACCAAACCGCCCAGCCTGCCCCCGCCAGCCGCGACCAGAAACTGTCCGCCCGCACCACTTCCGCCCCAACCGCCCCTCCCATCGCCCGATGATACTGGAACCACACCGTCACCAATCCCAGGAGGGCCGCAACCAGGAAAAATGGCACGCTGCGCCGCACATCCTGCCACTCCACCCGCCCTCGCCGCCACCAAGCCATGCCCAGGAGAATCACGGGCAGCGGCGCGACGGCGGTCTTGCTCAGCAGCGCCAGCGTGAAGGCTCCCAAAGCCAGCCCGTAGCAGCGGCGCCCTCCGGTGTCCTCGAATTTCACATACCCCAACAGCGCGCCCAGAAAGAAAAACATGGCCAGGGTGTTTTTCCGCTCGGTGATCCAGGCGACCGATTCCACATTGACCGGATGCAGGGCAAAAATGGCCGCGGCCAGCAAGGCTCCGGGGATTCTCAGGCGTCGGAGGACGCGCCAGAGCAGGAGGGCGCTCAGGGCGTGAAGAAGCACATTGACCAGGTGATAGCCCAGCGGGTGGGTTCCCCAGAGGCGCCATTCCACCCACAACATACTCAAAGTCATGGGGAAGTAATCCGGGGTGGCAGTAGTAAACCAAAGCCGATACAAGCCATCGGCGCTTTTGAGCACGGGATTCTCCGTCAGAAACTTGTCATCGTCCCAGATGAATCCAGCGTGCCAGACGGGCTGATAGGCCAGCATCGTGACCCCCAGCAAAAGCAAGCCCCACAGCCAATCCCTTCGCCAGGCAAAGGGGTCTGTTGCTTTCGGTGTCGCTTTCAAATTTCCGCTTTCTGCTTTCAAATCACCCGCTCACCGTGTCGCATCCTGCGCCGCTGGCGCGCTTCCCTGTAATGTGCTGTCTCGCGCCGGCTTGTCCGCCTCGTAGAGTTTGATTTCCTCTTGCAGCGTGGCCGCCAGGGCGTCGTTCTTTTGCTCCCGCGCCAATTGCAGGGCGCGCCGGGCCGTGACGGTCGCCACCCCGTAACTCTGCGCCTCCGCATAAGCCGCCGCCAGGGTGCGCAGAATCGTCGGATCGCCGCCGCCGCTCAATTGGTCGGCCCGCGCGGCCAGCGCCACGGCTCTTGCGCCATTGCGGAGTGAGGCTTCGGGGGTCGTGGCGAGCAGCCACGCCATGTTGTTCAGGGTTTTGAGTTGCTGAGGCTTGATTTCCAGCCCCCGTTGCCAAGCCTCCATGGCCTCCTTGATTTCCCCTTTTTGGCACAAAGCCACTCCGAGATTGTCGTAAGCGTCCGCAGAGCTTGGGTTGATTTGTATCGTTTTCCGGTAGCAGGCAATGGCTTCTTCCCAGTCCTTTCTTTGCAGAAAGCCGTTGCCCAGGCCATACCATCTTGCCAGCGGGTCCCCACTCATGGGGGTGGTCTTTTCGAAGCAGGCCATGGCCCCATCCAAATCTCCTTTAAGGAGAAGGGCCTTGCCCAGGTTGTTTTCCACCTCCGCATACCCAGGCTCTTTTTCCAGCGCCAGGCGGTATTGCGCGATGGCTTCCTCCAGTCTGCCTTCCTTGACAAGAGCAGCGCCCAGGTTGTTACGGGCCTCGGCATAATCGGGCTTGATTTCCAGCGCCCGGCGGTATTGCGCGATGGCTTCCTCCAACTCTCCCTTTGTGAAAAGAGCCACTCCCAGGTTGTTTCGGGCCTCCGTATAATCGGGCTTGAGCTCCAGCGCCCGGCGGTATTGCGCGATGGCTTCGTCCACTTTGCCATGCTTGACAAGCGCATTGGCCAGGTTGTAGCGGACCTCGGTGTCCCCGGGCTTGCCGGCCAGGGCCTTGCGGTATTGCCCGATGGCTTCTTCATCCTTTCCCTCCAGGCCCAGGGCAATGCCGAGGTTGAAGTGCGTATCCGCGTTCTCCGGCCTGATTTCCAGGGCATCGCGGAATTGCGCCACGCTTTTCTCCACCCCGCCCTGGCGGAGGTAAAGCTCGCCCAGGTTGTTATGGGCCAGCCAAGACCCCGGATTCCGGGCGAGGGTTGCGCGCCAGAGCGTCTCCTCGTTGCCATACATCCCGCATTGACGCCACGTCAACGCGCCCAGCGCGGTCAGCAACGCCGCGCAATAGAGGACCCGCGGAACAGCACTTTGTATTTTCATCCAGCCCCATCCCCGCTCCATGCCCGCCGCCGCCAGCGCCAGGGGGCCCAGGCAAGCCAGGTATTGATAATGATCCGCCACAAACGAGTAGGCAAATGTGTAGAGCATGATGAACCCCAGCACCGGACTCAGCGTGACCACAAAAAAAACCGCCGCCACCTCCACACTCCGCCCCGCCCAGCGCCGCGCGCGCCAAATTGCCGCCCCCGCGGCCGCCGTCGCCAACAGCCAAACGTAAGCCAGCGGATCAGACGCCGAGATACTCCAGCGCGGATAGCTGAAAATCAGGTTCGCCGGCCAGATCAGTTTGCCGATATAAAACCACACCGCCCGGCTGGCGATGAGCACCCGCTCCACAGGCCCAATCTCAAAAAGCTGGCCTCGGGTGCCCTGATGATAGCGCTCCCACCAGACCGTCACCAGCCCCATCCCCAGCCCCAGCGCCACAAACGGCGCCACCTGCCCCAGCCGCCGCCAGTCTATCGGCTTTTTTTCCAGCCACAAAACCAGCAGCAGCGCCCCCGGCAGCGTGCAGGCCGTTGTCTTGGCCGAAAGGGCCAGCCCGTAAAAAACCAGGGCCAGCGTGTAAAACCGCCAGGGCCGTCTGGTTTTCTCGTCCAGGAACCCGCACCAGGCCAGCAGCGAGAGCAAAAAGAAGAACCCCATCAGCACGTTCTTGCGCTCGGTGATCCAGGCGACCGATTCCACCTGCACCGGATGCAGCGCGAAGAGCGCCGCCCCCAGCCACGCCCCCGGCGCCCGCAGCCGGGCCAGCAGCCGCCACGCCAGCAGCGCGTTGGCCGCGTGCAGCAAAATGTTCACCCAGTGATAGCCCGCCGGATCGAAACCCCACAGCGCGTGCTCCAGGCGGAATGTCGTATAAGTCAGCGGGAAATACTGCGAGGGGGCGTCGAGCGATAGCCAAATCCGCCTCAAGCCGTCCGGGGCGGTCAGCAACGGGTTCTCCGTCACATACCGGTCGTCGTCCCACATGAACCCGGCGTGCCACGCCGGTTGATAAGCCATCACCGTCGCGGCCAGCAAAAGCAAGCCCACCAGCAAGTCCTTTGGCCAGACAGACGGCGTCAACTTCCACGGCTTCATGCCAGACTGTGCCACTGGGCTTCCTCGATGGCATCCTCCGTTGGCATGACCGTCACCACAAACGGTGAATTAGGCGCCAGATCAAATGCTTCGTCCAAAACCGTCTGCTTTCCGTTAAATTGCGCTTTCAAAGTCACCGCGGGCATAAGTTCAGGATACTTTCAGGCCCCCGGAACCGCAAGGAATCTAACGCTCTTTTGAGCAGCGAGGTCCGTTTTTCCTGATGCGGGACCCTACGGTGGCCGTTCAAGTTTTGTGCCATGTATCTTACTTCCAGACGGCCGACAATTCACCGATGGCTGGCCAATGTTATTGTGTAATCTAATCCGGCATTTTTCTAACAAATCCGACACAATGTCGTAAAAGTTAACAGTTTTGATGCGTTTTCAAGCGCATTAGGTCTCCTTAAAAATTCAATAATAATACTGTATCATATTGAACGTGAATTATTTAAATTATAAATTTGGATCATCCCATTCTCCCGGTCTGAATTGTGGCGCGGATGATGCTAATCGCAGTCAAGATTTTGCATAGATTGCAATCTAAAAAGCATAAAATGACCAGACTATGATAATCATACTGGAAATAAGCTGGCTATGAAATGGCCAAAACTGTTGTTGGGAAGGCTCTTTCTTCGGTTCTGTCAAAGCGTAAGACGACAACCCCAAGTGCCGGGATGCGACTGCGTGTCAGCAACGCGATGCCCGCTTTATTCATTCTGCCGGGCCGCAAAACTCGAGAGCAGCGCCGCTGGACGCCTGGAGAAAGTCTTCTGGGTGATAATGATAGCAGTAACCGGGTGTTGGGCCTTGTATGCGTTGCTGCCCGACCTGTTTGCGCTGCTCTAACGATAGCCCAAAGCCGTCAAGAAAACATCCCTTTGCCAAATGCCCGGCGCAACGGATTGCGCCGCAGATGCCTGTTCGACAGGCGCAGCAGGTCCTTCGTTGTTAGCCAGTCTTATCCTCAAATCCCCAGCCGTCAAAAGCGCCGGCTTCCGCCAGTGCCCCCTTGATCTGGCGCGGATATTTCGTTAGCCTCAGGGAAAACTCTATGCCTTATTGTCTGCGACTGACTTTTCTGGCCCCGGTGGCGATTGGATTTCTGGCGTCTGCCGCCAGTGTCCAGGCCCAGACTCCTCCAAAGACTCAACCCTATGTCTGGCGGAGCGTCAAAATCGTCGCCGGCGGATTCATCACCGGCATCGTCTTCTCCCCCACGGAGCCGGGCCTGGCCTACTGCCGCACTGACATCGGCGGCGCTTATCGCATTGATCCTCAATCCAAGAGCTGGTTCAGCCTCACCGATTGGGTCGGCCCGCGCAATAGCAACCTGGGCGGCTGCGAGAGCGTCGCGCCGGACCCATTGAACCCCGCCAAGGTGTACCTTGCCCTGGGCACTTATCGCGGCGGCGCCGCCGCCATCGCGCGCTCCTCCGACGCGGGAAAGACATTCCAAGTCACTCCCCTCCCCGTCTCGATGGGCGGCAATGAAGACGGCCGCGGCATGGGAGAGCGCCTGGCGGTGGACCCGAACGACACCCAGGTGCTCTATTTTGGATCGCGGCGCGATGGCCTCTGGCGCAGCGCCGACGGCGCGGTGACCTGGGCGCCGGTGGCATCAATGCCGGTCACCGGCGGCGGCGGCGGCGGCATCACCTGGATCATTTTCGACACCCGCAAGGAAGACCCGCCCCACCAGCCCACCCGGAGCATTTTCGCGGGCGTGGCGGTCGGCGGGACCTCCTCGCTGTACCACTCGGCGGACACGGGCCAGACCTGGCAGGCGATTGAAAACTCCCCCAAGTTTATGCCCCACCGTGCCGTGCTGGAACCCAACTCCCACACGCTTTATGTCAGTTTTGGCAATGGACCCGGCCCGAACAATGTCAGCGCCGGAGCGGTGGCCAAGTATGAGATTGATGCCAATAAATGGACGGACATCACCCCCAACAATCCCGGCAACGGCGGCTATGGCGGCCTGGCGCTGGATCGCCGGCATCCGGCCACCCTCATGGTATCCACGATTGATCACTGGGGACCCGCCGACGACATTTTCCGCTCCACCGATGGCGGCGCCACCTGGAAGCCCATTGCGGCAACCACCGATCGCGACCCGTCCTTTTCCCCGTACATGGCCAACGTGGTGCGCGGCCATCGTTTTGACTGGTGGCTGGCCGCGCTGGCCATTGATCCGTTCGACTCCAACCACGTCATCTTCGGCACCGGCGCAACCATTTGGGGCACGCGGGAGATGACCGGCTTCGACCTCGGCAAACGCACCCATTGGACGATTGCCGCCGATGGCATCGAAGAGACCGCCGTCCTGGCCCTGGCCAGCCCGCCGTGGGGGGCGCACTTGATCAGCGGTGTCGGCGATGTCGGCGGCTTCACGCATGAGGACTTCGGTGTCTCGCCTGCTTCCTTCCATACCAATCCCAGCTTCAACAACACCACCAGCATCGAGTTCGCCAACCTCAAACCGGTCGTCGTCCGCACTGGGGGCAACGGACGCGGCCGCGCGGGCTATTCTGAAGACGGAGGCATGACCTGGCGGCCCATTTCGCTGCCCGGCGCGCCGGCGGAAGCGGCTGGGCGGGGAAGGGGCGGCGGCGGCGGCGCCGGCTTTGTCACCCTTTCCGCCGACGGCCAAACTCTTCTGGCCGCCGACGGCGAGGGAATCTCCATTTCCAATGACAAGGGCGCAACCTGGACAGCCAGCAGCGGCCTCTTTAATGGCGCGCGCCCCTTCGCGGACGGCGTCGCCCCCGCCACTTTCTACGCCTTGGACATTGCCAACGCCCGGATCTACACCAGCACCAATGGCGGCGCAAGCTTCACCAATGCACCCGTCGCCGGCTTGCCCGCTGGCGGCGGAGGCGCGGCCCGCGGCGGGCGCGGAGGCGGCGGGCCGCGCCTCAAGGCCTCGTTCGCCAGGCAAGGCGAATTCTGGATCGCCCTCGGGGGGGGCTTGTATCACTCCACCGACGCCGGAGCCGCCTTCGCCCTCTGCTCCACCAATATCAGCGTCAACAACTTTGCGCTCGGCAAAGCCGCCCCCAACCGCGAAAATCCGGCCATTTTCGCCACGGGCGCGGCGGGCGGCGTCCCGGGAATCTACCGCTCCGACGACAATGGATCCTCCTGGGTCCGCGTGAACGACGACCAGCATCAGTACGGGGGATTCCCCTCCGTCCTGACCGCCGACTCCCGGGTTTACGGCCGCGTTTACATCGGCATGAACGGCCGCGGAATTCTCTACGGCGACCCAGTTGTCAACAATTAGGACTTTGCCGCCGGACCGGACAATTCTCCAACCTGGAATTCCAACCCGCGTCAAGTCGTCTGTGGGTGCAGGACAGAATTCTTCAATTTTGATTTTTCGCTCTTTTTTTGTTGCCTTTTGCATATGCCATACACATATACTTCCGGCCATGGATTCCAAACCCACTCCGCAATCGCTCCTCCAGGA
>Ga0187862_10003613_pt1 | contig 15000 bp, 10 predicted proteins | sample June2016WEW_10_1_FD_133003 | JGI IMG/M metagenome (GOLD analysis project Ga0187862, IMG submission 133003) | Peatland microbial communities from SPRUCE experiment site at the Marcell Experimental Forest, Minnesota, USA - June2016WEW_10_150 | ecosystem: Environmental > Terrestrial > Soil >...
CGGCGGCGGGTCCGGAGGCGGCGGTGGTGGAGTAAGCGGCGGCGGGAACGGAGGAAGCTCGACCTTTGCCTCGGCCAAGGCGGGTGGTGGAAGTGGAGCTCCGGCCCCGACCACTCTTCCGTCTGTCGGCGGCGCGGGCGGCTCACCTTCGGGAAGCGGCTGGACCTGGGGCTTCACACAAAGCGGGGCCCACGGCGACATGGGTATAGATTCCGGCTATGGCGGTGCGGGCGCCAATTCGCCATTTGGAGGAGGAGGAAGCGGCGGCGGCACGGCCTCGACGGCCGGTTATAACGCCACGACCTACGGGTCCGGAGGCGGCGGTGGTGGCGACGGAGGAACCTCGGGAGGAGGAGGCGGGGCCGGTGCCTTCTTAGAAATTTGGTATGACAGCCCATCGGGCACTTATTCGTATGCTGTCGGTTCGGGGGGCTCTGCCGGTAGTCAAGGCCAAAATGGAGCTGCCGGCGGCACAGGCGCGGGCGGTATCGTAATCGTTGAATCATTTAGATAAGTGAAGGAGGTAATAGGATGCTACAAGTAAAAGGATTAACGGACATTGAAGTAAACAGGACAAAGGTGATGGCTGAAACTCTTGTTGAATATTCGGCCGCGGTACTCAATCAGCAAGAAGAAATAAGGGCGTTAAAAAAACGCAACGGAGAACTGGAAGCTGCCCTTGATAAAATAATAGGAGCGCAAAACAATGCAGTTTCAGATAGCAGCGGCAAGCATAGCTAACGGCGGCACGACCATAACATGTACCGGCGCGACGCTGATAAACAATGTTTACCAGGGAAATGTCGTACAGTTTTACGGCGAAAACGCCTTTTACTATGTTGCCTCTAACCCGACGGACAACATCAGCATACAGCTTACGGCGCCGTACCAGGGAACGGCCAAAACAAACGTCGCGCTGAACGTATGGCGTGATTTTCTGCCGACTTCCGGATTACTGAAGTTCAATGCCGGAGATCGTAACTGGCCCTTTGCTCTCAGTATGTGGCAGCTCGCGGTTGAAGCTAACTTGGCTGGTCCGTTTTCAGCGTTCGGGCCCTGCCGGCTTGCTACGACGGGAGCTCTTACCGGCACCTATAATTCTACTTCTAAACAATTTACCCTTACTGCCACAGGTGCACTCTCCGTTGATAGCACAAGCGTAAATGTCGGCGATCGCATCTTGCTTAAAAACCAGGTCACCGGTACGCAGAACGGTATTTATATCGTTCTCGTTGCGGGCAGCGCGGGAGTTAGTGCCGTACTTCAACGTACCTCTGATATGTATAGCACGGCTGTCCAGGGTGCAACCGTATGGATTATGGCCGGTGGCTCCCAGGTTTTGTCACAATGGTACCTTTCAACTGCCGCGCCTATCGTTATAGATACATCGACGATTACATGGACGGCCGTTTCTGTCGGCGCTACGGGCCCGCCAGGTAAACTCATTCCTGGCGATCAAGGCGAGCCTGGTGAGGATGCGTGGGTTATTCCTGGACCTGTTGGGGCTGCCTCAACCGTACCAGGACCGATAGGACCGATAGGGCCTACTATTCCTGGCGATCAAGGCGAGCGTGGTGAGGACGGGATGCCAATACCAGGCCCACAAGGGCCGGCCGCCGCCGGAGGTATGACCTGGAATTACGCTAATAGTGCTACAAACGCTGTTACACAAAACGGATACATGTGCGACACTTCGGGAGGTTCGTTTACTGTTACCCTGCCAGGTGCACCAGCAACGGGAGCGATCGTGGGAATTACTGATTGTGCGGGAACTTTTAATTCGTACCCTTTAACAATCGGCGCAAACTCTCTAAAGATAATGGGTATTTCTGCGGATATGACAGTATCAACACAGTATGCAAACTTTTGTCTTGTTTATTCGGGTGTAACTAATGGATGGAGGATAGCCCCGTGAGTGATTTAAGTCAGTTTTATTATGGCAAAATGACCAACACCTGTATGCTCTTTACGCCTGGAGTAGTATCTTTTACTATTCCATATACAGGAAAGCATAGAATATCAGCACTTGGTCCTGGAGGAAGTGGTGCAGCTATTTACGGTTCAACTCAAGGTGTGGCTTCGGGCGGTGGTGGCGGTGGATTTAGTGAAATTGAAATAAACATGGTAGCAGGTGATGTTCTTACCCTTTCGATAGGAACAGGAGGGGCAGCTGTCACATCTTCGGTTTCGGACACAGGAGTAAATGGAAATGCGGGAAGTGGAGCAACTACCGTTGTATGTGCAGCAAGAAGTTTATCCTTGTCAGCTGGTGCAGGTGGAGCAGGTAGCTGGCGTATTACCGCTGGCTCTTCTACTGGTGGTGCGGGAGGAACGGCAACGGGAGGAACAATAAACTCAACGGGTGGTGCTGGTGGTGCACCTACCCTTACGGCAACTTACTATAACGGATGCGGAGGCGGTGCCGCTGGAAGTCCTTGGGGAACGGGAGGCAGAGGAGGAAACGCAAATCAAGCCATGTCGGGTGGAACAGGAGGCGGTGCAGTAGGGGGCTTTACAGGTGGAGATGAAAATAATGCTACTGTTGGAAACACAAGTGGTGGTGGAACAGGAGGAAATGCAGCTGCGAATACTAATACGGCTGCAACCGCTGGTCCTAATAGAATGGGTTATCAAAGCAAGGCAAGTATGGATGGAGTATGGCGTCAGGGCGGCAATTATACCAACTCGGCTACTTCATTCTGTGTAGGTTTTGACTCCTTAATTGACCCATTTAGAGCCGTTTCGGGAGGCGGTGCAGTAGGGGCAAGTCAACAGGGTGGTGGCTCGGGAGCAGGTGGAGCAGGTTATGGTACTTCCTGTGGAGGCGTTCTTGGGGGTGGTGGGGGAACTGGTAATGGCACTCCTGGTTCTGCGGGTGGAGTTGGAGGAGGAGGCGGTGGTTGTGCTCATACTGCCACTTGTGTTTCGGGAGCTGGTGGCAACGGTTTAGTCGGGGTAGAAAGAATAGGATAGGGGAGGAATTATGGCAGTAAATTTTGGAAGGCAGATACTTGGCAAGGTTACCATCGGCATACAGGATTATTTCATCGTTTTAAACACGATTGACCAGGATTCGGGTCAAGTCCAATGGCTCTACTATGTAACTCACGGCCCCGCTTTTATTGCGATGGAGGAAATAATTGCCAACGGTATTCTTGACAACTACGATCAGACGCAAGACCCAGCGACGCATTTTGCTCCTGTAATTGCGGCTATGACCACGGCAGTAATGAACGCCCTCGCACCGGAAGAGAAGCTGACAGATTGGACGTCGAGGGGGGATGAATTAGCCAACTCTTATACGATAAGAGAAGGCGCTGACGGCAACTTAACTTTTGTCAAAAGAGATTGGGGAGCGAACCCCGCACTGAATCAATGGTTGGCCTGGGTGACCGGATTCATGGGTGACTTCGGAACTCCCGACCACGAATGGGTAGCCTTCTGTACTCAATATAATGTCGATTCAGCAAAGCTGATCGCTTTGTTTAACAAGTTCACAACATAACAAGGAGGATTATAGAAGATGGCAGCAAACAAACTTATCAGATTCGGACCTACGGCGTTGACAAACAGCGCCGCAAACCTTGTAAACCCGACTGTTTCCTCGTTAAGTGGGCCTATTGGTTTCACTATGACGGCACCTTACGTTATCATAAGGCATATCCGCATAGTCAACAAGACGGCCGGCGCGGTGACTTTTTCCCTTTATGTCGGCGCAACTGGTGGTAGCGCGGCCGGCACGGAATTTATGGGAACGCTGAACTCTGTCGCGGCGTACTCGTACATTGATTGGTACGGGGCACTCAGACTTGACGCCGCAGATTTCCTTACAGGGCTTGCAAGCGCGAATACTTCTCTTACCTTCGAGGCAGAAGGCGAGATCGGGATTTCGTAGTCCGTGAAGATAACGGACCTCACAGCCGAGGGGATTGATTATATCGTCGATAATCTTTGGGAGCGTGGCCGGCATGAGCTCGCGGTATTCGGCACGGCGATAGAGGATTTCCGGAAATACTGTAAGAGCATGATCGGCCAGCCCTGGGCGGCGATACTGTACGACGACGACATGACGCCGTGCGTCTTGATAATACTGCATCCCCTCGGAGGAATGAAGTGGGATATTATGTCACAGGCAACCGAAGAAGGATTTGCGAGGATATGGAAACCGATGGCGCGGTTCTTCAAACAGTTCTCCGACAGGATTATTGAGGACAATCCGGAATGGGAGCTCCAGGGCCGATCGGTACAGACGCACGAACGCACTCCGGATTGGATGGCATTGTTGGGCTTCGATCTTGTTTCGGTTGAAGGAGATCTTAAAACGTACATTAAAAAGGCGGTGACAGTATGAGCGGCGGCGGGTCGGCACCACAAGTATCGGAAACGGCATTACAGGAAAAACAGTCTGATATATCTGCGGAGCAGTATAAATACTATCTGCAAAATTCTAAGCCTGTCATGGATAAGTATATCGCCCAGGAAACGGACCCGACGGTTAAGGCCGAACGGGGCAGACAGGTTGCCGGACAGATCAATGCCGACGTAATGAGTAAGGTTGACCCCACTAAAATGTCAGCTAATCCGGTTAAGAATCAGAAGATGCTTTCAAATCTTGCGGGATTGAAAACCGGCGCCGAAGTATCCGGCCAGGGCGCGGAAAGGACCCGTGAGCTAATGAGTACGGAAAACATCGTCGCCATGGGCCGCGGCGAGCAAGCACAGGCGACCGCCGGATTAAGTGATATAGCCGGCCTGTCTGTCAGTGAGGCCATTAAAGCGGAAGAGGTACAACAGGAAGAAATCGGCGCGGAAGAAAATATGATCGGGTCCGTCGCTGGAATGGTGGGCGCCGGTGCACTCAAATACGGACAGGGAACAACAAAAACGACGAACAGGCAAATGTCGCCAGCTCTCTTAAATGAAGGCGTAACGGGTTAATCGGAGGTTTGTATGGCTATAGATCCCGTAACTGGAATTGACATGAGCGGCAGCGCAGATCAGATCGCCGCTGATGTAATGGCCGCAGAGTGGGCCGAGTGGGAAAATACTTTCAAGCCGATCGAGCTCGCAGCATTACAGCAAAGCTCCCTGGTTAATCCCCAGGTGCTTACGGATGCCGTGAGTAAAGCGCAATCGACCGCCCAGGGTACATACGCTGCCATGCCAGGTATGTTGCAAAGACGGCAGAAAGGCATGGGAATAGCGCCGACCGCGGAACAAACCATGGCTTCTAACAGGATTATGAACGTGGAAGGGGCCCAGGCAACGGCGGGCGCCATGAATAAGGCTCGAGCCGACGTTGCGGCAGAAGATGAGCAACTTTTATTAGGTTCAATGCCTAAAATGTAGGGAGGTTTATGATGGCCAAAGGATTACTTGGTTTTGGCGAAGAAGAGCTCGGGTCAGCTACAAAAGGCCTTATCCGTGCCGATGAACTCGAAGAACAGATAAACGTGGCCAATATGAATCTGCAAGCCGAGAGCACTATGCAACAGAAACAGATGGAGGGCTCGATGATAGGAGTAGGAGCCACTGGAGGTTGGATGGCTGCTACAAGCGGGGCTTCGGGCGCTGCTATGGGTGCGGAGTTTGGTGCGGCTGCCGGCCCCGTCGGTGCAATGGCTGGCATGGCCCTGGGTTTTCTTGTTAGCAAACTATTTTAATAAGGAGAGGTCGTTATGGCACTCAGATCTGTATATTCGGACCCTGTAGGCGCGGGCCTGGAATCAGCACAAAGGTTTCTTAATATCCTGGATACGCTCGAGGACCAGCCGGTGAAACGGAAGTTGAGGCAACTGACACTGGCCAGGGCTGAACGCGAGGAAGAGCTGGCGCCGGCTGAACAGGAATTAAAAAAGAAACAGATAGCCGATGCTTCGCAGCAATTAGATCAAAAGGCAAAATGGGCCGCGATCGCGCCGCACCTTGAAGTGGTACACCAGGCTTATCAGAAGGCCCAGGCCGCACAGGCAAAGGGCGAAATCTACGCCATGAGTGATAAAGAGTTAGATTCACTCTTCGAGGTCCACAAGGCTTCACACAGTACCCCGAAAACCCAGGAGGACTTTCAGACATATACAAGAGCGCATCGGAATTTAACAGCTTTCTACATTAAGCATAAAGACTCACTTGAGAAGGCTAACGGCGTCATTGAAAGAGGGAAATACGGGCCCGAGGTTGATAAGGCTATGGACGACCTCGCCAAAGTAATGCCCTATATCCAAAGCGATTTTAAGGACCGGTACGGGAAGGGCGACAAGGACGGGAGGGTTGTGACGATCAATAAGATTTTTATTAGGGATGGCAAAATGTCATTCGGCCTTCATATAGAATCTCCCGTCGGTGACGATATATTCCCGCATATTTCGGATGGCCAGGTATATCAGTATCCGCATGACGATACCATAAATCAGGTTGAACAGGGCAACATCAATCTAAACGACCCGAACCGTAAAATTCACGGTAATGCGAACGGAAGTATAAGCAGCATCCGGACAATCACAATCAAACAGGATGGCACGACTATTTTACTTCCGACGGTAGCGCCCGACGGTAAATTTATGACCAACGAAGAGGCCGTAAAACGGTATGAAAAAACCGGTGAGCATCTTGGCAAATTTCCGACGGAAGCAGATGCAAAGGCTTATGATGAAATATTAAACCGTGATCTTAACACCGGCATAGGTAAGGCAGATCTCGAAAGATACACACAGAATATACAAGACAAGGGCGAAGGAAAAAAAGTTAGAGCCTATGATGCTCCGCTCGGCCTTAACGCAGACCCTAACACGATTGCACAAATACCTCTTAATTTTATAACAGCCTCGCATGACCAGCATGGCAGGGTCATAGATATGGTGTTGCGGGCCGAAGCGCAGAACCCGCGCTATTGGGATGAACTGCATGCAAGACGCGAAAAGAAGGAAGAGCGAAGGACCGAAAGCGCAGCGGTTACTTCTGCCTTTAAGGAACTTCAAAAAACGGCGGGCTGGGATGGTATGACGACAGATCAGCGACGGGCAGCACTGGCAGAAAAGCTCGGAGAAAGTGGCGATCTGTCCGTAAAAGAGATCGCAGACTTGACAAAGACGATGATACCGGAGAAGCAGCCGAAAAGCGAAATCCAATACAAAACTGAGAAAGGTGTTGACCTGGAATCGAGGGATGGCGGTGTTACATGGGGGCCCAGGTTTAGTCCGAGGCAGCGGCAGCCAAAAGATACAAGCGCAGAGGACAAAAAAGAAAAAAGAGAGGCGAAAAAAGATAAAAAAGAAGCTGCGAAGAGTATTGAACAATCTGCCCATGACGAATATGTAAAAGCGTTGGTTGACCCAAACGATATTGATAGTGAGGGTGTAATGAAAAATGTCAAAAACTTCCACGCTATGAGGGCCCGCTTGAATCCAAAGCAGAGGGCACTTATTGATAAACTTGTCAAAAGGGCCAAAGAAATACAAGAGAAAAAGGACATTGACCCCGACGAAGCATGGGAAGAAGCAAAAAAAGAACACACAGGTAGTAAATAAATGGCAACGGCAGACCCTATATTTGATGAATTGCAATCTCTTGGCGGGAAGGTGCCAGTAGAAACAACTGCCAAAGAACGCATTGATGCCGACGATACAATCATAAAAGAGTTAAGGAATCTCGGTGAAAAACCGGAATCTCTTAAACCGGCTAAGAAGCCTACCCTGTGGGAGAGATTCACGCACTATATCGCCGGCGAAGAGAAGCCGAAGCCGGCAGCCGCGCCAGGAGCCCCAGCGGAATCACGGCCAAAGCCGAAACTGGTAGATGTTTCCCAGGTGCCCGCAGCATATCGGGAAATGGCCGAGGAACAGAATCGGCAGATACAAGCCGGCACATGGGGAAAACCGGCCGGAAAAGAAATGGCGCCGGACATTGATACGGCCATGGCCGCAAAGACAAAGGAGATCACCGACGCCCAGGCGAAGCCGGCAGAGGGGCCATTGATGAGGGCGTTTCAAACTATTAAAGACGTGGCCCCGTATGTAGAACAATGGGCCAAAGACGTTTACGGCGTTACTGAAAAGGTGCGCGGCGGTATTATTAAAGGCATGACCCTGGGGATAGTGGACCCCGAAACCGGTCAAGTGGGAATACCATTTACTTCTAAAAAGGCCAAAGTAACTACGCCCATGGGTAAAACCCTTCAAGAAGATTACGGAGTATCAAAAGATATAGCCGAAAACCCGTACATTGGCCTATCCGCTGAAATGACGGCAGTAGGCGGACCCTGGACAGCAATTTCAAGCAATATTACTAAGGGCATAAATGCGCTCCGGATGGCCCATGCAGCAAGGACAGGGGCAGTAGTATCTGGCAGCGAGGCCGGAGCCACAGCCTTACGGCAACTATCCACGATTGAACAGATAGGCGTTCAGACAGCGGCCGGCGGTGTTGTCGGTGCTGCCTTCCCGCGTGAGCCTGGCCGAACGGAATTGACAGAAGAAGCCCTCGAGGAACAGCGGAATCTCGAAAAGAAGATACAGGACGTCGATAAAAAGCTCAAAGGCAGCAAGGCCGAGGACCTTATAAAACAGCGGAATGAACTGATTGCGAAGCATAACGAGGCCGGTAATCAGATGAAGGCCCAGCTCGACGATCTGAAAGATAAGATTAAGGCCGCTCGTACTCCGGAAGAAAAGAACGCCCTCATCCGGCAACATAACGCCCTGGTCAATCAACTTAATACCATGACCGCGACTTCCAAAGGCCAGGTCGACCAGATTGACGCTACGATCGGGGAACGTCATATCAAGGAATTACTCGCGCAACGGGATGATCTTGTAGCGAGATATACCAAAACAGAAGGCAAAACCGTCTTTAAGGAAGGGGAAACCCTATCAGAAGGCGCACTTAATACCGCTGCTTTCGGTGCAATAATGACCGCAGCCGGCCACGGTGTTGATGCCCTGATAAAAATGACGCCATATACCAGGGCCGGCGCCTATATAAAGCTCAAAAGCGATCTTTCGGATATGTTTTATAAGGGCCATGATGGTGCGGTGACTAAAGGCGAAGCCGACATAATGGCTGACTATACAATAAACTTGGGGCTTAAACAGGCCGGAATAAAAAAACCGTCTGCTAAGGATCTCCGGAAAGCCGCAAAGGGCTTTAAGGAACACAGGGAAGGGAAGGGGAAAGCGGCAGAAAAGCCCGTAGAGCCTTCAGAAGCCGAACCGGTGAAGGAAGAGCCGTCGGCAAAAACAGAAGCCAAGCCTGGCCCTGTGGCTAAAGCAGGAGGGGCAGAAAAGGAGCCTATTAGTGAGCCGATTGTCAGTGTTAAACCGGAAGAACCGGAGGGGGTCGTCGCAGGAAAAGGACTCCCAAAACGAGAACAGCCAGCAGAAACAGGATTTGCCCCGGCGTTACGCCCTTCTGTCATGTACCAGGGGAAGCAGTTCGATGGGGAAGTAGGCGGAACGCACCCCGAATTAATGAAAGAGAACGAGATTCCGCCCGATGCAGCCCACGAAAGGGGTTTTGTTGACCCCGATGGGAATTTTCTCACAAGAGAACAGGCTGAGACATGGTTGAAGGAAAACGACCCCGAAACCTATAAGAAATGGCAGGAGGAAGCAGGAAAAGGGGCGGAATTACATGCACAAGATTTGGCAGCAGCCAAAAAGGAGGTAATAGAAGATGCCGTTGCAACAGGGGAAATCAAACCGGACGATCTCGAAGAACATCGAGGAACTGATAAACTCGGGGAAGCCGCCGGAGCAAGCGCAAGCGATCGCGTACCGGAAGGCGGGGAAGTCACGGAAGAAAAGGCGAAAGAAGGCGCAGCCGCAAACGTGATTCGATTACTTCCACACCAGGTTGATAAGAAGATAACTCAACTGGCAAAAGAACTCGGCATGCCGAGGCATAAAATTAAAAAGGCACACTATGACGAAATGGAAAGGGGCTTGCATGAACTGGAGGCCGAGAAGAAAGGCGGCAAAGAAGCATGGAAAATGACCCCGATAGAATACGGGACTGCGTTGGTGGGATTTCCACATGAAGAGTGGTCCTCAAATATGGACTTGATTGAAAAAATAGCAGACGAACATGAATCTATTGTTCAAAAGGCGATTGACGAAGGCAAACCCGTACCGCCGGAAGTGATGAAAGAATACCCTGATATGGTGCCTCAGCAAGAAGGAAAAGAAGGCGATACCATATGGGCGGCGACAACGAGGGGAAGATTAAGGGCAACCGGCGAAGTTGGCCCTCGCTTAGTTACACCAGCCCCCAAATTTGACGATAAAGGCTATGCCACAGAGGATGAGGCAGTAGCGGCAATCTCAAATCGAAAACTGGAGCTCGCGGATTACGACATCGCTCCCCGCGAAGGCAGATATTTTGTGGAGCCGAAAGCCGAAGCCGTGAGGCCCACTGAGCCACGCGGAGGGGAAAGGGTTTCGTTCCTCACCAATCATATTGAGAGACAGTCGGCATACAGAAGGGCAAAGGGTGAGCCTGTAGACATGATTGCCCTGATGGAAGAGGCAAAGCAGAAATGGGCCGACAAGCTGGAGGCGGAAGGCAAGGAACTTGAACCCGGAGAAATCCCCGGAAATGTTGCGCCGGACATCGAGTTTTTCCTTTATGATGCGAGATCGCGGCTCCAGGCGGGACAAGCTGGCGGGCAGATAGGTATAGATCAGGTGACGGACGAGGCCATTTACGCTGGGTCGGCTTATCCGCCCTGGTTTTCCGCTATGGTTAAGGATTTTGGCAGTAAGAAGACGTCTCCCACCGGCAAGGTTGAGAGCATATCCGCGAAGGATACTATCAATATCATCAACAAGAAACTGGACGGGAAGGCGCTGACCGGACGGCAACAGGCCATTTATAATGAAATTGTGCGTAGAGGCGAAAAAGAGGTTGCAATTGGGGAATATCGTGGTATAATAGCTCAGTACGAAAAAGAAATAGGAAATGGTGATCCTAATGAGTGGACAAAAGCCAAACTTGAGTCTGAAAAAGTCGAAAGCGGAACAATACAAGAAAGCCCGGAACATCTTAGCGGCTGGCTTCTTGACGAGGCTCAGGCGCAAGGGCTTGATCCCGCAAGCATCGACGCCGCAGAACGAGAGCTGAATGATTATTTCGGCTCATTCATAGAACCCGCCGAAGAAAAGCAAGCCACAAAAGCAACTGTCACAGAAGAAACAGCCGCACTCCCCGGAGTAGACAACACCCTTAGTCTTGTAAACCCCGAAGCGAAATTTGAAAGACTGCCGGAAGAATCCCAAACTAAGAGCGGAGAACTGTTTCCGCTGACCTCCGAATGGCAGGAAATCCCCAAAGACGCAGTAATTGAACCCGGCGCTGATGTCCAGATGGACATGGCGAGCGGGAAAGTTTATGCGAAAAGATACCCCACCGATGAAGGCGAAAAAGCACCATACAAATTAGAGGAGGCAACAGGAGATGCAACCCCATCTATATCTGTCCGCATCACGGATGCAAAAGCATTGGCAGATGTCACAGCCATCATTGGCGCGACGCTTGGTCGAAAAATTGCGCCCGAAAATTTACGTCTATGGAAACGAAATCGCATGGACGACTTGGGAAAACTGGGAAGCATTTTTCAGAAAAAGATCATGGTTTTTCAGGTTGAGGGAGAAGATTTACGGGCGCTGCCTGGGTATTTTGTTTCGGCAGACGCTACGGCGATCTATCTTAATGCGACGGCAACAGACCCACACATGGTGATTTTGGGACACGAATTACTACACGCTCTCCGGTATGATGCACCCGATATTTATGACGGCTTTGTGTCTCATGTTGAGGCCACGGAGCATTTTAAAGAGCGCAGAGCAGAATACGAGAAAACTTATGGGAGGGAATTAACAGACGATGAAACAATGGAAGAATATGCGGCGGATTACATTGGGCGGCAATTTGTAGAGCCTGAGTTTTGGGAAAATTTGATAAGCAAAAAACCGGGCATTTTCAGGAAAGTCTATGATGCGCTCATAAGACTACTCGCCAAGCTTGATGGCCTTGTTTTTCAGACCCGTCAATTCTTTAAGGATTTTAGAAAAGCAGAACGTTCCGCAGTTAAGGCTATGGCCGACTACGCCGACAGGATGCGCGGAGACTTCAAACCACCGGAAACAGAAGGTGAAGTCAAGCGCACGACGCCCCATGTGCCGGAGCTGGCCAGGGACGTTTTTGCAGATGAGACTATGAAAAAAGAAGCCGAGGGTTTGAAGTGGGAAACGCCCAAAGGTGCAGCGAATATTTACACTATGCACAAGCGAACCGGCAAGAGCTATTCGCAGCTCATCATGGAAAAGGCGATTGAGGATAAGGCTAAAATTACTACCGATGCACCGGCTATTTTTGAAAAGATTTCAAAGCTGGCAGAGATCAAACCGGAGATTGCAGAAGCTATAAAAACGCCGGAACCTGCACCCGCAGAACCCCGCGCCGCCGAGCCTCGCACCACAGGCATAAAGAACGCCGTCACGTTGGAAGAACGCGAAACCAAGGGATTATCCGAAGTTGAAGTGGAGGCCAAGAGAAGTTTTGGAGCTGCGTTTAACGAAGGCAAGCGCCTTGTTGACTCCGGTGAGCGCGATCCCCGGATCATGGCCGAAGAGCTGGCAAAAAAACCCCGCGCTTTATCCGCCGAAGAATCCGTAATGCTCATATATGACCGCATGAGGCTCCAGAACGACCACCATGCGCTAATGGACTCAATCGAAGACGCAATGCAAAAGCGTGACGATATTGCGGAAACGGAACTGCGCTTGAAGCTCGCCAAGGTTGAGGACGACATCAACACGAACGATGAAGCCGCACGACGTACAGGATATGAGCAAGGCCTGGGGCTCGCTGCCCGAAGAATGATGATTATGGACGACTATTCTCTCGCAAGGAATTTGCAGCGGGCGAGAGTGGCGAACGCCGGGCAGCCAATAGCGGAAGAAACCAGGGCAAAGATCGAAGAGCTGACCAAGAAACTGGAAGAGGCCAACCAGAAGATACAGAAGTACGACGAAGAGGCTTCGCAACGTGCAGCCGATGAAGCGCTGCGGGAACTGAAAAAAGAAAGCGCAGTAAAAAAGCATTTAGGCCAGGCCCGCGAACGCAAGATCGTTGCAAAAAAAGAGTTGGATGCCGAATTTGGGAACTTAGTAAAAAATCTTAATGAGATTCTTTCGCCCACTACACTTCATTTCATGTTCGACCCGCAAGCCGTCGTGGTACTCGCGCAGATGGCGAGAAATCGCATAATGGCGGGTGTTGCTTCCGTGGAGGATATGGTCGGTGAAATTCATGACCAGCTAAAAGACGACTTCCCGGACATTACAAAAAGAGACATCAGGGACGCAATTTCCGGCTACGGCAAGACATCAATGCCAAGTCGGGACGAGATAGAAACGCAATTACGGGAAATGAGGCGCCAGGCGCGGCTTATTTCCGCATACGAAGACGCAGTTGCCGGGCAGGTTCCTTTAAGAAGTGGCCCTCAAAGAGATCCGCTGAGTGACGAGGTACGAAGGCTTGGCAAGGAAGTAAAACAGGCCATGCGCGAAAGCGGCATTGACAGCGTGAACGCCCGTTCTCCCGAAGAGCAATGGCGGACGTCGCTTGAGGCCGTCAAGACCAGGCTGAGAAATCAGATTGCCGACCTTACCAAGCAGATTGAAACCGGCGAGAAAAGCCCGAAGAAAATAGGCATTGAGTACGATGAAGAGGCGAACGCATTAAAAGACCAGCGCGACAAACTGAAAGATGTTTTGGAACAGATGGAAGGCAAGCCGGAAATGTCGCCTGAGCAAAAGATCAAAGTGGCGACCGCTGCCGTCCAGAAATCGATTGCGGAGTACGAGCGAAGGATAAAAGAAAAAGACCTCTTTCCGGAGAGGAAGCCGAGTACGACGCCGGAAACGCCGGAGCTTAAGGACTTACGCGAGAAGCGGGACAAGCTGAAAGAAATATACAAGGCCATGCAGGATGAAGCGAAGCCAAAGAGGACACCGGAAGAAATCGCACTACAGTCTTACAAGACACGAACCAAAAACAGGATTACGGAACTCGAAGAAAGGCTTAAGAATAAGGATTTTGCGAAAGTCCCAAAAAAGACATTAACGCTTGACCCGGAGGCCATGAAACTGAAGGCCGATTCCGAGCGGCTAAAAAATAACATCAACGAGGAAGTCTGGAAGTTGAAGCTGGCAAATCAGACAGGCATTGAAAAAGCGCAACGATACATAGTGAAATGGCGGCGGTTTGAGCTGCTTTCCAGCGTGACCACAGTCGCCAAACTGACCAATGCGGCGCTGTCAAGGTTTGCAACTTCACCAACGGAGGATTTGGCGGGCGGCTTGTGGTCGGCGATTCCCGGATACTCGCAGATCATGGCCGAGTCTCCGCGATATGGCGGCGGCCTTAATATACAGGCAGAGGCGAAGGCATTTAGGCAGTTTGTGGAAAAGCAGACAGCCGAAGATATGTGGGAAACAATCAAGACAGGAAAAGGACAACTGGACGTTCTTTACAGCCCGAAACAGGGGAACGATCTGCCACCCGAAGCCCTTGACTTTTTCGGACATTTACATGGCGCATTGAAGGTATTGCCCAAACGTGCCGAGTTTTTCCGGTCTTTGGAAAAAAACTCACAGTGGGCAGCCAACAGAGGTATGGATATTTCAGACCCGGTAGTGCAAATGACTTTGTGCGGGAGGGCTTACGACGATGCAAACAGGGCCATCCTGATGAACAGGAACGCTATCACGGATTGGTATCAGATGTCGTTGCGGCACATGGCCAGCAAGGGAACCGGCGGGCAGGTTATGACCACTGCTGCGAAAGTGCTTCTTCCTATCGTGCGTGTACCAACGAACTTTGCGCTGGAAACCATGGACTATACTTTCGGCGTTCCGAAAGGCACGGCCCAGGTGATTAAGTATCTGGTCGATAAAGATGCCCTTAAAAACATCACGCCGGAACAGGCGGACAATATCGGGC